>ERZ1106923.1-NODE-1-length-367550-cov-136.377899_pt1 | contig 367550 bp, 327 predicted proteins | sample MGYA00403657_ERZ1106923 | MGnify/ENA primary metagenome ERZ1106923 (study PRJEB35170, sample SAMEA104062425) | human gut metagenome | biome: human gut; feature: human-associated habitat; material: faeces | place: Denmark | collected 2012-06-19 ...
AGAAAAAGGGTACCCTTTTTCTTTGCGTTGTACAACGCAAAGAAAATTATTCTATCGGAAAAAACAGGAGATCGCCATGAAAAAAATCTTTGCAGGTGTTTTGGGACTGTTCCTGCTCGTCTTTCCCTTTGTCGGCTGCGGCCAAAAGGAAGAGAAAGAGCAAGTAGACCTTTCGAAATTTCCCAACTACGTCGAGCCCGACAAAGCGGCGTACGCGTTCGGTTTCAACGAAATGACCGCGCCTTATTTTAAAGGGAATGTGATTTATAACGAAACGGTCATGCTCGTGGAGGATAAGGGCGTCGTCAGCGGAAAACTGCAATACGAACCCGTCAGAATATTGTCCGTGCGCGACTATACCTGGGAAAAGGAATATCCCGCCTCCGAATACGAAATAAGCGGCAACACGCTCACGATGAAAGCGGGCGGCTCCATGCCCTATCTCACGGCGGAAAACCTTTTGGGCAAGAACATTCCCGAACCCTACCGCGAAGTTTCCTCCATAACGAACGTCGAGACCGACTGGGTGCTCATGGGCGGCTCCATCTATACGGAAAGTTCGCTCATCTACGGGCATCAGGTATCCGTCAGTTACGTGTACGACGTGAACGACGTGAAGACGGAAGAATTCGCGGATTACGAAACGTCGGGCTTTCCCGAACTGAAAGAAAAACTGATCTCGGGCAAGGACGTAAAGATCGTCGCCATCGGCGACAGCGTGGCGGAGGGCTGCTCTTCCAGCGGGCATTTCGGCCATGCGCCCTACATGGAAAACTGGGTGGATCAGTCCGCAAAAGCGCTCGACGAGAAATATACGGGCAAAGTGAGCGTCAAAAACGTGGCGGTGGGCGGAAAAACTTCGGAATGGGGCAGCGCCGCCGCGCAGATCAACGCCGTCGCATCGGAAACGCCCGATCTCGTGATGATCCATTTCGGCATCAACGACGCGGGCGGCGACATGACGCCCGGCACCTACCGCGACAATATCGAAAAGATCGTGGCGGACGTACAGGCGCGCGTGCCCGACTGCGAATTTATGCTCATCAAGGCGTTTGCGCCCAATTCCGCCAATTACAATTACAATACGTTCAAGGCGTATTGGAAAAAACTCGACGAGATCGCCGAAAGTTATCGGGAAGCGTTCACGCTGGATATGTTTACGCCCAGTCTTACGCTCCTCCAAAACAAGAAATACATGGACGTGACAGGCAACGGGATCAACCATGTGAATGATTACAGCAGCAGGCTGTACGCCATGAACATTTTGTCTGCGCTGATCAAATATTAAAAGGAGTTAAACGATGAAAAAATTCTTAACGGTTTTACTCGCGGGACTGCTTTCCCTCGCCGTATTGAGCGGCTGCGACAGGACGCCGTCCAAACCCAAGCCCGTGGATCCGGACGATATCACGGTCAATCTCGACCCGAATATGGAAGCGACCATCGAGATCATGGTGCCCGGCGGCAACGTCAACGAGCGCACGATGATCCAGTGCCTGATCGACGATTTCGCCGATCTCTTTCCAAACGTGACCATCGAAATGAGTTACGTTTCGGTAGACAACTACGTCAGCGCGGTGGGTCAACAGCAACTCGCAGGCACGCTGCCCGATATCGTGTGGAGCAATTCGCCCGATTTTTACGATCTGGTCGAATCGGAAACGTTCGTCGATCTCACCCCTTACATAAAGGCGAACGAAATGCAGGATAAGGTGAATACCTATATCGGCGCGAACGGCGAAGCGGGCAAATACTCTTTCGAAAACGACTTCTACACCGAATTTTACGGCATGAGTTCGGTAGGGGAAAGTTGCTACGTCATTCCCCGCAGTTGCGATTCCGTCGTCACGTTCATCAATACCGATATTCTGAGCAAGGCGGGCGTGGATCTCGATCCCGCGACCACCAAAGTCAAAAACGGCTGGACGTGGGACGATTTTATGGAAGTGTGCGCGAAAGTCAGAACGTACATGGATAACAACGGCATGCGAAACGATTACGTTTTCGATGCGAATCTGACGAGTTGGCTGTCCGTGTGCTATCCCATGCTCCTCTCCTACGGCGCCGAAGTTCTGAACGAAAAAGGCGAAGTCGCCATCGACAGCGCGGCGACGCGCGAATGCCTCGACATGGTCGCGGATCTCGTTTCCAAGCGCTATATCAACGATTCCACGGTCGCGACCAGCGGCTCTTTCGACAACGGCAAGAGCGCCATGCTCTTCCAGTCGGCTTCCGTTTCCCTGTACGCGAACAGAGTTGCCCTGAAAGGGAAAGTGGATCTCGTTTCCTTCCCCCTCATCACGGAGAACGATACGCCGAAGATCGGCGCGGGCGTGGCGGGTTACGCCATCAACGCCGCTTCCAAAAACAAAGAACTCGCTTGGGCGTTTCTGACCTATCTTTCCAGTTATGCGGGACAGCAGAAAATGGCGCTCAACGGCCTGAACCTCGCTTCCATCCGCAAAGACCTGTCCGATTACAAGAACGCCAACTGGGGCAAGGATTACGAAACGCTCAACCTGTCCGCCTATACGTACGGTTCGGAATATAAAGTATCCTCCGACTTTTTCACGCGGACGAAACTTTCCGCTAAGGCGGGATTGCAGCAGGCGATCAAGCAGATGTTCAATAACGCCTGCAACGCAGAAAAGGCGAAAGATATGGACGCGATCATTTCCGCGACCGTGCGCGACATGAAAGACGCGATGATCGAATACTAAAGCGAGAGGTTCGCATGGATACGAAAAGCGTTAGCGAAAGGGCGGTTCAAAAGCCGCCCGAAAAGCGTCAAAAAAAAGAGAAGACGCCCTTCAAAAAGTTTTTGAAAAATAATTACACGGGCTGGCTGTTCAACGCGCCCCTTTTGATCGGGCTGTTGGTCTTTACGCTGATACCCGTCGTGTATTCGCTCTACATTTCTTTTTGGGGAACGAACGGCATCAATATCTGGAACTGGCGCGGGTTTGCTAACTACGTGCGCATGTTCACCGTCGACAAAAAAGAAATGGGCATTGTCTGCCTCAACACCTTCTACTACGTGGCGGTCAGCGTGCCCCTGGGACTGGTCACTTCCTATCTTTTGGCGGCGCTCGTCAACACGACCCTCATCAAGGGCGTCAATACCTTCCGCGTCATCTATTACCTTCCCTGCATGATCCCCGCGGTCGCGGCGGCGCTTCTTTGGACGGATATGATGAAATATACCGCCAACCCCGAAACGATGGGCATCATGAACAAGATCTTGCAGGCGTTCGGGCTGTCCGCCTCGCGCTGGTTTCAAAGCGAAGGGCCGTCTGCCATCGCCTCGCTGTTCTTTATCAATCTGTGGAGCACGGGCAGCGGCATGATCTTATGGCTCTCCGCGTTCAAGAACATCGACAGGGGCATGTACGAGGCGGCGGATATCGAAGGCGCGTCGCGCTTCCGCAAATTTATCTCCATTACCATCCCCATGTCAACGCCCATGATCTTCTACAATCTCATCATGTCGGTCATCGGCTCCATTCAGTACACGGGAACGCTCCTGTATTCCACGGGCCCTCTGCCCGGAAGAGGAAGCGACGGGGAATCTTTGTATATGCTGGGCGTCAAGATCTACAACACGTCTTTTAAAATTTCCGGCGCGCAGGGCTACGCGGCGGCGCTCGCCTGGTTCATGCTCGCGATCATCGCGGCGCTCACGGGCGTGCTGTTCAAAACCAGCAAATGGGTGTTTTACGGGGAGGACGCGCAATGAGCGAATTTGCACAACTCGAAAACACCGCAGCCGCTATCTTACAGGAAAAGAACAGGCAGGCGCGCCGCGAAAAACTGATCCTGAAAATTTTTCTCTATATCTTAATGGGCGCGATCGCGATCGTCTTGCTCTTTCCCTATTTTTACATGATCGTCAAGAGCCTGATGTCTGCGGAAGAAGTGGATAACCCTTACGCGGGATTTTTTCCGAAAGTGCCGCAGTTTATCAACTACGTGACGGTGTTCAAGACGGGTGGCTACGGCGAAGGCGTTCTGTGGACGCTGTGCATCATCGCGTTCAACCTGATCGCCGTGCCCTTTTCCGCCACGCTCATCGCCTATTCGTTCGCAAAACTGCGCTGGAAGGGGAGAGGCGTCATGTTCGCCGCCATGCTCGGCACCATGATGCTGCCCTCCGCGGTCACGCAGTTGCCGCTGTATATCATTTACAGCAAACTGGGATTTCTGAATACCATTCTGCCCTTTACCATTCCGAACCTGTTCGGCGGCGGCGCGGTGTATATCTTTCTGATACGGCAATTTATGATGGGCATTCCCAACGAACTGGAAAACGCGGCGAAAATAGACGGCGCAAACGCCTTTGTGCGTTACTCGCGCATCGTCGTGCCGCTGTGCAAGCCCGTTCTCATCTATGTGATGGTGCAGGTGTTTCTGGCGTACTGGGGCGATTACTACGGGCCCTTGGTCTACTGTACTTCCGCCACGGCGCCCAAAACGCTCGCGCTCGTTCTGTACAACTTTATCACCGACAACTCGCAGGGAACCAAGGTCAATATCCTGATGGCGGGCGCGGTGTTTATGTCTGTCATTCCCACGATCCTGTTCGGGATCTTCCAGAAACAACTGATCGAAGGCGTCACGATGGGCAGTTTGAAGGGCTAAAGCATTTCGACGGAAAACCAAATACGGGGGTACTATGAAAAAACCGATACAATGGATCGCCGCCGCGCTGATTTGCGCCATCGTCGCATGCAGCGTCGGATGCGATCCCAAAGATAAGCCGACGGAGCGCGTAGAAGATACCAGAAATCTTTCGGCGTTCGAATATACCGAAGCGAATCTGACCGCGACCGACGCGCTCGGACGCACCGCGCCCGCGGGCGATATTTCTAACGGCAACGACGTGGGCGTGTTCTATCACACCTGGCACGGCGTGCACGAAACGCCGGGCAAAGTGCTCGATATCACGAAAATCATGGCGGAAAATCCCGATTATCTGGGCAGCGACTATCTGTACGAAAACGCCGATAAGTTTCACTATTGGGGCGAGCCGCTCTACGGCTATTACTGTTCCGCCGATCCCTGGGTGATCACCCGCCACGTCGAACTGATGATGGCGATGGGCATCGATTTTCTGGTGTACGACTACACCAACGCCACCGCCTATAACAAGGAGGCGGACGCGATCTTCGAAGTTTTGCAGAATTTCCGCGACCAGGGTTTCAACGTGCCGAAAGTCACCTTTTACACGAACACGCGTTCCGCGGACGTCGTCTGCGGATTGTACCGCCGCTATTACGAAAAGGGGCTTTACAAAGATCTGTGGTACGCGCCCGACGGCAAGCCTTTAATTATCGGCGTGAGCGAGGACGGACTCATTTCGGCGCAGAATCGCGAACTGTACGCCATGCTCAAAGAGGATTTCTTCGATTTCCGCGAATCGCAGTGGCCGGACGGCAAGACCACCATCGAAAATCTCGAAACGGGCTTTCCTTGGATGAGTTGGCAGTATCCGCAAAAGAATTTCAACGGCATGATGAGCGTATCGCTCGCGCAGCATCCCGACGCGAAAATGAGCAACGGCCCCTTGACCAACAACGGCAGGGGATTCGACTATAAAAAGATGCGCAACTATACTTCCAACTCCGACAAGGGCACCAATTATCAGGGGCAGTGGGAAACGGTATTCGAAAATAACGCCGATTCTTCCAAAAAGTACGTCGACCAGGTGCTCGTGACGGGCTTTAACGAATGGATGGCGATCAAACTCAACGACGGCAACGATTCTTATTTCGTCGATACGTTCTCCGAGGAATATTCCCGCGATATCGAGATGATGAAGGGCGGCTACGGCGACAACTTTGTCGTACAGACGCTCATCAATACCCGCAAATACAAATATTCCGACGCGAAACACTACAAATACGATCTGAAAACCATGCCCCTCGACGATTTCAGCGCCGAAGCGTGGAAAGATGTCAAGAGCGAATATAAAGACCCCGTCGGCGACGCGCTCGCCCGCGACTACCGCGACGCGTTTTCGACCACCACTTACGTGGATAACAGCAACCGCAACGATATTTCTTCTGTCCGCATCGCGCACGACACAGCAAATCTGTATGTGCGGGTGGAAACTGCCGAAGCGGTCACCGCCTATAACGGTACGGATAAAAATTGGATGAATCTGCTCATTCAGACGGAAAACGGCGGCGAGAACTCGTTTGCGGGTTTCCAGTACATCGTCAACCGTTCGCCCGACGGCAGCGGCAAAACGAGCGTGGAAAAGAGCAGGGGCGGCTTTTCTTGGGAAAGCGCGGGCTCGGCGCAATACGCCGTTTCTGGAAACGTCGTTTTATACAGTATTCCGTTGGCATCTCTGGGACTGACCGCACAGAATTGCTATATCCGCATCAAGGCGTGCGACAACGTGACCAAACCCGACGACATCATGGATTACTATGTGTCCGGCGACAGCGCGCCCATCGGCAGATTCGCCTATTCTTACGGATATTGAGAGGTAAGCCATGAAAAAATTTATTTCCGTTCTATGCGCGGGGGTCATGTGTATGAGTCTGGCAGGCTGTGGCGGGACTGAAAAGCCCGAAACGTTCACGCGCGTCGAAGACACGAGAACGCTTTCGAGCGAACAGTACACGGCGCTCAATACCGTCGGCACGGACGCGCTCGGCAGAGTCATCGAGGAAGCGGACAGAGCGCGCGAGGGCACCCGCTACGTGGGGATCTGGTACTCCCTGTGGGAGGGGCAGCACACCTATATGCAGTCGGCGATCTACGACAATCAGGTGCTTTTATCTACCGAGGAGGGCGCGGCAAAACTCGCCTCTCCCGACGACTGCGAGGAAACGCGGCTCAACGAATTTCATTTCTGTTCGCAGCCGCTGTACGGTTACTATAATATGCGCGATCCCTGGGTGGTCGCAAGGCACGTGGAACTTCTCACCGCGGCGGGCGTCGATTATCTTTGTTTCGACACTACCAACGCCATCGTATACAACGAAGTGGCGGAACTGGTCCTGAATACCCTGCAAACCTACCAAAATCAGGGCTTCAAAGTGCCCAAAGCCATGTTCTACGTCAATTCCAACACGGGCACGACCGCGCGGAAAATTTACAACGCTTTCTATCAGACGGAAAAGTACGACGATATCTGGTTCAGCCCCAACGGCAAACCCATGATCTGCGGCATCACCTCGGATAACCGCGGCGCGAGCGATCAGGTGCTCGCAAATCCCGATTATTCGGACGTATTCCCCGACAGCATCGCGGAGCGTTTCGATCTCCGCGAATCGCAGTGGCCGCAGGGCTCCATCGAGCACGAAAACGCGCTCCCCTGGATGAGTTGGAAATATCCGCAGAGCATTCACCCGAATCTGAAAGCGATCAGCGTATCGGTGGCGCAGCACGACCCGTTCCAGATCAATTTCAGCGCGAAAGGCCCCACGAGCAGCCGCGGCTACGACCACACGACGAAAAAAATCAGCAAAGATTACGGCGCGGGGCAGAACTTCGAAAGCCAGTGGAAGACCGTCTTCGATTACGAGGCGCAGGGCAAGACCGTCGAAAACGTACTCCTTACCAGTTGGAACGAATGGATGGCGATCAAGACCTTCAACGGCAACGAAACGGTGTTCTGCGACGTATACAACGAGGAGTATTCGCGCGATATCGAGATGATGAAGAGCGATCTGGGCGATAACTTCTATTTGCAGATGATCCGCAATATCCGCAAGTACAAGTACGAGGACGCCAAGCATTACAAATATCAGAAAATGACGATCGACCTTGCGGACGAAACGCTCGCGCAGTGGGAAAACGTGAAAGCGCATTACCGCGATTTTGCGGGCGACGCGATGGAGCGCAACTACAAGGATGCGGTCAACAAGGGCACGTATACCGATACGAGCAACCGCAACGATATCACCGACGTGAAAGTCGTGCACAATTCGACCGATCTGTTCGTGTACGTCAAAACGGCGAAAGAGATCACCGCCTACAACGGCACGGATACCAACTGGATGACGCTGTATCTCGGGAACGATTCCCAAGACGCGGATTTCCAGACGTATCAGTATATCGTCGGCCGCAGCCCGAAATCGGACGGCACGACCTCCGTCGAAAAATCGACGGGCGGGTTCAACTGGAAAAACGCGGGGAACGCGGAATACAAACTGTACGGCGACGTCATCGTATACAAGATCCCGCTGTCCTTGCTGGGCGTTTCCGCCGACAGTTGCCATCTCCGCCTGAAAGTGACCGACAACGTGACGCATCCCGACGATATCATGGATTATTATATCAGCGGCGACTGCGCGCCCATCGGGAGGCTGAGTTACAGTTATGGCTATTAAAACTTTACTGAAAAAATGCGCGCTCGTTTCCCTCGCCTTATGCCTCGCGGCGCCCGCGCTTTGCGGCTGCGGCAAGGAGGGGGAAAACGAGAAACCCGAGGAGAAGAGAGAAATGACGAATCACGCCGTCTACGACAGAGTTTCTCTGCCCGACAGTTTGTGGCAGGCGCCGAAAATCATCGAGGATACCGAAAACGACAGGACGGAAACAGGCATCGGCGGCACTATCAAAGCGATCTACTACCGCAGCGATTACAACGGGCAGGAAAGTTACGCGTTCGCCTATTTGGGGATCCCCGCAGGGGCGAGCGCAAGCAATAAAAAGCCCGCCGTACTTTTGGTGCACGGCGGGGGCGGCACGGCATACTGGCAATGGGTCAAAGAATGGGTCAACCGCGGCTACGTGGCGCTGGCGATGGATCTCGAGGGGCACGTGCCCAAAAAAGAAGGCACGTCCGACAATATGCCCGCAGACCTCTACACGAAATCGCAGTACCCCGCGCCGCACAACCAGAATTACGGCGACGCGGATCTTCCCATCGAACAGACCTGGATGTATTACGCCGTATCCACGGCCATTTTAGGAAATTCCTTGCTGCACGGGCTTGACTATGTGGATATTTACAAGGTCGGCGTCTGCGGCGTGAGTTGGGGCGGCGTGATCACCTCCATCATTTCGGGCTATGACGACCGTTTCGCATTTTCCGTGCCCATTTACTGCTCATTGAACCTCGCCGAGGCGAAGGGCGGCAACCTGAACGGTTATTACCGCGCCCATCCCGCCGCTCGCGTCTGGGACGACGACGAAGGATTGAGCCGCGTCGAAACGCCGCTCTTCTTTCTGGCGATGAACGACGACGTGAACGCGTTTCCCGACAGTATATCCATGACGGCGGCGCGCTGCAAAAACGCGACCGTTTCACTGGTGCGTAACTGGCTGCACAGCCACACGCACGCCTTTGCAAGACCCGAACCGTATGCCTTTGCCGATTCCATTGTCAAGGGCGGCGACGGAATGGTAAAAGTCGTCGCGCAGCCCGAAAAGAGCAGCGGCTCGGTGAAAATTACCGTGCCCGAAGGGCTTTCGGTCAAGGCATATATCGCCTTTACGGGCGGCGACATGAAAAAGATCCCCTCGTGGGGACATATCCGTCTGACGCTCAAAGAGGGCGAAGCGGCGTACGAGATCACCGACGAGATGAAAAAGGAAGCGGGCGGAGAAGTGACCTGGTTTTATATCTGGTTTACAGATAATTTCGACCGCGTGACTTCCACGCGGATGGTACAACTGATTTAATATCCGCCGAACGGATTTAAATAGAATTTTTCGAGGAGGAAAAACATGAAAAAAAAGTTACTGGCAATCTTGCTTTCGCTCGTTGCCGTAGTGGCGTTCGCAGGCGTTGCGGTCACCGCGTCTGCCGCGGGAACGAAAGACGCCGTCACCGTTAAAAACGCGAATTTCGCAACCGATTGGAATATGGTCTTGTTCGAAACGGACACACCGAGCGGCGCTACCGAGCCTTGGGGCACGGCGGATCCCTCACATATCACCGTGATTGCTCCAGACGGCAGTATTTTGGCGCCGAATGCCGTACATCTGAACAACTATATTTACATTGGCGTAAACAATAATACAGAACCCGCCGTTGGTACCACGTTCACCATCCACGCGGGCTATGCGTATACGGCGAACAGCGAAGTAAAGGAAGATATCACCTGGAAGTACAGCACCCAGGGCGCCACGTTCACGAAAGTAGAGCCGACGGGCGCGGTGGAATCCGTCGCGGTCGCGGGCGAATTGACTGTTCAGGCGGGCGCAACGGTCCTGGATCTTTCCGCTCTGCGCGGCAAAGCGACCTATGCGGACGGCGAGGTCGTTCCGTTCCTCGTCACAAAAGACATGATATCGGGCGAATACGACTTGACGAAAGCGGGCGATTATACCTTGACTTGCACGTACGAGGGAAAGACGGCTTCCGTCAAACTGACGGTGACGCCCTCCGACGAACTTCCCGAACTTACCGTAAACAATATCAATTACGACCCGGGTTGGGGCGGATTTCTGATCAATTTCAACGTAAAAGATAAAGTTGATACAGAAAACGTGGAAGGCAAGGTCGAGAACGTCAAGATCACCAATTCCGTTCGTGAGGACATAAGCGGTGAATTCGACTATATGTATCATGAAACCTATCTTTTTTGTCTGCACGGTCCGAACGAAGTGGGAACGGTGATCACCGTTAAAGAAGGATTCGAATTTTCGGGGCATCAGATGAAAGCGGACGTTTCTTATATCTATGCCACGGCGGGCGCTACCCTCGTCGCATACGATCCCGCCAAGCACGATCCCAAGACGCTTACCATCGACAACAATCCCGAGGACAACGCGGTGCACGTGGGCGGGACCTTGCAACTGACCGCCACGCTCAACGACGGCGCGGCTTCCACCGTACATTATACCACTTCGGACGCCGAGGTCGCCACCGTCGACGCGACGGGCAAAGTGCTCGGCGTGAAAGAGGGGACGGCGACCATCACCGCCAAAGCGGGCGATCTGAGCGAAACTTACGAAGTGGAAGTTTTGCCCGAACTCGAAATGAAAGGGCTGGAATTTGCCACTTCCTATAAAATCTATGTGGAAAAAGGCGGGAAACTTGCTCTTCCCTCGGATTTCACGGCGCACGCCGTATTCGACAATGACGGCAAGGACGTGTACGGCAGCGATTTTAAACTGAACGAGGAAAACTGCACGCTCTCCGACGTCGATACCGCGACTGTGGGCACGAAAGTTTCCAAAGCGACCGTTTCGTTCGCGGGTAAACAATATACGCTCGACGTTTCCGTCGAAGTATATGAAGTCATTCCCATGGACATCAAGGAAGTCGCGGTCGTCGAATGGTTCAGTTACAGCATTTTCGTACAGTATCCCGACAGCACCGTAAATGTTGCGAATATTACCGATGCGACCTGCATCCCCGATGCGACGAAGTATGTATACACGCGGGCTGACGGTACCGAAGTAAAGTGCGGTACCTACAATCTCGGCGGCGGCAACGTGGCGATTCTTCCCACATTCTATGACGGAAAACAGGACGCCGATAACTGGAACAAGGCTCCCTATATGCAGGAAGGCGACCGCATCACGTTAAAAGCAGGATTCAGCGGCTATATGTGGACGGGCGAACTTGCTCCGACCGAAACGGATAACGCCGCCATGAAGGCGGGCACGGGCATGATCGTTCCCGAATGCAGATTGGCGGAAGAAGTGACGTTTGTGTTCGACGGCATGGTCTGGGGCATCTATATCCCCTATACGGATCTCAAAGTGAACGAAACGGCGACCGTGCAGGTGGGCGATACCGTCAGCCTCGGCGCCGTGCGCGTTCCCGATACCGCGACCGAAGGCAACTTCTATTATAAAAGCAGCGACGAGAGCATCGTTACCGTCAACAATAACGGCCGCATCACGGGCGTGAAACAGGGCACCGCCACCGTCACCGTTACCTTGAAGGACGGCGTCGCGGGCGAAAAGACAAAGACCGTTACCGTGACCGTCACGGACGGCATCGTCGGACTGGAATTTGCGGAAGGCACCGTCCTCACCGTCAAAAAAGGCACCGAAAAACTCGATCTGAGCGGCTTGACCGCCAACCTCGTCTGGGCGAGCGGCAAGACGGAAAAGGCGGATCTTTCCAAAGCGGAGATCGTAGGTTACGATAAGGACGCTGCGGGCGAGAGCGAAGTGACCGTGAAAGTGACGGTGGACGGCAAGACGTACCAGGCGCAACTGACCGTAAGGGTGCAGAGAGGCGGCTGCGGCTCTGTCGCGGAGGCAGGCGCATCCGTATTCGCGGGCGCGGTCATCGCGCTGAGCGCTGCGGCGCTCGTCGTCGGATTCCGTAAAAAGGCGAAAAAGTAAGGACAAACCGCGGCGGCGTTTTCCGCCGCCGCAAAAAAACGAGTATTCCCCCGCGGGGGCGGGAAAATGATAGAAACCGAATAAAAAAATTCTGCGGCGACCGTCTTGTCCTTGTCGGACGGGGGCGGTCGCTTTGCATAACTTACGGAGATCGAAAATGTCGGAATTGATCAATTTCAGAACAGAATACCAGCAGCGGCCGCTTGCCGTTCAATCGCGGACGCCGCATTTTTCCTGGCAATATGAAAAAAGTTTTAAAGGAGAGCAGACATCCTACCGCATACGGGTGGCGACGAGCGAAAAACTCCTCTATGAGGGCAGTGAGGATATGTGGGACAGCGGCGAAGTCCGCTCCGCCGCGAGCGTCGGCGTACAGTACGGCGGCAGACCGCTTTGCTCGCACAGCCGATATTTCGTATGCTGTGAAACAACGGACGGCGAAGGGAATCGCTACCGTTCGCAAATCGCCTCGTTTGAGACCGCTCTGTACGAGAAAAGCGACTGGAAGGGGCAATGGGTCTCCGTGCCCGTCAACTTCAACGGCGGCACGCTGCTGTTCCGGAAAGCGATTGCGCTGAAAGATAAAAAGATCGCGCGTGCGCGCGCATATATCTGCGGCCTCGGTTATCACGAATTTTTCGTGAACGGCAGAAAAATGGGGAATGCGGTGCTCAATCCCGGCGTCACGGAATACGGCGAGCGCGTTTTCTACTGCGCGTACGAAATGGAAGATCTCGCTGCGGGCAAAAACGTCATCGGCGTGGAAGTGGGCTACGGCTGGCTGGGCGCGCGCAAACTTCTGGCGCAGATCTACGTGGAGTACGAGGACGGCGAAGTGTACGAGGACCATTCGGGCCCCGGCTACGGCTGGTGGGTAGGCGGCAGCCCCACCGTGGACAACAGCGTTTACGGCGGCGAAGTGTACGACGCGCGCATCGAGGACAAATATCCTAAAAACTGGAACACGCTCGCGTTCGAGCCTACCTGGGCGAACGGCTGGATGTACACCATCGCCGCGGCCGCCCCGAACGGGGAATTGGCGGCGCAGGAGATCGAGCCGATCGAGGTGTGCGCGCGCTTTCCCGAAGTTTCGAGGACGGATATGGGCGGCGGCGTCTATATTGTGGACGTGGGCAAAAACATCGCGGGGTGGCTGAAAATTTCCGTGCGCGGCGAGCGCTGCGCTTCCGTCACGCTGAAATTCGGCGAACAACTCACCAATGAGGGGTACGTCAACCAACTCAATCTGCGTTCGGCGCGCTGTTCGGATACCTATATCTTAAAGGGCGACGGTGTGGAAGAGTTCGCGCCGCGGTTCACTTATCACGGGTTCCGCTACGTGCAGGCGGAAATTGCGGGCAAAGCGGAACTTTTGTCCTGCGTGGGCGAACACGTGCATACCGCCGCGCCCCTGATCGGAGATTTTTCCTGTTCCGACAAGACGCTCAACGCCCTGCACGAGATCGCGGTGCGCACCGAACAGAACAACCAGCATTCCATTCTCACCGACTGCCCCCAACGCGACGAGCGGTTTGGCTGGCTCAACGATCTGGGTTCCCGCATTTATCAGACGATGTATAACGTGGATATGTCGCGGTTCATTCCCAAATTTATACGCGATATCACCCACACGCAGACGGCGGAGGGCGGCATCGGCGATACGGCTCCCTATTATACGGGCGGCGTGCCCGCCGATCCCGTGTGCGTCATTTATCCGCTGCTCGCGGATTACGCGTACCGTTATTACGGCGACAGGGCGACCGCCGCGGCGGAATATGCTTCGATCCGCAAATGGGTGGAATATCTTTTGTCGCGCTCTCAAAATTATATCATGGAATATTCCTATTACGGCGACTGGGTCACGCCGTTTGCGGACGTGCGCGCGGACAATCTGTACGTATCTTCGCTGTATCTTTTGTGGCATCTCAAAGAGATGCGCCGCCTCGCCGTGATCGTCGGCAACGCGGAGGACGAAGCGCAGTACGGCGATCATGCCGAGCGTTGCGCCGCCGCGCTGCACGAAAAATATTTCGACGAAAAGACCTTTGATTACTGCGGCGGCACGCAGACGGAAAACGCTCTCGCGCTGTCTTTGGGCATCGTGCCCGAAGCGTTCCGTTCGCGCGTTGCGGAAAATATTTACCGCGACGCGGTCGGGCGCGGCCATCACTGCACGAGCGGCAATATCGGCTACCGCCACGTCTTTTACGTGCTCGCCGAATACGGCTATGCCGACGAGGTCGTCAATATACTGAAAAATCCCGCGTATCCCGGCTGGGGTTACATGATGGAAAACGACGCGACCAGCGTCTGGGAGCGCTGGGAAGCGGAAATGCAGAACGAAATGCATTCTTTCAACCATCCCATGTTCGGCAGTTACGACGCGTTCCTGTACCGCTATTTAGGCGGCATCGACGTCGCGGAAGACGCGTTCGCGTGCGATAAGATCCGCATCGCGCCCGTATTTACCCGACTCGTCGATCACGTTTCGGCGTCGATGAAGACGGTGCGGGGCGAAATCGTTTCAAAGTGGAAGAGAGAAAACGGCAGGATCAGCGTGCATATCGAAGTGCCGCCCCAGACGAGCGCGGAAATTTGTCTTGGCAAAAATATTTACCGCGTAGGCGGCGGTTCCTACGATTACGCCGTATAGACGGGTAGTGAGAGAAAAATGAAAAAAGGTTTGAGAGCCGCCTTCGCGGGGCTGCTGTGCGCAATCGTTCTTTGCGGTTGCGTCTCCGCCCCGCACGATGACGATCTGGCGGAAAGGGGAGATTGGATGCCGTACGATTCATATAGTCTTGAAACCTGGCTGCGCCCTGTCTGGCACACCCGCGAAATGTATAACGAAACGGTCCTGTTCGTGGGCGAAGAGGACGAAGCGCCGCTATTGTACCGCCCCGCGGAAATCAGGTCTGTGCGCAGTTACGGGCTGAACGTCGAATATACGGAGGGGAAAGATTATATCCTCACCGAAGAGGGCAAAATCAGGCGCCTTCGCGGCTCCGCGATCCCGTATTTTGAAACGGACGAATATTACAGAAAGGAGCCCGACAGCGTGCCTGTCGCCGTTTTCGGCAAGTACGCCGCAGGATTTCAGGAAAACCGCTATATCAAATACGGCGAAAAGGATACCTTTACTTCCCGCCAGATCGCCGTGACCTACGCGCACGACTGTGTCTGGGAAGGGAGTATTCCCGAGGATAAGAGCGATCGGGCGGGCAAGTTTTTGAAAAAACTGGAAGGGGAAAAGGCCGCAAAGATCGTCTTTTACGGCGACAGCATCACCGCGGGCTGCAACGCGAGCGGCACCGAGTACGGCGGCAATACTTTGCCCTATACGCCCTCCTACGCGCAAATGGTCGCAAGTTCTCTGGAAGATAAGTATGCGGCAAAAATCGAATGCGTCAATACCTCCCTCGGCGGCGCGAACACTGAATGGGGGTTGGAGAACGTGGAAAAAAATGTGATCTCCCATGCGCCCGACCTCGTCGTGATCGCGTTCGGCATGAACGACGCCGATCTCACGGTAGCAAAATATAAGCGGATGATCTCCGAAATGATCGACAAGATACACGCGGCAATTCCCGACTGCGCTGTCGTCGCGGTGGCGACGAGCGTACCCAACAACGAAACGGAATGGTTTTACGGCAATCAAAAGGAGTACGTTGCGGGGCTGAAAGCGCTGGAACGGGAGGAAAAATACGATTTCGTCGCGGTCGCGGACATGACCGCCATGCATCTCGACCTGTTAAAAGCCAAACGTTTCCGCGACATGACGGGAAACAACGTCAACCATCCCAACGATTTTCTCGCGCGCGTCTACGCGCAGGTCGTTTTACAGACGGTTGCGGGCGATAACTACATTTAAATCCGACAGCGCACCGCACTTGCGGTGCGCTGTTGACAGATGAGGGAAGGAATGGTATACTGGACATAATAATTTGAAAGAGGAAGAGCATGCCGTACAGCGAACTGATCAAAAATTTCGGACGCATACGCGAATATGTGCGGGAATTTTACGTTTACGGGTTCAAAAGCCGCGAAAATTTTTCTATGAAGAGCGCGCGCTCCTACGACGACGAGCGGCGGCGCGTCGAGAGTTGGTTGGGCGACTTTGTCGGCTCCTGCCGCACCGTGGAGGGCAAAAGCGTGTTTTTGGAGATCGACAGCCGTGTCGTCAGCCGCAATCCGCTCTATCATGCATGGAAGGCGAAAAGTTTCACCGACGGCGACGTGACGCTGCATTTCATTCTCTTCGATATTCTCGCCGATTACGAAACCGCGCTTCCTCTTCCCGAAATCATGGAAAAGATCGACCGATACCTCGCCGCGTTCCGCAATCCCAAAACTTTCGACGAATCGACGGTGCGGAAAAAACTCAAAGAATACGTCGCGGAAGGTATTTTGGAAACGGAAAAACGCGGCAAAGCGCTCCTGTACCGCCGCGCGGCGTCGGTCCCTCTGCCCGACGAAAATGTTCTGGACCTCTTTTCGGAAATCGCGCCCTGCGGCGTGATCGGCTCCTTTCTTCTCGATAAAACGGACGCGCGCGAAGCGCCGTTCGTTTTCAAACATCATTATATCACGCAGGCGCTGGACAGCGAGATCCTCTGTTCTCTCTTTTGCGCCATGCACGAAAAGAGGCGCGTAGAAATCGAGAGCGTCAACCGGAATACGGGCGCGAAGAGTCGGAACGCGGTCGTGCCCCTGCGCATATTCATCAGCGTGCAGAACGGCCGACAATATCTTCTGGCGTACAATCTGCGGCTGAAAAGAATGAAGCCGTACAGGCTGGACAATATTCTGACCGTCGTCGCGAAAGAGTGCTTTGAAAAGTTCGATGCGCTCCGTAAGACGCTGGACGGCATGCAGCCGCGCATGTGGGGCGTGAGCATGCGGGGCAGAGGCAACGGGACGGAGCACGTAGAATTCACCGTGCGTTACGGGGAAGACGAAGAGTACATACACCGCCGCCTGGAACGTGAAAAGCGCTGCGGCCGCGTGGAGAAGATCGACGAACATACGAGCAGGTTTTCCGCCGACGTGTACGACGCGGAGGAGATGATCCCCTGGATCCGCACCTTTATCTGCCGTATCGTATCGCTCAAATTTTCCGATAAAGAACTGGAAACGCGGTTTAAAAACGATCTGCGCGCGACGTACGCGTTATACGGAGAGGACGAATGATATTCAGCGAACTGTACGGCAGTTATTATAACGTCGTCGCCAAGATTCTGAAAGCGGCGCTCGATCATCCCGTGACGGAAGAGGAAATGCGCGGGGTCGTCCGCGCGTATGCCTTTTCGGAAAGCGTGCTCGCCATCGTCCCCGCACTGCGGGAAGAGCGGTGGCAGTTGTTGGACGAAAGGGGGAAAACCCCGCTCGAACATATGCCCGAAATGCCGCTCACGCTCCTGCAAAAGCGCTGGTTGCAGGCGATCCGCCTCGATCCGCGCATCCGCCTGTTCGGCGGGAAGATCGAAGATTTTGGCGTGGAACCGCTGTTTACGCCCGACGACGTGTACGTGTTCGACAAATACGCGGACGGAGATCCCTATCAAGATGAGAACTATATCCGTAATTTCCGCGTCATCCTGGACGCGATCGGGCGCAAAATTCCCCTCAAAATCGACGTGTTGAACAGAAAAGGGGAGCCTTTGCGCGTGAACGTCTTTCCCGAACGGCTGGAATATTCGGAAAAGGACGATAAGTTCCGTCTGATCTCCTCGCATTGCCGATACGGGAATATCCTCAATCTCGCGCGCATCGTTTCCGTCAAAACGTGCCAAGGGCAGACCATTTCCGCCGAAGGGAAGGGACGGCCGCGGTCGAAACGGCGCGTCGCTCTGGAACTTTTCGACGAGCGCAACGCGTTGGAGCGCGTCGTGCTGCATTTCGCGCATTTCGAAAAGGAAACGCGCAGGCTCGGCGATACGCGCTACCGCCTGGAAATTTTATACGACGCGGAGGACGAAACGGAGATCGTCATACGGGTGCTGTCCTTCGGACCGCTCGTCAAAGTCGTCGCGCCGCAAAGTTTCGCGGCGCTCATCACAGAAAGATTGAAAATGCAAAAAAGTTGCGGACTCTTTTAGAGTTCGCAACTTTTTTTCCGTGATAATTTCCAGATTCTGTAATAAAATACTCATGCGAGTCGGTTCTGCGTGTGTATGAACGAATCACTGTGGTGCGTCAGGATCTTCCGAAACGCATGCCAAAGACGGAAACGCGGCCCGCGCTTTTTCGTAGGTTCGAATCCTACCGTACGTGTCAGACGTATGCCAGCGGTTTGGTATTCGCCGCGAAAGCGGCAAAAGAGATGCGCGCGGTTTCGCGCGCGACAAAGTGAAAAGACCGTTCTGTCGGGAGAAAAAACTTTTTTTTCGACAATGCGCGCCCCGCCCTGCCTGAAAACGGATACCGCGTCGCGAAAACGGACGCCGGAAAAACAACTTCCCGCGGCCGCGGCCGCCCGCTCAAATTTTCAGCCGCGCGGCGCGTTGGAACGGTCGTATTCCGCATCAAAACTCTATCGGAGGTACATATAATATGAAAAAGATCATCGTCAATGAAAATCAAAAGGGGTTACTGTTTTACGGCGGCAAGTTCGCGGGGCTTTTAAACGCGGGCAGATATCGCGTATCCGGCTCGAAAGAAATCGAGATCGTGTCGCAGGATCAGCCATTATATTCGCGCAAATGCTCGTTGGAAACACTGCTCTCCGACCGCGCGGTCGCGGAAAAACTTACCGTCGCCGAAGTCGCGGACGGCGCCTTAGCGCTCCATTTTGTCAACGGTAAATTTTCCGACGCGCTTACGGCGGGCAAATACGCCTTTTTCTCGGATATCGACAAGCACGAATTTCAAACGGTGGATCTCTCTTCGCCCGAAGTCGGAGAGTATGTTCCCCGCTATATCTTTGACAAAATAGATCCTTCGCTCTATCGGAAAGTCGAAGTCGCGCAGTATCTGAAAGCGCGCCTGTATATCGGGCACAGGTTTTCTAAACTTCTCGACGCGGGCACGTACTATTTCTGGCAGACCGACTTGCGCGTGGACGTCGATCTCGTCGATACCCGCCTGACGCAGATGGATATTCTGGGACAGGAGATCCTGACGCAGGATAAAGTTTCCGTGCGCGTGAATTTCGTGTGCAATTACAGAGTGACCGATTTTATCAGGATCGCGGAGGAAGTGAACGATTACGCCGAACAACTGCACGTCGCCGCGCAACTCGCGCTGCGCGACTGCGTGTCCAAATACAGATTGGACGATCTTCTAAACGACAAGGAGGGCGTATCCGCGTACGTTTTCGCGCGCCTCAAAGCCAAAGAAAAGTCGCTGTACGTCGAGATCGCCGACGCGGGCGTGAAAGATATCGTTCTTCCAGGCGAGATACGCGACATCATGAACACCGTTTTGGTGGTGGAGAAACGCGCGCAGGCGAACGTGATCGCCCGCCGCGAAGAGGTGGCGTCCACGCGTTCGCTTTTAAATACCGCCAAACTGATGGAAGAAAACCAGACGCTCTACAAACTCAAAGAACTCGAATACGTGGAGCGTATCTGCGAAAACGTGGGTAACATTACCTTAAACGGCAATGTCGACATACTTTCGCAACTTGTGAACCTTTTGCAAAAAAAGGAATAAAGGAGAATAAAAATGATCGAAATACAAGGTCTCTGTAACGCCGCCGTTTGTTTCTGCGACGAGTTGGAAGACGCGGCGGCGCGGCAGATCCGCGCGGTCTGCGATATGCAGGCGTTCGCAAACTGCAAAATACGCATCATGCCCGACGTACACGCGGGCAAAGGATGCACCATCGGCACGACGATGACGATACGCGATAAAATCGTTCCCGCCATGGTAGGCGTGGATATCGGCTGCGGTATGGAAACGGTGAAACTGGCGGAAAAGAACATCGATTTCGAAAAGTTGGACGCGCTCATCCGCAAAAATATCCCCTGCGGGCGAAATATCCGCAAAACGCCGCACGCTTTCACCGAAAACGTCGATTTGAACGAACTTCGCTGCGCGTCGCGCGTCGGACTGGAACGCGCGGAAAAGAGCGTCGGCACGTTGGGCGGCGGAAATCATTTTATCGAGATAGACCGCGCCGAAAACGGGGATCTGTATCTCGTCGTACATTCGGGCAGCCGTCATCTGGGCGTTGAAGTGTGCGATTATTATCAGGAGCAGGGATTGCGCGCTTTGCAGGACCGCGCGCAATATCAGATAGACAAAACGATCGAGCGGCTCAAAAGCGAGGGGCGTTTCGAAGAAATACAGACCGCCGTCGGCGCGCTCAAAAAACAGAGGGAAAGCGAAATTCCCAAAGAACTGGTGTACGTCGAGGGCAAACTGTTCGAAAAATTATATTTACGATATGCGCATCGTGCAAAAGTTTGCGGACATAAACCGCAAAGCCATGACGCAAGTCATTCTGCGCGGCATGGGGCTGACGGCGGAAGAGGAATTTTCGACCGTTCATAATTACGTGGATACGGAAGAAATGATTTTGCGCAAGGGCTCGGTTTCCGCAAAGAAAGGGGAAAAACTTCTGCTTCCCGTCAATATGCGGGACGGCAGTTTTATCTGTATCGGCAAGGGGAATCCCGAATGGAACTGTTCCGCGCCGCACGGCGCGGGCCGCGTCATGAGCCGCAAAAAGGCAAATGAAACGCTATCCATGGAGGAATACCGCCGCGAAATGCAGGGCGTTTATTCTTCCTGCATTGCCGTAGATACCTTGGACGAATCCCCCATGGCGTACAAGAGCATGGATTCTATCCTCGCGCAGATCGGTCCCTCGGTCGATGTCGTCTGCCGTATCGTCCCCGTTTACAATTTTAAAGCGTCGGAATAATAAAAAGTAAAAGAAAAAAGATATCCGAAATTTCGGATATCTTTTTTTTTATGCGTTTGGCGTCCTTGCTGCGAGCGCGTCCGCAACGGCGAGCAGATTTTCCGCGGGCGTATCGCGCGGAACTTCGCAGCCTGCCGAAGATAAGTAGTAACTTCCGACGGCGTCGGCGCATTCGTTTACTTTGCGCGCGATCTTTTCGGGCGATCCCTGCAAGAGCACCGCTACGGGGTCGTAATTTCCGCACAGGATCGTCGTCTTGTCCTGCAAAAGGCGTTTTGCGCTTCCGATATCGACCATCCAGTCTAAATCGAGGATATCGCTGCCCGTTTCGATCATCTGCGGCAGTACCGCGCTCGTATTGCCGCAGATATGCAATTTGGTACGCGCGCCCGCCCGATGTACTGCTTCGACGATCCTCTTTTGATAGGGGAAGGCGAATTCTTCGAACATGGCGGGAGAGATCAGCGAGGCGGCGGCGTCGCCGATCCCGATGATATCCGCGCCCGCCTGGATCTGGAGCAGTGCGAAACGGATGGCCTGTTCGCAGGTTTTTTCCAAAAATTCGTGGATAAAGTCCGGTTCTTCCAAGGCGATATCCATGAGAAAGCGGTCGATGCCGCGCAGATCGCAGCATTCTGCGAAGGCGCCTTCGACCCAACCGCCGATGCAATAGTCTTTCCCGATCGTTTTGAAGTATTCCACAGATTTCAGTCGGTCGAGCGTTCTGGGGCTGTTTTCGGGGGCTGCGGCTTTCAGTCGTCTGATTTGGGAAAGGTCCGCGATCAAAGGCGCGGGGCTGTAGGGTACGCCGTCCTCGGGCAACAGAACCTCGGCGCCGAAACTTTCCGCTTCGCGCATCGGGTCGGAAATGGCGGAAAGGATATCCAGCCGAAAATCTTCCGCGCACCGCAGGTCGCATTCGCAGAGTACGCGGTGATCGGAAACGTATTGACGGTACGTTTTGCCGCAATAGGCTGCGGAAAAGCCCATGATAATGTTGAAATTCGGCAATCTGTCGACTGTTTTGCCTTCAAAAACTTGTAAACAGCGTTCGCGGGCGGTCATGTTACTCCTTTTTAGTACGGGCGCTATCGTAAAATTGTCCCCGTACGCCTCGTTTTTTCGATTATAAATCAAAAAGCGGCAAAAAGCAAGTTCAAAAAGAGAGCAATTTATTTTCATGCCGCGGAAATTTGTATATTTTTTAAACTTGAAATTGCCTGTTTTGTCGGGATTTACGGCGCAAACTTGTATATTTTTTGTGCTTTAACTCCGGGATAAATTATATTACAATAGGGACACAGAATGAGAAAACGAGGATGAAAAATGCTGAAAAAAACGCGTGAGATCTTATCGAAACTCTCTTTGCGGCAAAAAGCCGCTATCCTGACGGGCAAGGATTGCTGGAGCACTCTGGAGATCGAAGAAGTTGGCCTGCCCTCCGTGAAAATGTCCGACAGTCCGAACGGGATACGCATGCCGGGGTGCGACACCGACGTGATCCCTTCCGCGTGCGCGCTGGCGTCGTCTTTCAGCGTGGACACGGCGCGGCGCGCGGGCGAACTGCTGGGCAGCGAATTTAAAAACGCAGGGCTCGATTTGATCCTCGGCCCGGCGATGAATCTGAAAAGGTCGCCTCTGTGCGGGCGTAACTTCGAATACTATTCGGAGGACCCGCATCTTTCCGGCGAAATGGCGGCGGCGTTCGTGCTGGGCGCGCAGGAGCACGTCGGGTGCTGCGTAAAGCATTTTGCCATGAACAATCAGGAAACACGGCGCATGAGCGTCGATTCGGTCGCGGACGAACGTACGATGCACGAAATGTATCTGTCGCCCTTCCGCACAGTCGTCGAAAAAGCCTCGCCCGTGTCCATGATGTCTTCTTATAATAAGATCAACGGCGTGTATGCAAGCGAAAACAAAGATCTGCTTGTAGATATCCTCCGCAAGGAATGGGGGTTCAAAGGGTTTGTCCTTTCCGACTGGGGCGCCGTCAACGATATCGTCGCATCCGTCAGGGCGAGAATGGATCTGGAAATGCCTTCCAATCCCGCGGATTCGGAAAAACTCGTTTGCGCCGTGGAGAGCGGAGAACTTGCGATGCGTCAACTCGACAGGGCCTGCGCGGATCTGATCGATTCCGTACTGCGCCTGTGCGCGATGCGCAGGAAAAAGAGCAGAGTATATACGCTTGCGGAGCGGAAAGCCTTGCTGTGCGAGTTGGCGGCGGATTGCGCCGTGCTTTTGAAAAACGACGGGATTTTTCCCGTCCCGAAGAATAAAAAGATCGGAGTGTTCGGCTTTTTCGCGAAAGAGCCTCTCTTGCAGGGAGGCGGAAGCGCGCACGTCGAGCACGAAATGCCCGTCTCGCCCTTAGATGAATTGAAACATATTTACAACGACGTTTTCTATTGCGAAACATTCGGCGAAAACGGCAAGAGCGCAGATTTCGAAGAGAGCCTGCGGGCCGCCGATACCTGCGACGTATGCCTGCTGTTCTGCGGCTTGCCCGCCGCGTACGAGTCGGAAGGGTACGACCGCGCGTCGCTTGCGCTTCCTTCCGAACAGATCGAAGCGATCGAGGCGATCGCAAAGATCAACCCGAATGTTGCCGTGCTTCTGATGAGCGGGAGCGCGGTCGACGTTTCCTGGAGGGATCGGGTAAAGGGTATTTTCGAATGTTACATGATGGGGTCGGGCGTCGGCAGCGCCGTCGCGAAACTCGTCAGCGGCGAAAAAAGCCCGTCGGGGCGTCTTGCGGAGACTTTTCCCGCCGATCTGCGGCACTGTTCGGCGGCTCCGTATTTCGGAAATCGCGGGAACACCGCGTATTACGGGGAGGGCATATTCGTCGGTTACCGCTATTATACGGCCAAAGGCATTCGTCCCGCGTATCCTTTCGGATACGGGCTCGGCTATACGAAGTTTGCGTACGAAGGGCTTGAAATCATCGGCGGCGAGAAAGAAATATCTATCTCCGTCACCCTGAAAAATACGGGCGCGCGCGACGGGGCGGAGGTCGTCCAACTGTACGCTTCGTGCAATGATGAGGAGATCGCAAGGCCCGTGCGGGAATTAAAGTTATTCGATAAAGTTTTCCTGCGAGCGGGGGAAATGCGGCGTCTGCAATACAGCCTGCCCCTCGAACGGCTGAAAAATTATGACGTTTCGCAGCATTCGTTCCGCTTATACGGCGGAAAATACAGATTTGCATTCTGTTCCGACTGCGAAACGGAAATCATCGGCGGCGAACTGGATGTGGAAGGGGATCCGCTGCATTACGATCGAAACAGCATCGTGGGCGAGTTGCTCCGCACGGCGGAGGGACGCAGGATCGTGGACGAGGAACTGAAACCGTATCTCTGTCTTGCGATCATGGGCACGTTCAATGCGGACGTGCGCATCGAAAACGGTAAGGCGATCGGAAATCCGATGTTCGACAACGTGATGCGGAATATGCCTCTCCGCGCGCTGTACGATCTGACCGGCGGGAAATTTACCGAAGAGATGATGCTTCGGTTGATCAATAAATTAGGTAGGAGGAATTAAATCAATGAAGGTAAAGAGATTATTGATGGTAGCATTGGCTGCGTGTCTGGGCGTATGTACTCTGTTTGCCGGCTGCCGCGAATATTCCGACGCGGGAATAAACGGCACCTTGAAGATTACATATTATAAAGGCGGCACGGGCAGCGAATGGCTGGAAGAACTCGCTGCGGAATTCGAGGAGGCGACGAAGATCAAGGTCGAACTTACGGCGGATGCGAAAGCGACGGAAAATGCGAAAACGCTGTTGGAATCCAACCGCGATCTGCCCGATCTGATGTTCATTTTGTACACGAACTGGCACGAATACGTGCAAAAGGGCTGGCTCGCCGATATGGACGATCTGTTCGATGGCACGTTCAGTTATGATGTCAACGATATCAAGATCACGTCGAAATACGACGTCGGCAATACCGGCGTATATGCGGAAAGCGGTGCAAAGACCGATCTGACGCTGAAAGACATCATGACTTCCGATTTCGTGGATTACGGCAAAATGGCGCCCAAACGCGGAGATGACGAACATTATTACGTCATGCCGTGGACGTCTCCGTGCACGGGTATCGTGTACAATGTCGATATTTTGGAAAGCGTAGGATACGATCAGCCTCCCAAGACGGAAGCGCAGTTGAAGGATCTTTGCCAAAAACTCGTTGCAAAGGGCATCGCGCCCTTCAGTTGGGGCGGCCAGGAAATGGGGTATTGGAGTTTTCCCGTGCTCACGTGGTGGGCGCAGTCTTCGGGCGTGGATACGTGGGAGAATTTCTATCAATTCGAGTCCCCCGAAGTGTTCAACGATCCCGGCAGAACGAATGCGCTTCGCCTGTGGCAGGATTTGATCGTCGATCCCGACGACGGATCGATCATCAACAGCGTAGACAAGCCGATGGGAAGAGATCATATGTCCGCGCAGACGCAGTTCGTAGCGGGCAAGGCGGCGATGACTCCGACCGGTTCTTGGATCGAGACGGAAGTGGGAGAGTTCACGAAACCCGGTTTCCGCATGAAGATGATGGCTACGCCCATAATCGAGGGCGCAAAGTCGGACGAACAGATTTTGAATACTTCGGCGGGAGATTTTGCCTGCATTCCCAAAAACGCAAAGAACGTAGACGCGGCGAAAGCGTTTTTGGCTTACATGAACAGACCCGAGTGGGTAGAGCGCTTTACGAAAATCACGGGCGTGCCGCGCGCGTTCAATTATAAACCTTCCACGATCGAGGGGACGAGCGAATTTGCGCAGAGTTGCTTTGAACTGTTCGAAAACAGCACTTTGATGTACAGAGTTTCAAACAGTCCGTTATACGTGTATGCAAACGTCAGCGAATGGCCCAAGTACGGCGACAACGTGTTCGGCAATCTGATGACGGAAACGAAGGTAACGCCCGAATGGATCGTCAACGATATGTATGAATATGCCAAAAAACAGTGGTCGACTTGGGAGAAACTTTCTTAATAGGGAAAACAGATATGGAAAGCACCGCTTTGGAGATGATGAAGCAAAAGAAACGCAAAAGAGATTGGGGCGCAACGATATTCATATGTCTGATGCTCGCCTATCCGCTCGCGCATTTTTGCGTGTTCTGGCTTTACGTCAATTTCGACACGTTCCGTCTGACGTTTTTTCACTTTAATTCGCAGACGGCGCAGTACGAGTGGTTCGGGTTCGAACGTTTCGCGATTTTGTTCCGCGATATGTTCATGGGCGAGGATATCGCCATTCAGAACAACCTGCGCAACTCGCTGTTATGCTTCCCCGTGCAGAATTTCATTATTTTGCCGCTTTCGTTTATGATCGCATTTTTGCTTTCCAAACAACTTGCGGGAACGAGCGCGTATCGCGTGATCTTCTTTCTCCCGTCCATATTGTCCGTCGTCGTCCTCGCCATGTCTTTCCGTTTTATGTTCGACGTGGATTTCGGGCCCGTGGATTCGGCATTGAGCAAACTGTTCGGCGTGGACGTAGACTGGTTCTCTTCGCTTTCACCGACGGCGATGCCGCTGGTGTTTCTGTTCGGCATCTGGGCGGGGCTCGGCTATAACGCCGTGCTCATCAACGGGGCGATCAAGCGCATACCGCAGGAAATATTCGAAGCGGCGAAACTGGACGGCGTGGGGCTTTGGAGAGAGATGGTGCAGATGGTCCTGCCCCTGTGTATGCCTACGATCACGACGCTGTTCATTATCGGCTCTATGAGCATATTCGGATACTATTTGCAGCCGATGCTTTTGTGCGGCGAAACGGGCGGCGTAAACGGCAGTACGGGTACGATCGCCCTGCGCGTGATGCAGTTGATGCAGGGCGGCGATACCGAAAGCGCGGCGGCGCTCGGCCTCTTCTTCTCGATCTTAGGCGTGCCTTTCGTCCTGTTCATTAAATGGTTCATGGAAAAAATCACGCCGGACGTCGATTTTTAAGTTTGATAGATATTTAGAAAGAATAAATCACAAGGAGGAAAATATGAAACAAAGCAAAACCAGGTTCGGTTTGATCGGTACGGTTTTATTGTCGCTGCTGCTTTTGTGCAGCCTGTTCCTGTCGATCCCGAACGGATATGTCGGCGATGCCGCCCGCACCAAGGAATCCGCGTTCAGCGACGATTTCAATTCGTCGGTGCTGAACACGGACAACTGGACGGCGTCTTCTGCAACGGACGCGGCCGTCAAGGATTACGGCGGCGCGATCCAGATGGTAAACGGTCAGTTTTCGCCTGCCTGCAACTGGATGGGGCTGAACAACTCCGCCGCGTCCGACGGCAAGGGGACGCCGCTTACCGAGGATTATATCCTCGAAATGACGATTTCGAGAGATTGTAACCCGAGCGACTGGTTCGGCCTGTATATCGGGTTGGACAGCCCCGACCAGAATTTTACCACGATAATCGGGCAGCCGGGCAACGTACTCGTCTTTACGGACAGTTCGATCAACAACTACAACGGATTCGGTACGCAGCCCAAAGAAGGCAATGTTACGATCGCGCTTGAAGGCGACAAGGCGATGACGAGCGACGGAACGATGTATGCCGTCAAAGTCGTCACGCACATCAAGAAGACCGCTTCGGCCACGGGCGATTTCCCCGAAAACAGTGCGGATATCTTTATCGCGCCCATGCCCGAGAGCGGCGAACCCGCTTACGGCGAAAAGGTCGGCACGATCGATAATCTCTCTTTGGCGGGATATTTCGGATTCGGAAGTTTAAGCACGGGCACCGTTACGGTGTCGGGTATCAAGGTCACCGATGGGGCGAGCGGCGACGTGCTCTATACCCCGAAGGGCGATCTAAAAGGCGATTGCATCGACTTCATGGAAGGGGCTTCGCAAGCAGATCCCCAAAAAGAGTTTCGTATGTGGCAGTCCGCCGATCTAAGGCTGGAAGGATCGTATTTTACCGGCCCGCTCGGCAAGGCGCGCGTCGCCAACGGCGCTTCCATCGAATCGAAGTATCGAGTGCAGTCGGACGACAGGCTGATCTCCGCATTCGATCTTTCCTATCAGTTGCATATGTTCTCCGTCGGCGCGGACGGCATGAATCTCATCGTCGGCAAAAACGCTTCTTCTCAGACGGTCGTCAACCTGAAAACGGTGGACGGCAAGAGCGTGCTCTCCGTCGGGGACAGCCGCTATGCTTTCGGGGAAGAACTTTCCGGCGCTAATTTATTTACGTTCCGCGTCAAAACGAACGGTACGGCGGACGTGTATTGCAACAACGCTTTTGCGGTGACGCTGAACGGATTCACCTCCGTCGACGGCAGCATCGCGTTTGTTTCGACGGGCAGCGATTCGACATTTGAGGTCGACAACGTTACTTTGAACGTCTACTCGTATGTTTCGAGCGGCTCTCAGAGCCAAGCTATCGATTTCACAATCAAGGATAAAGACGGCATTACCTATCTGAACGGCGAAAACTGGTATATCGGCGGCAGCGCAATGAAGACCCGTTACGACGAAATCTCTTTCATCAACGCTGACCCCAACGCAAATTTTTCGACCAAGCATCAGTATGCAGATTTCGTATTGAACTTCGATCTGTATGACATTACGCAAGGGGCGGGCGGCTGCAGTTGGATCGGCATCACGTTTGCCAAAAATCGTTACACCGACGGATATGCCCAGGCACCGACGATCACTTTCGCTCCGCGCAATGAGAATCATGATACGGGTATCGTGGGCGTTATGAATATCGAGGGGCTTTCCGGGGTGCAGTTCAATACGGCGTCTTCCATGATCGAAAGTTCGTATAACTTTTTCCAGGATATGAACAGCGAAACGGGTCACGAGCGTATAAACGTCCGCCTTGTTGCCGTGAACCGCACCGTAACTCTTTATTTCAAATATGCGGACGAACCCGAAAGCATGCTCTCCGTTCCGCGCGCGGTCGTCGAGGATATCAACACGTTCGGCTATATCGGCATCTGCTGCAATTACAACGGCAATTTCGCGGTTTCGAATTTTTCGATCACCAACCTCGATCCGAACCGTTCGTTCATTGCGGAGGGTGAAGTAGAGGAATCCAAGCGGGTCACAGGCGATGCTTCCCTGCTGGCTTAAAGAGGAAAAAGAGATGAAAAAGAAATACAATTGGATCATAACATCTATTTTGTCGCTCGCGCTGCTCTTCGGCATTTGCTTCACGGGAACCTTTGCCGCGGAAGAGAGCGCGCCTGAATCGTATATAACGGTCAATAAGAGTATTGCGGGCAGCAGTGCGGCGGATAAAATGTCGTATGTCAATACCCCGCTCACTCTGGCAAACGGCTTAAACCTCTATGTCGAGGCGGAAATGGGGCAGTACACGGATTCGGTGATGTTTTTCGGCTTATTTGCAGATAAAACGGACAGTGCTCCCTATGCGCATAAGTCCTTTATGATGGGCTCGCAGGAGATCAAAACTTTCTTCAGCGACGCCGCGACGCCTGTGGATAACGGCAAATATATGGAGGATTATTGGAACACGTACTATTACAATAGGGTAATGTACCGTTTCGAGATCAAATCGAACGGCGACGTGAACGTTTACGCGCGCAGCACGGAAGATCCTTCTACATACGTGGGCGACAACGCGCAAATCACAACGGAAACGCTCATAACGACACAGGCGGGGTATTACAGCGCTCTCGCTTCCGACGAGCAGATCTACGCGGGCTTAGCGCTCCGTGCGGGAGCAAACGACGCGTACAAATTGTACTCCCTCGAAGTGCGCGACGGCGCGGGCAACCAGATCTTTACGGATAACGGTTTTCTGAAATACACGACGGAAGCCTATGTGCGCAGCGAAGGCATCGACGCGGCGATCGAAGCGGGCGCTCTCGCCGTTCCCGAAATCGTCGAAGAGAGTTCGCTTTCCGTCAATTCTAAGATGACGATGGGCGACGTGATGGTCTATGCCGACACCAAAGTACAGGGCGGCGCGGAGATCACGCTCGATATGAAGATGAATCGGAACGAAGCGACGTTCTTTTTCGGCGTATTCACGGATAAAACAAACAGCAATTTTTATAATACGCACGTTATGCAGATGTCCAGTTCCGCAATCGTTTTACCGTATGATGCGAACGCTGCGGACAACGGCAATTATAACGAAAATACCGGCGTGGAGGGCGGTCTGAAATTCGTCGACCGTATCCGCCTGCGCATGAATATTTCCGCTTCCGGTACGCTCAACGTGTACGTTTCCAGCATCGAAGGCGCGGATTCGTATACGGGCATGACCGCGCAGGAGTCGTTGCAGGACATTCTGATCCTCACGCAGGAAAATCTTTACTCCAAGGAAATGACGGACGGCGGCTACTTCGGATTTGCATTCCGCGCGCCCGCCGCAAATCAGGACGTCGTCCTGTATAACCTGAAAATAGCGGATAAAGACGGCGTTACTTTGTTTCAGGATGATTTTTCCAAAGTTCTGACCGATTCGTATATCCGTACGGGAGGCGACGCGCTCAAAACCAACGTCGAAAACGGCGGCGCCGTACTGCGCGTCAAAAACGTGCAGGAAGCGAAACCCGTGTTCAACTTTGCGGCGCTCAAACGCGAGGGATACCTCGACGAAACGTTCCATCTGACGCCGACGGTGGACGATATGCCGGAGGGCGGCGAACTCTCCGTTATCGTAAAGGATGCCGCAGGCAATGCGATCGCGGCGCAGGCGGACGGTACGTTCAAGTTTACCGCGCAGGGTATCTATACCGCCGAATTCGCGGTGACCGTGAACGAAGAGATCATTTTGCAGGATAGCGTTAAAGTTTATATAAAGAATCATTCCACCCAACCCAACGCCGAAGCCAATTTCGACAAAGGGTATTTCAACGGCGATCTGTGGGCGATCACGGAGAAAGGCGTTGCGGTCAAGGACGGCGCATTGATCATTGCAGGCGGAACTTTCCGCACGAAAGGGTTCTCCGAGATCTGCTATTTCACGTTCGACGTCACGTCGATGAAGGCGGGTTCTTCCTCCTTCGATCTGATCTTCGGGCAGGACGGCGTCGGGTACGCCCTTCGGTTTACGGACAAAACGAGCGTTGAATTTATCACTCCCGAAGGTTCGAGGGAGATCGCTGTCGGTAAAAACTTTGTCGAAGCGGCGCTCGCGGGCAAAAAAGTTACGCTGCGTCTGGAACTCGCTTCCGATAAAGCGATGCTCTACGGCATGATCGAGGACGAGTCGGAGGAAACGCTGGAAACGGCTCTGTGCACGTTGGAAGGCATCCGCCTCGTGGGAAGCATAGGCGTTACCGTACCCGAGGGCAGCAGGATTACGATCGACGACGTGCAGTTCGTCAACATGGCGGGCGTCGATAATCCGAATACGGATCCTTCCAAGCCCTCCGATCCCGGTGAAAATCCCGGCGAAGACCCGGGCGAAAAACCCGGCGACGAAGATCCGAAGAAAAAGGGATGCGCAGGTACGGCAGTAGGGTTCAGTATTGCGGGCGGGACCGCCGTAGTGCTTGCCGCGGCAGTGCTGTGCTTTCGTAAGAAAAAGAAAATTTGACGGAATGAATAACAGGGGAGATCTTGTATGGTAAAGACAAACGAGGTTCGGGCGAAAAAGGGGATCAATAAGGCCTTTTCAGAGCATAAGATCGCGTATACGATCGTCTACATTATTTTCACGTTGTATGCGATCACGCTGGTCTATCCGCTCTTATGGGTATTCGTTCAATCCTTCCGCTCGAAGATTGATTTCTTTTGGTATCCGCTGGATTTCCCCAAATCCTTTTACGGGGAAAACTATCTGAGGATATTTACCGAGTATAATATGGCGGAACTGTTTGCAAACAGCATCGTTCTGTCTGTGTGCGGAACTTTCGCTTCGATTCTGGCGAGTTCCTGCGCCGCCTATGTGGTCAGTAAATATAATTTCAAATTGCGCAACGTCATCTACGGGTTGGTCATCGTTACGATGATCATCCCGACGACGGGCAGCATCGCCACGACCTATCGCCTGATGAACGATACGGGGTTGGCGGGCACGCATATCGGCTTGATCATCATGTATTCGGGCGGATTCGGTTTCAACTTCTTCCTACTGTACGGTTTTTTCAAGAATCTGTCCTTGACGTACGCGGAATCGGCGAAGATCGACGGCGCAGGGCATGCGACCATCTTTTTCAAGATCATGCTTCCGCTCGCGAAACCGTCGCTGTTTGCGGTGGGTATCATCACGTTTATCGGGTATTGGAACGACTATTATGCGCCGTATATGTATTTGCGCAACTATCCCACGCTCGCAGTCGGCATCTATCAGTTGTCCTCGGATATCACGACGGGCGCCAATTCCTACGATTACCCCGCGCTGTTTGCGATCATGACGATCTCCGTCGTTCCCATTATTGTTCTTTTCAGCATCTTCCAGAAAACGATCATGGAAAATACGGTAGCCGGAGGTATTAAAGGCTGATGAAAAAGATTTTAAGTTTGATTTTAGGGGGGACTTTCGCACTCGGTGCGGCGTTCGGTCTATCCGCCTGCGGCGGGGGCGAAAAAGATCCTTATGCGGATATCGATAAATCGCTCCTGTACGGCATGGACGAACCGCTCTACGAAAAGGGCGCGAGCAGTACTTCTCTCACGCAGGTGCGCGGGTTCGATCTGGATACGACGGTCGATTTTGTCGCCATGCTCGGCGCAAAATCATTCCGTTTCCGTATGCCGAACGGGTTTATCCAGTCGCCCGGTCAATACGACGAAGAAATTTATGAATATTTGCAGTCCGCGTCCGAAAAGTTTCGCAATGCGGGCGTCACCAACCTGATCGGGCAGGCGAGTTTATTCCCCGCATATTCGGGCTTCCGCCCCGATTCGGCAAACAGCGCGCCGCGCCCCGACGACGAGCACTACGGGGATTGGCTGCAAGCCGTTACCGAAATGTGGCAAAAAGTCGCGGAATTGTTCCCCGAGATCACGCAGTGGGAAATGGGCAACGAGTTTAACACCAATACCTTTTTCCATCCCAACGGCTATCAGGGGATCGCAGGATCGCTGGAAGAGGGCGTGGGCGGATTCTCGCGCGAGGAACAGGTGATCGTCGTTACCGATTATATGTATTATGCCGCGAAGGGCATCAAGGCGGCGAATCCGAAAAATATCGCGATCATGCCCGGGCTTTCGCCCACGCAGTTGAACATGAAAAACGTGGAATATTTCGTTGAGGACGTCTATGCCCGCATCAAGAGCGGCGAGGCGCCCTACGGCAACACGAAGTCGAAGGATCCCGACGATTATTTCGGCGCGCTTTGCTGGCATCCGTATGCAAAAAGTATCGACGAATCCTGGTTACAGTCGCAAAAGGATGTCTATAATATCGTGATCGAAAACGGGGACGAGGGAAAGAAAGTGATTTTCTCCGAACTCGGCTTTTCCGATAACGGCGTGGACGACGTCGAAGAATTGCAGATCGGCTATACCGAGCGTGTTTTCGAATACTGCGAGAACGAACTGCCTTTCGTCGAAAGCGTGCTCTCGTTCCGTTTGTACGAATGCGAGTATGCCGCGACCTGGGGCGGCAGTCAGGAGTCGCATTTCGGATTTTTCCGCGAACCGACGGGCGATAAAGGGTTCAGCCCCAAGGCGAAAGCATATAAATTGCAGCAGATCTACGGCGGCAGCGGCGATCTTGCCAAATACGAAACGCCCGCGAAATCGTGAGGGGAAAAATGATCCGTAAATTATGCGCGTTTCTTGCGGCATTGCTCGTCGCGGTTTCCCTCGTTGCTTGTAACACCGCCCCGGATTCCGATAAACCCGATCCGGACCCCGGCACGGAAGTCGGAGAAAGTTTGCTCTACGGCATCGGGGAACCCTTTGCGGGTTCGGGCGTGGAAGGATTCAATTCCGAAAAGGCGTCCTCGCTCATCGGCGCTCTGGGGGCGAAAACTTTCCGACTTTGGGTCACGCCGCAGACGCTGTATGCGGGATGGAATCAAACGACGGTGTTCTCCGATGAAAGCCTCTCCTCGATCGATAAAAACGCGCGGCTTCTGTATCAGACGTATGTCGATCAGATCCGCAAAAACGGCGTAGAGGAAATTACGGCGATGGGAAACTTTTTTCCGCGGATGCCTTCCACTGCAAACGGCAAAGAAGGAAATTTTATCCCAGCGCGCGATACGTCGGAAGGCTCAGAATATATGCAGTTTTTGCACAAATATTATGTAATCTGGAAGGCTGTCGCAGCGGCGATGCCCGACGTAGATGTCTGGGAAATGGGCAACGAAACGAATCAAGTCACTTTCCTGACGTACACGGGATACGAAAAAGACAGCACGGAAACGCAGTTTGAAAAACTCGCGGATATCAACGTCGATTTGATGTATTACGCCGCCAAGGCGATCCGCGAGGTCAATCCCGACGCGGTCACACTCACGCCCGGGCTTGCGCCCGCCTATGAAGGGATCCCTTCGCTCGGCCGCTTCATGGAAGCACTGTACGAGCGGATCGAGAGCGGCGAGTTCCCCGCGGGGGAAGAAAAGTGCAGCGATGCCGACAACTATTTCGACGGCGTGGCATGGCATCCGTACGATACGGTCAACGGGATATCTTTGACAAAGGAGCCCGACGCCGATGCGTGGAAAGAGGCGAACGACGCCGTTTTTCAGGTGATGAAAGAGCACGGCGACGGGGATAAAGAGGTATGGTTTACCGAATTCGGGTTTACCATGCCCGTTGAGATGCTCGACGCCGCGGAAAGCGACTGCACCGATATGGACCGATACTTGATCAACAACAAATATTATACGCTGAACGACGATTCCGAACAAAAGCATGCCGATTGGCTGAAACTGTACTTTGACACGATGAAGGACATGGATTACGTACATACGTGCCATTTCTTCCGACTGAATTGTTCCGCGCACGACGCGCTCTGGAACGGCGTCGGCGAGGTGATGTTCGGGTTGTTTTTGGAGCCCGATTACGATATCGGCCGAGGTTTTTATCCTCGGGAAAAGGCATTTGCATTGCAGAAGATCTATGGAGGGAAAGGGGATCTGTATCAATTTGCCGAACTTTGAGAGGTAGTGGATGAACCGCATTTTTCTTGTTTACGAACAGATCGTGAAACATTATATCGATCGGATCGAAACGCACGACTTGAATCAGGGAGATTCGATCGAATCTGAGGAAGACATCGCGGCAGCCTTTTCCGTATCGCGCGGTACGGTGCGCAAAGCGATGACGGAATTGGAATCCATGGGATATCTCGCCTGTTCGAAGGGAAAGCGGCGTACGGTCGTGTCCGCGGGCGGCACGTCGGCGGAAGAGCGGTATCCCGCAGTCGTATGGCGCGTCGCGCTGATGCTGCTGAACCGCTCGGAATACCTCGATGCGATCTTGAATGCGGTGCAGACCTGCGCGGCGTCGCTCGGGTGGAGTCTGGACGTGTTCTATAATTCCAGCGAGGAGGCCGAACAGGATTGCATCACAAAGATCAAGGAGGGGAACTATGACGGGGCGATCGTCGTTCCCTTCCGCCGCCGCGGCGAACTGTGCACATATAACTATTTGCGATTGAAAGAGGCGGGGATCCCCTACGTCATGATCGGCCGCCCTCACGAATCGCTCATGTGCGACGCGGTCTATGCGGACGATTATTCGGGAGCGTACCGCATCACCGAACTTTTATATAAAAAGAAATGCAGGGAAGTGGCGTATTTTTACGATTCCACGATGGACAGCGTGGTTTCGCGGGACCGTATGAAAGGATACGACGACGCCGCGCTTCGGCACGGGCAGAGAGAATTATATCGCTATGACGTGCGGGATCCGATCTTTGCCGCACGTTTCGGTGAACTTCTGGAAGGAAATTATGAAAAGATAGGGTTAAATATCTATTCGAACGAGTTGTTTCCCATGATACGCGCCGTATTGCACAAGTACGGCAAAAAGAAAAAGAAAGATTACGAACTCGTCGCCTTTTTCGAGCATAGTTTTGAAGATCAGGCGCGTTATACCGTAATGAAAGTGCCCAAAGAGATCATGGCGCAGCGCGCCGTGTCTATGCTGAACAAGCGTATGCTCACCGATGAAGGCAAGAGCGTGGTGCACGAAATATTCGAAGTGGATCTTTTGGACGTTTGATCATTTGATAGGTAAATTCGATGAATAAGTTATTGCAGACATTACGCGACAAAGCGGATTTATATAAACCGAAGCCCTTTTTGACGTTGAACGATACGATATGCGAAGAATCGTTGCGGAAACTGATCCGCACGATGGCTGAGCACGGATTGGGCGGATTTTATGCCCATGCGAGGAGCGGACTTACGGCGCCTTATCTTTCGGAGGAATGGTTCCGCATCATCGATATCTGTGCGGACGAGTGCGAAAAGACGGGCTTACGGTTCTGGATATACGATGAAATGGGATGGCCGAGCGGTTCGGCGGGCGGACAGGTAACGGCGAAAAACGCCGACTATGCGTCGCGCTGGCTGGAATTGTTCGATTCCCGTCAAAAGATATGCGGCAGGCTCGTTGCCTGCTACGATGCAAACGCCCGCCCGTGCAAAGAAGAGAACGCGAGTTATTTCCTCTGCGAAGTTTCCAATGACGGATATATCGACGTGCTCAACGAAGACGCCGTGCAGACGTTTATCGAAATCACATACGAAAAATACCGCGTCCGCTACGGGAACAGGATCGAGGGATTTTTTACCGACGAACCGCAGTTCGGTATGCTGCGTATGCCCTATACGCCGTCCGTGGAAACGCTCATGCGGGAGAACGGCGCAGACATACGCGATTTCGGGATTCAACTGTTTATGGAAACGGGCGATTATAAGCGTATCCGCCGACTGTATTTCGATGCGATCGGCACCCTGTTTTTACGCAATTACGTCGGGCAGATCTCGCGTTGGTGCGAACGGTACGGATACAGGCTGACGGGGCACATTTTGGAGGAAAAATCGCTCGACAGGCAGATACTATCCTGCGGCGATATACTCTCCGTCTATTCCCTCATGCAGAATCCTGGCATGGATTGGCTGGGACGCGATATCGGCGAAAACGCGCTCGCGCCTCGCCAGGTCGCCTCGATCTGCAAACAATTCGGAAAAAAAGAAAACACGTCCGAAAGTTACGCCTGCGTCGGGTACGGTGCTTCCGTGCAGGATCTGAAAACGATCGCCGATTGGCAGATCGGAAACGGTATCTCGAATTTGTGTTATATCATTCCGTATTCCGCGCGCGGCAGGCGCAAGCGCGATTATCCTTCGGGAATCGTACCTTTTCAGCCGTATTTTAAGATCGCGGACGATTTCAATTTGTATTTATCACGTTTTTGCGCACTGTCCGCGGAGTCGGAAAACACCGCCGAAGTTCTGCTCGTCAGTCCGCTCGGACAGGCGGAAGAAACGTTCGGCGTGGGGAAAGAGAATATCTTTTCCGACCGTTTGAACGAGGCCGTCAATATTCTCGAAAAGAAACATATTTCATATCACGTTACCAATGCCAATATTTTGCGCGCATACGGAAGCGCGGAAGATCAAAAACTGCGCGTAGGGAAATGCGTCTATTCCGCCGCGGTGTGCTTTACTGGCGAAGAGAGCGAAGTTTTGGTAAAGTTCCGCCATTCAGGCGGCACGGTTTTGCTCGCCGATCGGGACGAGCGCTGGCCGGAGGTGTTGGAGCCTTTCCGCGACTGCGCGCTTTGCGGCGACTGCACGGAAGATCTTCGGACGGGGCGGTTCGTGCTGGACAACGAGGAAGCCGTGAGCGTGCAGAACGTTTCAAACAGAAGCGTACGCTTTTCTGTCTGCAGCCGCGCGGGAAAGCAGGGCAGCAGGCTGGATCTGATCACCCTGCGCGAAACTTTCTCGGAGGAATACGTATTGAACGGCGGCGAAAGCGCCCTGTTTGTTTTTGACGGCGAAAATCGGGAGAAAAAATCGACGGTTCTGCGCCTTTCGGAGGACGGCTGGGTATGCGGCCTGTCCGATCGGAACGCGCTGTTGCTCGACCGTGTGGATTGTTATCGGGACGGAGAACTGTACGCCGAAAATATCGCTCCCATTCTTTTGCAGGAAAAATTGGTGCGCGACGGCAGAAATTGCAGTCTGAAACTGGTCTACCGCGCCCATTCGGACGTGCCGCTGCGGGGCGCGTATTTAGGGATCGAAGACGCGGAGCGGTACGAGATCGCCGTGAACGGCAAACCCGTACCTTCGCACGGAAATTTTTCCATTTTCGCGGCGGAATGTATTTCCCGTGTCCCGCTCCCCGATCTTTCGGCGGGGGATATCGAAATATCGCTGCGCTTTGATTTTGTCATTTCTGACGACGTGCGCAGGGTGCTCTTGGGCGAAGATGCGATCGAGAGCGATTTCAACCGTTTGCAGGATCTGCCCGAGGTGGAAAATATCTATCTGATCGGAGATTTCTGCGTTTCGGGCGTGCAAAGAGAGGGCGATATGCTCGTTTCCGACGGTGCGTTCGCGCTTTCGCAACTGGAAATGCCGACCCGCATTTCCGCCTTCGGAGAGAGCGGATTTCCGTTTTACATTGGCGAGATCGTCGCGCGGAAGAAGATTCGCTTGCATCTGCGGGAAGGTGCGCTCGAATTTGCCTGTGCGCTGAAAGGCGTTGCGGTGCGCGTTTTGATCAACGGAAAGTTTTTGGGGGATATCCTCTGGAACAGCCGTTTAGACGCGACGGAATTTTTGCTTGACGGCGAGAATGAAGTGGAGTTACATATTTATAACGATTTGCGCAATCTGTTCGGTCCGCACCATAATAAGTTGAAGGAGCCGCGCATGGTCGGGTTTACGACGTTTGCGGACGAACCAGGCTGGTGCGATCCTCCGATGCGGCTCTGGACGGATACGTATTATTTAAAAGAATACGGCGTTGCTTTTCCGAGGGAAAACGATGAAGATTAAACAGGAACACGAAAGTTTTGTTTTGCAAGGCGAAAAGTGGAAAAGTCTGCGCTATGCGGATATCGATCCGTCGTCGCTCGTAGTGTACAGACAGGAAGGGGAAACGCGCAGGGTATTTCCCGCGCAGGCGTATGAATACCGCGACGGGAAGATCCGCCGCGCGAAAGGTTCGCCGATCCCCGATTTCAGCGTTTCGCCCTTTTACGATCTGAAAGGGTTCGACCACGAAAAATTTTCGGTCTGGGGCAACGAACCGTATATGCTCTTTGCCGATTACGAGTGCTGCGCCGCGACGGAGCGGACGCCCGAATTCCGCGCGCGGGAACTTTCCCGCAAAAACGGAATGGCGGGAAGACTGAAAGAATTTTTTGAAGCGCGCCGCAGCGGCGAGATCCGCTATACGGTATTCGGCGACAGCATCAGCACCGGCTGCGAAGCAAGTATCCCGCAATATACGTTTTTCGAACGCTTTTCCCGCTATGCGGCGCAAAAGTTCGGTGTGTCCGTGCCGATCGAAAACGTTGCCGTCGGTGGCGAAAGTACTTTCGAAGGAGTGCGCAGATATCGCAGAGACGTTCTTGCAAGCCGGCCTGATATCGTTTCGATCGGGTTCGGCATGAACGATCAGAACACGATCGGCGGCAAACTGACGGTGCCGCCGGACGATTATTATAAAAATATCTTGGAAATCACCTGCGCCGTGCAGGATACGGGCGCGCAAGCGGTCCTTATATCTCCTTGTTGTCCGCATCCCCGTTGGATCCACACGAGCGGACGCATGGACGATTACGTTGCGAAACTGTATGAAGTTTCCGAGCGCACGGGCGCCTGCCTTGCGGACGTGAACGCGCTGTGGAAGGATGAACTGCAATATAAGCAGCCGGACGATCTCCTTCGCAACGGGATCAATCATCCCACGGATTACGGACATTATCTGTACTTTTTGATGCTGAAAAATTTGATCGATTGAGGAGAAAGAAAATGAGGGCGGACGAACGGTTTTTGAAAACTTTGCGGGGCGAAGAGACGGACAGGATGCCCGTTATCGAAAATTCGCTGTGGTGGGATCAGACCATTTCCCGCTGGGCGGGGGAAGGCTTGCCCGCAGGAAAAAATTATGCTTATGCGATGCGCGACGTCGTGGCGATCCAGGAACATTTCGGGCTGGATCTGCTTGCGCATTGGTGGGCGCGGCCGTATACCGAGCGCACTCCGTTTGCCAAAGTCGTGGGCGCGGGCATGGGGGCCGTCGACGAAGAGAGTTATGAGAAAATATTGCTTCCCACATTATATCCCGAACCGCGTATGGACGATGATTTCATCCGCATGGTCAAAAAATATAAGAGCGAAGGCAAACTGATCCTTGAATTGATTCTGGACGGCGCTTTCTGGGAGCCCCGCGAATATATGGGGATCGAGGCGCACTTGTATTCCTTTTACGATCAGCCCGATCTGTACAAACGAATGTTGTCGGATATGAAGGCCTGGCAAAAGAAAGCGGTCGAATATGCGATGAACGTGCTTCCGTTCGATTACGTCACGTTTGCCGAAGATGTGAGTTACAATAACGGACCCATGCTCAGCCGGGAGCATTTCGACGCGTTCATGGCGCCCTTTTACCGCGAAATGGTGCCTGTCTTGAACGGATACGGGTTGCCCGTACTCGTCGACAGCGACGGGGATATTTTTGAAGCGATCGCTTGGTTCAACGAAGTCGGAGCCGTGGGATACCATCCCCTGGAAGCGCAGGCGCATTGCGACGTAAATGAACTTTGCAAAAGATATCCGGATACCGCGTTTATCGGCAATTTCAATAAGATGATCATGAACGGCGGAGAAAAAGCGCTGCGGGAAGAATTCGAACGGCTGAAACCGTGTATCCAGAGGGGCAGATATATTCTTTCCGTCGATCATCAGACGCCTCCGTCGGTCAGTTTACAGGACTACCGCACATACGTACGGTTGCTCAAAGAATATGCCGTGCGCGGCTGAAAAAGAGGGGGGAAACGATGAAAAAATTTTTATGTCTGTTTCTCGTTGTGCTGATCTGCCTTGCGTGTACGGCGTGCGAACATGAGGAGGAGGGAACGATGTTTCCGATCAAGACGGAGATGAAAACGGACGGGCAGTTATATCGCGGGGGCGAGGTCGAATTTCCCGAATCCCTGTGGCAGACGCCCGCGTTCGAACGATATGAGGAACTGGATTACGAAGAACGGAATATCCGTGCCTATTTTTTAGACAGCGTGCAGGATACCAAAGTATTTGCCTTTGTCGGTATTCCGGAAGGGGCGAGCGCGGAAAATAAGGTGCCGGGCATTGTTCTCGTGCACGGCGGCGACGGCACGGCATATTACGAATGGGTCGATTTCTGGGTAAAGCGCGGATACGCCGCCATCGCCATGGATACCGAGGGCAGGATGCCCGAGATCACGAGCCTGATGACGAATAATAACCGTAAAGAGAGCATCAAGGAACACGGACCTTCCAATTCCGCGCTGACGGATATGAATTATCCCGTAGAGCAGCAGTGGGCGTATCATGCGATCGCCTCTGTGATCGTCAGCAATTCTTTTTTGCGGAGTTTCGATTGCGTTGACCGTTCGCACATAGGGATCACGGGCATCTCTTACGGCGCATTTCTTACCTGCCAGACGGTCGCGTATGACGATCGGTTCGTATGCGCGGCTCCCGTTTACGGAAGTCTGGAACAGAAGATAGGGCATTGTACGTTCAGTACTCTCGTGACCGGCCGTGCGGGAGAGATTTGGGATGACGTCGGGATTTTAAAGGAAAATACCACGCCGTTTTTATTCCTGAACGGCAACAAAGATTACTGGTTTTCGGTCGAATCGACGAGTAAGTGCAGGGCTTCCGTGTTGTATGCCGCAATGTCGCTGAAATACGCGTTTGTGCACGGGCAGCCGCAGGGCGCGTTGGAAGTGCCCGAAGTGTACGCCTTTGCCGATTACTTTTGCAAGGGTGGCGACAGTCTGATTTTGATCGACGGGCAGCCAACCTCCGAAAATCAATCCGCGAGGATTAAAATTCCGAAAAATATTTCGGTCGGGGAAGTTATCGGATATTACACCGAAAACGATATTTTGGATATGAATACCGAGTGGAAGTCTGTGGACGGCTCCCAAGACGGAGGAAGATGTTCCGTGCAGATCCCTGCGGGAGCGAAATATTATTATATCAATATACAAGACAGCCGCGGACTGGAAGTTTCCACCGATGTGATCGCCCTGTAATTGCGTTGCAAGCAAAAAATACGATCCCCTTTCAAAATCGAAAGGGGATCGTATCGTCATTGGAACCGAACGGTTCAAACTGTTACGGTCTGGTGCTGGTAATCGGACTTGAACCGATACGGTGTTGCCACCGAGGGATTTTAAGTCCCTTGCGTCTGCCTATTTCGCCATACCAGCATATTATACGGAAAGAATTGAAACGAAAAAGGGACTTTATCAGTCCCTTTTTAATGCCCTGAAAGGGGCCGGCATGCAGTTTGGAGGCGCCACCCGGATTTGAACCGGGGAGTCAGGGTTTTGCAGACCCTTGCCTTACCACTTGGCTATAGCGCCGAACATAAAATAAAAGTGCGGAAGTATCTTTGGAGCGGGAAACGAGATTCGAACCCGCGACATCCACCTTGGCAAGGTGGCGCTCTACCACTGAGCCATTCCCGCATATATGTTTGATATTCCGCACTTTTATATGGTGGAAACTATAGGGCTCGAACCTATGACCCTCTGCTTGTAAGGCAGATGCTCTCCCAGCTGAGCTAAGCTTCCGAACGCTTATATAATATACCAAATCTATATAAAAAATGCAACTATTTTCATCGGTATTTTTAAAATTTTTTTTAAAATTTTTCTGCTCCTTATCAATTTATGCCGCGTGAGAAATTTTTGTGAAATTGCGAAAAACCGCTTTAATTTTGAGAAAAATGCAGTATAATAGGAATGCTGCGGAAATTTCCGCAGGGGAGGGATACTATGCCGTCTTTATATACGCACCAGATTCTGGCGGAAAAAGTAATGGAACTCTTGCCCGAGCGCACGCGGCGGTACGTCACGCGCGAGGGAGAATATTTCCTCGGCGCGCAGGGCGGCGACGTGTTCTATTTATATAAGATGCGCGAGGGGCAGAAAAACCTGGGAAAATACCTGCACCGCAAGAACGTGTATATGGTTTTCTGCAATTTTTTGGAAGCCGCCCGTTCGGGCGACGGGTGCGTCACTTCCTATATCGCGGGTTACATTACTCACTACGCGGGCGACATCGTATTTCATCCTTACGTATATTCTCTATTGAACCGATTGGAATTCGAGGATACGGGCAACTGGAAGGGCAACCGCCACGCCCTGATCGAGAGCGACATGGACAGTTATTTCGTGCGCAAATACAAAGACCTTACCCCGCACGAATATAAATATCCGCTCTCCTATTCGGATATTTCCTGCGAGTCTCTCTTTCGTCTGATGGAAGATTCCACGGGGGAGAGGACCAAGCGCAACGTGCGCATGCACGCTTTCAAGACGGCCGTCAAGCGGTTTATCCGCTATAACCGCTGGCTGCACGACGGCACGGGCGGTAAAAAGAAATTCGTGTACGGCACGGAAAAACTATTCCATATCCCGCACACGCTGTCCTCGCTCATTCACCGCGCCGATTACGACGAGAGTTATTTCAATCTCGAACGCGCGCCCTGGCGCTACCCGAACGACGACTCGCTGGTGTTTACCGACGGCGTGGACGAACTGTTCGACCGCGCCGTGTCCGAGAGCGTACGCCTGATCACCCGCTTTTTCGACTGCCTCGAAAACGGGACGCCGCTCGAATACAACGATTTTTCCAAACACTTTCTCACGGGGCTGGTCATCGGGGGATAAAAATGTCGGCTGCGCTTTGTTTTCCGTTCTTTCCGCGATATACTTATGTCGGGAGGAAAAGATCATGCGCAGACTCTACGATTACAACATGAACCCGATCGGATACGTTTCGGAAAACGCAGACGGCAAACAGACGGCGTACGACACCAACTACCGCGTCCTCGGTTATTATTTTTCCGGGAGCGACAAGACGTACGACAACAATATGCGGCTCGTCGGGAGGGGAGATCTTCTGTCAGCCTTTTACGCGCCGACCGCAAAAAGATGAAAACAGCCGACCGCAAACCGCGGTCGGCTGTTTTTGATTATTGCTGCGCTTCGAGCGCTTGGATCACGTCGCCTGCGATCTTTTCCAGATCTTTTTCCGTCGGTCTGTACGCCTGGCGCACGGGCGGCAGCAACGGCTGCGCCTTGCACTGCGTCAAAGCGTCGTACACCTGCTGGATCGATTGTCCGCCCCAGCCGTAGGAACCGAAAGCGATAAACTTCTTCGCGTTGCCCGTCAGACCTTTGAAATAGGTGAGAAAACTCGCGACGTTGGGCATCATGTTGTTGTTGAGTGTGGGCGAGCCGACCGCAATGTATTTCGCCTGCATCGCCTCCGTTATGACGTCGGAATTGTTTTCGCATTTCAAGTCGCACAGTTTGACTTGGATCCCGCAATCGACGAACGCCGTTTCCAGCGCGTGCGCCATCCGTTCGGTGGAGTGCCACATGGTATCGTAGACGATGACGGCGCGTTCTTCCTGTTCTCCTGCCGTCCAGCGCTGATAGCGGGCGAGGATCTCGGGGATATGCTTTGTCCAGCAGACGCCGTGGCTGGGGCAGATCATGGAAATTTGCAGGGAGGAGACGGCTTCCAGCGCCTTTTTTGTCTGCAGGCCGTAGGGCTGTACGATGTTCGCATAGTATTTTTTCGCCTGTTTCAAAACTTCCGGAAGGTCGCTGTCGGTGTCGAAACGCGTGGAGGAGGCGTAGTGCTGGCCGAACGCGTCGTTGGAAAAGAGAATGTTTTCGGGCGTCATATGGCAGACCATGTTGTCAGGCCAGTGCACCATGGGCGTGGAAACGAAGGCGAATTCGTGTTTGCCGACGGACAGTTTGTCCCCCGTCTTTACGCCGACGACGGGAAGATCGCCGTAATAGCCGCCGAGGTCTTTTTCTCCCGCGGGGGAAACCGCGTAGACTTTCGCGCGGGGCGCATGGCGCAGGATAAAGGGCAGCGCGCCGCTGTGGTCGGGTTCGGCGTGGTTGGATATGATCACGTCGATCTTGTCGGGCTCTATGACGGAGCGGATGCGTTCGAGCATTTCTTCCTGCAGGCAATCCTTGACGGTATCGACGAGCGTGATCTTTTCGTCGAGAATGAGATAGGCGTTGTACGTGGTGCCTTTTTCCGTTTCGTACCCGTGGAAATTGCGCACGTTCCAGTCTATGGCTCCCACCCAGTAAACGTTTTCGGATATTTTCAATGCTTTCATAAAAACCTCCTTGATCCCTGTTTTCGCGTGCATTATATAATATGGATAGAAAATTTTCGTGTTGCATTTGCAACATCGGACTATATTATACACATTTTGCGGAAAGAATGCAAGTCAAAAGGCATATTTCATGCAAAAAAATACGCAAAGGGGCAAAAAAGAGGGACGAACGGACGCAAAAATCATTGACAAGGCAAAAAGAATATGATAAACTCTAAGAACACACCATCGTGAAGAGGTGTGATTTTTTTGTACGGAGTTTTTTAAAAATGGCTGCTATAAACAGAACCAAAGTTACGTTCGAGTGTACCGAATGTAAGCACAGAAATTACGACAATATGAAGAATAAGAAAAACGATCCCGAAAGATTGCAGCTCAAAAAATATTGTCCTTTCTGCAAGAAGCACACCGTTCACAAGGAATCCAAGTAAGGAACGCGTGTTCGGGCGCTTTTGCCCGTTCTCTAAAATTACAAAGAGGTTGAAATGAAAGCGAAATCGGCAGAAAAAAAGCCCAATATTTTCGTCAGAATGGGCAGAAAACTCAAAGAAGTTTTTTCCGAACTGAAAAAAGTTACCTGGCCTACGTTCGGTAAAGTGGTCAAGGCCACGGGCGTCGTTCTCGTCGTCGTGGTGATTTTCCTCGTCATTTTCGGGGCCATCAATTACGGTCTCGGCGAGCTTTTGAAACTGATAACGAGTTTGGGCAGCGGTTCGTAATAAGAGGAGTTGAACATGGACAATTCTCTTGAAAGTCAGGCAAAGTGGTATGTTCTGCATACTTACTCCGGCTACGAGGCGATGGTCAAGGCGAGTCTGGAAAGATTGATCGAAAACAACAATCTCAAAGACAGTATATTCGATCTTCGGATCCCCATGGAACAGACCATCGAAGAGAAAAGCGGCAAAAGAAAGGTCGTGGAGCGCAAACTCCTGCCTTGCTATGTCTTTATAAAAATGATCTATTCGAACCAGGTCTGGTACCTTGTCACCAACACGAGGGGCGTTACGGGTTTTGTCGGCCCGCAGGGCCGTCCTCTTCCCTTAAAGGAAGAAGAAGTGCGCAAAATGCAACTCGAAACGGTGGCGACCAACGTGGATTTCGAGGTGGACGACGACGTCAGCATCGACGCGGGCCCGCTTTCGGGATTTGTGGGCAAGATCAAGGAACTCAACGACACGGCGCAAAAGGCGAAGGTCAACGTCATGATGTTCGGCCGCAACACCGACGTGGAAGTGGAGTACGTCCAGATCCGCAAAATAAATCCCATGGAAATTACGAAAGAGTAAGGGGCGACCCTTTTTTCTTAAAAAGTGGGAGAAGCGCAAATATGTAATCAAGCGGCGCTTTGTTAAAACCACAATATTGGAGGAGATTTTATGGCTAAGAAAATCACTGCGGTAGTCAAATTGCAGCTTCCTGCGGGCAAGGCAACTCCCGGTCCGCCCGTCGGCTCCACGCTCGGACCGCACGGAATCAATATTCCCGGGTTCACCAAGGAATTCAACGCGAAGACGGCCGACCAGGCGGGTCTTATCATCCCCGTGGTCATCACCATTTACCAGGACCGTTCTTTCACGTTTATTCTGAAGACTCCGCCCGTACCCGTACTCATCAAAAAAGCGTGCAAGATCGAAAGCGGCAGCGCGAAACCCAACCGTGACAAGGTAGCAAAACTCACCCGCGCACAGGTGGAAGAGATCGCAAAGTTGAAAATGCCCGATCTGAACGCGACTTCGCTGGAATCGGCGATGAGCATGGTCAAAGGCACGGCGCGCAGCATGGGCGTTACGGTCGAAGAGTAAAAAAGGAGTATGTGGGAGAGTTTATCTCGCGATTACCACAAGGAGGTTTAAGATAATGAAATACGGGAAAAAATATGCCGAAAGTCTGAAGGCATACGATCGTTCCAAATTATACGACGTCGACGAAGCGATGGGGCTCGTAGTCGATACTGCGAAAGCGAAGTTTGACGAGACCGTCGAACTGCACGTCCGTCTCGGCGTCGATCCCCGCCAGGCCGACCAGCAGGTCAGAGGCGTTTTAGTCCTTCCCAACGGCACGGGCAAATCCAAAAAGGTTTTGGTCATCGCCAAAGGCGAAAGGGCGGACGCGGCGGCAGCGGCGGGCGCCGATTATGTAGGCGCGGAAGAAATGGTCGCCAAGATCCAGAGCGAAAACTGGTTCGATTTCGACGTCGTCATCACCACCCCCGACATGATGGGCGTGGTCGGGCGCATCGGTAAGGTCTTGGGCCCGAAAGGACTCATGCCGAACCCGAAATCCGGCACAGTCACCATGGACGTCGCAAAGGCGATCTCCGAAGTCAAAGCAGGTAAAGTGGAATACAGACTGGACAAGACCGCCATCATCCACTGCCCGATCGGCAAAAAGAGTTTCGGCAAGGAAAAACTTTCCGAAAACTTCAACGCGCTGATGGACGCCGTCGTCAAGGCGAAACCCGCCGCGGCGAAAGGCCAGTATATCAAGAGCGTGACCGTCACCAGCACCATGGGACCCGGAATCAAGGTCAATTACGCAAAATTATAAGTTTATCCCCTCGAAAAGATTTGACTTGCCGCTCGTTTTGCGGTATAATCTTTGAGAATCGAATATACCGCAGAAAGCAGGCACCGCAAGGTTTAATCGTAAGGCCCGCCGAGGTACGAGGTTTTTGTTTGCATACAATGTTTGCAAGTCCTTATACCCGCGCGGTATAAGGACTTTTTTAATGCTAACAGGAGGTAAAGACATTGTCATCTAATTTAGAAGCCAAAAAGCAGGTTGTCGAAGAGATCAAAGAAAAGATCCAAAACAGCAAGTCGGTCGTATTTGTCGACTACAAGACGCTTACCGTGGCGGAAGTTTCCGCTCTTCGCAATAAGTTCAGAGAAGCGAACGTCGAATACAAAGTCTATAAAAATACTTTGCTCAGGAAAGCGTTCAACGATCTGGGCGTCACTGCTTTCGACGAGGATCTGAACGGTCCTACCGCTACGGCGTTCTGTCCGGACGAGACCACCGCCGCAAAGATCTTTGCGGAAGCGGTCAAGGCTATGCCGGAAAAGATCATCCCCAAGAGCGCCTATGTAGACGGTGCGTACGTGGGCAAGAGCGGACTGAAAGCGCTTGCGGAAATGCCTTCCAAGGAAGAACTTCTCGCCAAGATGCTCGGTTCCATGCAGGCGCCTATCGCGAATTTCGCGGGCGTTCTGTCCAATATGTTGAGAGGCGTCGTTGTCGCGCTCAACGCCATCGCCGAGAAAAAGGCGTAAAACGTTTCAAAATAATCAATTAATAAATAATTCGGAGGAAATTTAAAATGGCTGATATCGCTAAATTTATCGATGAAATCAAAAATATGACTGTTGTCGAACTCAACGAACTCGTGAAAGCGTTGGAAGAGGAGTTCGGCGTAAGCGCCGCCGCTCCCGTTGCCGTTGCGGCTGCTCCCGCTGCAGCTGCCGCTGCGGAAGTGGAAGAGAAGACCGAGTTCAACGTCGTTCTCAAAGACATCGGCGCGAAGAAGATCGACGTCATCAAGGCTGTCCGCGAGTTCACCTCTTTGGGTCTTGCCGAGGCGAAAGCGCTCGTCGAAGCGCTCGGCACCATCAAAGAAGGCGTCAACAAGGAAGAGGCGGAAAAGATCGTTGCCCGCATGAAAGAAGCCGGCGCGACCGCCGTTGCGGAATAATCTTCAAAACCAGCATAAAAAAGTCGCAAACGCCCGAGGAGATCTCCCCGGGCGTTTGTTTTCGTGTGAGCCGCGTGATAAAATGCGATAAAGTTATTTGCAATTTCGAAATGCTTTGCAAAAGTGCTTGACGATTTTACTTTTTACAGGTAAAATAATATAGACACAAAATCTAAAAACGATAATGCACAAACTATTTTCAGGAGGCTGTATGGCACAGAGTTTAGGCAAAAAAGTTGCCAGAATTTTTTCCGTACTCGTCGCTGCGCTTTTGATTTGCAGCGCGGCGTTTTTGTTCACGGCGTGCGAAACCGATCATCCCAAAATCAAAATGACCATTGAGTTCAACGACAAATCGTACGAACTCACTTATAAACTGTATCGGAACATGTACCCTAAGACCGTGGCGCACTATCTCGAACTCATCGACATGGATTTTTACGACAACACCGTGATCCACGATTACTCCACGTCCTCGTCGGACGGCAAGGGGCAGGGATTCTACGGCGGCGGCTATTATATGCAGGAAGACAACGCCGACCGTATGGCTGAACTCGATTACGAGAAAGCGACGATGACGAACGACTCGGTCACGTTGAAAAATATTTCCGTATGGAAGGATACGGCGCAGAACGAACCCTTAAATACGCTGTACGGAGAATTTTCCGCCAACGGATTCAAGGTCGCAAATAACGGTCTTACGCATAAAAAAGGTTCTCTCGCCACCCATTACAACGCGGTGAGCGACGCCAACGGCAAGAAAGTCGCGGTCAAGAGCAACAAACTCGGCGTAGTGGAGCGCGAATACAAGTACAACAGCACCACGAGCCTGTTCTTTATTTCTTCCTCTTCCAACTCTTCGCTCGACGCGAATTACTGCACGTTCGGCTATCTGGCGGATTCCAAAAACGAGGATAAATTCCAGGAATTGCTGGACGCGATCAAGGATTTCATTGCGGACAAGACGGAAGCGGATTCGGAATACTCCTTTACCGAAGAACAGGATTACGACATCGAAGGCAACGAATATACGGGACAGACGGAAGTGAAATACAACGTTCCCAAAGAAGAGGGCCGCATCACGATCAAGAAAGTGGAAGTCCTCAAATATTAAAAAGAATATAGAAAAACACCCGACTTCGGTCGGGTGTTTTATTTTTCGAAATTATTTGCGGTTGCGCCCCGTGAGCATGATCACGTAAACGAGGAATCTTATAAAGTACAAAAGAGATACCAAAGACGACGCAACGTAAGTCATCGCCGCGGCTGAAAGCACTTTCGAGGCGCCGCGCTTTTCCTCGTCCGTCTGCAATACGCCCGTTTCGGCGAGCATTTTTTTGGCGCGGGAGGAGGCGTTCAGTTCCACGGGCAGGGTGACGAGTGTGAAAATAAAGGACAACCCGTAAGCGCATACGCCCGCAAACACGATGATATTGCCGATGGAAGTGGCGAGGAATATTTCCAGCAACACGCCCAGAAGCACGAGAGGGATCGCCAGCGACGAGCCGATGTTTGTCACGGGTACGAGCACCGAACGCAGTTTGTAGGGGATGTAACCCTCTTCCCGCTGCACCACGTGCCCGACTTCGTGGGCGCAAACCGCGACTGCCGCCACGGAATTGGAGGAATAGGTGCTCTCGGAAAGCGTGATGGTCATGGCGCGCGGATTGAAGTTATCGGTCAGATGCCCTTTCCCCGCCTGTACGGCGACGCCGTATATCCCGTTCTTTTCCAGAAGCATACGGGCCGTGTCGCTGCCCGTCCAATTGGAACTCGTCGGCAGCCTGTCGAACGCGGCAAAGGTGGAATGCACTTTGCTGCTCGCGACGACGGAAATCAGAATACAGGGCAAAACGATGACCGCGCTGATCAGATACATGGTATAGATATCCAGAAACATAATGGTCTCCTTAGGTTCCGTTTGATTCTATTATACCACGCCGCGCGGCTTTTATCAAGAAATTCTCAGCCTTCCACGGGGCAGATGTTCGAGATCAGACCGCCTTGCATCTGCACCTCGAAAAAGCGCACTTCGAAGAGGTTTGCCGAACGCGGATACACCAACCCCGCGGCGTTCTTGCCGGGGTGTTGTAAATCGAACAGTTCGGGCGGCGCCGAAACGCCCGCAAAGGCGCCGAGATAATCCGCCAGTTCCGCCGCACGCGGTTTCAGTGCGTCGCCCAGGTATTGGGAAGGGTCTCCGCGCACGAGCACTTCGTTGAAAAACAATAGGGGAACGAGCGCGGGATTGGTTTCGGCAAGGTCGAACGTTTTTTGCGCGGTCACGGAATATCGGCGCATGACGAACGCGCCGTTCGAAAACGCCCACTCCGTTTCCGCCACGTGTCCGGCGGGATCGTGATAGGCGATCTTCGTTTTAAGGCAGTCGGTAAAGGAATATTCCAGCACGCGGCTCACGAATGTCTTTTCGGGCGTACCCGAAAAGACGATCAGTTCGGTTTCCCCGTCGGCGGGCGCGCTCGCGCAGAAAAAGACTTCCCCGCCCAATTTTTGCGAGGAAAGTTCGCAGTCTTCGAATTCGCGCGGCAGCACGGTCAGCGCGAATTTGTTTTGGCGCTCGACGGAAAGTTTGAGGTCCCCTTCGCTGTACAGCGTCAGTAGCGCATCGTCCATGCGTTCCTGCCGCAAAACTTTCAATTCGCGCGCGCGGGCGGGAAAGGCGGTCACCTGCACGATCGCCCCGCCCTCGAACACGTATACGTCGCAAAAGTCGGGCGGAGCCTTGAAAAAATTCTCGTCCAGCACGCACGATAGCGGATAAAAATCGCCGCTTTCGGGCAGGATCTCCGCGAAAATGCGGTCGGCGGGCGAAAGGTCGGTAAATTTTTCGAAATTTCCGATAAACCCGAGAAAAATTCCGTTGAGTTTGAGCGCTGCGCTCTTCGCGCTCATAAAATATACTCTCATGGTTATAAAAGTATGTATAAGCCTCATTTTTTATGTCAATAATGGGATAAAATCAATTTTAAGGAGGCTTAACGATGGATAAGATCAACGGATACAGCGCGCAGGAAGCCGAAGGGCTGGTCGAATATATTTCCGAAGGGAAAAAGGCGGGCAAGACGCTCACCTCTCTCTTTTCGAGTTACGGCAGCCGCCACGGCCGCGCCTCGGGCAGCGTACGCAATTACTACTACCAACTGTTGAAGACCAAGGACGAAAAGGCGAAGCGCATTCTGCGCGGCAAGGGGCTGAAAGCGGAAAAGATCAAAGAATTTTCCGATCGGGAAACGGACGAAATGCTCAAAAATATTCTTGCAGAACGAAGCAAGGGCGTTTCGGTGCGCCGCGCCATTCAGAAGATCGCGGACGGCGACGACCGCCTGATGCTCCGCTATCAGAACAAGTACCGCAATATGCTCAAAAAGCAGCCCGAACGCATCGAAGAAACGGCGAAAAACATGGGACTGGAAAACGTTGTGGTGCAGAAAAACGGGCAGGGACGGGGCAAAGATTTTCTCGAACGGCGTCTGGAAAAGGAGATCAACGAACTGTACGACCGCCTCGCGCTCTCTTTGAAAAACGAAAACGAACGGCTCAAAGAGACGCTCAGGCAACTCAACGAGGAAAACGAACTCTTGCGCCGCGCCGCGCGCGCGCAGTCGGAAAACAAGCACGCGTAACGGCATAAATTCTTTCATAATGCACATACTCGGCATAGAGCGAAAGCTTATCCGGAGGAAAAACAAATGGAAAAATTTATTGCTGGTCTTGCCCTCGGCATGATCGGCGGCGCGCTGATCGTTGCCAACAGCAACCGCACGCGTTCGCTGGTCAAGAAGGGCCAGGACGAAATGATTTCGAGAGTGGACGCCTACATCGACGAAAAACTCGAAAACATGGAAAACGCGGTCTCCAAGCAGGGCGCGGGCAAAGCGAAATCGGGTGAGAAGAAATCCGATAAGGAATGAGTGTGATGTAAGGCGGCGCGATCAAGCGTCGCCTTACACCATATTTCACCAAAATATTTAAATAAAACTGTGGACGCGCTCGGGGTAATGTGTTATAATGGGTTCGATCGAATGCCCGAAACCGTGCGCATTCGGATTTTTACGCATAAAAATACCTGCGACGAGGAAATATGGAAAAGAGGATCATTGCTTTCGATATCGGAGATAAACGCGTGGGCGTCGCCGTGAGCGATCCGTTCAACACGTTCGCCCTGCCCGCGAGCACTTTTTTCCGTACGAAAAACGCCGAAGAGGATGCGGAAAAACTCGCCGCGCTGGCGCGGGAAAAGGAGGCGGGGCTCATCGTATGCGGACTTCCTTTCAATTTCGACGGCAGCGAATCGGCGCAGACGATCAAGACGAAAAAGTTTGCGCAGCTTTTAGAAGCGCGCACCGAACTTCCCGTCGTGTTCGAGGACGAGCGCTTTACCACCATGGAGGCGGAGCGCGTTTTGATATCGGGCGGCGTGCGGCGCGAAAACCGCAAACAGTCCATCGACAGTATAGCGGCTTCCTATATATTGGAGGGCTATTTGAATAAAAGAAATAAAGGAGCGAACCAATGAGCAAAGACAAACAAATGCACGACGAAGAGTGCGACTGCTGCGAGGAGGACGTCAATATCGTCGATCTCGTGGACGACGAAGGAAAGGTTCATAAATGCTATCACATCGGTACGATCGAGTATAAGAACGGCTGGTATGCCTTCTTTCAGCCCGCCGACGAAGAGGAGGACGACGAGGATTCCGTCACCATTTTGCAGATCGTGGGCGAAGAGGGCGAAGAAGAACTCGTACCCGTCGAGGACGACAAACTTCTGGACGAGGTATTCGAAGAGTTCTGCCGTATCATGGAAGAGGACGAGGACGCGGACGAGGCGGCAAGTCTCGACACCGAATTCGAAGAGGGCTGCGGCTGCGGTTGCGTACATCACGACCACAAGCATCCCAAGGAAGACAAATAAGTTCACCTTTCGGCTTTTGCGCGGCGCAAGACTAAGATTTTGCGCCGCGTTTTTGTAAAAACGGGACAAGTACCGTGAAAATCGCTTGCAATCGGCGGTAGGATATGGTAAAATAATATGGCTAAAAATTCACACCCGCAAAGCCCCGCGCTCCGTTCCCGTAAATTTTTGTTTGCACTACGGGTCAATCGCGCGGATCAAAGGCGTTCCGGGGAGGAATAAACGGAGGAATTCAAAATGGCAGTCATCACAATGAAACAGCTTCTCGAAGCGGGCGTGCACTTCGGTCACCAGACGCGTAAATGGAACCCCAAGATGAAGAAGTACATCTTCGCGGCGAGAAACGACATTCACATCATCGATCTGCAACTTACGGTCGGCCTCATCGAGCAGGCGTATTCGTTCGTCGCGGATTCCGTGAAAGCGGGCAAGAGCGTGCTGTTCGTCGGCACCAAGAAGCAGGCGCAGGAAGCCATCAAGGAAGAGGCGCAGCGCTGCGGTCAGTTCTATATCAATTCCCGCTGGCTCGGCGGCACGCTGACCAACTTCAAGACCATCCGTTCGAGAATCGACCGTCTCAATAAACTCAACAAGATGGAAGAGTCGGGCGAATTCGATCTTCTTCCCAAAAAGGAAGTTCTCGGCCTCAAAAAAGAGATGGAAAAACTGGAAAACAATCTCGGCGGCATCAAGGACATGAAGGGCCTGCCCGGCGTCATGTTCATCGTCGATCCCCATAACGAAGACATCGCGGTGCAGGAAGCGAGAAAACTCAACATTCCCACCGTCGCGATCACCGATACCAACTGCGATCCCGACCTCATCGACTACGTGATCCCCGGTAACGACGACGCGATCCGCGCGGTCAAACTCATCTCTTCGGTCATCGCCAACGCGGTCATCGAGGCGAACCAAGGCGAGACCATGGACGTTGCGCTTGCCGCCGAAAAGGAGGAAGCCGCGCCCGAATCCATCGAAGAAGTCGTGGAAGCGGCTGCTGCCGCGGATGCGGAATAATCGTTAAGAATACGGAATATAGGAGAATAAAGAAATGGCAATCACAGCAAGCGACGTAAACGCGCTGCGTCAGAAGACGGGCGTTGGCATGATGGACTGCAAAAAGGCCTTGACCGAAGCGAACGGCGACATGGACAAGGCAGTGGAGATCCTGCGCGAGAAAGGCATGGCGACCGCGGCGAAAAAAGCGGGACGCATCGCGGCGGAAGGCATCGTCGACAGTTATATCCATATGGGCGGCAAAGTGGGCGTGCTCGTAGAAGTCAACTGCGAGACCGACTTCGTTGCGAGGGGCGACCAGTTCAAAGAGTTGGTGCACGATATCGCCTTGCAGATCGCGGCGGCGAAACCCGAATATATCACCAAGGAAGAAGTTCCCCAGGAAGTTCTGGATAAAGAAAAAGAAATCCTGAAAGTGCAGGCGATGAACGAGGGCAAGCCCGAAGCGATCGCCGAAAAGATGGTGCAGGGCAGGATCAAGAAATATTACGAAGATTTCTGCCTGTTGGAGCAGCCTTTCGTAAAGGATACTTCCAAGACCATCGGCACGCTCATTACCGAGGCGGTCGCCGCCATCGGCGAAAAGATCACGGTGAGACGCTTTGCCCGTTTCGAAATGGGCGAGGGCCTCGAAAAGAAAAAGGACGACCTCGCGGAGGAAGTCGAAAAACAAGTTTCCAAGATGAAAGGTTAACGACCGAAGGCGCACAATTATCGATTTTTGTGTGCCTTTTTTTCCACTAACGGTACGGAGGACTTATGAAAACAGATTTAAAACCCAAGTATAAGAGGATCGTTTTAAAACTTTCGGGCGAGGCGCTCGCGGGAGATAAGGGCTTCGGGCTGGACGAAGAGATCATCGCCGGCGTCGTCGATCAGCTCATCCGCGTACACGATATGGGCGTGGAGATCGGCATCGTCATCGGCGGCGGTAATTTCTGGCGCGGCCGTCAGGGCACCAGCATGGACCGCACCACCGCGGATCACATGGGAATGCTCGCTACCGTCATCAACTCGCTCGCCTTGCAGGACGCGATCGAGCAGAAGGGCGTTCCCACCCGCGTGCAGACCGCGCTCAATATGGTCAGCGTGGCGGAACCCTTTATCCTTCGCAAAGCCCTCAGGCACTTCGAACTGGGCAGGATCGTCATTTTCGCCTGCGGCACGGGCAATCCCTACTGTTCTACCGATACGGGCGCTGCGCTGCGCGCCTGCGAGATCAACGCGGATATCCTGCTTTTAGCCAAGAACGTGGACGGGATCTACGACGACGATCCCAAGACCAACCCCGATGCGAAGAAGATCGACCGCATCACGCATATGGAAGTCATCAATCGCGGACTGAAAGCCATGGACACCACGGCGATCACGATGTGTATGGATAACGACGTGCCCGTTCTGGCGTTCGCGCTCTCCGAAAAGGACGCGATCGTGCGCGCGATCGCTGGCGAACAGACGGGAACGCTCATCACCAACGAAAATTAAAAAAAGGAGAACGACATGACAGACAACGAAAAAGTGGAAGAGATTTTGCTCGTTTTGGAAGAGAGATTGGAAAAAACGTTTTCCGTCCTCAAAGAAAACTATGCCTCCGTGCGGGCGGGCAGGGCCAATCCGCACATTCTTGACAAAGTTCTCGTGGACTATTACGGAACCATGTCGCCTCTCAATCAAGTGGGCAACATTTCCGTATCCGATGCGAAGTGCCTCGTCATCAGCCCGTGGGACGTCAGCCTGTTAAAGGGCATCGAAAAGGCGATCATCGCCTCGAATATCGGCATCAACCCCACCAACGACGGAAAAGTGATCCGCCTCGTTTTCCCCGATCTTACCGAAGAGCGCCGCCGCGAACTCGCCAAGCAAATCAAAGCGATGAGCGAAGAGAGCAAGGTGGCCGCCAGAAATGTCAGACGCGACGCGATGGAAGCCCTCAAAAAACTCAAAAACAATAAAGAGATCTCCGAGGACGAATGCGCGGGCGTCGAAAAAGACGTCGAAAAGACTGTCTCCAAGTGCATCGAGCAGATTGAAAAATGCACGGCGGATAAGGAAAAAGAGATCCTTTCCGTATAGGAAAGACGCTATGAGAAATATCAGACTCCCCGCCCACGTCGCCTTCATCATGGACGGCAACGGCCGCTGGGCGAAAAAGCATTTCCGTCCCCGCGGATACGGGCATAAAATGGGCGTGCAGAACATGATCAAACTGTGTTCGCATGCGTTCAAACTGGGCGTGAAGATCGTCACGGTGTACGCCCTTTCCACCGAAAATCTCTCCCGTCCGCAGGAAGAACTCGACGGGATCTACGATCTTTTCCGTTCGTATTTTCAAAAGCAGAAGGGCAAAATCCAGGAGTTGGGCGTGCGCGTCAACGTGATGGGCGATCTGACGCCTCTCCCCGAGGACGTGCGCGGACTTTTGCTGGAAACTATGCGCGACACCGCGGTCAATGCACCCAACGGACTTTTAAATCTGTGCATCAATTACGGCGCGCGCCAGGAGATCATTCAGGCGGTCAATCATGCCGTGGCGTTCGGGCGTTTCGTGGACGAAAACAGTTTCAAATCGCTGTTGTATTCCGCGGGCATGCCCGATCCCGACCTCATCATCCGAACGGGCGGCGAGGTGCGGCTGAGTAATTTTTTACTCTATCAGGCGGCGTATACCGAGTTGTATTTTTCCAATAAAATGTGGCCTGAATTTTCCAGGCGAGATCTGGAAAAAGCGCTCGTCAATTATTCGCAGCGCGACAGAAGGTTCGGAAACGTAAAAAAGGGTTGATAATATGTTGAAAAGGTTGATTACGGGCATCGTCTATATCGGTATCATCGTGGGTTTTTTCTTTCTGCGCCACGTGCATACCTCCTTGTTCGGTATTCTGGTGTACGCCTTTTCCATCATCGGCACGCTGGAAATGATTCAGGCGTTCGCCCATAAGAGCGCGCAGCCCGACGGCTCGCTCGCCCCGAAAGTGGCGATGACCAACGCACAGAAATCCGCCGTGATGACGTACGCCGTGTTCTTTGCGCCCGCGTATTATACCGTAAATCATCTCTATCCGGGCGAGGGCTACCGCGCCATGCTCGTGCTCTCCTTCGTATTGGGGATCATCCTTTTGTGCCTTCTCGTCGTGGACAGAAAGACCACGCTGGAAGGGGTGGGCGCTTCGCTTTTATGCGGCTTTTATCCCACTGCCATCCTCGCGACCATGCTGCTCACGAACGATCTGGGGCAGGGCTCCACGCTCGCGCTGCTTCTCATTTTTACCATTTCGCCTATTGCGGACAGTTTCGCTTTCGTCGTCGGAAGTCTGGTAAAGGGCAAAAAACTGTGTCCTTCCATCAGTCCGAATAAGACGATCTCGGGCGCGATCGGCGGCGTGGTGTTCGGCACGGGCGGCTGCCTTCTCATTTACTGGCTGTACACGCTCACAACTTCCTACGTCTATGCGGGATTCGGGAATCCCTGGGTGATGTTCACGATCGTCGGCATCATCTGTTCGGTCATGACGGAATTCGGCGATCTGGTGGAAAGCGTATTGAAACGGCGCATCGGCATCAAGGATATGGGCAAAATACTGCCCGGTCACGGCGGCATTTTGGACCGTATCGACGGAACTTTGTTCGCCAGCACATTTATTTATATCGTTTTTGTACTATTTATCCTTTGACGCAAAATAGAATAGAATGTAAGAAAAGATACCTGCTTTCCCGCAGGTATCGCTTTTATACGAAGGAGGGGACATGCGTAAAAAAATAGCCCTGATCGGAAGTACGGGCTCCATCGGCAGACAGGTGATCAACGTCGCGCTGCGTTATCCCGAACGCTTCGAGATCGTGGCGATGGCGGCAAATACCGACGATATCACCTTTTCCCGTCAGATTTCCGCCGTGCGCCCCGCCTTTGCCTGTATGCGCGACGAGAACTCGGCAAAGCGCGTCGAGGCGCCGCGGGGAACGCTCGTAAAAGGGGGCGAGACGGCTTTTTCCGAGGCTTGCGGGTATGCGGGGGCGGACGTCGTTTTTAATGCCGTAACGGGATTTGCGGGCCTGAAAGTCGCGCTCGATGCGATCGCCGCGGGAAAGCGGCTGGCGCTCGCCAATAAGGAATCGCTGGTGGTCGGCGGCGCGCTCGTCATGCCCGCGGCAAAGGCGAAAGGCACGGAGATCGTGCCCGTGGACAGCGAACATTCCGCCATCTGGCAGTGCCTGCATTTCGACCGCGCGGCGAAGTTTTCCAAACTGATCCTGACGGCGAGCGGCGGCGCGCTTCGCGACGTTCCCCTTGAAAAACTGCCCTTCGTCACGGCAAAGGAGGCGCTTTGCCACCCCAACTGGGACATGGGCGCCAAAATTACCATTGACTGCGCCACCATGCTCAACAAAGGGTTCGAAGTCATCGAGGCGATGTGGCTGTACGGCGCGCCTGCGGACAAGATCGACGTGGTGCTGCACCGCGAGAGCGTTGTGCATTCCATGGTCGCTTTCGAGGACGGCGCGGTGCTCGCGCAGATGAGTGCGCCGAGCATGGAACTTCCCATTCAGTTGGCTCTCACCTATCCCGAGCGTCTGTCCTGCGCGCTCCCGACGCCCGATTTCGCAAAACTCGGCGCGCTGCGGTTCGAAACGGTGGACGAGGCGCGATACCCTTGCTTTACCGTCGCCAAAGAGTGCGCGCGCGAGGGGGGCAGCCTTCCCTGCGTTTTGAACGCGGCGGGGGAGATCGCCGTGCGTGCATTCCTCGGCGGACAAATAAAATACACGAAAATTGCGCAAATTTTAGAGGGAACGCTTTTTCGCTTCGCGCGGGAAGAGGTTTCCGATTATGCGCAACTACTCGAAACGGACGAACGGGCGAGGGCGATCGCAAATCAACTTATAGCGGAAGGTTAAATCATGCAATTCAGAATTCAGTTTACTTTCGGCGGCGAGCGTATTTTCCGCCATCGGCTCTGTCGTGGTCGCCGTTCTCATCTTGCTGGTCATGATCACGGTGCACGAATTCGGGCATTACGTGGCGGGCAAAATTTTCAAATTCAAGATCAACGAATTTGCGATCGGGTTCGGGCCCGCGCTCTTCAAACATACGAAAAAGAACGGCGAGATCTTTTCGGTGCGCGCGCTTCCGCTCGGCGGCTACTGCGCGTTCGAGGGAGAGGACGAAGATAAAGATGACCCCGCCGCGTTCAACAATAAAAAGCCGTGGCAGAGGATCATCGTACTGATTTCGGGCGCTCTGATGAACTATATTCTGGCGGTGCTCGTGATCATCGTTTCCTTTTTCGCCTGCGGACAATTGCTTTTGATGACGCTGGAAACGGAGGATTCCTCCTATACGGCTGCGGGAAATTATATCGAGAGCGAATATAAATTTCAGGACCGCGACGTCATCATTGCCTGCGAAGGCAAAAACATTTATCTGACCTCCGATCTGATGGACGCGTTGGAAGGGCTGAAAGACGGAGAACTTGCGAAATTCAAAATTTCCCGTGTGTTCGAGGACGGCCGCAAGATCGTGGAAGTGGAGATCATGATGCGCGCCGACGCGGATTTTTCCGGCATGACGGACACCAATTCGGTGTGGGAATGTATCGGCGTCGCAAAACAGTTGAGCGAGGACGGGGAAACGTATACGTACAAGATGGCGTCGACCGCAGTCAAGGGATTCGGGTTTTTCGAAACTATCGGCCGCGCGTTCACCTATTCCATACGTATTGCGGGCACGCTGTTCCGCGTGCTGGGCGAACTTTTGACGGGTGCACTCGGATTATCCGCGTTCGGCGGGCCGATCACGACCATCCGCATGACTTCAGCCATTGCCACGCTCGGGTGGGTGCAGTTCTTCGAGATCACGGCGCTCATCGGCGTGAATCTCGCGGTGTTCAACCTCTTGCCGATCCCTGCGCTCGACGGTTCCAAAGTCGTGTTCACGATCATCGAGTGGATACGCGGCAAGCCGGTCAACCGCAAAGTGGAGGCGGTCATCCACACGGTGGGATTTTTGTTCCTCATAGGGTTTGCGATCTTAGTGGATATTTTGCAATTGTTTTAGAAAAAACGCCCGACGCAACGTCGGGCGTTTTTTTAGTTGAATGTTATTTATCCTCTGCGACGGGTTCACCTGCCGCGGGGGCAAGCGTATATCGTTCTATTTCGTGACGGAAAGTGCGCGAAGAGAGGAGCAGCGCGCCCACGACGATGACGATGGCGATATCGGGCAGAACGTAACTCGCCTGATAGATGAAACTGTACAGCGCCACGGGCTGACCTTCGGGGGCAAATTCTCCGAAAGCAAAGATGCCCGAAACGAAGTGCATTGCCAGCCGTCCCACTCCCGCGACGACCGCGCCCAAAGCGAATTTTACTTGGGGATATCGCAAAGAATCGGTGCGCGCGAACATGCCCGCCAGACCGATGGCGGAAAACGCGAGGGGATAGTCGAGCAAAAACTGCGCGGGGTGCAAAATATACGTATCCTGGAACGCCTGTAAAACGCCGTAGATCATACCCGCGAACACGCCTTTTTTGGTGCCGAACATATAAGAATAGAGCATCAGCGGCAACAGGCTCGCGAGCGTAATGGATCCGCCCTGCGGCAGTTTTACGATGCGCAGGTAGGAGAGGGCGAAACTCATGGCGATGCAGACCGCGGCAAAGGCGATGGAACGAGAATCGAATCCTTTTTTATCCTTGCGTCCGAACAGGAAAGCCAGCGCGACGACGGCCGCCAGCAGCACGGCTGCGAGCAGCCACAGGGCGAGCGTGTTCACAGTGCCCGCATCCTCGATGCCGTTATCCGTGACGGGGTCGCCTGTCGAAAAATGAACCATCATGCAGACCAGCGTGGCGATCAGCGCCGCGCCCGTCGCGATTCCCGCGGCAAGAAAGACCGCCTTGTCGCGCCTGAAATACAGGCACACGCCGCTCGCGCCCAGAACGAGGATCAATGCCAGAAGGGGATAAAATAGAATGGGCTTGATTCCGTCTTCCGCAAACGAAAGGGACAGGAACAAAACGCTCAGCGCCGCCACGTAAACGATCGTGACGATCAGGCTGATCTTCGCGCATTTTTTCCGCGTTCCGCCCGACGTCAGAAGCATTATGAGCGCGAAAACGATCACGAGCACCGCGCTCAGCCAGATAGCGATCGTGCGGCAGGCGTTCATCGGCGAGTCGAAACGGAACAAAAACCATTCGGCGCTCAACAAATTGAGTAACATGAGAAACCTCCTTTGTATTCCGCCGACAATATAAAAAGCGCTCCCGAAAAAGGGCGCGCCAAATCATCTCTTTGCTCTTTCGTTCAAGTGTTGCCTTGTCCGATTCAAAGGGTATAATCTCAGCTTTTTACAGCACCCCCGGCGGATATTAAATTTTCTTCGATTATAGAACAATTCCTTGCGAAAGTCAACTGTTTTATGATACAATAAAGCACGGAGAAAAACGTCATGTACAATTTTTACGCCTTTTTGGACAGAATGAAATACATCCGCCGCTGGTCGCTCATGCGCTCCTCGCGCGACGAAAATATCATGGAGCACTCCCAGCAGGTGGCGGTCCTCGCGCACGCGCTCGCCGCCGCGGACACCGAACTTTTCGGCGGCAAAGCGGATATCCCCAAAACCGTGCTTTACGCGCTCTATCACGAGGTGAGCGAGGTGATGACGGGCGATCTTCCCACGCCCATCAAATACTTCAACAGCGAGATCCACGGCGCTTACAAACAGTTGGAGGACAAGGCGGCGGATAAACTTTTGCATATGCTGCCCGAACCGCTTTCTCCCTATCTCGCACCTTACGTCAAGGCGGACGCCGCGTCCTACGAATATAAACTCGTCAAGGCGGCGGACAAGCTTTCGGCTTACATCAAGTGCCTCGAAGAGTTGAAAAGCGGCAACGACGAGTTCAAGCGGGCAAAGGAGAGCATCGAAAAAGAGTTGCGGGAAAAGCGTATGCCCTGCGTCGATTATTTCATGGAAAACTTTATCCCCGCGTTTTTATTGACGCTCGACGAAATGGAGGATCTGGAATGAACAAGGTCAGAATCACCGTTTTAAAGACGACGCTCGACAAAGAACTTGCAAAAGAATACGGCGTAGCGGGGCTGGGACCGTGCCCCATGCTGAAAGCGGGGCAGGTGTTTTATGCCGATTACGCCAAGCCGCAGGGGCTTTGCGACGAAGCGTGGAAAGCGATTTATCAATACGTGTTCGCGCTCGCGCACGGCGGCGAGCAACTCTTTTACTACGGCGACTGGATCCGCGAAAAGGGCGTCGCGATCTGCTCGTGCAACGACGGCATCCGCCCCGTTATCTTTAAACTCGAATGTACCGATATACAGGCGAAGGCAGGGGAGTGAATATTTGAATAAAAAATTTTAAGCCCGCGGAGCAATTGTCCCCGCGGGCTGTTTGATTGCATATTCAGTTTTAAGAGACACTCTTAAAGATTTTATTTTCCGTCAGAAATCGAACATAACAACGCAGATGCCTCCTGCCTGCAGCGCTATCGGCCGTCTGCCCGTCGCGGAATTTATCTTATCTGTCTGCCCCCTTGGTTAAATAGTACATCGGTCTATACCTCCTTAGCCAAGTTTTCTCAAAAAATCGGATTTGTACATAACAGTACCTCCTTTTTGATACGGGCAGAACCGATCTCGTTCCCCGATTGCTTTTTCCGGCAATCTATATCCCACGTGTGCGTGTATTTGGCAGGGAACCATTTTCGGCTCCGTTCTCCTTTCGTTCCGTAAAGAATTTTTACTCCTTCCGTGTTTTTTTGAACTTTGAACGGCTTTCACTTTTCCCGTGCACTTAGGATCCTGAAAATGATTGCCGTTTCGGAACGATCCGGGCGAACGTTGCCCTCTCCGTATTGAGATGTACTATCGGGAAATGTTTTATTTTTCCCTTTTGTACCTTTATTATAGCATAGATTTTTCGCTTGTCAAGGGCTTTTCGAAATTATTTATGAAAAAAAGTTGCCGTTTTTGTGAATTTGTGACAGACGTGTGAAGTCAGCGGAGTGTATGGAGTTTTACGCTGTACTCGGGATGCACCGCCTGCAGGATATCGTCTTTCATTTTTTCGTAGTACTTATAATTGTGGCGGTACAAACTTTGCTGCACGCCGTAAACGTCGCAGCCGCTCTCCATGCTCTTGGTATACACGTCGGAAAGAGTTTCGGTAATCTGTTTTTCCGCCGCGTCCAGAACCTTTTTCTGCACGATCTGCGAACGGGTGATATCTTCCACGCTCTTGGCTTTGCTCGCGTCTGTGATCTGCGCGCTGCACTTTATCATGACGGTGAACTTAGCGAGATCGTCCGTCACTTTCAGTTTTACGCCCTTGGATTCGGGCTTGATCTGCAAGATATAGGTGATCTCTTCTCCCTCTTCTTCCATGCGGATGGGAATGGTCGCCAGTTCCGTGTCTCCCGTCGTGACATTGAGCGCGAGCGTCTCGTCCTCGTTCAAAAGCCCGACCATCCTGCCCGCTTTGAAGAGCGCCGTCTTAGAGGCCTTGAAGATTTTCGGCTTTTGCTGCCCGCTCTTTCCGCTTCCGCCGCCGCCCGAACTTTCTTCTGCCGAAACGGGCAGGGGCGTTTTACGGAAATCCCACCAGCGGAAACGCAGCCTTTTGAGCCGCGCGAGCGTGTTGTCGAACCCCGCCGAATAGGGCAGGGTAAAGTTTGCGACCGCCGCGCTCTCCCCGCTTCCGCCGCTTCCGCCCGTCTGTCCGCCGCTCTGCTCGCCCGAATCCTTCATCTCGATCATAGGCAGAAATCCGCTTTGGGATGGAGAATAGTAACCCTTGGCGAAATCGCGCAGGTTGCTCACCGATACGGTGCCCGACTTTTGCGCCTCGGAAGAGAGCGTCTTGGTGATCGCCGTGGCGGACATATCGTTGATGGGCGACTGGCTGCCGAGCACCTCGTCGCACCGCCCGTCCACGACGGCGACGAGCGCGGTATCGGGCACGTAATCGCTGCGCAGGAAATAGTCGAGCGCGTCGAACACGTCGCGGTCGGTGGTGTCTTTCCCGAACAGCACCAAATTGCAGTAGACGAGGGTAGGGAACCAGCCCGTCTGCGAATTGATCTGCGCGACCGCCTCGCCGATGGTGTTGGTGTCGCGTATGGTGATCTCGCAGGCGGCCTCCGCACCCGACGTGCCCGCAGTTACGGGAATGGCGATCTGCGCCGTCACGTCGTATTTATCCTCCTGCTTTTCCGATTTGTCGATGCCGACCGCCACCACGATGGCGGTCTTCTGGATATCGATGATCCCGAAATCGTTGGAAAAGAACAGGAGCAGCAGCACGCAGGCGGCTACGATGAAAACTCTTGTCCACAGTCGGTTCATTTTTTCTTCTCCTTTCTCAAAAACCATGCAAGAAGCGGCACCACGTAGCAGAATAAGATAAAGAACAGCCCCATTTTCTGCGTCATGAACTTTTGCATTGCGTTGAACGAGCGGGTGAAGAGCATGACGAACAGAAACAGTATGCCGTTGACGGCGAGCGCGGGGTACAGCGCCTTGCATCCGATCGTCTTTTTCACGCAGTGCACGCACAGCACGAGCGGCAGCATCAGATAGAACACGAGCACGAGCGTCAGGGCGTAGATAAATACGAAATCGATCCTTCCCAGCGAGGAAAAGGTCGTCGTGTATTTGGAGATCTGCGAGAGCGTATATTGTTGGCGCAGGGCGATGCTGCCGAAAATGGCGTAAAACACGGCCAGAAAAACGAGCGTGAGAACGGCGCCCACGCCATAGGAGATCATCACTTTGAGCGTGGAACCCTTTTCATAGCGGTAGTGCCCCATGAAAAATAAGAGAAACACGCAGTCCGTGTACCAACTCAGCGAGGTATAGGACGAATGAAAAAGTTTTGACGGGGGCGTTGCGGAAAGTACAGGCAGGAGTTCGCCGAATTCCGCTTCGGGCAGCGAAAAGACGATGATCGCCGCGAACGATACGACGAAAATAGGCATCAGCACGTCCGCCATGCGCCCGATGCTCTTGATGCCTTTGATCGAGGCGAACAGGCTGAGCGCGAAAAAAGGCGCGAACGAGATGAACGAGGGAACGTTTTCGTAAAATACCGTCAGAACGAAACTTTTCTGCTCCATGATCGGCAGGGCGGCGGCGACGATAAAGAATACGGCGAACAGCCCGTACACGATGCGCGCGCCCACGTTTCCGAAGGTGTTTTCCACCAGTTCGAACAGCGTCTTATCGGTCTTTTTGGAAAGCAGCATCACGGAAAGTATGATGAGGCTTTCCGCGACGAGGTTGATGGCTGCGCTCCATAAAAGATCGTGCCCCACGTCGTAGACGAGCGTGGTGGGGTAGATGATCGTCTTCGTCAAGGGAAGCATACACGCGAGTATAAAGCAGATCTGTCTGATTTTGATTTTATCCATATTCGGTCTAATCCTCCTGCTCTTCTTCGTCTTTAATTGCAAGGCGTACTTTGTTTTGCCCCTGCAAAAACTTGGGGCGCATTTTGAGATTCAGGATATCCGCCTTTACGACCGAATCTTTGAGATCGCGCGTGATCAGCGGCGAGAAGGGCGCCAGCAGCGGCGCGCCGTAACTGTCGGACGTGACGAGGTATAAAAGTACCAGCCCCGTAAACAGCACGATGCCGAACGTGCCGAGGCTTCCCGCCACGATCAGAAAGGCAAACCGCAGCAGCGTCAGGCTGCCAGCAAGGTCGGGTAGGGTATAGGCGGCGATGCCCGAAAGCGCCACGATGATGATGGCGGAAGAGGATACGATGCCCGCCTTTACGGCGGTGTCCCCCAGGACCAGCGCGCCCACGACGGAGAGCGCCAGCCCCACGTATTTGGGCATGCGCACGCTCGCCTCGATGAGTATTTCGAGGATCACCATCAAAAAGAACATTTCCAGGCTCGGGGAAAGCGGCAGATCGCGCACGTTGCCCGAAATGGTCATCAACAGCCCCAGCGGCAGCAGTTGTAATTTGAACAGTTGCGCCGCAACGTAGTAGGCGGGCAAGAGCAGGGCGATGACGAGCGAGACGAGGCGCAAAAGGCGGCTGACGGTCGCGCGGTAAGGGGAAACCAGATAGTCCTGCACGCTCTGAAAATCTTCGACCAGAATATAGGGGAGCGTCAGCGCGATAGGCGAACCGTCCACAAAGATCCCGATGCGCCCTTCGAGCATTTTGGCTGCCAGAATGTCGGGTTTTTCCGTCGTGCCGACCTGTTTGAACATGGAATAGGGCTTTTTTGCGAGAAATTTCGCGATATATGAGGCATCGGGTATGCCGTCGATCTCGATCCGTTTGAGCCTGTCTACGATCTGCTTTTTGACTTTCAGATCGGAAATACCGTTTAAATAGCACACGGCGATCATGGACTTCGATCGCGTGCCCACCGTCAGCGTTTCGAATTGCAGATCGCCCGTTTTCAGCCTCTTGCGCAGAAGCGCCATGTTGGTCTTGATGTCCTCGATAAAGCCCTCGCGCGGGCCTTTGACGGCGATGGAGGTGGGCGGCTCGGTGATGGTGCGCACGGGGATCTTTTTCACGCCGATGATCAGCGCGCTGTCCAGCCCGTCCACGATGAGCGCGGTGTTTCCCGAAAGCACTTCGTCGGCGATCGCCTGAATGCTCTTTTCTTTCTTGACTTCGGGCGAGGTCAACTTTTTCGCCACTTCGTCGATGCTGTCGCCGCGTTTGTCCGAAGAGAGGGGACGGATGACCTGTTCTCCCAGAAGGTCTTTGTCGCAGATGCCGTCGGCGTAGATCGCGGCGCAGGCGGCGCCGTCCGTCGTTTCGAAATGAAAGACGAGAATATCTTCCGCCGACAATATATTTTTGACGGCGCGTACGTTCTTTTGCAGGTTGGCGTTCATTTTGTTCATTCGCGTATCTTCCTCATTTTTCCAACAGTATCCGCAAAAAAATAAAAAAATATCCGCGTCCCCGAAAAGGGAACGCGGATAAGCGGGGCTTATACGTTTTCGATGGTCTTAACCAGCCATTTCAACAAATTTTCCCGCTGCGAAGGAGTAAATTCGGGCAGATTCTCTGCGAGAAGTCCGCGCATTTTTTCCTGTCCGTCCTCCTCGCCCGCCAGCGCGCACAGGTTTTCCGCCAGACCTTCGGGCACTTCTTCGAAAAATCCCGCCAATATCTCGCGCACGCAGTCCGTCCGCACGGAAATTTCCGTCGGCGCGCCGCCGCGCAGAAACTGTTCGTATACCACGTGTATCACCGTGGCGGCGCCGCCCGCGGCGACGCCTTTCTGCAACGTTTCCTGTACGGGCGGCGCCTGCCAATGCGTAAAAAAGGAAAACGCCGCATACAGCAGAATCCCCAGAAGAAAGGGCACGAACGTCAGATACTTTTTGGGCGCCTTTTTCAAGAGCGTCTTTTTGAGTATCAGCGTCAGAACGTACGCGAGCGCGCCCAACGCGAGCACGTCCGCTCCGAACTTGTCGAAAATCGCAGCAATTTGCAGCCACTCCATGATTTACCGCCTTTTCAGGAGGCGAAAAGTTCGCAAAGGCTCTCGTACACGCCTTCGGCACGGTCTTGCAACCGCGCGTGAAACAAAAACACCGCAAACATCTTTCCACCTCCCGCCGTTTATTTTCCCCGCCGCATTCCCATTATACCGCGGAAAGACTGCAAAACCAACAGTGACCGACAAAAAAGGCGCCGCGCATTTGCGCGGCGCCCTTGGGGCGTTCCGTTTCAGTCGGTACTTTCGAAGATGCGCGCGGCGACCACGGTCATGTCGTCCACGGCGACGCCGCCGCACATATCGATCGCCTTTTTCAACAGTTCGTCGGCAAAGGTCTGCGGATTGAGGCAGGGCACGCTCTCCATAAAGGCGCAGATATCCGTACTGGAAGAGAATGCGGAAGTGATGCCGTCGCTGATGAGAACGACGGTGTCGCCCGCGCCGAGCGCTTCGCGCAGCACCGTGGGCTTTACGCTGTCCAGAATGCCGAGCGGCAGCGATTCGCTCTCCAAAACGCGGATCTTGTTTTCCGAGAGCACGAAGGAGAGGGGCGAGCCTATTTTCACGAGATCGGCGCAGCCCGTGTCGAGATCGACCGTCGCCACGTCGATGCAGGAAAAACTTTCCTCGCGGTTGAACGAGAGCAGTTGGTTGACGGTGGAAAGAATGGTGTCCGAAGGCATTTTCGCGCGGTAAAAACTTTCCACGAGCGAGATGGTGCAGTCGGAAATGCGCCGCGCGTACTCGCCGCTGCCCATGCCGTCCGAGAGTGCGAGCATAAAAGTGCGCTCGTCTATTTTGATGACGGAATGGGTATCGCCGCAGGCGATCTCCCCCGTCTTGGTCGCGGAAGCGATGCCGAACGCCGCGTCGTACGCGGGCTTAGGCTTTAAAACGTAACAGTATTTGTTTGCGGCGAGCGGCAGTTTTTTCGAGAGCGTCATGCGCCTTCCCAAAACCTGTTCGGCGGCGGAAACGAGTTTTTTCAGATCGTGCCGCCCGCTCACCGTCAAGGAAAGCGTCAGATCGTCCTCGCCGTACACCATGATCTCGTTGAGCACCACGCCCTTTTTGGCGACGAGGTCGCGGATGCGCCGCTCCGCGTCGGGGTTCATGGAAAGAGGGGAACTCTGTTCGAGCGCGAGGTTTTTCAAAATGGTGCTCACGCCGCGCGCCTGTTCGGCGAGCAGGCGCTTGCCCGCGGAGGCGTTTTCCGCTTCCAGCATGCTCTTGCGGTATTCGGAAAGCAGCGCGTTGAGCGTAAACATGATGCCCGAGGGGTTTACGCATTCGGCGGTCAGCCGCGCGGGCAGGTCGATCAGATTCACTTTGCCCTTGCCGCCGCCCACGGAAACGAGTTTCTGAATGCTCTCGCCCATGCCCTCGTTTCTGCACCGCTCGAAATTGGCGCAGCGGCCGCATACGTCCTCGGCGATCTTGTTGCAGATGAACTGCGAGGCGTCCTCCGCGGTCGCGCCCGATTCGTCCAGGCTGATGAACGTGTTTTCGATCTCCTTGAACACGGCCGCGATCTCGAACAGTTTTTCGCCCGTCGCGGAGCGGTTGGCGTTGATATTCAGCCTTGTCAGTTGGCGTTCCGAATACAGTTTTAATACGTTTGCCGCCTTTTCGTAAACAAATTCGGGGATGAGCAGAAAGAGAAAACAGGGCACGAGGGAAGTGAGCATGGTCAGATAAAAGGCGGAAGACACGAACGCATCCGCGCCCACGGACCAAAAATCCCGCGCATAGCGCACGAACACGTCGCTGAGAAAGATCGCCAGCGCGGCGGGCAGTTTTCCCGCGCGCAGAAAGCACAGCGCCGCGGCGGAATAGAGGATAAAGGCGGCGCAGGCGGATAAATCGGGCGCGCCCGCCTGCACGCTCATCGCGATGGCGCGGGGGATGGAGAGAACGAGCGCGACGTAGGCGGCGGAAGCGTTTTTGAGCACGGCGCAGGCAATGAGTATGAGCAAAATCGCCGCGCCGTCGTAGGCGTAACCGCCCGCGCAGTTGAAAAATCCCGTGCCGACGGCGACGACGGCGGCCGACAAAAAGACGAGTTCCTCCGCCGCGAGGCGGCACCGCCCCGCCTTGAACAGCACGCATTTGAGCGCGCTGATGAACACGAACGCGAGAATGAAAATGACGATCGCCACGATGGCGGCGCGGTAGATATCGGCGTAAATGTACTCGGCGTAGATCCATAAAAAGGGCGCGAGCGCGACGGCGAGAAAAATCACCGTTTCCGCGCCGGGTTTTTTGCCCGCGCGGTTGTAGAACCAGAACACGGCGAAAAACAACACGCCCGCGATCGCGTACACGGGAAAGGCGAGCAGGCTCACGGAAAAACTCAGCCCGCCCGCGAGCAGAAAAAGCCCCACGCTCGCCCAGATATTCAGGCCGCACACGAGCATCGCCACAAAGAGCGCGAGCGAAAACGGCTCGAACGCGGGCATGGTAAAGTTTAGGAACAGCATGCAGAGGAAGAGCGTGAAATACAGGATCACGTTTGTGTATCCGTATTTCAACTTGAATTTATCCGACATGATTTGTACTCCGAATGAAAATGATTTTATTCATTATATCACGCGCGCGCGTACAAAATTTGCCGCATTTTAGCGAATTTATGCCGATTTGGTCTTGCCGCTATTGCTCTTCGCGAAAAAACGATAAAAGGATTTTGACGTCTTCTTCCGCCTCTTCGAGCATTTGAACAGAAATTTTCACGCTTTTTTCGGCGGGACGGAATTGCGTGCAAAAATTTTTCTTTTCCGTATATTTTTTATGAACGGCACATACTCCTGCGTCCGCATTCCAAAAAGTATAAGTTACTTTCCAATAAAGCGGTTCATAAAACATGCAACGGCGGCAAACTTTATTCGTCATCGAAATTTTCCTCTTCATTATCTCGTAATACTTGTCGGATTGCCGAAATTTCTGCAAGGATTTCATTTAAAGCCATAGTAGCCGCTTTTTTACTGCTACGCCAACCTCTTTTTAATTGATACGATTTACAGGATTCAAAGTTTAATACAACTTTTTGTTGTACCGCACAATAACCGAATTTAGCCCTTTTAAAATCACGCGCCTTTTTTATGTAGTACGCGTCGAAATTTTCGCATCGAAAACATCTATTTTTTTGTTCTTCTTCCATAGTAAACCTCCGTATCTTAATATTACTACAAACAAGTTTGTAATGCAAGTATATTCACAAATATTTTTGTAGAATAATATTAGGTGTAGTATGTATGAAATCGGAGAAGAGTTGAAATACCATAGGGAAAAGAATGGATTCTCACAAAGTTCTCTTGCTACGGCAACAGGTATTTCTCAACAAAAAATAAGTTATTACGAAAGCGGCAAACATTCAATACCTATTGAGTTTTGCATAACGCTTGCAGACTTTTACGGAATTTCGCTGGACGAACTTGTCGGCAGAGATTTTATACAAAATCAAAAATAAAAGGCACGGGTTGAACCGTGCCTTTTTTCGCGATGTTTTTAAGAACGTAAAGAAAGATACACCATGAGAACGGCGATATCCGCGGGATTGACGCCCGAAATGCGTCCCGCCTGCCCGAGATTCGCGGGGCGTATCTGGTTGAGTTTTTGCCGCGCTTCCAGCCTTAACCCGTCTATCTTCATGTAGTCGAGGTCGGCGGGCAGTTTTTTGTCTTCCAACTTTTTCGCCTTTTCGATCTGTTCCAGCCCGCGTTTCAGATATCCTTCGTATTTCACGCCGATACACGCCGTTTCGATATCTTCGCGCCGCCGTCCCTGCAAAATGCCGAACGTCTCGATGATATCCTCCAAGGGGATCGCGCGGCGTATCATATCCGCATAACTTACGCCCCCGAACAGTTCCCCGAATCCGTGCGCTTTCATGAACCCGTCCGCATCTTTGGGCGATACGCGCCCGTCCAATTCCCGCAAGATCTCTTCCACGGCGCGCCGCCGTTCACAAAACCTTTGGTAGCGCTCTTCGCCCGCAAGTCCCGCGTCGTACCCGATCTGTGTCAGTCGGAAATCCGCGTTGTCCTGCCGCAGATGTATGCGGTGCTCCGCGCGCGAGGTCATCATGCGGTAAGGCTCGTTGGTGCCCTTGGTCACGAGATCGTCGATCAGAACGCCGATATACGCCTCGTCCCTTCGCAACACGATCTGCGGCTTGCCGCGCAGTTTCAAAGAGGCGTTCAGCCCCGCGATCAGCCCCTGCGCCGCCGCTTCCTCGTATCCGCTCGTGCCGTTGATCTGCCCCGCGGTGTACAACCCCTCGATTTTTTTGAATTCGAGGGTGGGGAACACGTCCAGCGTATCGATGCAGTCGTATTCGATGGCGTAGGCGTAGCGCATGATCTTCACGTGTTCCAACCCCGCCACGGTGCGGTACATATCCCGCTGTACGTCGTGCGGCAGCGAAGAGGACATGCCCTGCACGTACACTTCCGCGGTGTCCGCCGATTCGGGTTCCAAAAATATCTGGTGGCGCTCCTTATCGGCAAAACGCACCACTTTGTCCTCGATGGAAGGGCAGTAGCGCGGCCCCGTGCCCTTGATGACGCCGCTGTATAAGGGCGAGCGGTGCAGATTGGCGCGGATGATCTCGTGCGTCTTTTCGTTGGTGTAGGTGAGATAGCAGGGCGTCTGTTTTTGCGGAACGCCGTCCGAAAGATAGGAAAAGGGATAAATATCCGTTTCCCCGTCCTGTTTTTCGCATTTGGAAAAATCGACGGTGCGCCCGTCCACGCGGGCGGGGGTGCCCGTCTTGAACCGCCTTACCTTAAATCCCAACGAAATGAGATTTTCGGTTAGTAAGTTTGCGGGCGCGAACCCGTTGGGGCCCGAACTTTGCTTGGTTTCGCCCACCACGATCTCGCCTTTGAGATAGACGCCCGTCGCCAGGATCACCGCTTTGGCGGTCAGAATCTCCCCGACGGCGGTCCGTACGCCCGTCACTTTGCCGTTTTCGGTCAGAATTTCCGCCGCCTCTCCCTGTAATATCGAGAGGTTTTCGGTATGTTCCAGCGTCTTTTTCATCTGCGTATGGTAGGCGTTTTTGTCCGCCTGCGAGCGCAGGCTCTGCACCGCGGCGCCTTTGCCCACGTTGAGCATCCGTATCTGTAACGCGGTCTTGTCCGCGTTGACGCCCATTTCGCCGCCGAGCGCGTCGATCTCGCGCACGAGATGCCCCTTGGCTGTGCCGCCGATGGAGGGATTGCACGCCATGAAAGCGATGCTGTCGAGATTCAAAGTGAGCATCACCGTCTTGATGCCCGTGCGCGCGAGGGCGAGCGCCGCCTCGCAGCCCGCGTGTCCCGCGCCCACGACCACGGCGTCGTATTCGGTTGTATAGAAGCGATTTTTGACCATAAGAAATTTCCGTTTACAAAATCCGTTTCAAAAATTGAAACGGATTTTCCTTCGTTACTGTTTTAAAATGATATTTTTGATATCGTTCACTTCTTTCGCCACGCGGTCGTTCACTTTCAGAAGGTTGTTCACCTTTTCCCGCGAATGGATGATGGTGGTATGATCTCTGCCGCCCATCGCCTCGCCGATGGAAACGAGGGGAATGTTCATGATATCGCACATGAGGAACGCGCAGATCTGGCGGGGCTGTACGAGTTCTTTTTTCTTGCTCTTGCCCAAAAGGTTTTCGCGCGAAATTTTATAAAAAGCGCAGACGCTGGAAATGATCTTATCCGAAGTCACCGTTTCGTGTTCTTCTTCGCTCACCGCCTCGTTGAGCGCGTTTGCGGCAAGTTCGAGCGTGATGGGCTGTTCGTGCAGTTTGCTTGCGAAAATGACCTTGGTGAGCCGCCCTTCCAGCGTGCGCACGTCGGTGCCCGAATCGCGCGCCAGAAAATCCAGAACGTCGTTGGAAATAACGACTTTGCGCTCGTAGGATTTTTGTTTGAGAATGGCGATCTTGGTTTCGGTGTCGGGCGGCTGAATGTCCGCGATCAGCCCGCCCTCGAACCGCGTTCTGAGGCGCTCCTCGAGCGTTGCGATCTCCTTGGGCGGCACGTCGGACGTGAGCACGATCTGTTTGTTCTGCGATTGCAGTTCGTTGAACGTGTGGAACAATTCTTCCTGCACCGCCTGCTTTTTGGCGAGGAACTGCACGTCGTCGAGCAACAGCACGTCGCAGTTTCTGTAGCGGCTCCTGAAACGCGCCTGCTTGTCCCTGCTGTTTCCGCCCTTGTTGAGGTAAATGGAATCGATGAGTTCGTTGATAAACTTGTCGCAGGTGGTGTAGATGACGCGAAGGGAAGGTTTATGCAGATTGATATAGTTGGCGATGGACTGCAAAAGGTGGGTTTTGCCCAGTCCCGAAGCGCCGTATATGTACAGGGGGTTGAAATTCGCCGCGGGGTTTTTGGCGACCGACTGCGCCGCCGCGAACACGAAATCGTTGCTCTTGCCCGCCACGAACGAATCGAAGGTGTAGCGCGGGTTCAGATTGCCCGCAACGTCGTCGTCATCGTCGAAATCTTCTACGCTCGTAAACACCACGTCGTCCTTGCCCTCGACCATCAACTCGAAATCGGTGATGCCTGTGTTTGCTTTGCGGATGGCGCTTTTCATGGTGTCGGCGAGTTTCGTTCCGATATAGTTCGCGAAAAATTCGGTGTCCGTTTTCAGTACGATCTTAGTCTCTTCGATATCCACGGGAACGAGTTTGGAAATGTACATCTCGTAGGTGATGGGGGAGATCATTTCCTGCATAACTCCTTGTATTTGTTTCCATAAAAATTCGAATTGATTGTTTTCGGACATTATAAACCTCGAAACACTTTCTCTTTTTCCGCAAATTTGGTATAATAAACCCGCAGCCGATAAGGTTTTTCTATTATAATACAAATTTCGAGGAAAAGAAAGTATTTTTTGACCATGCGCATAAAAAAATTATTGTTAAAAAATTTCAGAAATTACGGCGAAGAGGTTTTCGGGTTTGACGAAGGGCTCAACGTGCTGTACGGGAAAAATGCGCAGGGAAAGACCAACTGCGCCGAAGCCGTGTTCTATCTGTGCACGGGCGCTTCGCCGCGCGCCAAAAAGGACAAACAACTCATCAAGAGCGGCGAAGAATCCGCCTATATCCGCGCCGAGGCGGAAGGGCGCTACGGTTCGGTGACGATCGAGGCGAACGTCTACGAAAACAAGCGCGAAGTGCGCGTCAACGGCGTGAAGATCTCCAAAAACGCCGACCTTCTGGGCAATATCAACAGCGTATTTTTCAGCCCGGGGGAACTACGGCTCATTCAGGACGGGCCCGAAGAGCGCAGAAGGTTTCTGAACGTATCCAACTCGCAGATGTCGAGAAGTTATTATACGGCGCTCATACGCTACAATAAAATTCTGGAACAGCGCAACGCGCTCCTAAAAAACCGCGATATCGAACTGATCTACGAAACGCTGCCCGTCTGGGACGCGCAGTTGGCGCATTACGCGGCGGAACTCGTCGATAAACGCAAGGAATATCTGGAAATGCTCGCGCCTCTGGCGCAGGAAAAGCACGCGTATCTGACGGATAACGCCGAAAAACTGGAAATTTCCGCGGAAAAGTGCTACGGCAAAAACGCGATGGAAACGGAGCAGGCGCTGTTTGCGGAATTTTCCTCCAACTACGAGCGCGACATACGGCTGGGATTTACCGCGTCGGGACCGCACCGCGACGATATCAAGGTGCTGATCGACGGGGTGGAAGCGCGCGTGTACGGCTCGCAGGGGCAGACGCGCACGGCGGCGCTCGCGGTGAAACTTGCGGAAGTGGAAATTTTCAGACAGATTTCGGGCGAGTATCCCGTATTGATCTTAGACGACGTGATGAGCGAACTCGACCTGTCACGCCGCAAAAAACTGATCGGCAAGATCGACGGGATCCAGACCATTCTCACCTGCACGCACACGGAAAAGGTGCTCTACGGAAAAGAATGCAACAAAATACGCATCGCGAACGGGAAGATTATTTCAAGTTCACGGAAATGATTTTGAGACGTCAAAATCATTTCCGTGATTGCAGGGTTCCGCCCTCTTCGCGGCGCTTTTTCGGGGCACGCCATAATTACGCGCCGCGAATTCACCCGCTGAGGCGGCAAAGCCGCAAATCGGGGTTCGCCGCGCAAAAGCGTGGTTTTGCTTGCGAAAGCGAATATAAATAAAAACGCTCTCCGAAAACGGAGAGCGTTTATTCTGTTCTGCCGAGTAAATAATCGGCTGAAACGTCGAAATAATCTGCAACTAAAATGATATTGTCGGCGGTCGGCTGCTTTTTACCATTTATCCATTCGGAAACTGTCGCTCCAGATACTTTAATCGCGCGAGATAATTCTGCTTGATTTTTTCCTTTTAAAATAAGTTGTTCTTTTATTCTTTCAGCAAATTTATTTATCATAATTTTATTATACACTAAAGTTAAGAAAATTGCTTGACAATTCGCTTTAGCTAATATATAATTAACTAAAGCGAATTTATGGAGGATAAAACAATGCGAACAATCGTACAACAGTTGTTGCGGGGAAAACCCGTCGAGATGTCGGAAGAAGCGAAAAAAGAAGCCGAAAAAGAAAAAGAGAAATATTTGTCTTTATTGCCGCAATTCCGTGCGTTATTAAGCGAAAAGGAGTTCGACGCCCTTAAAAAGCAGATGGAAGATTATGCGCGCATCGATCCCGTGATCTGCGAGGACTATTACGCCGAAGGACTGCGGTTGGGCGTTTTGCTGGGCATGGAAACCGTTCGCTCCGCGTCGAAGGACAATTCGGCGCTCGAAAAGCTGTTTTACAGCGGGCTATGCCATTATGAAAATTTCCGTTTCAGCGAAAAATTACGAGATTTGCGTGCCCGCCAATTTCGCGACGAAAAATTTTGGCATACAGTCGTTCAAAATGATTTAGTGGGGGAATACAACGATCTCGACAGGACGGCGGCGGAAGTTTATGCGTACGGTCACGAGGAGTTCTTATACGAAGGGTTCCGCATCGGGCTGATATTGGGGTTCGAGGCGGCGTCCCTTTTGCGGCGGGAAAACGCGTGAATATTTTACCAGCGGGCGCGGGGGCATGATTGTTTCCGCGCCCGCGCATACTGGTAAGAAAGGGGAAACGGGTATGAAACGATGGGGAAAAATCAGCGTGCTTTTCGCGCTGTGCGCCGCGCTGTGGCTGGCGGGCAGCGCTTTTGTCGCGCCTTTCCGCTACCGCGGCGGCACCGTAGACGGGCTGGAATTAAAAGGCCTAACGCCCGCCGCGGCGGAGCGCGTGCTGCGCGAAAGATACGTGCGGGAATTACAGGGCAAAAAATTGTTCGTCGAGGCGGCGGGCGACGAATACGAGTTTACCTATCCCGAGATCGGATATTCTTCCGACCTTGCCGAAGTTCTGAAAGCCGCCCGCGATAAAAAGGGCGATTATATCGTTTCGCGCAGGTTTTTTCTTTTGCGCGAGGAAGAAACGCTCGGCGGCATCTGCGAAAACTATGCGCGCCGCGCCGTTTCCGCGCGCGTGCGCTTTACGGGCGACTACGATAAGCCTTTTGAATATACCGAGGGGAGCGGCGCGCATTTCATCGACTTCGAACAGTTGCAAAAGGACGTGCGGCGCTCGCTGGAAACGAATTTTTCGGCGGTGGTCGCCAAGACCGTGTACGCGCCCGAGGCGTGCCGCCGCGCCGATCTGGAAAAGGAGCGCGCGAAACTTTCTTCGTTCACCACCTGTTTCAGTCCCGACAAAACTGCGCGCGTGCATAACATCGCCCTCGCGGCGGAAAAAATCAACGGCTGTATCCTCGCGGACGGCGAAGAATTTTCTTTCAACGGGCGCGTCGGCGCGCGGACGGAATCGAACGGCTTTCTTTCCGCGCCCATCATTTTAGAGGGCGACTTCGTCGAGGGCGTGGGCGGCGGCGTCTGTCAGGCGAGCACGACCGTCTACAACGCCGCGCTGCTCGCGGGCATGGAGATCACCGAACAGCACCCGCACAGCCTGCGCGTGGGGTACGTGGAGCCGTCTTTCGACGCCATGGTCAGCGGAAAAACGTGCGATCTGAAATTCCGCAACACGAGCGGAAAGGATATTTACATCGTCTGCAAAACGACGGGAAACAGTATCTCCGTCGGTTTTTACGGGTTGGATAACGGCGTGAAATACGTCAGAAAGAGCGTCGTGAAAGAGGAAATTCTCCCTCCCGAACAGGAAGTCGTCGCGGGCGACGAGGACAAAGTCTTGCGCGCCGAAAAAAAGGGGCTTGTGAGCGAAGGGTATCTCATCGCCTACCGCGACGGAAAACCCGTGTCCACGCGCAAGATACGCAGGGACAAGTATGCCGCCGTGCGCGGCAAAGTACAGAAGAGCGAAAAAATTGTTGCATAATCCGTTCGATTGTGATAGAATAGTGATGTTAAACGCAATATACAAAAGGAATTTTCCATGATAGAAATAAAACAAGTCGGATCCAAAAAAGATTTGAAGGCTTTCGCACGGTTCGCCGTAGACGTTTTATACCGCGACTGCAAACTGTACGTTCCCTCTCTGTACGCGGACGAACTGTCCGTTTTGAACCCGAAAAAGAATTTTAGTCTCGAACACTGCGAGGTGCGCTGTTTTCTCGCCTATAAGGACGGAAAGATCGCGGGGCGAATCGCGGGCATCGTGCAGAACAAGTACAACGAAATTTCCGGACGCAAATGTATCCGCTTTTCCCGTTTCGACTGTATCGACGACGCGGAAGTCGCCAAAGCGCTGCTCGCCGCGGTGGAGGCGTTCGGCAAGGAAAAGGGAATGGATACCATGCACGGGCCCTGGGGGTTCAACGACCAGGACCGCGAGGGGCTTTTGACCTACGGGTTCGACCGCCGCGCGACGTACGTCACCAATTATAACTACGAATATTACGAAAAACTCGTCAAAGACAACGGCTTTACCGACGAATCGGAATGGCTGGAATACGACTTCACCGTACCCGAAGAGGTAGACGAGCGCATCTCGCGCATTTCCGAGCGTATCAAGGAAAAACTGGGCGTGCGCGACCTCGCCGAATCCATGAGCATGAAAAAGATGGTCAAAGAGTACGGTTACGAGGCCATCGAAATGACCAACGCGGCGTACGCGTCGCTCGACTGTTACGTGCCCGTCGAGGGGCGCGAGGTGGAAAATATTTTCCAGCAGTTCGTCACCATCATCAACCCGCGGTATTTTTCCCTGCTCGTCAACCGCGACGACGAGGTGGTGGGCATGGGCGTTATCCTGCCTTCGGTCGCGAACGCGCTCATCAAGAGCCGCGGACGGCTGTTCCCGTTCGGCATTTTCCGTTTGCTCCATGCGATCTCCAGGCCCGACGAACTGGAAATGGCGCTCATCGCGGTGCGCCCCGATTACCAGAAACTGGGCGTCAATTCGCTGATGATCGCCCGCATCATGAAAAACATCATCGAGGACGGCATACACAAGATCGAATCCAACCCCGAACTCGTGTCCAACGTCGCCGTGCAGTCGCAGTGGACGAGCCTCGAACGGCGCGTCATCAAGCGCCGCAAGACTTTCGTCAAACAAATCTGAGTCCGACGCGTACCCCGCAAGGGTGCGCGTTTTTTTGATTTTTCGACAATTTAATACTTGATAAATTTCGTATTTTTTGGTACAATGGTTAGAACATATTATAAATGCGATTTTAAGTTTGAGGATAAAGGTATGAAAAGAACTTGTTTTAAAGAGATTTATCGCGACGTTTCCCGTTTCGACGGGAAGGAAGTCACCGTCTGCGGATGGGTGCGGACGCTGCGCGACAGCAAGGCGTTCGGGTTTATCGAACTGAACGACGGCAGTTTTTTCAAGAACTGTCAGATCGTGTTCGAGCGCGAAAACCTGTCCAACTACGAAGAGATCGCAAAACAGAACGTGGGCGCGAGCCTCATAGTTACGGGCGTCGTCGTCGCCACGCCCGAAAACAAACAGCCTTTCGAGATCAAGGCGAAGACGATCGCGGTGGAAGGGGCTTCCTCGCCCGAGTACCCCCTGCAGAAAAAGCGCCATTCGCTGGAATTTCTGCGCGAGATCGCGTATCTCAGGCCGCGCACGAACACCTTCAACGCGGTGTTCAAGATCCGCAGCGAGGCGGCGTTCGCCATTCATAAATTTTTCCACGACAGAGGGTTCGTCTACGTGCACACGCCCATCATTACGGGCAGCGACTGCGAGGGCGCGGGCGCGATGTTCCAGGTGACTACCTTGGAGATCGACAAGATCAAAGGGCAGCCCGACTATAAAAAGGACTTTTTCGAAAAGAAAGCGAGCCTGACCGTTTCGGGGCAGTTGAACGCCGAAACGTTCGCCATGGCGTTTTCCAACGTGTACACGTTCGGGCCGACGTTCCGCGCCGAGCGGTCCAACACGGCGCGCCACGCGGCGGAATTCTGGATGATCGAGCCGGAAATGGCGTTTGCCGATTTGGCGGACGACATGGACGTGGCGGAGGCGATGGTCAAATCGGTCATCGCGCACGTCATGGAAAACTGCGCGGAAGAACTGGAATTTCTGAACAGTTTTGTGGATAAAGGGCTTTTGGAACGCCTCAAAAACGTCGCGGAGAGCGATTTCGTGCGCCTGACGTATACCGAGGCGGTTTCCATTCTGGAAAAGGTGAAAGATACGTTCGAATATCCCGTTTACTGGGGCTGCGACCTACAGAGCGAACACGAGCGGTACCTCACGGAAAAAGTGTACAAAAAACCCGTGTTCCTAACCGATTATCCCAAAGAGATCAAGGCGTTCTATATGCGCCTCAACGACGACAAAAAGACGGTCGCGGCGGCGGATCTGCTCGTTCCAGGCATCGGTGAGTTGATCGGCGGCTCGCAGAGGGAGGAGCGCGAGGACGTATTGATCGCCAAAATGAAAGAGATGAATATCGATCCCGCCGATTACAAATGGTATCTGGACCTGCGCCGTTACGGCGGCACCGTGCATTCGGGATTCGGCCTCGGGTTCGAGCGCATGATCATGTACCTGACGGGCATCGCCAACATCCGCGACGTCCTTCCCTTCCCGAGAACGGTTTCCAATCTGGAATATTGAGGAGATTTATGAAAATTATTTTAGACGGAATGGGCGGAGATCACGCGCCCTGTGAGATCGTCAAGGGCGCGGTCATGGCGCTCGGACAGGATAAAGATTTAAAAGTCGTCATTACGGGCGATCGCGAACAGATCGAATCGGTCTTGAAAAGCGGCGGCGGCAGCGGGCACAACGCCTTGCCCCTCGAATACGATAAAGAACGTCTGGAGATCGTGCACTGCACGGAAGTCATCACCAACGACGACGCGCCGACCCTCGCCATCCGCAAGAAAAAGGATTCCTCGCTGGTGGTCGCCTTGAAACTTTTGAAAGAGGACGAAGAGGCCGTCGGGCTCGTTTCCGCAGGTTCCACGGGCGCGGTCCTTACGGGCGCGCTGCTTCGCGTGGGCCGTATCCGCGGCATCACCCGCCCCGCGGTCTGTCCCGTCCTTCCCACCGCAAAGGGCGGCAACGTCGTTCTGGTGGACGCGGGCGCGAACGCCGAATGCAAACCCGTCAACCTGGTGCATTTCGCGATCATGGGCACCGCTTATGCGCGCGCGAAGTTCGGCGTGGAAAAGCCGCGCGTGGGGCTCGTTTCCAACGGCACGGAAGAGCATAAGGGCGATCCTCTCCATCAGGAAACCTACCGCCTTTTGAAAGAACTCGACTGCGTCGATTTCGTGGGCAATATCGAGGGGCGCGACATCATGGGCGGCGACGTGGACGTCGCCGTGTGCGACGGCTTTTCGGGAAACGTGGCGCTCAAAACGACCGAGGGCACGGCGCTCGCGGTGATGAGCATTTTAAAAGAAGGCATCGGATCGTCTTTTATGGCGAAGATCGGCTATCTTTTCATGCGCAAGGTGTTCAAAAAACTCAAAAATACCCTCGATTATTCCAAGCACGGCGGCGCGGTGCTGATCGGCATCGACAAGGTGGTCGTCAAGAGCCACGGTTCGAGCAAGGCTGCGTCCGTCTGCGCCTCGCTGCTGCAGGCGAAGGAAACCGCGGAAAATAATCTGGTGGGCTCCATCAAGGAACTTTTGTCCGAAGTCGATCTGGAGGCGCTCGCCGATGAAGCCTGAAAACGTTTCCCGCATCGAACAAAAGATAGGATATGTTTTCAAGGATAAAAAATTATTGAAAGTATGCTTTTCCCATTCGTCGTACACCAACGAGCACGGGGGAGAAAACAACGAGAGACTGGAATTTTTGGGAGACGCGCTCCTGGGCGCGTTCGTGGCGGATTTTCTCTTTCAGACCACCCGCGACAACGAGGGAAAAATGACGGAAAAGCGCAAGGCGCTCGTGGCTGCGGCGCCGTTAAAGACGGCGATCGAGCGGATGGGGCTGCAAAAGTTCATCCTCGCCGGCGGCGACGGGCAAAACGTAGGGGAAAAAGCGATATCCAGTCTGTTCGAAGCGATCGTGGCGGGGATCTATGTGGACGGCGGCGCGGACGCCGCGAAAAATTTCATCAACGACAAACTGCTGTCAGTCACAGACACGCACGACAGCAATTATAAGGGAAGATTGCAGGAATTTCTGCAATACCGTAAACTGGAAAACGCGCGTTACGAACTCATCGCGAAATCAGGCGAAGAGCATGCGCCCGTCTTTACCGTGCGCGTGTACGCGGCGAACGTGACGGGCGAGGGCAGCGGCAAGCGCCAGCGCGACGCCGAGCACGCCGCCGCGAAGGACGCGCTTTCCAAACTCGAACGCCATGGGGAGAAAAACGCACATTGAATTTCAAGAAAGTCGAACTCAACGGTTTCAAGTCCTTTGCGGACAAAACCGAAATAAAATTCGATAACGGCGTGACCTGTATCGTCGGGCCGAACGGCTGCGGCAAGAGCAACGTGGCGGATTCCATCCGCTGGGTGCTCGGCGAACAGTCGGCAAAGACCTTGCGCGGTTCCAACATGCAGGACGTCATTTTCGGCGGCACGCAGACGCGCAAATCGCAGTCTTTCTGCGAAGTCACGCTCACATTCGACAACGCCGGCCGTATGTTCGATCTGGATTTCGCGGAAGTGGCGATGACGCGCCGCCTTTATCGCAGCGGCGAAAGCGAATATCTCATCAACAAACAGCCCTGCCGCATGAAGGACATCGTCGACCTTCTGCACAGCGTGGGCGTGGGCAAAGAGGGGTATTCCATCATCGGGCAGGGCAAGATCGAGCAGATCATGAACGCCAAGCCCGAGGACAGGCGCGCCATTTTCGAGGAAGCCACGGGCATCATCGTCTTTAAAAACCGCAAGCAGGAGATCGAGCGCAAACTCGGCAATTCCTATAACAATCTGAATATTTTCATGCAGCGCATGGGCGAGGTCGAGCATATGCTCGCGCCCTTGCAACGGCAGGCGGAAAAGACGAAAAAATACCGCGAATTATACGACGAACTGAAAGAGAACGAGATCAATCTCTACATATACAAGCACGATACCGCCGAATCGTCGAAAAGCGCCATTCACGCCGTGTTGGACGATCTGCACAAACAGATCGCCGAAGGGCGCGAGCAGGCGGAAAACCTCGAACGCAAATACGGCGACGACAGGCGCCGCATCGCGGAATCGGACGAGTTGTTGCAGCGCCTCAACGAGGAAATTCTGAAATACACCCTCGATCTTCAAAAGAAAGAGGGGGACGTCAATCTCATCCGCGAGCGCATCAATTTTTACCGCGAACAGCGCGAAAGCGACGAAAAATTCCTTTCCGACGGCGCAAAACGGCTGGAAGAGATCGCCGCGGAACTTTCCGCCGCGGAAAGTTCTTCCAAGGAAAACGGGGGGAAAATGCGCGAGGCGCAGAAGGAAAGTTCCACCCTCGGCGCGGAGATCGCCTCGCTCAACGAAAAACTTTCCGAATACGAAGAACTCAACGACAAGTCGCAAAAGAGCGTCATCGACTCCATCGAAAACCTTTCGGAGATCCGCCAGAACATCGGAACCCTCTCCGCCAAAAAAGAAGCGGTGGAAGAGCGCATCGCCGAGATCGCCCTCGAAGCGGAAAAGAGCAAAGGCGTCATCGCGGAACACCGCAAGGCGCTTTCCGATTGCGTGGACTGGTACGAGGAACTTTTGGAATACGTTTCCCGCGAAAAGGAACTCAAAGACGCCAAGGAAGAGGAAATTTATTCGATCAACGCCGAAACCGACGCGGTCAGCGAAAACATTTTCAACTGCAACGCGAAAATCGCCGGATTGCAGGACAGATACCGTTTTTATTCCTCGGTGAAAGACGGGTTCGAAGGATATAAATTTTCCGTCAAAAAACTGATGAGCGACAGCAAAAATCAGCCCGAACTTTCCCGACGCATCAAAGGCGTCATCGCGGATATCGTCAAGTGCGACGAGAAGTACGAGACCGCCGTCGAAACGGCGTTCGGCGGCGCCATGCAGAATATCGTCACCGCCACTTCGGACGATGCGCGCTACCTCATCGAATACCTCAAACGCACTAAGGGCGGCTCGGTCACGTTTTTGCCCGTCGCCTCTTTAAAGCCGCGCTACGAAACGGATTTTACCCGCCGCGCGCTCAAAGAACGCGGCGCTTTGGGGCTTGCGACCGAACTCGTGCGCTACGACAAATATTACGACAATATCATCTATAATTTGTTGGGCAACACCCTGATCGTGGACAATATCGCCAACGCCAACGAAATTTCCAAAAAATTTCCGCACGCGTTCCGCATGGTCACGCTCGACGGCGATATCATTTCCACGTCGGGCTCGATGACGGGCGGCTCGCGCCGCGCAGACAGCGGCAATCTTCTTGCCAACGAGCGCAATATCGAAAAGGCGCTCGCCGATATCGAAGAGGTGCGCAAAGAAGTTTCCGCGCTCTCCAAAAAGAAAACGCTTTTGGATGAGAAAAAGGCGAAGACCGCCGGGGAAATGGAAACGCTGCGCGAGAGTTTTCAGGAGGCGCGCGCCAAGATCGCCGCGCTTTCCGAAAAGAAGGGCACGCTGGAAAAGGCGCTTGCCGAGAGCGAACAGGCGCTGAAAACGCAGGAAAACACCCTCGCGGTGCTCTACGAACGGGCGCAGCATCTGGACAGCGAGTTTTCCTCCTCTTCCGAGGGCGAAGAAAAGATCACGAAACTCAAAAGCGACGCCGCGGACGAGACCAACCGCCGCAAGGGCGAGTACGAAAAACTCAAATCCGAACGCGACGAGCGAAACCTGCGCTATAACGTGCTGCAAGTGTATATCGCGCAGTACCGCGCCGCCGCGGATGCAGACGATGCGGAAACGGCGCGCCTTTACAAAGAGCGCGAGGAGTTGAACGGAAAGATCTCCGATACGAAAAAGAATATCGAGAATATCGCAGCCACTATTTCCGAATTGGAAGAAATGGCGGAAAAGACGGCGCTCACGCCCGAACAGCGCGAAAATCTGAACGCGCTGCGCGCGAAAAAGGAAGAGGCGACGCGCGAAAAGGAATCGCTGAACGCGGAACTTGAAAACATTCTCGGCGAAAACCGCGCCGTGAACGAGCGCATCGAACAACTTTCCGAGCGCCGCCACGCGCAAGAGATCGAACTGACGAAAATAGATTCCGAACTGGAAAATTTGCAGGCGCGCATCGACGAGGAGTATCAGGAAACCTACGAAAGTTGTTTAAATTATAAGGACGAAAATTTCGATCCCCGCGCGGGCCAGACGGCGATCAACCGTTTAAAGCGCGAGATCGGCGCGCTCGGCGCCATCAACCACAACGCGCTTGAAGAATTCGAGGCGCTCAACGCCCAGTACACGGAAATGTGCAGCCAGCGCGACGACGTGCAGAAGGGCATCGACGACACGACGGAAGCGCTCAATAAACTCAAAGAAGAGATGCAGACGCAGTTCGACGACGGCTTTAACCAGATCAACGAGAATTTCAAGCGGCTCTTTAAGGAACTGTTCGGCGGCGGCCGCGCGGAATTGCAGATGGACTACACCGACTGCGACGATCCGCTCAACGCGGGCGTGGAGATCGTGGCTTGCCCTCCCGGCAAAAAACTGACGAAGATCTCCCTGCTCTCGGGCGGCGAACGCGCGCTGACCGCCATCGCCATTCTGTTCGCCATTCTGATGCTGCGCCCCATGCCTTTCTGCGTGCTCGACGAGATCGAGGCGGCGCTCGACGAGGCGAACGTCGATAAATTCGCGCAGTTTCTCAAAAAGTTCGCCAAAGAAACGCAGTTTATCGTCATCACCCACCGTAAACCGACCATGGAAAAAGCGGATTCGCTGTTCGGCGTGACGATGGAAGAAAAGGGCGTTTCAAAGATCGTTTCCGTCAAACTTTCCGAGGTGGAAAGCACGCTCGGCGGCGATACGGTGGCGTAAATACCGAAATTTGGTTTGGAGGCACTATGGGAATATTCGGCAAAATTTTAGGCGCGTTAAAAAAGACGAGGGACAACATTTCGGGCAAACTCAACGCGCTGTTTTCCAAAAATAAAATCGGCGACGAGTTTTACGACGAGTTGGAAGAGATCCTCATTTCCGCGGATATCTCCGTCGCGACGGCGATGGACATCGTCGAACAGATCCGCGCGGAGGCAAAGACGGAAAAACTCAAAGACAAGGAATTCATCGTCGATTTGCTGAAAGACGTCATCGAGGATACGCTGTCCGAAGCGGAGGCGCCCGAACTCGAATTTCCCGCCGTCATCATGCTCGTGGGCGTCAACGGCGTGGGCAAAACGACCACCATCGGCAAACTCGCAAATTATTTCAGCCGTCAGAACAAGTCTGTCACGGTCGCGGCGGCGGATACCTTCCGTGCGGCGGCGGCGGACCAACTTTCCGTCTGGGCGGACCGCGCGAAAGTGCGCATCGTCAAACACGAGGAGGGCAGCGACCCTTCCGCGGTCGTGTTCGATGCGGTCTCTTCCGCAAAGGCGAAAAAGACGGACGTGGTCATCGTGGACACGGCGGGGCGCCTGCACGTCAAGGCGAATCTGATGGAAGAACTCAAAAAAATGGACCGCGTGGTACACCGCGATTATCCCGAAGCGCATTTTTACAAACTTCTGGTGCTCGACGCGACGACGGGGCAGAACGCGCTCTCGCAGGCGAAACTGTTCGACGAGGCGGTCGATCTGGACGGCATCGTTCTGACCAAACTGGACGGCACCGCCAAGGGCGGATTCGTCGTTTCCCTGTGCGGCGAACTGCACGTTCCCGTGCTGTTCGTGGGGACGGGCGAGAAGATGGAAGATCTGGAATTATTCGACGCCGAGGAGTTCACCGAAGGCATTATTTAAAAGTTTATTGTGCGAAACGCTCTGTCCGAAAGGATGGGGCGCTTTTTTTACAAAAAAAGTTGGTAAAAAATGGTAAAAATATTGACGAAAAAAGTCTTTGGTACTATAATATTGTTATAAAAAACTGAGGAAAAACAAAATCATGGAAGAAAGAGAAAAATTAGCGGCGGCAAAAAAGTATCTGGACGATCTGGCGAACGGCGTCGATCCGCTTACGGGGCGGATTCTGCCCGAAGACAGCGGCGTGAATAACGTGCGGGTCAGCCGGTGCCTGTTCTACGTGTCGTCCGTGCTGGAAAAAGTCATCGAAAACGGCGGCAGCGTGGGGGCGCGCGTGAAAAAACCCAAAAAACTGATCTTTTCCCTTTCCCAAACGGAAAAGGATGCCATCGAGATCACGGAAACCCCCGTGCTCCTTGCCGATTTTGTGGAGCGCGTAAACGCCAACGTGGATCTCAACGTGATGAAAAAGGTGAGCGCCAAGGCGTTTACCGACTGGATGATCGCCAACGGGATACTCGAAGAAAAGTTTATCAAAGACAAAAACCGCAAATTCCCCACGCTTTTGGGCAACAATCTCGGCGTCATCACCGAAGAGCGGCAGGGGCTATACGGAAAATACGTAGCCATTTTGTACACCAAGACCGCGCAGGAATTCCTCGTGGACAATCTCGACGAGATCGTGCAGGCCTATTACGGATAAAAATTCGTCTGTCAAGTAAAAATGCTTGACAGACGTTTTGTTTTTCTTTATAATGAATCCATGAAAGATCTGAGGTATTTGCAACTTTGGGACGCGTACGGCCCGTTGCTCACCGAACATCAGCGGGAAATCTGCGAACTGTATTATATATGCGACCTGTCTTTGACGGAGATCGCCGAACAGAAGGGCGTTTCCAAGCAAAGCGTGTCCGACGCGCTCTCGAAGAGCCGCGCTATTCTGGACGAATACGAGAGCAAACTGCATTTCAACGCGATCAATCAGGAAAGCATGCTGGAAATTTCGCATATGCTCACGCGCACGATGCGGGCGCTGGAAGATTTTAAGGCGGCGCATCCCGATTTTTCCGGGGATATCGACAACATTCTGTCGCTGATGACGATCAGCGGGGAACGCGTTTCCACCGTTACGGTGGAAAGCGAAGCGGATTAGGGGAGGTCATATGGCGCTTTTTTCCTCTCTTTCGGAGAGACTCAATCATATTTTTTCCAAACTCACCAAACACGGAAAACTGACCGAATTAGAGATCAAAGGGGCGATGCGGGAAGTGCGCATCGCGCTTTTGGAAGCGGACGTCAACATTTTCGTCGCCAAAAAATTCATCGCAGACGTTTCGGAAAAGGCGGTGGGGCAGGAGATCTTGCAGAGTCTTAATCCCACGCAGCAGGTCATCAAGATCGTCAACGACGAGTTGTGCGCGCTGATGGGTTCCACCAACGCCAAACTGGAAGTTTCCGACAAACCGCCGACAGTCGTCATGATGTGCGGCTTGCAGGGCGCGGGCAAGACCACGCTGTGCGGGAAACTAGCCTATCTTCTCAAAAAACAGGGCAAAAAACCCTTGCTCGTCGCGTGCGACGTCTACCGCCCCGCGGCGATCAACCAGTTGCAGATCGTGGGCGGCAAAGCGGGCGCCGAGGTGTTCGAAAAGGGCACGCAGAACCCCGTCAAGACCGCGAAACAGGCGATCGAGCACGCGCGTTCCATGGGCTACGACACCGTCATCATCGATACGGCGGGACGTTTGCACATCGACGACGCGCTGATGAAAGAACTGGAAAACATCAAAGAGGAAGTGCGCCCGAACGACATTCTTCTCACCGTCGATTCCATGACGGGGCAGGATGCGGTGAACGTGGCGGAAACCTTTAATAAGCGGCTGGACGTCACGGGCGTGATCCTCACAAAACTGGACGGTGATACCCGCGGCGGCGCGTGCCTGTCCATCAAGGCGGTCACGGGCAAACCCATCAAGTTCATCGGCGTGGGCGAAAAACTCACCGATCTCGAACCGTTTTATCCCGACCGCATGGCATCGAGGATCCTCGGAATGGGCGACGTTCTCTCCCTCATCGAAAAGGCACAGGACGCGGTCACCGAAGAGCAGGCGAAAAAACTCGAACAGAAACTCAAAGACGCGTCGTTCACGCTGGAAGATTATCTCGACCAGTTCGAATCGCTCAAAAAAATGGGCGGCATCGCCTCGGTCATGGGCATGATGCCAGGGATGAACAAACTCAAACTCAAAGAGGGCGATATCGACGAAAAGCGGATCGAGCGGCTCAAAGCGATGATCCTTTCCATGACGAAAAAAGAGCGCGACAATCCGTCGATCATCAACTCTTCGCGCAAAAAACGCATCGCGGCGGGCTCCGGTACGAGCGTGCAGGAGATCAATCAACTTTTAAAACAGTTCGAACAGACGAAAGTCATGATGAAACAGTTTAAAAAAGGCAAAAGAATGCCGTTCGGCATGATGTAATAGAAAATCAATTTTCGGAGGTATTATACAATGGCAGTAAAAATGAGACTTACGAGACTGGGCGACAAAAAGTCCCCCTTCTACCGTATCGTCGTAGTCGACAGCAGAAAGGCGAGAGACGCGGAGTATATCGACAAAGTGGGACATTACAATCCTACGTCGCAGCCCGTGGAACTGGTCATCGACAAAGACAAGGCGAAAGACTGGCTCTCCAAAGGCGTGCAGCCCACCGAGACCGTACGCAGTCTGTTGGTGCGCGAGGGCGTCATCGAAAAGCCTACGAAACTTTCCGCGCCCAAGACCAAGACGAGAAAAAAGAAATAACGCGGGGTTTTGATTTATGTTGGATCTGATCAAATATATCGTGAACAGTTTTGCCGAGCATACCGACAAAATCGAGTATATCGTCAACGAAACGGAGAACGCTGTGGACGTGACCGTCGTTCTGGAAGAATCGGATATGGGCAAAGTCATCGGAAAGCAGGGCAAGATCGCAAAGGCGATGCGCACCCTGGTCCGTTGCGCTTCCCAGAAAGAAGGCAAAAAATACAATATCGAAATCAAGGAAAGAGATAAAGCCGAATAATTTTCGGCTTTTTTCTTCTCAAAGGGGTTTTTATGCAGGGCACCATCATCATCGGCGAAGTTTTAAAACCGCAGGGCGTGCGCGGCGAGATCAAGATCAAGCCGTATATCGACGATTTTGCGGACATCAGGAACTTTAAAACGCTTTTCATCGCGGGCAAGGAATATAAAGTGCTCGCCTGCCGTACCGACCCTTCCGCCGCCTATCTGGCGCTTTCGGGCATCGCCGACCGCGACGCCGCCGAACTTTTGCGCGGAAAAGAGGTCGAGGCTTTGCGGAGCGAGGCGCCTGCGCCCGCCGAGGGGCGCTATTATATCGTGGACGTCATCGGCTGCCGCGTATATACCGCGGAGGGAAAAGATCTCGGCGAGATCGCCGACGTCACGAGCGCGCATACCGATATCTACGAACTGCGCGCGGGCGATGCGGTATATTTATTTCCCGCCGCCGAGGGCGTCATCGAAGAGATCGACGTGGAGCGGAAAAAGATCGTTGTGGACGAAAAGCGGCTGCGCGAGGTCTGCATCAAACAGGATTAAAATTCATGAAGATGAGAATGGACGTTTTGACGCTCTTCCCCGAAATGTTCGAGCCTTTGCGGCTGAGCATTTTAGGGCGGGCGCAGCGCGACAATAAACTGACGATCAACGTGCACAATATCCGCGACTACTCCGAAGACAAGCACAAAAAATGCGACGATTATCCCTTCGGCGGCGGCGCGGGCATGGTCATGACGGCGCAGCCCATCGTTTCCGCAGTAGAAGCCATCGATCCCGAGCATCGGGCGCGTCGCATCTTTCTTTCGCCCAAGGGCGAAACGTTCCGACAGCAAAAGGTTTTCGAGTTGTTGGAACGGGAATGGCTGATCCTCTTATGCGGCCATTACGAGGGCGTGGACGAACGCGCGATCGAGATCTGCATCGACGAGGAGATCAGTATCGGCGACTACGTGCTGACGGGCGGCGAACTTCCCGCCATGGTGGTGTGCGACTGCGTCGCGCGCTATGTGGACGGCGTGCTCAATACTTCTTCGCTCGTACAGGAAAGTTTTTCGGAAAACAGACTGGAATACCCGCAGTACACCCGCCCCGTGGAATTCCGCGGCAAAGTAGTGCCCGAAGTCCTTCGCGGCGGCAATCACGCGCTTATCGATCAATGGCGGCGCGAACAGAGCGAGGCGGTCACTTCTTTAAAGCGCCCCGATTTGTTGAACGGTAAGGAATAACAACGATGAAAAAGTGGTATGACGAAGAATACGAGTTCACCGTCGAAGTGATCGGATTTCTGCGCGGCGATCATACGGAGCGCTATTGCCGAAACGGCGAGGAGATCGGAGATGTTTACACCTGCACGTACGGCTGTCCCGTCAACCGGGACGGGCAGGGCATCTGTTCCAAGACGATGGGCGTGCTGTTCCCGATCATGGAAGCGGTGCGCAGCGGCGGCGATCTTACGAATATCGGCGGCGACGGCGAATACAGCAAGACCGTCGTCTGTCCCGACGGCTGCGTCATGTTCCGCCTTACCGCGAAAAAACTCGGCAACGAAAACTTTTTCAAGGGCAAATTTTACGAGCCGCTTTGATTTCCTGAATTTAACGGAAAAATATCGGTCTTTTTCGGATAACTTTATGCTATAATGTTCTTCAAAGGAAAGATCGACGGAGTTTAGCAATGAAACACATTCAGTGGTTCCCGGGGCACATGACCAAAGCCATGCGCATGATGGAGGACAGCGTCAAGTTGTGCGACGGAGTGCTCGTGATCCTTGACGCGCGCGCGCCCGCGGCGACCTACAACAAAAACCTGAAAAAACTGTTCGGCAATAAGCCGGTCTTATACGTTCTCAACAAGAGCGATCTGGCGGACGAGGGGCGGGCGAAAGGCTTTTGCGCGCTCATCGAGCGCGGCGGCGCGTACGCCCTTCCGCTGTGCGCGACCGATTCTTCCGCCGCAAAGCGCGTGGGGGCGAAGATCTCCTCCATGCTTTCCGAAAAACACAGAAAGGACGAGGAAAAGGGCATGCGCCGCCCCGACAGGCTGATGGTGGCGGGCATACCCAATACGGGCAAAAGCACCGTCATCAACGCCCTCAGCGGCGCAAAACGCGCGATCACGGGCGACAAGGCGGGCGTCACGCGCGGAAAACAGTGGATCCGCTGCGCGGGTTTCGAACTTCTGGATACGCCGGGCACCATGCCGCCCTCCTTTGAAAATCAATATCTGGCGCGCCATCTGGCGTTTATCGGCTGTATCAACGACGATATTCTCGATTTCGGCGACCTGTCGATCGAACTTCTGGGCGAACTTTCGCGCCTGTGCCCCGAAAAACTGACCGAGCGTTACGGCATTTCCGATTTTTCGGCGCCGCTTGCCATGCTCGAACAGTTATGCAAACGCCGCGGCTTTATCCTGCGCGGCGGCGAGTTCGATTACGAGCGGGGCGCGAAAGCGCTCGTCGACGATTTCCGGAAAGGGCGCATCGGGCGCATCACCCTGGAATCGCCCGAAGAATACGAAAATTTCGGGGTGTGATATGCAAAAGAATGCGAAAGATAAATTGCAGTTCGAACGGCAACTGCAAGAGGAAGGCATACAATACATAGCGGCGCTCGACGAAGTGGGGCGCGGACCTCTGGCGGGGCCCGTGGTCTGTGCGGCGGTCATCATGCCGCTCGAAGAGGAATTGCTCATCGAAGGCGTGGACGACAGCAAAAAGGTAAAGGAAGCGGAGCGCGAGCGGCTTTCGAAACTGATCATAGAGCGCGCCGTCGCGTATAAGATCTGCGAGATCAGCCATACCGAAATAGACCGCCTCAATATTTTAGAGGCGACAAAACTGTGTATGCTCAACTGTCTGGCTGGGCTGAGCGTCATGCCCGACGCCGTGCTCGTGGACGGCAATTTCCGTCTGGATATTCCCTTTCGGCAGAACAACATCGTCGGCGGGGACGCGCTCTCTTACAGTATCGGCGCGGCGAGCATCATCGCCAAGGTGTACCGCGACCATCTCATGTGCGAGATGGACAAACTCTATCCGCAATACGGATTTGCGCAGCACAAGGGCTACGGGACAAAGGCGCATCTGGACGCCATCGGAGAATACGGCTTATGCGAAATTCACCGCAGGACCTTCACAAAAAAATTCTGGGAGAACAGGGAGAGCGGCTCGCTCGAAAATATCTTGTAAAGGCGGGTTATAAGATCGTAAAGACCAATTACAGAACGCCCGCGGGCGAAGCGGACATCGTGGCGAAAGAGGGCGCAACGCTCGTGTTCATCGAGGTGAAAACGCGCACGGGCGATTCGTACGGCAGCGGCGCGGATGCCGTAGACGGGCAAAAGCGGCGGCGCTACGTCAAGATCGCGCAATTTTATCTTTTGCGGGAGAAAATAAGCGATACGGACGTGCGTTTCGACGTGATCGAAGTGCAGAACGGGCAAATTCGTCACATAATTTCCGCTTTCGGCGCATAAAAACCGTTGACAAGGCGCTCTTGTTTATGGTAAGATAATAAATGACTTCGGGCGGTCCTCTTGCCTTTTGGGGCAACGAACGCTTAGTACAATGGAGGTAAAGTCGATGAAAGGATTGATTGAAGCAATCGAGAAAGAGAATCTCAAAGAGACCGTTCCCGCGTTCAACGTGGGCGACACGGTAAAAGTTTCGGTGAAAGTCGTCGAGGGCACGCGCGAGAGATTGCAGGCGTTCGAAGGCGTAGTGATCGCGAAGAAAAACGGAGGCATCCGCGAAACGTTTACGGTAAGAAGGCTTTCTTACGGCGTAGGCGTGGAGAGAACGTTCCCCGTACATTCCCCGAAGATCGCCGATATCAAGGTGATCAAGAAGGGCAGCGTGCGCAGAGCGAAACTCTACTATCTGAGAGGCCGTACGGGCAAAGCGGCAAAGATCAAAGAGATCAGATAACTTTTTGTTTGAAAACCGTCGGGAATTCCGACGGTTTTTTCGTTTTTTTCGAAAAGTTATTTACATATTTTTCGGAATAAGGTATAATGGACTCTGCGAGATCCAAAGAAAATTAAGGAAATTGAAAGCACATGAACAATCACGATACGGTGCGCGGCAAAAAGCCGTTTGCCGCTCTCTCCAAATTCAGTCTGGCGGCGATCATCTTAATGCTCGCCTTCTTCGTCGTAGGCGCATCCACCATGGGGGTGTTCAACTCGCCCGGCAGAGCCTATCACGCCACGAAGAGCGACGCCGCTTACTTTTATCTCGATTACGACACGAACAACCAGTCGGGGCTCGCCAATATTTACGTGAATATCGGCGCGGCATACACAGAGATCGGCAAGGACGCGAGCATCACCATGCAGTATTCCACGGGCACATCTTCCAGCATCGCATGGAGTTCGGGCACGCGCATGGGCGCGCGCAAGTTCGCAAACGTCTTTACGTCTTCGGAGGACGTGCCCTCGGGCGTGAATTATAACTGGGTCAACTTATATAATATGGAAAGCAATACGCTTTCCACGAGTTACCGCCTCATCAAATTGACCGTCGCGCAGGAGACGATCGTCAACGAAGTGGTGTTTTTCGATAAAGAGGGGAAAGTGATCCCCGCCTACACGCAGTTGGATCAAAAAATCGGCGAAACGACTCTGGACGGAAAATTGAAGAGCAAGTATTCCGACGAGCAATACACCAAGGTCAAAGAACTGTTCCGCAAAAATGCGAACGACGCGAAAAATCTGACCGACCGTCAGCACAACGTTTCCAAGGGCGAGAGTTGGCGCGAAAATTTCACCGAGGACGAAATGTATACGTTGATGCAGATCGACAATCTTCTCCTCGGGGACAAAGCCGAAGAGGGCAGCGTTTACAACGGCGATACCGATTTCGGCTCGCTCTCCGCGCTCGTTTTGTCGCTGGGCGTTCTTATTTTCGGCAAGAGCACGTTCGGTCTGCGGTTCATACCGCTCCTTTGCACGGTTCTTCTCATCGGGCTCGTCTATCTGTTCATGCGGAGGATCTTCCGTTCGGACGGCTACGGCTTTTTGTCCGCGCTCCTTCTCGCATTCGGCGGCATGGCGCTCACGGCGGGCAGGCTCGGGCTGGGCTTTTCTCTGCTCGCGCTGCTGCTCGTCGGGTGTTATTATCTCATGTACCGCTTTTTCGAAAAGGGCGTCGACCCCGCGCGGCCCGTTCATTCCGCGCTCAACGTCTTATTTTCGGGTCTGTGTTTCGCGGGGGCGTTCGCGGTCTGGGCAAACAGTTGGATCGTCGCGCTCGGCGCCGTTGCGCTGTTCGTTCTCGGCGTTCTGAAAATGCGCAGAAAGCAGGAGGCGCAGTCGCGCGCAGTCGCCAGGGAAACCAACCGCGTCAACGCCGAAGAGACGGACAAAGAGGTCATGCAGGCAAATCTGGACGAGTCGGAACGTATACAGGCGCGGCAGGCTGCCGCATGTGCCTATCATACGCGCGTTTCCGTCGTGTTCTTTCTCGCCGCGTTCGTGTTCGGCACGTTCCTCGTGGTGATCCTTTCCGTGCTCCCCGCGTATTATTCTTACGTGCGCCTGTACGATAACCCCGCCGCGCCGCATATGAGCTTTTTCGCGCTCGTATCCGAAATGGTGAATAACACGCGGAACGTGAGCAATCTCACCTCGCTCACCGACGCGAACGCGATGAACGCGTTTTCCTGGCTATTGGGTCTGAAAGGCGCCACGGCTTTCACCGCCTCGTCGGACAATATGTACGTCGCGCTGAACGTCCAGAACAATATCGCCATGACGCTCTCCGCGCTCGTGGGCTTTATCGTCAGCACGGTTTACGTCATCGTATACTTTGCCGCGGGCGGCAAGGATAATCCCGAATACCGCAAAAGTTTCCGCCGCATCGGGCGCGCCTATCTCGTTCTGACCTCGGGCAGTTTTCTGACGCTTTTGGCGTGCGCCGTGGTGCCCTCCATGAGCGTCATGTACGGCTTGCTGTTCTACGTGTTCTTTACGGGCTATATCCCGCTGCTCGTGTATATCGCGAACGCGCACGACGCGTCGGGAAAGACGGTCGTCTGCAAAAAATACGAGATCAATCATACGATGAAAGTCCTGTTCATCGTGCTCGCGGTGTACGCGCTGATCTTCGTGGCGAGCCTGCCCATGCTCTTCGGATTCGGCGTGCCCGCGCCGCTCGCGCACGGACTGTTCGGCTGGACTTCCATCTTCAATAACGGATTTTACCGTTAAAACCCGCCATAATTTCCGCTTGTTTTGCAGGCGGAAATTTTTGCTAATGAACAGCCGGGAAATTTGCGTATAAAGGAGGAAAATCATGCTGTCGAAAGTGACGAGTTTCGCGCTTTGCGGGCTGGCGGGGGTGCCCATTTCCGTGGAAACGGACATCAATCACGGCCTGCCCGCGTTCGAGTTGGTCGGGCTTGCGGACGCGGCTGTCAAGGAATCCAAAGAGCGCGTGCGCTCCGCCGTCAAAAACAGCGCCAGAAAATTTCCCGACAGGAAGATAACCGTCAATCTCGCCCCCGCGGATATCAAAAAGGAAGGCGCCTTCCTCGATCTTCCCATCGCGATCGGGCTCTTGAAGGCGAGCGAACAACTCGTGGGAGCGGAAACGGACGGCACGTATTTTGGGGCGAACTGGCGCTCGACGGGGCACTGCGTCCGGTAAACGGCGTTCTGCCGCTTCTCATATCGGCGAGGGACAAGGGCTATACGAAGTTCATTCTGCCCCGCGCCAACGCGGAGGAGGCGGCGTATATCGGGGGGACGCAAGTTTTTGCAGCGAATAATCTCATCGAGGTGATAGACCATCTGAGCGATCTTGCGCCGATCGCGCCCGTGGCGCATAAAACGTACAGTCCGCACGCGGCGGCGCGCGAAAGCGTCTTCGACATGGCGTACGTCAAGGGTCAGCCCGCCGCAAAGCGCGCCGTGGAGATCGCGGTCGCGGGTTCGCACAACATTCTGCTCATCGGCCCGCCGGGCACGGGCAAGACCATGCTGGCGCGCTGTCTGCCGACCATCATGCCCGACATGACCTTCGAAGAGGCGCTGGAAGTGACCAAGATCCATTCGGTGGCGGGCCTTTTGCACGGGCGGGGCGTGGTTTCGCAGCGTCCGTTCCGCACGCCGCACCATACCGCCAGTACCGTTTCCATATGCGGCGGTGGCAACCGTTTCATCAAACCAGGGGAGATCAGCCTCGCGCACAACGGCGTCTTGTTTCTCGACGAGATGCCCGAATACAACCGTTCGGCGCTGGAAGCGCTCAGACAGCCCCTCGAAGACGGCGTCATCACGATCACCCGCGTGGGCGGCGCGGTGGAATATCCCGCCAATTTCATGCTCTGCGCGAGCATGAACCCCTGCCCCTGCGGCAACTACGGCTCCGCGGACAAGCCCTGCACCTGCACGCCCGCGCAGATCCATAAATATCGCGCCAAGATCAGCGGACCGCTCCTGGACCGCATCGATATTCAAGTGGAAGTGGACAGCGTCAAGTACGACGATCTTGCGGGCGACGCCCTCGAAGAGAGCAGCGCGGAAGTGAAAAAGCGGGTGGAAGAGGCGCGGTATATCCAGAGAGAACGCTTTGCGAAATCGGATATCTTCACGAACGCGGATATGGGGGAGCGGGAAATGAAAAAATTATGCCCGCTCGACAAGGAGTGCGACGATATCCTGCGCATGTCCTTTGCCGCTTTGAAACTTTCCGCCCGCGCGAGGAGCCGTATCGTCAAGGTGGCGCGCACGATCGCAGATCTCGCGGGCGAAGAGAAGATCAAGCCCGAACATATATTCGAAGCGGTGTCTTACCGAAAATACGACAAATTTATCTGATAAACCACGGCATAGCGCCCGATTTTTCGGCATAAAAGATAAGAGGAAAATATGGAGTACACGCGCGAAGAAAAATTTTTGATCTGGCTGGACAGTTTTTTATCTCTCGATTACGCGCGCAAAGCAAAGATCGCCGCGCTCTCGGAGGGCGGCGGCGCGGATCTGTCCCGTATGCAACGCATCGCGGGGGAAGAGAATTTTGAGGAAATGAAACGCCGTTATTCTGCGCGCTATATCGAAAAAATACTGGGCGAGTATGAAAAAAAGGGGATATCCTGCGTCACGCACGCCTCTTCGCGCTATCCCGAACTATTGAAACAGACTTCGCAGCCGCCTCTCGTTCTGTACTGCAAGGGAAACGCGCGGCTCTTGTCCGACTGGCGCAAATTCGCCGTAGTCGGCTCGCGCCGCACGCCCGCGAATATTTTAAAACTGACCGAAGAATTTTCGAAAAGACTCGCCGAGGCGTTCACGATCGTGACGGGGCTCGCGGACGGCGGAGACAGCGCGGCGATCCGCGGCGCGCTGGAAAGCGGAAAACTCATTTCCGTATTGGCGCACGGGTTTGATCACGTCTACCCCGAATGCAACCGCGATCTTTTGTCAAAAATTATGGAAAAGGGACTCGCCGTCACCGAATACCCGCCTGCGGTCGCGCCGCAAAAATACAATTTTCCTTTCCGCAACCGTATCATCGCGGGACTTGCGGACGGAGTGCTCGTCGTCAGCGGGGGACTGAAAAGCGGAACCCGCCATACCGCGCGCTACGCCTTCGAATACGCGCGCGACGTGTTCGCCTTTCCCTACGGTATCGGCGTCGCAGCGGGCGAGGGCTGCAACGATATTATTAAAAACGGCGGGAAATTAGTGGAAAATTTAGTTGACATAACCGCCTCGTTTGGTATACACTTGACCGAAACGGAAGAGATCGGTTTATCTTCGCAGGAAGAAAATCTGTTGGAAATTCTGCGCGGCGGCGAAAAACATATTTCCGAACTCGCCGTTCTTAGCGGCAAAAAGCCGTATGAATTGCGGCCGCTGCTCGTTTCGCTGGAAATGAAGAACCGCATCGCGGACTGCGGCGGCAACCGTTACTGCGCGGTCAAATGAAAGGTAAGGATAAGAAAAATATGGACTTAATCATCGTAGAATCGCCCTCCAAGGCAAAGACCATTGCAAAATATCTCAAAGGAAAATATAAAGTGGACGCGTCGGGCGGGCACGTGCGCGACCTTCCCGAAAAGCGCCTCGGCGTGGATATCGAAAAGAATTTCGAGCCGACCTACGTCATCACGCCCGAAAAAAAGCAGGTCATCAAGCGCCTCGCGGAAGAAGCGGGCAAGGCGGACAACGTCTATCTCGCGACCGACCCGGACCGCGAGGGCGAGGCCATTTCCTGGCACTTAAAAAACGTTTTAAAACTCAAAGACGGCAAAAATTACCGCATCGAGTTCAACGAGATCTCTCCCGCAGCGGTCAATCGCGCGCTGCAAAATCCGCGCGACATCGACTATAACCTCGTGGACGCCCAGCAGGCGCGCAGGGTGTTGGACCGCCTTGTGGGCTACAAACTTTCGCCGCTACTTTGCAAGCGGATCCAGACGGGGCTTTCCGCGGGGCGCGTACAGTCGGTTGCGCTCAGGCTCATCGTGGACAGAGAGCGCGAGATCACCGCGTTCGTGCCCGAGGAATACTGGAACATCACCGCGGAATTGCAGGATCAGCCCAAGCGCTATTCTCCGTTCAAAGCGCTTTTGTCGGAAAAGAACGGCAAAAAGTACAAACCTTCCAAGGCGGAGGAAGCCGCGGCGGTCGTCGCGGCGCTCGAAGGCAATCCCTATATCGTCAAGGATATCAAAAAGAGCGTCACAAAGTCGCACGCGCCCGCGCCGTTCACCACGAGCACCTTGCAGCAGGACGCCTCGAACAAATTCGGCATGACCTCGCCCGAAGTCATGCTCGTCGCCCAGCACCTCTACGAGGGCGTGGATACGGAAAACGAAGGGCATATCGCGCTCGTCACCTATATCCGTACCGACTCGGTGCGCGTATCGGCGGACGCACAGGCAAGCGCGCGCGAATTTATCTCCCAAAAATTCGGCACGGAATTCATTCCCGAGAAACCCAATTTCTATAAATCCAAAAAGGACGCGCAGGACGCGCACGAATGTATCCGTCCCATAGATTTGTCGCGCACGCCCGAAAGCGTGAAAAACAGTCTTGATAAAAAGCACTACAACGTGTACAAACTCATTTACGAGCGTTTTATGGCGTCGCAGATGAGCGAGGCGAAGTACAACAGCGTGCAGATCAAGATCGAAAACAGCGGCTACGGTTTCAAGGCGAGCGGCAAAACGCTGCTCTTCGCGGGCTTTACCGCCGTGTATCAGGAGATCAAAAAGGAGGACGACGAGGACGAAAGTTCCAAACTTCTGCCCGATCTGAAAGAAGGGGAAGAACTCGACCTTATCAAACTCGCCTCCGAACAGAAGTTCACCAAACCGCCTCTTCGCTATACCGACGCGTCGCTCGTCAAGGCGATGGAGGACAAGGGCATCGGCAGACCTTCCACCTACGCTTCCATCATCTCCGTTTTAAACAAGCGCAAATACGTGAAAAAGGACGGAAAGTACATGGTGCCTACAGAGGTATCGTATAAAATCACCGATATGCTCATGCAGTACTTTACCGACATTATGGACGTTTCCTTCACCGCCCGCATGGAAGATAAACTGGACGATATCGAGGAAGGGGGCGTGGACTGGCATAAGATCATTTCGGATTTTTACCCGCCTTTTGCTGAAAAACTGGTATTCGCCGCCAACGACGGCGACGAGCCGACGGATATCCTCTGCGAAAAGTGCGGACATCCCATGGTGCGCAAAGCGGGGCGTTACGGAAAATTTCTGGCGTGTTCCAACTATCCCGCCTGCTCAAATATCAAGAGCGAGGGCATGGAAGTTTCCGCTACCAAATGCCCCAAATGCGGCGCGAACATGGTCGTCAAGAGCGGCAAGTACGGAAAATTCCTCGCTTGCCCCAACTATCCCGAATGTTCCACCATTCTGCCTTTCGAGAGCGAAGTTTCCACCGAAAAATGCCCCAAATGCGGCGAATTCATGATCTACCGCGTGGGCAAATACGGCAAATATCTCAGTTGCGCTAAGTGCGGCACCAACAAGCGCATGGCGGAACTTGCGGGCACCTGCCCCGTGTGCGGCGCGCCCACCCAGCGCATGAAGAGCAAGGCGGGAAAAATTTATTACAGTTGTTCCAAATATCCCGAATGCAAATTTATGAGTTGGGATCTTCCCACGGGTGAAAAGTGTCCCAAGTGCGGCAAATATCTCGTGAAAAAGGGGAAGAACCAGATCAAGTGCACGGGCTGCGACTATACCGCGCAGGCGGAGGAAGAGAAAAAAGAAGATGAATAACGCGCGCGTCAAAATCATAGGCGCGGGGCTTGCGGGGTCCGACGCGGCGTACTTTCTCGCAGAGCGCGGCGTCAAGGTCGAACTTTGGGAACAAAAGCCCGAAAAGCGATCTCCCGCGCATCACTCTTCGGATTTTTGCGAACTCGTGTGCAGCAACAGTTTAAAGAGCGACGACGCGTTCGGCAACGCCTGCGGGCTGTTGAAAGAAGAGATGCGTACGCTCGGCTCGCTCGTCATCGCGGCGGCGGACAGGACCAAAGTCCCCGCGGGCGGCGCGCTCGCCGTAGACAGGGATCAATTTTCCCGTATCGTCACCGAAACGCTCAAAAAACATCCCAATATCGAGATCGTCGAAAAAGAGGCGAAGGACTTTCCTGCAACGGAATATACGATTGTCGCAACCGGCCCGCTTACGAGCGATGATCTCGCGGAAAAGATCGCCGAAAGATTCGGCGGCAATCTGTATTTTTACGACGCGGCCGCGCCCATCGTCACGGCGGAGAGCATCGATTTTTCCAAAGCGTTCATCGGGGACAGGTACGGCAAAGGCAGCGGCGATTACGTCAACTGCCCCTTGAACCGCGAGGAATACGAAGCGTTCGTCGAGGCGCTCGTCGGCGCGGAAAAGGCGGTGCAGAAAGATTTCGACAAGCGCGACGTGTTCGACGGCTGTATGCCCGTGGAGATCATGGCGCAGCGCGGAACGGATACGTTGCGTTTCGGTATGCTCAAACCCGTCGGACTGTACGACGCGGAGGGGAAAAGGCCGTACGCGGTGCTGCAACTGCGCAAGGAGAACGCGGAGGGCACGGCGTACAATCTCGTCGGCTGTCAGACCAATCTGAAATTTCCCGAGCAAAAGCGGGTGTTTTCCATGATCCCCGCGCTCGCGCACGCGGAGTTCGCCCGCTACGGCGTCATGCACCGCAATACCTTTTTGAACGCTCCCGCCGTTCTCAACGCCGATTATTCGGCGAAAGAAGACCCGAATTTATATTTTGCGGGACAGATGACGGGCGTGGAGGGGTATGTGGAGAGCGCCGCCAGCGGATTGTGCGCGGCGATCAATCTGTTTTTGAAAATCAAGGGCGAATTGCCCGCCGCATGGGATGCGGAAACGGTGTGCGGCGCGCTGTCGCTGCACGTTTCAACCCCGCGGGAAAACTTTCAGCCCATGAACGCCAACTACGCGATCCTCGCGCCTCTGTCCCAAAACACGCGGGATAAAGCGCTCAAAAAACGCCTGTACGCCGAGCGCGCCCTGGAAAAAATACAAGAATTGCGCGCCCGCATCGATAAGATATCATAAAGGAGAATCAAATGCCTGAATTTCACGGAACAACCATCTGCGCCGTCAAGAGAGACGGCAAAACAGCCATTGCGGGAGACGGGCAGGTCACCATGTCCGAATCCATCGTCTTTAAAAACAACGCGGTCAAAGTGCGCCGCATCTACAACGGCAAAGTCATTTTAGGCTTTGCGGGATCGGTCGCGGACGCCTTTTCGCTGACGGAAAAGTTCGAGGGGATGCTCAATAAATTTTCGGGCAATCTCATGCGCTCGGCGGTCGAACTTGCGGAACTTTGGAGAAACGACAAGGCGGTCAGAAAACTCGAAGCCATGATGATCTGCGCGGACGAAACGACCATGCTCATCGTATCGGGCAGCGGCGAGGTCATCGAGCCGGACGGCGGCGTCTGCGCCATCGGCAGCGGCGGCAACTACGCGCTCGCGGCGGCGCGCGCGCTCGTGCAGGAAACCAAGTACGACGCCGAAAAGATCGCCGTCAAAGCCCTGAAAATCGCGAGCGAGATCTGCGTCTTCACGAACGACCACATCACGGTGGAAACCGTTTAAAATCGATTAAGGAGAACATTATGGATCTTTCACCCAAACAGATCGTCAACGAACTGGATAAATATATCATCGGGCAGCACAGCGCAAAACGCGCCGTAGCCATCGCCCTGAGAAACCGTTACAGAAGGAGCCGCCTGTCCGACGAGGACAGGGAGGAGATCACCCCGAAAAACATCATCATGAAAGGCCCCACGGGCGTTGGCAAGACGGAGATCGCGAGAAGGCTCGCAAAACTCGTCAAAGCGCCCTTTATCAAAGTGGAAGCGACCAAATACACCGAAGTCGGCTATGTCGGGCGCGATGTGGAAAGCATGATCCGCGATCTCGTGGAATGCTCCGCGCGCCTCGTGCACGAGGAAAAGATGAAGGAAGTCGCCATCAAGGCGGAGGCCGTCGCCGAGCGCAAACTCGTCAACGTGCTCACCGCGATGAAAAAGGACGAGCGCGGCGAACTTGCAAAGGAAGTATTCGAAACGCAGATCCTCGAAGATCTGCGCGCGGGAAAATTCGACGATCTCGCCATCGAGATCGAAGTGGTGGACGCGCCCAAGAGCATGGAGATCGTGCCGGGAAGCGGCGCCGAGATCAATTTAGGCAGTATATTCGGGGATATCCTTCCCCAAAAGAAGAAAAAACGCAAGATGAGCGTCAAAGCCGCCATGAATCAGATCATCGCGGAGGAAAGCGAAAAACTCATCGATAAGGACAGCCTCAACGCCGAGGCGCTTTCCCGCGCCGAGGAACAGGGCATCATCTTCATCGACGAGATCGACAAGATCGCGGGCAAAGCCAACCAGAGCGGCGCGGACGTGTCGCGCGAGGGCGTGCAGCGAGATATCCTTCCCATCGTGGAGGGCAGCACGGTCATGACGAAATACGGCCCCGTTAAGACGGATTTTATTCTCTTTATCGCGGCGGGCGCCTTTCACGTTTCCAAGGTGGAAGACCTCATCCCCGAATTGCAGGGGCGTTTCCCCATCACGGTCGAATTGCAGAGCCTGAGCAAAGAAGATTTTAAAAATATTCTGACCCAGCCGCAGAACGCCATCACCACGCAGTACGCAAAACTTTTAAAAGTGGAAAATATCGATCTGGTGTTCACCGACGACGCCATCGACGCGGTCGCGCAGATCTCCGCGGACGTCAACTCGACCAGCGAGGATATCGGCGCGCGCCGTCTGCATACGGTCATGGAGCATCTTTTGGAAGATATCTCTTTCAACGCGGGCGGCGATTATCCCGAATTTACCGTCACTATCGATAAAAAATACGTGGAAGAGCATTTGGAAACCATGATCCGCAACCGCGATCTGAAAAAATACGTGCTGTAAAGGGGTCCGCCGCATGAGAGAACGCGCCACCGTCGTCAAAACCGCGGGAAAGATCGCCACCGTGCGCATCGTTAAGAACCCGCAGTGCGAATCGTGCCGCGCGTGCGCCTTTAAAAACGGCAAGAGCACGGTCAACGTCAAAGTGAAAAACGAGATCGGCGCCGCCGTCGGCGACAGCGTGACGGTCGCCTGCGAAAAGGATAACCGCACGCTCGCCTCTTTTCTGGTCTATATCGTGCCCGTGCTCTTTGCGGGACTGGGCGTTTTGATCGGGTTTTTCGTCTTCGAAAAGGAAGTATATACCGTTCTGCTCTGTCTGGGAATGCTGGCTGCGGGTTTTGCCGCGGTCGTGATTTTCGACAGGATTTTATCAAAAAGCAAGGGCTTCGGTATGGAAGTCGTTGAAATAATCAATACTGAACAACAGGAGGACAATCACAATGGTACGTGAAATGAATACCGACGATTTTCGTGCGGCATTGAAAGAAGGAAAGACGCTCGTCGCCGATTTTTGGGCGGCGTGGTGCGGCCCGTGCCGTATGCTCGGCCCCGTTCTGGACGCGTTGAGCGAAGATTACGGCGAAAAAGCGGACTTTGTCAAGGTGAACGTGGACGACAATCCCGACATTGCCGAAGAGTACGGCATCATGAGCATCCCCTGCGTAATGGTGTTCAAAAACGGCGAACTTTCGGGCAAAAACGTGGGCTTTGTTCCCAAGGAAACCATGCGCGAATTCATCGATAAAAATATCTGAACCGCGCAAGGCGGCGCCGAAATTTTTCGGCGCCGCCTTTTTCTTGACGGGCGGAAAGAAAATGAAAGGCAGGGCGCTCAAATCGATTGAAAAAAAGCGAAAACTGTGCTATGATAAAACCGAATAAAAATACGCACGGAGAAAATACCATGATTGATTTAACGACCATTCGAAATGCCGACGCCGAAGTGTATGAGGCGATGAAACAGGAACTCGACCGCCAGAGGAACAATATCGAGTTGATCGCGAGCGAAAATTTCGTTTCCCCCGCGGTGATGGCGGCGGCGGGCAGCCACCTGACCAATAAATATGCCGAAGGTCTGCCCGGCAAGCGCTATTATGGCGGCTGTCAGTACGTGGACGTCGTGGAAGACCTGGCGCGCGAGCGCGTCAAGCAGTTGTTCGGCTGCGATCATGCCAACGTCCAGCCGCACAGCGGCGCAAACGCCAATACATGCGTGTATTTTGCCATGTTGCAGCCGGGCGATACCATTCTGGGCATGAATCTTTCGCACGGCGGACACCTCACGCACGGCAGTCCCGTCAATATTTCGGGAAAATATTTCAAGATCGTCCCTTACGGCGTTTCCAAAGAGAGCGAAACCATTGATTACGACGAGTTGGAACGCCTTGCCGCGGAAAACCAACCGAAAATGATCGTCGCGGGCGCGAGCGCGTATCCGCGCATCATCGACTTTCCGCGCCTCCGCGAGATCGCGGATAAAGTCGGCGCGTATCTGATGGTGGATATCGCCCATATCGCGGGACTCGTGGCGGCGGGATTGCATCCTTCGCCCGTGCCGTACGCCGATTTCGTCACCACAACCACGCATAAAACGCTGCGCGGGCCGCGCGGCGGCGTCATCATGTGCAAAGAACAGTACGCCAAAGCCATCGACAAAGCGGTGTTCCCCGGAATGCAGGGCGGGCCTTTGATGCACGTCATCGCGGCGAAAGCGGTCGCCTTCAAAGAGGCGCTCTCGCCCGAATTCAAAGAGTATCAGCGTCAGGTCGTCAAAAACGCCGCCGCCATGGCGGACGAATTCACGAAATGCGGCGTGCGCCTCGTTTCGGGCGGCACGGACAACCATCTGATGCTCGTGGATCTACGCGATAAAAATATGACGGGCAAAGAACTGGAAAAAATGCTCGACGAGGTGAATATCACCGTCAATAAAAATACGATCCCCTTTGAGGAAACCAGCCCGTTCGTGACCAGTGGTATCCGTCTGGGCACGCCTTCGATCACTTCCCGCGGCTTTACCGAGGAAGATGCGCGCACGATCGCCCGCCTGATCACGAAGATCATCGACGAGCGCGAGGCGGCGTTCGAAACCGTCCGCGCCGAAGTGAAAAGACTTTGCGACAAGCATCCCTTGTATCAGGACGATATTCTGTAATTTACGCGTCGCTGCCGTCGAACATTTCCATTGCGAGCCGAAATCCCGTAAAAAAACCGTCACGATAAAATTCGAATACGCTTCGGGCGTGCGTCTGCATTTCGGCGTCGCCGAATTCGGAAAACAGTTTTTTCAATTCCGCATTGTCTTCAAGTTTTTCAAGAAGAATTTTTTCTTTTTCGATCAGGATCTGCGCAAGGCGTTTATATTCTTGGCTCAAAGGAACTTTTTCGCCGTTGCATTTGTTTTGAAAATAAATTTGTTCGAATATGTTTTGCATTTGTTGCCTGCCAAAAGTATTTATTTGATACTATTATAACTCATAAAAATAATTTTTTCAGTATAATTACCAAGTGTTTATTTGTATAGAAAAAGTAAGGTTAATTGTTGACAAAATCCAAAGTTCGTATTATAATAGCGACAATCAAATAAATTCTTTGGGGCGGGGTGAAATTCCCCACCGGCAGTAAAGTCTGCGAAAGGGCAGTTTTGTCCTCCGAACGGGTGCGATTCCCGTACCGACGGTATAGTCCGGATGAAAAAAGAATTGTTTTAAATGTTCGGCGTACGTATTCTCTGCGCGGAAACTTTAAAATGCAGCCCCGTTTTCGAACGGGGCTTTCTTTCACCCCTTGGAAAATATATTTTTCGAGGTATTTTTATTATGCAGGAAGAACACCTTCACGCGGCCGCGCCCGTCGAAGAGCCCCCCGCGCGCAAAGAAAAGTTTTTCAGCGCCCGCCGCATCGCGAAGATCGCGCTTTTGTCCGCGCTCGCCTATGTCGTCACCTTTTTGGAATTCCCGATTTTTCCCGCGGCTCCCTTTCTGAAGTTGGATTTTTCCGCCGTCTTTGTCCTTTTGGGCGGATTTATGTACGGGCCCGTCACCGCCGTCGTCATCAGCGGCGTCAAGGAACTTTTGTCCCTTCTCGATACGCAGACCGCGGGCGTGGGGGAACTTGCGAACTTTCTTCTCACCTTTTCCTTCATCATCGTGCCTACGTTCGTCTATCGTTACAAAAAGGGCATCAAGACCGTTTGCATAACGCTCGCCGTCGGCTGCGTCCTTTTAAACGCCGCGGGGCTCGTCGTAAACCGCTATATCAATTTTCCGTTGTACGCGCAGTTTCTCAGCATGACCGCCGCCGAGGCTTTTGCGGTGCTTTGGTGGTATATCGTGCTTTTCAATCTCGTCAAGGGAATTGCCGTATCTCTCGTGACCGTCCTTCTGTATAAGAGAATTTCTCGGCTATTCAATAGATTTTAATTGCAAAAGCGCGCGAAATGTACTATACTGTTGATATGGTTACCGACAGCGAAGAACAAACGATTGAATTTGCCGCGCAGTACGCCCGCACCCTCAAAAAGGGCGACGTGGTGCTTCTGGGCGGCGAAATGGGCGCGGGCAAAACGGTTTTCGTCAAGGGAGTCGCTAAGGCTTTCGGGATCGAGGACGAGATCGTCAGCCCCACCTACGCGTACATGAACGACTATCAGGGGAAATTGTACCATTACGACTGTTACCGCCTGCAAAACGGCGGCCAGGCGGAGGCGTTGGGCTTGACCGATTATTTTTATGCGGACGGCGTATGCCTCATCGAATGGGCGGAAAATATCGAGAGTGTTCTTCCCCCGCACTGCAAAAAGGTGACGATTCGGAAAACAGAGGAAAACAGACGGGAAATCACGGTAGAATGAATTATCTTGCAATCGATACGAGTTCCAAATATTTAACGGTGATCGCGTGCAGAGAGGGGACGGAAAGCGTTGTTTTCGCGTCCGATTGCGCTTTGCAGCATTCCGTGCGCTTGATGGACGCAATCGAAAACGCAATGGCTCAGGCGAACCTCGGCGTTTCCGATTGCGATTTTTTCTGCGCGGTCACGGGGCCCGGTTCTTTTACGGGCATCCGCATCGGCGTGTCCGCCGTCAAGGGGTTCTGTTTGGGGACAAGCGCTCCCGCCATGGGGGTAACCTCTTTCGAGGTGCTGGCATATAATACGGAGAAAGCGTGTCTTGCGGTCATAGACGCCGCCCGCGGCAACTATTACGTATGCGGGTTTGACCCGAATAAGCAGATCGATATCGCGCCCCGCTATGTTTCCGAAGCGGAACTTTTGCCGCTCATGCGGGGAAGGGTGGCCGTTTCCGCGGACGAGTTGCCGTTCGCATATACGAAAGCGGACGTTGCGGCAGGGTTGTCCCGTGCGGTGCGGGCGCGCGTTCTGAAAAAAGATATGGGTGAGATCGCCGCTTTTTATCTGAAAAAAAGTCAGGCGGAAGAGGAGAAAAAATGATTTTCAGGGAGTGGAAATACGAGGACATCGCCGCCATCTCCGAACTGGAAAAGGCGTGTTTTCGCGATCCGTGGAGTTTTCAGATGCTTGCCGATTCGTTTATGGGCGGCCGTTTCCGCACGATCTTGTGCGAAGAAGACGGAAAGATCGTCGGTTACGGCGGCGCGATCGTCGGCCTTGACGAGGCGGATATCGCCAACATTGCCGTAGACGAGGCGCATCGCGGCAAAAAGATCGGCAGAAAACTTGTCCGCAAACTGGAAGAGAATTTGCAAAAAGAGGGCATGAAGCGCGTCTTTCTGGAAGTGCGCGTTTCCAACAGCGCGGCGCTCGCCCTGTATTTGAAATGCGGTTTCTGCGGAAAATTCGTCCGCCCGCGCTACTACGGCGACGGCGAGGACGCCGTCATCATGGCCAAAGATCTGACGTAAAAATAAGGAGGTAAAAACTTGTCCGAAAGCGAAGTTTCGCTGATTCAGGAGGGCGCGGGCGAAGATCTCGTGCTGCTGCACGGGTATCTCTCGTGCAAAGAAAGTTTTTACTGGCAGATAAAATATTTTTCAAAGTACTTCCGCGTCACCGCCTTCGACTTCTGGGGATTCGGCAAGAGCCCGCCCCTCACGGAGCCGTGGTCGGTGGACGATTACGCGGCGCATACGCTCGCGCTTTTAGACGAACTGCATATCGGCCGCGCGCATCTTCTGACGCATTCGTTCGGCGGCAGGGTGGGGCTGAAACTTCTCGCCGCGCACGGCGAACGCTTTTTGAAAGCCGTGTTTACGGGCTGCGCGGGCATTCCGCCCAAGCGCGGGATCTCGTACCGCGCAAAGGTTTTTTCCTACCGCGCCGTGCGCAAGATCGCGCCCCGCTACGCCGAAAAACATTTCGGTTCGGCGGAATACAGAACGCTTTCTCCCGTCATGCGGGAAAGTTATAAAAAGATCGTCAACGAAGATCTGACGCCCTGTCTGAAAGACGTTCGCAATCCCGTTCTGTTCGTATTCGGGCAGCAAGATACCGCCACGCCCCTCTATATGGGCAAAATTCTGAGCGAAGGCGTACGGGACGGCGCGCTCGTCACGATGCGCGGCACGCATTTTTGTTTCAGCGAAGATCCCGATTCATTCAACAGGATCGCGGGGGAGTTTTTGCGCTGAAACTTCATTTTTTGCAGGAAGGTGACTTATGTTTTCATTACCGAATATCGCGGAATATTTTCTCATATCCCTCGCCATGGCGGCGCTGTGCTGTCTGTGCACGTTCAAGTTGTTGGGCGGATTGCAGCAGTTGGGATACGACGGGAAAAAATACGCCGGATGGCTGACGAAAAAGGGGAATATGGCATGGTCGCGCCTGGCGCTTCTCGGCTTTCTCGCCGCGCTCTCCTCGGCGGTGCTCGCGGTCTGTTTTGCCTTTACGGGCAAGGCGGCGGCTTACATATCTCTCGTTCCCTTCCCGCTCTTTTTCGGACTGTATTTCTATGCCGATAAGCGCGCTCTGAAAGTGCCGCTCGTTCCCACGAACCGCGTCAAGCACATTTATCTTGCCGAATACGTTCTCTTTTTGCTCGCAGGCGCGGCGATCGTTCTGGCGGTCAACGCCGCGGCGCACTATTCGGGCATCGGGATCGTGCGGGATCTCCGCTACGTGCCTCTCGCGCTGTTGCCCGTTCTTTTGCCGCTGTTGGTAAGAGCGGCAAACTTTTTCGACAGTCTGTACGAAAATCCCAAGAACGCGCGCTACGTCGCGAAAGCCAAACAAAAACTTGCGGAAAGCAAAGCCGTCCGCATCGGTATCACGGGGAGTTTCGCCAAGACGAGCGTGAAAAACATTCTCGCCGCCATGCTATCCGAAAAGCATACGGTGCTCGCCACGCCCGCCTCGTACAATACGCCGCTGGGCATAGCGAAATTCATCAACGGGACGGACCTCGACGGCTGCGAATATTTCATCGCCGAAATGGGCGCGCGGCACGTGGGAGATATCGAAGAGTTGTGCAAACTGGTCGAGCCCGACCACTGTATCCTCACGGGCATCTGCGGCCAGCATCTGGAAACTTTTTTATCCCTCGAAAACGTCAAGTGCGCCAAGGGCGAGATCTTAACGGGCACCAAAGAGGGCGGATTTGCCGTATTCGGAGAGGATGAAAACGTGCGTTCGCTCGCCGAAAACTGCGAGGGGCTTGTCAAAGTGTTCGCGGGCGAAGGGGGCGAAGTGTGCGCAAAAAACGTGCGCACGAGCCCGGACGGCATCGATTTCGATTTAATGTTCGGAATATTGCGGGAAAAGGCGCACTGTAAACTGCTCGGCGCGCACAACGCGCGCAATATCGCGGCGGCGGCGGCCATGGCGTGGAAACTGGGCGCCACGCGGGAAGACATCGTCGCGGCGATCGGAAAACTCGAATTCGTGCCGCACCGCCTGCAAAAACTGGACGGGGAGGGCGTGACCATTCTCGACGACAGTTACAATTCCAACATCGAGGGCGCGAAAGCCGCGATAGACGTTTTGTGTGACTTCGGGGGGACGAAATTTGTCGTGACGCCGGGGCTCGTGGAAATGGGCATTCTGGAAGAATCGGCAAACGCCGCGCTGGGCGAAAAACTCGTCGCGGCGGACCGCGTTATCTTGGTCGGCGCAACGCTTGCGGGCGAACTGAAAAACGGGTATCTGAAAGCGGGCGGCGAAAAGGAAAAACTGACGCTCGTGCCCACGCTCGACAAAGCGAAAGAGATCCTCGCCGCCGAGTTGAAAACGGGGGATACGGTCTTGTTTTTAAACGATCTGCCCGATATATATTGAAATTTCCAAACAAAAGAAACACCAAAGCGGAAAGGGCATAAAAATGCCAAAATAAAGCGGAGGTGTTTTTTTCATGCGCAAAAACGTAATCGTCGTTTTCGGCGGAATGTCTTCGGAAAACGAAATTTCCGTTATCACGGGCACGATGGTATCCAACCTCGTGGACGAAGAAAAATACGGGGTGTATCCCGTCTATCTCAACACGGACGGCGAAATGTTCGCCGACAAGCGCCTCAGGGACGTTTCCTTTTATTCCGATCCCTCTTTCCGAAAAAAAGCGGGGCGGGCGCTGATTGCGGACGGCAAACTGTATCGGCGCAAGGGCAGCCGCCTCAAAGAGTTGTGCAAGGCCGACGTGATCCTGAACTGCTGTCACGGCCGCGGCGGCGAGGACGGCGCCGTCGCCGCAATTGCCGACCTCAACAAACTCGCCAACGCCTCGCCAGATCTTCTCGCCTCTTCTCTCTTTATGGATAAGGCTGCGACGAAACTCGCCGCCCGCGCGCTGGGCGTCAAATGCGCCGATTCCTTTAAGATCTGCAAGCGCGATTACGACAAGCGCGGCAAAATGGCGATCAAGTGCGTGGAAACGCGCCTGAAATATCCCGTCATCATCAAGCCGTCGCGGCAGGGCTCGTCCATCGGCATCATCGTGGCGCACGATAAAAACGAACTTGTAGGCGCGCTCGAAACCGCTTTTGCCTACGACGACATCGTGCTCGCGGAAAAATTTTTCGCCGAAAAGCGGGAGATCAACTGCGCCGCTTACCGCAAAGGGGGCGACGTGATCGTTTCCGAATGCGAGGAGCCCGCGCTCAAACGGGAGATTTTGACCTTTCAGGATAAATACATAGAGGGCGGCAAGGAGCGCACCGCGGCGTTTCCCGCCCGTATTTCCAAACGCGACGAAACGCTCATCAAGGGCTATACCAAACTTTTATATAAGCGGCTGGATCTGCGCGGCATCGTGCGCGCCGATTTTCTCATCAGCGGCGGCGAAGTGTATTTCAATGAAATGAACACCGTGCCCGGTTCGCTCGCGTATTATCTTTTCTGCGAGAAACTCGGCGATTTTAAAGAAGTTCTGACCGACGTTATCGAGCAGGGGCTTGTTGAGCGCGCCGTCAAGGACGGGCAGAAAGTGGCGCTCTCGTGCGGCGTCATCAACAAAATGCCCGCCGCTCACGGCAAACGCTTGTAATTTTTGCATAAATTTGATACAATACAGAAGAAAAACGAATCAAGAGGTGTACCGCAATGCAAAAGATCCGAATGAAGACTCCTCTCGTCGAGATGGACGGCGACGAAATGACGCGCGTGCTGTGGCAGTGGATCAAAGAGATCCTGATCATGCCCTACGTGGATTTAAAGACGGAATATTACGATCTGGGATTGGAAAACCGCGACGCGACCGACGATAAAGTGACCGTGGACGCGGCGAATGCCAATAAAAAATACGGGGTAGGCGTCAAGTGCGCCACCATCACGCCCAACGCGCAGCGCGTGGAAGAATATAAACTCAAACAAATGTGGAAGAGTCCCAACGGCACCATCCGCAAGATCCTGGACGGCACGGTATTCCGTGCGCCCATTCTCGCCAAGGGCATCACGCCCTATATTCCCACATGGACGGCGCCCATCGTGCTGGCGCGTCACGCCTACGGGGACGTGTATTCGAGCGTAGAGGCCGCGGCGGAACAAGGCGACAGCGCGTATCTGAGCGTAGTCGGCGCGGACGGCAAGGAAAAAGAAAAGATACTCGTTCATTCTTTTGCAAAGAGCGGCGGCGTCGTGCAGGGAATGCACAATACCGATGAGTCTATCTCGGGCTTTGCGCGCTCGTGTTTCCAATACGCGCTCGATTTGAAATTCCCGCTGTGGTTCGCCACTAAGGATACCATTTCCAAAAAATACGATCATCATTTCAAGGACATCTTCGAGGAATTGTACGAAAAAGAGTACAAAGAGAAATTCGAGGCGTCGGGTATCTATTATATGTACACGCTGATCGACGACGCGGTGGCGCGCATCGTGCGCAGCAACGGCGGCGTGCTGTGGGCTTGCAAGAACTACGACGGCGACGTGATGAGCGACATGGTAGCGACCGCGTACGGCTCGCTGGGCATGATGACCTCGGTGCTCGTATCTCCCGACGGCAATTACGAATACGAGGCGGCGCACGGCACCGTCACGCGCCATTATTACAAGCATCGAAAAGGGGAAGAAACTTCCACCAATTCGGTGGCGACCATTTTCGCCTGGACGGGCGCGCTTGCAAAGCGCGGAGAACTGGACGAAATCCCCGAACTGACGGCGTTCGCCAAAAAACTGGAAAAGGCGACCGTCAAGACCATCGAGGAAGGCAAAATGACGGGCGATCTTGTGCCTCTGTTCAAGGCGGAAGGGATCGCGCCGCAAAAACTGAATTCCCGCGAATTTTTACAAGCGATCGCGGAAAAATTATAAGACAAAACGACGGGGCCCGACATGCATTGCAAGGCTCCGTCTTTTTACAAGGGGGGATTTATGAAAAAAGTTTTTGCGTGTTTCGCCGCGCTCGTTCTGGCGCTGGCACTCGCAGGCTGCGCGCCCAAGACCGAATACGACGATAAGGAACTCGTTAAAATCGAGTATCACGGAGGTGACGGCATGGGGCTGTGGGGCATAAACGACTACCGCGTTTTCGATTTTGAAAAAAATATCGTCTACGATATTACGATTGCCGAAGAGGAAGCGCTGCAAGAAATGATAGACCGTGCGGAAGAAGGACAGGCAGAAGAGATCTTGCAGCAGTACAACAACCCGAAAACCGTCGCCACGTTTACTGAAGAGCAGGAAGAGGCGTTTGTTTCGCACATCCGCAAGGCGGGCATATACGGTTGGAAAGATTCTTACAAAACCGACGAAGTTATCTACGACGGCGCGGGATTCTCGCTGGAACTTACCTTTTCCGACGATTCGGTAAAGAGAACGGATTTCTATTATAAATACCCACGCAATCTGAAAAAGATACAGTCGTATTTTTTAAGCGACCTCGGCGCGGATATGCGCCATAACAGATAAGTAAGGAGCCCCCGAAATTTCGGGGGCTCTTTTTTATATTTTTTCAATTTGAATTCTGAATTTTTTTCATCGTTCAGCATATCGATATCGATATGATTTTGATGAACGGGAGAAATTTTTGCGATCCATTCTTCGCTCAATATCATTCGAACGAAATTCATCAGTTCTTCCGCGGTGCTTGTTTGTGAGTTGCTTTTGTTTTCCATGTGAGTAAATCTCCTTTTTGTTATTGTACTTATATTATAATACGTTTATTATTAGGTCATCAATAAAATCTGATGAGAAAAATCTTCGAAAAAACACTAATTTAAACATTATTTGTCGAAAACTACGTCTATATTTAGGTCATATAAAATTATTGTTCTAAAAATAGACATAATACTGTCATAGTAACTTTTTAGGGTAAATTATGACAGATAACTTTGTGGAAAGATTAAAAGAGTTGATGGAAGACTTAAAAGTTTCGGGCAGAGGCTTGGCAAAGATACTGAATATCGGTTACACAACAGTCGCTTGTTGGGTGAGTGGAAATACAAAACCGCGTTACGATAAATTGATTCAGTTGGCGGAATTAAACCACAGTTCCATTGATTATATGTTAGGATTGACTGATAACGATAAATTAACTTTAAGCAAAAATCCAAAATCATTTCATGAAAGGTTTATTATTCTTTCGAAAATAAGCGGTTTAAGCGATTATAAAATTGCGCAGGCGTGCGGAGTCGCGCATTCCTCAGTTTCGAGATGGAGGCATGAAGGAACGATACCCGACACGAATGCGCTTATTAAATTGGCGGAATTGTTTGATTGCTCGGTAGAATATTTATTGGGCAGAACAGACTAAAAGAGAGGTCCGAAAGACCTCTCTTTTTAAACCGATTGTTTTTCGTCAGCACGAAAAAATTTGCGTGAATGTACATTTATTTCACGAGCAGCGCGAGCGCCGCTTTGTTGAGGTGCAGGCGGTTTTCCGCCTGTTCGTAGACGATGGACTGCGGGCCGTCGAGCACTTCTTCCGTCACTTCCTCGCCGCGGTGCACGGGCATACAGTGCATGAACAGCGCGTCGGGTTTGGCGAGCGACATCAGTTCTTCGGTCACGCGGTAGCGGCGCAAAACCCGTTTCTTTTCCTCCGATTCGGCGTCGCCCATGGAAATAAACACGTCGGTGTAGACGATATCCGCGTTCTGCACCGCTTCCCGCACGTCCGAAGTCAGTTGAATGTCGGCATACTGCATGGCGCGTTCCAGCATGGATTCGGAAGGGCGGTAATTGTTGGGGCTGGCGAGCGTAATATTCATATCGCACTTTGCGCAGCCCATCAAAAGGGTATTGGCAATGTTGTTTCCGTCCCCGATATACGCAAGTTTCAGATTTTCGAGTTTCCCTTTATGTTCCCAGATCGTGAACAGATCGGAAAGGATCTGCAACGGATGAGCGTTTTCGCTGATGCCGTTGATGACGGGCAGACCGCTGTATTTTGCGAACGTTTCGATCTCTTCCGTGGAGAACGCGCGCAGGATCAGCGCGGAAAAGCCGTAGCGCTTGAACATGGCGGCAGTATCGCGGATGCTCTCGCCGCGCGAAAGTTGCGTTTCGCCTTTGGGGAGAAAAAGAAAATCTCCGCCTAACTGGCGGATGCCCATTTCGAAAGAGATGCGCGTGCGGGTGGAAACGTTGCCGAACAAAAGCGCGATCGTCTTATGTTTCAAAAGAGCGGGATTTTCTCCCGCGCGGTACTTTGTTTTGAGCGCCTTGGCGGCGTACAGATATTCGAAAATGTCCTCTGTGGTCAGCCTGGAAAGGTTGATCAGGTTGGGCGAAGACACCTTAAATTTCGGTGAAAATTTATTGATATCCATAAAATGACCCCTTACGCGCATGTGCGCGGTCTGATTGAAACGATATCTGTATTATAGCAGAAAATATGTAAAAGTACAACAAATTTTCCGAACGTTGGGCAATGTTGACACAATCTTATTGATTATTTGTAATATTTGCCCATTGTTTTTTTGCTTGAAATCGTGTAAAATAGATAATAGATAAATTTGTAGGGAGGAAGTGTATTCATGGCAAGCCTTTTTTTGAAAGGAATTTATAAGGTGTATCCGTCGGGCGTGACCGCGGTTACCGATTTCAATCTGGAAATCAAAGATAAAGAATTTATCGTTTTCGTCGGACCTTCCGGCTGCGGAAAATCCACGACTCTTCGTATGATCGCGGGCTTGGAGGAAATTTCCAAGGGCGAACTGTATATAGACGGCAAACTCGTCAACGACGTCGTCCCCAAGGACAGAGATATCGCGATGGTGTTCCAGAACTACGCTCTGTATCCCCACATGACCGTTTACGATAACATGGCGTTCGGCTTGAAACTGAGAAAGGTTCCCAAGCAGATCATCGACGAACGCGTAAAAGAGGCTGCCGCCATCTTGGGCATCAGCGACTACCTTACCCGTAAACCGAAGGCTCTCTCCGGCGGTCAGAGACAGCGTGTCGCGCTCGGCCGCGCCATCGTCCGCGAACCGAAAGTCTTCCTTTTGGACGAACCTTTGTCCAACCTCGACGCGAAACTCCGCGCCCAGATGAGAACGGAAATTTCCAAACTGCACGCAAGACTTGCCACCACCTTCATTTACGTCACGCACGACCAGATCGAGGCGATGACCATGGGTACCCGCATCGTCGTCATGAAAGACGGCTTCATGCAGCAGGTGGACACCCCGCAGAATTTGTACGATTATCCCATCAACCAGTTCGTTGCGGGCTTTATCGGAACGCCGCAGATGAACTTCTTCCCCGCGACGCTCACCAAATCCAAAAACAAGGTGTATGTAGAATTCACCAACAATAAGATCGCTCTTCCCAAGACGGTAGAGGCGAAGATCATCAATATCGACGATTACGTGAATACGGGCAAACCCATCATGCTGGGCGTGCGTCCCGAAGATATTCACGAGGAAGAGAGATTTATCGCTACTTCTCCCGACACCGTCGTAAAAGTGTTTACCGAAGTCGTCGAGAAACTCGGCGCGGAAACGCTCATTTACTGCAAACTCGACTTTAAGGAAGGACAGGAGATCGAGACCATCATCGGCGATTCCAACAACATGATCGCCAAAGTCGATTCGAGAAGCACCATCGGCAGGGGCGAAGTGGTCGAACTGGCGTTCGACGCGAATCACATCCACCTGTTCGACGCGACCACCGAAATGTCCATTCTCGCCAGAGACGAGGGCTATGAAGTTACGCCCGAGAACGAGTCTTCTTCCAACTTCATTCCTCTGACGCCCGCCGAAATGCAGGCGATCATCGAGAAGAACAAGGTCGTGACCAAGGAAGAAAAGGCCGCGATGCGCCGCGAAGCGAGAGCCGCCGCCAAGCGCGACAAGGCCGACGCGAAAGCAGCCGAGGCCGCCGAAGAGGAAGGCGCCGCAAACGACGAGCAGCCTGAAAATCCCGACGACCAGAACAAATCAGAATAAGTACGGATCCCTCCGCATAAACGCGGAGGGATTTTTCTTTTGTGTTAAATCGATAAAATTTTATTGATAAATTTTTATCGATACCATTGAAACCGTTGACAGAATACGGGGGAAGTGATAAAATATGTTCGGAAAAAGGGGAGCGGCAGTTGAACCGTTCCCGAAAATTTAAAAAAACGGAGGCATTCAAAAATGGGACGTTTTACGTTACCCCGCGATCTGTATCACGGCGAAGGTTCTTTGGCGGAACTCAAAAACTTAAAAGGCAAAAAGGCGGTTCTTGTACTCGGCGGCGGCAGCATGAAGAGATTCGGCTTTGTGGATAAGGCGGTCGGCTATCTGAAAGAAGCGGGCATGGAGGTGCGTTTTATCGAAAACGTCGAGCCCGACCCCTCGGTGGAAACGGTGATGAAGGGCGCCGAGGTCATGCGCGAATTCCAGCCCGACTGGATCGTGGCGATGGGCGGCGGCTCGCCGATCGACGCGGCGAAAGCCATGTGGGTGTTCTACGAATATCCCGAAACCTCGTTCGAGGCGATCATTCAGCCTTTTTCGTTCCCCTCGCTTCGCACCAAGGCGAAATTCTGCGCCATTCCCTCTACTTCGGGAACGGCTACCGAAGTGACCGCGTTCGCCGTGATCACCGATTACGCGAAGGGCATCAAATACCCGCTCGCCGACTTCAATATCACGCCCGACGTGGCGATCGTCGATCCCGCGCTCGCGGAGACCATGCCCGCCAAACTGACGGCGCATACGGGCATGGACGCGATGACGCACGCCATCGAGGCGTTCGTTTCCACGCTGCACTGCAATTATACCGACCCTCTGGCATTGTGGGCGATCAAACTCATTCACGAAAATCTGAAAAAGTCCTACGACGGCGACGCGCAGGCGCGCGCCACCATGCACGACGCGCAGTGCCTTGCGGGCATGGCGTTCTCCAACGCGCTCCTCGGCATCGTGCACTCCATGGCGCATAAGACGGGCGCGGCGTTTACGGGCGGCCATATCATTCACGGCTGCGCCAACGCCATGTATCTGCCCAAGGTCATTCAGTATAACGCCAAAAACGCCGAGGCGGCGGAGCGCTATGCGTACATCGCCCGCTATATCGGTTTGGAAGGCGATTCCACCGATGCGCTCGTCAAGGCGCTCGTCAAGGAACTGCGCCATATGAACGACGAGTTGGATATCCCGCAGTCCATCAAAAATTACGGACAGGGCGGCGTGAAAGCGGAAACTTCGATCATCGACGAGAAGGAATATAAGCAGAAACTGAAAGAGGTCGCGCGGCTCGCCATCAGCGACGCGTGCACGGGTTCCAATCCCCGCCAGCCTTCGCAGGAAGACATGGAAAAATTGTTGCTCGCCGTGTACAACGACGAAGATATCGATTTCTAAAAAACCGAATTCGACAAAAAAATGGCGGTTCCGCAGCGGAGCCGCCTCTTTTTTACGCCGCTGCGGGCTCGCTCCGTTGACAAACTGTCTGCGCCGTGATATAATTTCATTATTTCAGGGGAAACGGGTAGTTTATGACGGATATCATTGTCGACGCGATCGTCGACAGCCTAAAATTATTCCCGTTCCTGTTTCTGATCTACGCAGTCATCGAGGTCCTTGAACACAACACCGCCATCGGCAAGAAGGGCGGCGTGTTGCAGGGGAATCTGGCGCCTCTTCTGGGCGCCTTGACGGGTATCGTTCCCCAATGCGGGTTTTCGGTGATGTCCGCCAAACTGTATGACCGCAAACTGATCCGCACGGGAACGATTCTTTCGGTGTTCATCGCCACCAGTGACGAGGCGATCATTATTTTGTTGTCCGACGGTTCCAAAGCGCTCTCCGTGCTGCCGCTCATCGGATTGAAACTTCTGCTCGCGGTCGTCGTCGGCTATGCGGCGAACGCCTTTTTAAAGCATGAAAGGCTCGACAGGACCGAAGAACCCATCGGCGCGTGCTGTGAGGAATGCGACGACTGCGCCCGCGTAGGCAACGGATTTATCGAGCGCTATATCCTCACGCCCCTGTACCACTCTTTAAAGATCTTTTTCTTTATCCTCGCGGTCAATCTCGTATTCGGCGTGATCTTTTATTTTGCGGGAGAGGAACAGATCTCCGCGTTTTTGCAACGCGGTTATGTGTTCCAGCCGTTTCTGACCGCGCTCGTGGGCCTGATACCCAACTGCGCCAGCAGCGTCATCCTCACGCAGACATACATTTTAGGCGGCATTTCCTTCGGCGGGCTGTTCGCGGGGCTGTGTTCCAACGCGGGGCTGGGGCTGGTCGTGCTCTTCAAAAATCCGAAAAATCTCAAAAAAAATTGTCTGATGGTGCTCGTGCTCTATACCGTGGGTACGGCGGCGGGACTGATCATAGACCTGTTTTGCCGTTTGGCAATGTAAGGGCGGGAAATTCCCGTCCTTTTATTTTGACCGAATATCTTGAAAACGCGCGCGTTTTGTGGTATGATAGAACAAAGGAGTTACATAAAATGAAAATCAAGGATGTTGTTCGGCTTCTCAAAGCCGAAATATTATGCGGGGAAGATCATCTGGACACCGATATCCATACGGCGTGCGGTTCGGATATGATGAGCGATGTTTTGGCATACGTGAAAGATCAATCGGTGCTTCTGACGGGGCTTTTGAATCCGCAGGTCGTGCGCACCGCCGAAATGATGGATATGCTCTGCATCGTGTTCGTGCGCGGCAAGCGTCCGGAATCGGAGGTCGTCGAACTCGCGCGGCAAAAGGGCATTGTGCTTCTTTCCACCGAAGAGCGGCTGTTTACCGCCTGCGGCATACTTTATACCAACGGTCTGGGCGGCGGTGAATGAAATGCAATGCGTAAAACTCGGTTTTGACGTGGACGGCGAGAATTTTTCTTCCGCGGGCAACGCCAGCGAGAGCGTCAAGCGCACCTTGAAACAGATCGGCATAGCCCCCGCGTCGGTGCGCCGCGTCGCCATCGCCATGTACGAAGGGGAGATCAACATGGTCATTCACGCGCACGGCGGCAGGGCGGAGGTGGAAGTCTATCCCGACCACGCCGATATCTGGCTCAAAGACAGGGGGCCCGGCATCGCGGACATCGCGCTCGCCATGAAAGAAGGGTACTCCACGGCGTCGGAAAATATCCGCAGCCTCGGATTCGGCGCGGGCATGGGCCTCCCGAATATGAAAAAATACAGCGACGAAATGCGCATCGACAGCACGGTCGGCGTGGGTACGACGGTGTTTTTACGGGTGAATTTTTAGCGGTAAGGGTGAAGAAATGGTAACGCTCAAAACGGTCGTTTTAGACGACGAAAAGTGTATCGGCTGCATCACGTGTATGCGCCGATGTCCTACCGAAGCGATCCGTATCGTCAACGGCAAGGCGAAAATACAGTATGAGAAGTGCATCAACTGCGGCGAATGTATCCGCAGTTGCAAGGGGGGCGCCAAGCGTCCCGTATACGACAGTTTCGATCTGGTGAAGAGTTATCCTTATAAGATCGCGCTGCCCTCGCCGTCGCTGTTCGGGCAGTTCAATCATCTGGACGATCCCAATTACGTCATCGAGGGGCTTTTGGCGCTCGGGTTCGACGAGGTGTTCGAAGTGGGACTAGCGGCGGAACTCGTCACCGACTGTTCGAAAAAACTCATGGCGGAGGGGAAATTGCCCCGTCCCGTCATCAGCACGGCGTGCCCCGCCGTCGTCGAACTCATCTTAATGAAATTTCACGAACTTGCCGACCATATGCTCGAAGTGTACGCGCCCGCCAAGATCGCGGCGAAACTCGCCAAAAAACGGGCGATCGGGCGCGGCATTCCCGCAGATGATATCGGCATTTTCTTCATCTCGCCCTGCCCCGCAAAGGTATACTCCCTGCACAAAGAGGAAGTTTCCAACGAAAAATACATATCGGGCGTGCTCTCGCAGAGCGACGTGTATTTCCGTCTGGTCGAAAAGATGAACAAGATCGAAAAGCCGCGCAAATTGGGCAAATGCGGTCATTTCGGCATCAACTGGGGCTCTTCGGGCGGCGAAAGCAACGGGCTGGGACTCGGCAATTATATCCATTGTTCGGGGATCCGCAACGTATTGGGGCTTCTGACCGAGATGAGCGACGGCAAACTCGACGGCGCCGATTTCGTGGAAATGAACGTCTGCCCGGGCGGCTGCGTGGGGGGCGTTCTCAACGTGGAAAATCCCTTCATCGCGCGAAACAAGATGCGCCAACTCGCCGAAAAGATGAAAACGCCGCCCGCCACCATGGAAGAATTCGGATTGACGACGGATTTCTTTTTATGGGATAAGGAGCCCGAGCCGATCACCTCTTTCCGTTTTGACTCCGACGTGTTCGCGGCGATGGAAAAGATGATGCTGGTGGAAGAATACTTGAAAAAACTGCCCGGCATCGACTGCGGCGCCTGCGGCGCGCCCTCCTGCCGCACGCACGCGGAGGACGTCGCGATGAGCGGCGGCATCTTGAACTGCGTGAAACTCAACGAAGTAAAATAGGTGGAAATATGACGGTCAAAGAATGGTGCGCCCGCGCGGGCCTCACGGTATTTTGTTTGGGGAATCCCGACGCGGAGATAAAAAACGGCTATTGCGGCGACTTTTTGAGCAACGTGATCAGCCGCGCGCCCGACGCGTGCGCCTGGCTCACTGTGATGAATAACGTCAACGTGGCGGCGGTGGCGACGCTCGTCGACTGCGCCTGCGTGGTCCTGTGCGAGGGCGTAGCGCCCGACGAACCGCTTGCAGCGCGCGCCAAAACGCAGAATATCAATCTTTTGGGGTGTTCCAAAGACGTATATCAGACTGCAAAAATGCTTTTCGAAGCGTGCGGCGTATGAATATCTATTACGATTTTCACATTCATTCGTGTCTGAGCCCTTGCGGCGACGACGACAACACGCCCAACAACATCGTCAACATGGCGCTTATCAAAGGGCTGAACGCGATCGCGCTTTCCGACCATAACACGGGTAAAAACTGTCCCGCGACGATTGCTGCGGGTAAGAAAAACGGCCTGGTCGTGCTGCCCGCCATGGAACTCACCACAAGCGAAGATATACACGTTTTGTGCCTGTTCGAAAAGTACGAACAACTCGCCGCGCTGGAAGAATATATTGCTCCCCGCCGTTTGCGGATCAAAAACCGCGAGGAGATTTTCGGCAGACAACTCATTATGAACGAGTTTGACGAGTTGATCGGGCGGGAAGAGGATCTTCTCATCGTGAGTTCGGGCGTATCGGTAGAGGACGCGGCGGCGCTCGTCGAATCGTTCGGCGGACTCGCGGTCGCGGCGCATATCGACAAGCAGTCCAACGGTCTGATCGGCGTTTTGGGCGCGTTCGACTATCATCTCGGATTCAGACTCGTCGAAAGCCGCACGGGGAGCGGGGTGAAATTGCCCCGCCTCGTCGATTCCGACGCGCACCGTCTCTGGGAAATTTCCGAAGCGGAAAACGTACTCGACGTCGAAACGCTCTCCGCGCACGGCGTATTCGCCGCGCTCAAAAAACTGAGCGAAACGGAGGTTTGAAATGAAAAAGTTTATTGCTTTAACTATTATTTTATTGCTATCGGTAACTGTTTTATGTGGATTTAGAGCTTGCGGAAGTATTAAAGAAGATTTTTTCGATGACGGAGATTTTACTTATTACTATGCAAGCGATAAGGATTGTTACGCAATCGTCGATACTACGAAAGAGGGACGTAAAAAAGACACTTTGATCGTACCGGCGTATTATAAGGGAAAAGAGGTCCGTTATATTACCTATATAGATCATTCGCTTGCGCAAAACCGATATTTTATTTATACCCGTAATGCGAATAAATTATATTTGTCATATTTGCATGAAATGAGAGGGGACGACTATTTCGTAGATATATTGCCAAAAAAAGTTTACTTTGTTAAAAACGATGAAAGTTATGTAAACAGCATGTTAACATATATTAGATCTGGTGGTGGTATCAAAGCCTATGTTACGCCTTTGTTCTTTAATTATGCTATATGCTTGCTGAAAACAATGGATCATTATATTATTGAAAAAGAAACTGATAATTATTTTACGTATTACACGAAAGCTGCTAATATGACTAAAGGAGAAGTTCAAATCGCTAACACTTCATACCATTTCAACTACGAGGGAGCGCCGAACAATGGTTATTTTTTCATCGATGATTTTGCGAGAGGTGGAAAGATAGAAAATACGCCGTATGAACCGCAGAGAGAAGGCTATAATTTCGCGGGTTGGTATAAAGAATCCGAGTGCGAACATGTATGGGATTTTGCCGAGGATACATTACCAGCGGCGGAGTACGACGAACAGGGAAATCTGATTTTTACGGAAACGAAGTTATTTGCGAATTGGACGAAAAGTTAAATATAAATGTGTGGACGGCGCATATGCGCCGTCCGCGTTTTTGCCGAAAAAGGGCATTGTTTGTCGTACGGGGCGCGCGCGGCCGAGATTACTTGACAAATGAAAGTAAAAATAGTATGATTTTCGATGAAAAAGGACGGTAACATATGAAAAGTTTTTTAAGCCGCACGGCGCGCGAGATCGAGCCTTATACCGCGGGGGAACAGCCCGCCGATAGACGCTACGTCAAACTCAATACCAACGAAAATCCCTATCCGCCCTCGCCCGCGGCGAGAAAGGCGTACGAAACGTTTGATTTTTCTTCGCTCAATCTCTATCCTTCCCTGACGATGGACGCGCTGAGAGAAAATATCGCCCGCGCCGAAGGCGTTGCAAAGGAAAATATTTTCTGCGGCAACGGCAGCGACGAGATCCTCGCGCTGTGTTTTCCCGCGTTTTTCGACAGCGACGGAGAAGGCGCGGCTTTTGCCGAGATCACCTATTCCTTTTATCCCGTGTTCTGTGATTTTTTCAAGGTGAAGGCGCATACGATAGAGATGGAAGAGGACCTTTCTCTCGATCTTGCCAAACTGACCGCCGCAAAAGCGCAGGGCGTGCTTGTGGCGAATCCAAACGCGCCGACGGGCATCGGCATTCCCCTTGACGAAATGGAAGCGTTTATCCGCGCGAACGCCGCGCGCGTCGTCATCGTGGACGAGGCGTATATGCCGTTTTTCAACCAGTCGGCGGTATCGCTCGTCAAAAAATACCCCAATCTCGTCGTCGTCAAGACCTTTTCCAAGGGCTATTCCCTGGCGGGCATGCGCTGCGGCTACGCCGTTGCCGACCCCGCGCTCATTGACGGACTGGAACGCGTGAAGGACTGTTTTAATTCTTACCCCGTGGACCGCGTTTGTCAGGCCGTCTGCGCGGCGGCGATCGCGGACAAGTCCTATTACAACGAAAGGAACGCGATCGTCGTTTCCGAGCGCGAACGGGTGAGCGAAACGCTTGCAAAAAAGGGATTTACCGTTCTTCCGAGCAAGGCGAACTTTGTCTTTGCCGCGCATAAATGCCTTTCGGGGCGGCGCGTTTACGAAGAACTGCGCGCGCGGGGCGTGCTCGTGCGCCATTTTACAAAACCGAAAATCGAAAATTTCTGCCGCATCACGATCGGTTCACCCGAACAGAACGACGCGCTGTTTGCGGCGCTCGACGAAATTTTATAAAAATTCGAAAGCACAAAAGAGAAGGGAAAGAAAAATCGAGGAGTCTTTATGTGCGCTTTGAATTTACAAAAAAATGAAGCGGCCGATACGGATATCGTTTTCGGACCGCTCTGCGACGTCGCGAAACTCTTGCGCGGCTACATACCCTGCGGGAAAGTGGCGCTGATCGCCGACGGCGAATCCAACTTCCCCGCCGTGCAGACCATCCGCGCGGCGCTCAAAGGATTCGAATGTTTCTGCGTCGTCGCGGGCGAAGGCGACAACGCCTCGGGGCTTTTTTCCCTTCCCGACGACGTGCGCGCCGCGATCGCGGTGGGGAAAGGCGCGTTTTGTGCGGCGCGGTATTTTTGCACCCTCAGGGGCGCGTACTGTATAGTCGTGCCCGATCATGCGGATCTTTCCGCCGCGTTCGAAAATCCCGTGCGGCTGTTCGTGAGCGGCGGCTTTTCCCGCTATCCCGCAGATGCGCCCGACGCGGTCTATTGCGATCTTTCGCGTATCGGCTCGTACGACGCGGCGTACGGAAAGCTGTGCCTTTGCGCGCTCTCCGCATTCGACTGCGAGGCGCATTCCGTCTTTGCGGGCGGCGGCGACGCCTCCGCGCCGTATCACAGGTTCTTCGAGGACGCCGTGCGGCTCGCCGATTTCACGGGGCAGAATTTTCAAAGAGAACTGCTGTCATTGTCCGCGGATCTCGCGCTCTTTCTGAGCCGCAGAAAAAAACGCACCGCCGCGGAAATTTTTTCGAGGTTGCTCTGTAAAAAATGCGGCTGTACGGGCGGTTCGGCGGCGCTTTTTTCCTTTTGTTATCTCTTGGAGCGATACCGCCATTTCTTTCAGGCGGCGAAACCGCGCGCCTTTTACGTGCCCGATTACGCGCGCCGTATCCGCATTGCGGCGGCATACGCGGGAGAGGATGAACGCGCGCTCTTTCTCAAAAACAAAGTCCCTACGGCAAAGCGCACGGACGCGCTCGCCGAGGTGTTTACGGAGAGCCGCGCGGTATTTTGCCGCAAGGCGCAGAGCGTTGCGGTCTATACCGAACGGGTAAAGAGCGGACTCTACGCCCTGGGCGCAAAGGCGCCTGCGATCGACGCGGTGCGCGCGCACGAGGCGTTTTCCGCGGCGGCGGAACTTTCCGACATGCTGTCCGTTCCCGCGCTCATGCGGGATTTCGGATTGCTTACATAAAAATGCAAGGATAGATTTACTTATGAAAAATGAAAATCTTGCCCGTATCGCGCGGGAGTGCGACGTATTCCTTCTGGATATGGACGGCACCGTGTATTTGGGCGAGCGCCCGATCGGAGATATGCAAAATACCCTGCAAAAAATGCGCGGGGCGGGGAAATCCATCGTCTATCTCACCAACAATTCTTCTAAAAGCGCCGAAGAATATATACGCAAACTCGACCGCCTGCACTTTTGGGACGAGCGCGACAGCGTCTATACCTCCGGGATGGCGGCGGCGGAATATCTCAAAGAAACCCACGCGGGAAAGCGCGTGTACCTTGTCGGCACCGAGGCGCTGCGCGAAGAATTTTTGCGCGCGGGCATTGCGCTCTGCGAGGAATCGCCCGACGTCTGCGTGCTCGCCTACGACACGGCTCTCACCTTTGAAAAGATCCGCAAATGCAATGAATTTCTCGTCAAGGGCGCGTTTTACGTCGCCACGCACCCCGACGCGGTGTGTCCCGCCGACGGCGTTTCCTGGCCCGACGTGGGATCCTTTCTGAAATTGTTCGAAACTTCCTGCAAACGCCTGCCCGACGTGATCTGCGGAAAGCCGTACACCGTCATGGGCGACTGCGTGCGGCGCAAACTTTCTGCGCCCAAAGAGCGCATCGTCATGGTGGGGGACAGGCTGAATACCGATATCCGCTTCGGCGTCAACAACGGGTTCCGTACTCTTTTGGTTTTAAGCGGAGAGGCGACCGCCGAACAGGCGGAAACTTCCTGCGACCGCGCCGAGGCGGTGGCGGAAAGTTTAAACGAAATCGCCGAATATTTGTGATCAAAAAAAGCGTTCCGCATGATTTTTGCGGAACGCTTTTTTTATTGATCGAGTTTTCTCGATTCCAAAGGAACGTATTTCTGCCGCTTGGCGACTGCCTGATATCCCGGACGGATGATCTTGCCGCCGTTGGTCAGTTCCTCGATGCGGTGCGCCGACCAGCCCGCGATGCGCGCCACGGCGAACAGAGGCGTATACAGTTCGCGCGGCAGCCCCAGCATATCGTATACGAATCCCGAATAGAAGTCTACGTTGGGACTGACGCCCTTGTATATCTTGCGCTTTTCCGCGATCAGTTCGGCGGCGATATCCGCGACCGACTTGCGCATTTCGTATTCTTTCTCCATGCCCTTTTCCACGGCGAGTTTTTCCGCGAATTCCTTTAAAATGTCCGCGCGGGGGTCGGAAAGCGAATAGACTGCGTGCCCCATGCCGTACACGAGACCCGTTTTGTCGAACGCCTCCTTGTCGAGGATCTTAGCAATGTAATCCGTGAGTTTGCCGCGTTCGAAATCGGGCACGTTTTCTTTGATGGCGTCGAACATCTCGCACACTTTGATGTTGGCTCCGCCGTGTTTGGGTCCTTTGAGCGAGCCCAAGGACGCCGCCACCGAAGAATAGGTGTCCGTTCCCGAGGACGTGACCACGTGCGTCGTGAACGTGGAGTTATTGCCGCCGCCGTGTTCGGCATGCAGAACGAGGCAAAGGTCTAAGACCTGCGCTTCCAGTTGGGAAAACTTCATGTCGTCGCGCAGGGTGTAGAGGATGGTCTCCGCGGTGGAAAGTTCCTTTTTCGGCTTGTGGATGCAAAGCGACGCGTCGCTGTTGTTGTAGTTGTACGCTTTCTGCGAATAGACGCACAGAAGCGGGAACTGCGCGATGAGATGGAGCGACTGGCGCATCACGTTGCGGCGCGAAGTGTTGTCCGCTTTCGGATCGTACGAATAGAGGCTGAGAACGCAGCGCGCGAGCATATTCATCATATCCTTGGAGGGGGCCTTCATAATGATATCCCGCACGAAATTGGGATGCAGCACGCGAAGATCGCCCAAAAGTTCGCAAAAACGTTCGAGATGCTCCTTCGAGGGGAGATGCCCGAATAAAAGAAGATAAGTCGCCTCTTCGAATGCGAATCTACGGCCCGCCGCGCCCTTGACGAAATCGCGGATGTTCACGCCCCGATAATAGAGTTCTCCGTTTACGGGCACCTTGTTGCCTTCCGCGTCCTTGCCGAACGCGGTAATTTCGGATATTTCCGTCAGACCGCAGATCACGCCGTTGCCGTTGATGTCGCGAAGGCCGCGCTTCACGTCGTACTTTTCGTACAGTTTGGGGTTGATCACGTCGCTTTTGGAAGCGGCTTTCGTAAGTTCTGCAATATCCTGACCGTATTTTTTGGTAAGATATTCCATGTACTCGGTGTAGTTCATTTGATTCACCTCCTTTGGAATTGAAACGGGCGGAAAAAATACTAAAAGTCTCGCCCGTATGAAAGTCCTTATAGAATAACACAATTTTCACGATTTGTCAAGCCGTTGAAAAATTGGACGGCGCGGAGCAGAGTTTTTGCGTAAAAAACGAACGCCGAAAAAAATTTCGGCTTGTTTTTTTGTCGGAACGTGCGGAATTTTGGGAAAAATTATATTTTAGAAAACGGCAAGATATATTGAAATTTTTTTCGGAATATGATAAAATAAAAGCATTGAATAAAATGGGCGGATTGTCTTTTTCCATCCGCCGCAAAAATCGGAGGTAGATGAGGTTGGCTAAAAAAATCGACGTGCCCTTCAACGGCACGAAAGAGCAGGAAGAGTGCTTGAAAAGCGAACTCGCCGCGCTCAAAGAAAGCGGCGGCGAAGGGCTTTTGATCGCCGCCCTGCAAAAGGCGCAGGAGATCTACGGATATCTTCCCGAAGCCGTGCAGCAGATGGTCGCGGACGCGTTCGACGTATCATTGGCGGAAGTTTACGGCGTCGCCACGTTTTACGCGCAGTTTTCGCTGTACCCCAAGGGCCGCTATAAAGTGGGCGTTTGCCTGGGTACGGCTTGCTACGTGAAAGGTTCGGGCGAAGTGTATCAAAAGGTTTGCGATTCGCTGAAAATATCGGGCGGGGAATGTACGGACGATCTGAAATTTTCTTTGGACGCCACGCGCTGCATCGGTTGCTGCGGGCTTGCGCCCGTCATGACCGTCAACGACGACGTATACGGCAAAGTGACGGTGGACGAAGTGGAATCCATCCTCGCGAAATATAACGACTGATGCGCGAACTTGCTCTCAACGTGCTCGATATCGTGGAAAATTCGCTCGCCGCGGGCGCGAAACTCGTGAAAGTTGCTCTGACCGTGCGGTTATGCGATGATTTTCTTTCCATTTGTATCGAGGACGACGGCTGCGGCATGGACGAAACGACGCTTGCAAAGGCCTGCGACCCCTTTACTACCTCGCGCACGACGCGAAACGTGGGATTGGGGCTGCCGCTCTTCCGTTTTTCGGCCGAGAGCGCGGGCGGCGCCTTTTCCATCGAATCGAAAAGGGGCGAGGGCACAAGGGTAGAGGCGACCTATCGCATCGGACATATCGACAGAATGCCGCTGGGCGATTTCGGCGGCGTCGTTTTGCAGATGGTCACGATGAACGAGCGGGTGGACTTTTATATCACCGTTTCCGACGGGGAACAAACGGGCGTGCTCGACACGCGCGAGATCAAAGAAATTTTGGGGGATATCTCCTTAACGGATCCCGAAGTGAGAGCATATCTCAAAGAGTATATTCAGGAAAATTTAGTCAGTGTTTACGGAGGTAAGTTATGAAGAGTTTGGAAGAACTCAAAGCCCTGCGCGATAAAATGAAATCGGCCACGGACAACCGTGCCGTCGCGGGCGACGACGAAGTAGTCGTCAAGGTCGGTATGGCGACCTGCGGCATCGCCGCGGGCGCGCGCCCCGTTCTCGGCGCGCTTTTGGACGAAGCGGATAAACGGCAACTGCACAACGTCAGCATTTCGCAGACGGGCTGCATCGGGCTTTGCAGGTTAGAGCCCATTGTGGAAGTATTTAAGAACGGGGAAAAATATACGTATGTTTTGATGACTCCCGAAAAGGCGCGAAGAGTCGTTGCCGAGCACGTCGTCAACGGCAACGCGGTCAAAGAGTTTTTGATCGCGGAGAAATAACGCGGAGGAGTTTTCATGTTCAGGACACACATTTTGGTTTGCGGCGGTACGGGCTGTACCTCCAACAATTCTATGAAAATATACGATAAACTCGTGGAGGGCATCAAACGCGAGGGGCTGGAAAGCGAAGTGCACGTGACGAAAACTGGCTGTTTCGGACTTTGCGCGCTCGGTCCCATCATGATCGTCTATCCCGAAGGCGCCTTCTATTCACAGGTGAAAGTGGAGGACGTGGACGAGATCATCGCCGAGCATATCGTGAAAGGGCGTATCGTAACGCGGCTTCTCTACACCGAAACGGTGGGGGACGACGGCAATATCAAGGCGCTCAACGATACGCAATTCTATAAAAAACAGATGCGCCTCGCCCTTCGTAACTGCGGCGTGGTCAATCCCGAAAAAATCGAAGAATACATCGCCTACGACGGTTATCAGGCGCTAGGCAAAGTGCTCACGGAAATGACGCCCGAAGAAGTCATCGAGGAAATTTCCAAGTCGGGCTTGCGCGGCCGCGGCGGCGCGGGCTTCCCCACGGGGCGCAAATGGCAGTTCGCCAGAGCCTCCAAGGGCGATAAAAAATACGTCTGCTGCAACGCGGACGAGGGCGATCCCGGCGCGTTCATGGACCGTTCCATTCTGGAAGGCGACCCGCACGCCGTCATCGAGGCGATGGCGATCGCCGCCTACGCCATCGGTTCCGACCAGGGCTACGTATATATCCGCGCGGAATATCCCATCGCGGTGCAGAGATTGACGATCGCCATTCAGCAGGCGAGAGAGTACGGGCTTTTGGGCAAGAACATTTTCGGAACGGATTTCTGTTTCGATCTGGATATCCGTCTCGGCGCGGGCGCGTTCGTCTGCGGCGAAGAAACGGCGCTGATGACCTCTATCGAAGGGCACCGCGGCGAGCCGCGTCCCCGTCCCCCGTTCCCTGCGGTCAAGGGACTGTTCGGCAAACCGACCATTCTCAATAACGTGGAGACCTACGCCAACGTGCCGCAAATCATCTTGAAGGGCGCGGATTGGTTCTCCTCCATCGGCACGCCCAAGAGCCGCGGCACAAAGGTGTTCGCGCTCGGCGGAAAAATACACAATACGGGACTCGTGGAGATCCCCATGGGCACCACGCTCAGAGAGATCATTTACGATATCGGCGGCGGCTGCCCCAACGGCAAAAAATTCAAGGCGGCGCAGACGGGCGGCCCCTCGGGCGGCTGTATCCCCGCGCACCTCATCGATACGCCCATCGACTATGACAACCTGATCGCCATCGGCTCCATGATGGGTTCGGGCGGCCTCATCGTCATGGACGAAGACAACTGCATGGTCGATATCGCCAAATTCTTCCTCGAATTCACCGTGGACGAAAGTTGCGGTAAGTGCACGCCCTGCCGCGTGGGTACCAAGCGCCTTTACGAACTTTTGTGCAAAGTGACCGACGGCACCGCGACCATGGAAGATCTGGATAAGATGGAAGAGTTGTGCTATTATATCAAAGAAAATTCCCTTTGCGGCCTCGGCCAGACGGCGCCTAACCCCGTGCTCTCCACCCTGCATTATTTCAGGGACGAGTACGAAGCGCACGTCAAGGAAAAGAGATGTCCCGCGGGCGTCTGCAAAAAACTGTTGCAGTACCGCATCGTCGCGGACAAGTGCAAAGGCTGTACGCTCTGCGCGAGAAACTGCCCCGTGGGCGCGATCTCGGGCACGGTGAAAAATCCTCACGTCATCGATACGGGCAAGTGCATCAAATGCGGCGTCTGCATGGAAAAATGTAAGTTCGGCGCGATCGTAAAGGCGTAAAGGGGGAGAAAAGACAATGGTTAATTTAAAGATCAACAATATTCCCGTGCAGGTCAAAGAGGGCACCACGATTCTGGACGCGGCTAAGAGCGTAGGTATCAATATCCCCACCCTGTGCTATTTGAAAGACATCAACGAGATCGGCGCGTGCCGCGTGTGCGTCGTCGAAGTCAAGGGCGCGAGAAGCCTCGTCGCTTCCTGCGTGTATCCCGTCAACGAGGGCATGGAAGTTTTCACCAACACCGAAAAGGTGAGAAAGTCGAGAAAGACGACTATCGAACTTTTAATGTCCGACCATAAAAAGGAATGCCTGTCGTGCGTGCGCAGCACCAACTGCGAATTGCAGACGCTTTCCAACGAATACGGGTGCGACGCCGCCGCTTTCCAGGGCGAGCGCAACCTGTCCGAACCCGACGAATCCACTTCCTATCTCGTGCGCGACAATGAAAAATGTATTCTCTGCCGCCGCTGCGTAGCCACGTGCAAGAGCGTGCAGCAGGTCGCGGTCATCGCGCCCAGCCGCCGCGGATTCAAGACGCATATCGGCTGCGCGTTCGAAAGCGACCTCGCGGACGTTCCCTGCGTCGCCTGCGGTCAGTGCATCGCGGTGTGCCCGACGGGCGCGCTGCACGAGCGCGAGGAGATCGACAACGTGCGCGAAGCGATCGCAGACCCCGAAAAGGTTGTCGTCGTGGCGCCCGCGCCCGCCGTCCGCGCCGCTATCGGCGAAGAGTTCGGCAACCCCGTAGGCACCAATACCGAGGGCAAAATGTTCACGGCGCTCCGTATGCTCGGCTTCGACAAGGTGTTCGACGTCAACTTCGCCGCCGACCTCACCATCATGGAAGAGGCGAACGAACTCGTCGAGCGCGTCAAAGAGGGCGGCAAACTGCCCATGTTCACGAGTTGCTCGCCCGGCTGGATCCGCTATGTGGAATATTACTATCCCGAACTGATCCCCAATCTCTCTTCGTGCAAATCGCCCATGCAGATGTTCGGCGCCACGGTCAAGACCTATTACGCGCAGAAAGAGGGCATCGACCCCAAAAATATTTACGTGGTCGGCGTGATGCCCTGCACAGCGAAAAAATTCGAGCGCACGCGCGACGATCAGTCCGCGAGCGGCTATCCCGATATCGACGCGGTGCTCACCACGCGCGAACTTGCGAAAATGATCCGCACAGCGGGCATCTTGTACAACGAACTTCCCGACGGCACCTTCGACAACCCTCTGGGCGAATTCACGGGTGCGGGCGTCATCTTCGGCGCGACGGGCGGCGTGATGGAGGCGGCGCTGCGTACGGCGGCGGAAACCATTACGGGCAAGAGCCTCGACGCGGTCGATTACAAGGCTGTGCGCGGTATGCAGGGCATCAAAGAGGCGGAATACGACCTCAACGGGCTCAAAGTCAAAGTGGCGGTCGCGTCGGGCCTCACCAACGCCAAAGCGCTGTGCGAGAAGATCAGAAAGGGCGAATGCGACTACACTTTCGTGGAAGTGATGTGCTGCCCCGGCGGCTGCATCAACGGCGGCGGACAGCCCATTCAGAGCGCGTACACGCGCCGCACCGTGGATATCAAGGGCAAGCGCGCCAAAGCGCTGTACGACGAGGACAAGAAGTCCGATATCCGCAAGAGCCACGAAAATCCCGCCGTCAACAGTCTTTATAAAGAATTTTTCGGCGCTCCCGGCTCCCACAAAGCCCACGAGATACTCCATACAAAATACGTAAACCGTAAAAAATAACGGACGGAAAGCCCCGCTCGAAAAGAGCGGGGCTTCTGCAAAAAGGAAAATAGGGGGATATAAATATGTTTCAATGCGAGCATTGCGGCGCGGAACTGGAAAAGGACAGCAATATGTGTCCCGTCTGCGGATACGACAGGGCGTTGGCGAAAAATTTGCGCCTGGAATACGCGGAAAAGACGCTCGACGTCTTGGAAAAGTACGGTGCGGCGGATAAGCCGCGCCAGAGCGCGTCTTCCGTCGTGGGATTCATATTGGGGCTTGCGTCCTTTTTCTGCGGCTGCAATATCATACTTGCGATCATGGCGATCGCCTTTTCTTGCGAGTCGGGACAAAATTTAACGACGCGCAAAAATGCGTTTTCCCGCGCGGGACAGATATTGGGCGTTATTTCGATCATATTGTTCGTCATCGCGCTGATCCTGTACTATGCCGCGCATATCGACATTTACAATTACATACGCTTATAAACAAGGAAAAGAGCGCGATAACAAACGTCCCCGCAAAAGCGGGGACGTTTGTTATTTTAGATTTAAAAGATCCTGCACCACACATTTGATATGTGAAATTTCTTTTTCGTTCAGTCCTTTTACATTGATTGTTTCTGAAGAATCTAAATCTAAAAGATTGTCCGTCGTGACATTAAAAATTTGCGCAAGTTTTACGAGCATTTCAATAGAAGGAAGCACGTTGTCGTTTTCCCAATTCGATACGCACTGCTTGCTTACCCCCAATTTTTTTGCCAATTCTACTTGACTGATTTGAAAAGAAAGGCGCAGCCTTTTTATATTATCGTTTAACATTGTATTTCTCCGAATTGACTAATATAACAATACTATTATATATAAATACTTGACTTTTTAAAAATACTATAGTATACTAAATGTGGACAAGAAAAATAACGGAGGATATTATGAAAATTTGTAAAGAATGCGGGGAAGAGTTGGAGGAAGACTGTTTGGTTTGCCCTGAATGTTTACATGAAGTAGTGTCTATGGAAGATGTGATCATTAAGGAACAGTCGCAGAAGGATTCAAAAGAAGAGGATAAACGCACCGAGACTTCTCAAGTGGATAATAACAGTCAAAATGAAAAGAATGCGAACATTTATGGGTTGGTCGGCATGATAGTGGGAATCGTAGCGTTTCTGATCGGTTGGATTATGATTTTGGCGGGCATTGTTTTGGGGGTAATAGGTATAGTATTTTCCGCATTAGGTATAACAAAACGGCAAGAATGTACAATGAATGCTTTTGCGATTGCTGGTATCTCGGTAAGTATTGCTACGGTTGCATTTCTAATTCTATTTTGGATAATTACAGCAAGTAATATAGGTATTTAAAAGGAAAGGGCGCGAATTTACATTCGCGCCCTTTCCTTTTATGGATTTATAGAAGAGTAGGGGTTAACGGTTGAAGGAGATCTCGATATCTCCGAGGGCGGTGTGAACGTAAAGCGACTTGGCGCCGTCCGTGCGGTTCGAAAGATTATTGTCGCCGAGATCCGTCTTGGCGTCGATCTTGAAATCTTCCGCCGCGCCCTCGATACTGCCGCTCACGTCGCCGTACGACGAGGTCAGCCTGATCGACTGCGCGTCCAGATTTTCGACTTCGATCTCGCCCAGATCGGAATGGAGGTCGATTTCGTATGCCTGTACGCCGTACGCCTCTATGTCGCCCATGTGCGTGTTCGCGACGAGTTTTTTCGTTATGTCGGCGTCGTTGATCTTTACGTCGCCCGCATCGGTCTTCAGGGTCGCCGCATCCGCAACAAATCCGCTCGCTTTCACGTCGCCGCACGACGTTTCCAAAGAGAGCATACCGTACGAACCGCCCGCAAGCACGACGTCGCCGTAACTCGTCTTGACGTTGATATCGACAAAAGCGGAGGAGGGCAGAGTGATCACCGTCTGCGGCGATACCCAATTCAGGTTGAACGCGTGATCCGCCCAGTTGTAACGGCTCTCTTCCCGCAGGGTGAGTTTGCCGCCTTCCGCAGAAACGGTAACGTCGGTTTTTTGCTTATCTGCTCTGTCGAAGGTGAGGGGGTAGGAAATCGTAATTTTCTGCGCGGTTTCGGAAATTTCCACGCGCACGTTCGTCTGGTCGAAATCCACGAAAATCGAATCGATTTCATCGTTTTCCGCCTCGTACGTGCGGTACTCGTAACGGAAGGTGCTCAGTTGCTTGAAATCCCAATCGATGACGGACATTCCGTAAATAAAGAGGGCGGCGCCCAATAACAGAATAATTACGCCGAATACGGCGAGGCCTTTGCCCGCGCCCGATTTTTTCTTTTCACTCATGCTTTCACCGCCTTTTTGCCACGGATATAGCGGAATGTGGCTCTGAATATTTTACCTACGCTGACGAGGATGATTTTGGTGAGTTTGAAACAGGGCGCGACGAAGATGAAGCCGAGCCCGGCGACTGCAAGCCCGGCGCCGATGAGCGCGAGGGTAGAGGCGGCGTATCCCGCGATGCCGATCTGTACCGCCCAATAGACGGCGTAGACCAGTCCGCCCGCCATCATGGCGATGCAGGAGAACGCGAGCGCCAGCCCGATCGCCGCGAGGCTTAAGATGACCGCGATGACGGGAATTCCCAAAAAGAGGTATAAGACCAACATGAAAAGGAATCTGCCGAATTTCCCCGAGGAACTCTTTTCTTCGCGCGGCGCGCTTTGGCTGAAATCCGCCGTCTGGCGGGGCGCCTCTTTCGGCGCGGTATAGGCAGGCGCGGCGGGTTCGCTTTCGAAAACGGGCTCCGCCTTTTTTTCATCCCTTTCGGGGCGGTCGGGGCGGAATCTGGGCGGACGCACCGTTTCGTAATCCTCGTACCGATAATCGGATAGGATCTTCTGGGCTACGTCGAAGGGGTTGCCGAATTCATAGATGATATCTTTTTCCTGCATGCCCGCCTCGATGCGGTCTTCGAAGATCTCGCTGTAATAATCGAATATTCTCGCCTGTTCGTTTTTCGGGAGCACGGCGATATGTCTTTTCAGCTCCCGTTCCCATTCGTACTTGGTCATTTTCGTCCTCCGCTCAATATGAATTGATAGATCTTGTCGAATTCCTTGATATCCTCGATAAATTCTCTGATCTTCTGCTTTCCTTTATCGGTGATCATGTAATACTTTCTGAGCCGCCCGCCGTGTTCTTTGCTCCGCGTCGTGACCGCGCCCGTCGCTTCCAGCCTCTTTAAAATGGGATAGAGCGTCGATTCCGATATTTCTATGTACGGCGCTATGTCGGATATGATCTTATATCCGTACGACTCCTCCCGTCTCAAAACGGACAGAACGCATACGTCCAGCAGCCCTTTTTTTAACTGTGTATCCAATGCCGCCTCCTTTGCAATACTGTCTTATGCGTTATACTATACATTGCATAGTATTATTTGTCAAGCGTTTTAAAATATATTTTTTAAAAATTTTTCGGGGAAATAAAACCAAAAAAAGCGGAGCCTGCATAGAGGCTCCGCTTATGAACGGCAAAAATTATTTCAAAAGATTGCTTTGGTTATAAATTTTTTCGAGCAGTCCGTCGGATATCACGTTTCTGTAACGGCCGATGAATACGAACACTTTGGAGAAAAACTCGCGGTTGTCGCCGCCCACCTGGTACATGGGAAGGCGCTTGTTCTCGCCGTAGATGCGGGAAATGAACAGGCGGTCGAACTCGTCTTTTTCCTGCGGCGTCAGGCTGTTGATGAACGCGTCGGGCAGATAGGGCACGGCGCCGCCGAAATAGGGCATGCCGTAATTTTGCGCGAACTGCTGTGCGTAGCCCTGTCCGTAGGTGTAGGGCGCCTGCTGCTGATAATTGTTATAGCCGCTGTTCGGCTGCTGTTGTTGCTGCTGTTGATAACCCGCGAAACCTCCGTCCGGCTGCTGCGCCTGCCGGTCGTTGTTCGGCTGTTGCTGTGCCTGTTCGCGGGGCGTTTCCTGCGCCTGTTCTTGTCTGCGCGCGAAGTCCGCGTATTCGCGGTTGAACTGTCCGTCGTACTGCGCCTGTTCGAAGTTGAACGGCTTTTCTTCCTGCGGTTCGCCCTCGTAAGCGGGCTCTTCTTCCAGGGGTTCGATTACGGGTTCGGGCTCTTGCGCCTCGTCCAACGGCTCGGCCTCCGCCGCGCTCGCCGCGGTCTCCGTTTCCGCCTGCGTTTCGTTTACGATATCCTCGATGGAGATCTGCGCCGCGTCGTCGAGCGCGCTGCTCGCTTTGGGCGCTTCTTCCGCGGCCTGCGGTTCGGTCTCCGCCGCGGGCTCGAAGCCCTTGATCGCCATCTGGTCGTTCTCGTCGAAGACGAACGCGCCGTCCTCGCTCTCGCGCCGTTGCGCCGCGCGCTTATTGAGCGCGTTGACGATGATCACGACGATGCCCTGCAACGCGGCAAGGCCCAGGAAACAGATGGTCCCGAGATTATCGGAAATATCCTTAAAGGAAGTCAACACCGCGAGCATGACGAACGCGAATGCCGCGATGATGAAAAATACGATGGAACGGATGAGATCCAGAGCGCCTGTTCTGGGGATGATGAGGTCGAGCCCCGCAAGCCCCGCGTTGACGACAGCGCCGAACGCGAGCGCCATAAACGCGTAACTCGCGATCTTTTCGCTGGTTTTTGCGCCGAGATCGAGCCCGAACGTGAACAGGCCGCTAAGTTTCAGCCCGTTGACGAATACGAAGGAATAGAACGCGAAGAACGCCGCCGCAATGAGAAAAAGCAGGCATTTGACGATGCCGTAGCGCCCGTACGCCGAGAAGTTGAGCACGACGACGTAGAGGACGGCGAGCGCGAGCGAGAAGAGCACCGCGTTGACATCGGTCAAGATCGCCGCAAATCCCGCGGTGCCGTCCTGGCGGAGCGCTAAGGCGAACAGCGCGAACGCGAGTACTGCCAAGACCGCCTTCATGTAGTTCAAAACGAGCGCGCCTTTCCCCTTGACGAAGAAAGAAACGACGGTCAGAACGATGAGCGCGGCGTAAAAGCCGAGCACGCCGTACATGGCCGCGCCCGCAAATTTGCCGAGTGAGGCGGCTCCGTCCCGAAACAGTCTTGTGATGAGATCGAAAAAACTGTCGCCTTTGAATCCCGCCGCGTCGGGCAGGAAGGCAAGCACGGCAAACCCAGCCAGAAACAGGAGGGCAAGCACGAGCTGTAAAGCCTTGCTTTGTTTTTTTGCGGCCGTCGCCGCAGATTGATTACTCATAAATGTACCCCATAATTGAATTTTAATGAGAAAGCGGGCGCGTTTTTTTCGGAACGCCGCACCGTCCGCCGCTGTGGAAAATACCTTTGAAAAATCGGCTTTTTCCGCGGAACTCTATATTATTGTATAAATAATTTTACTACATATCCCGCCAAGTGTCAAGTTATAAACAAATATTCCTCCCTAAAAACAGGAAAATTCGACAACGGTGCAAATCGTCGGAACGGGATATGAACAGTATGTGCTCGTTTGGTAAAATTTTACGGACTTTCTCGCGCAATAAAAAAATTTTTATTGATATTTTTTGGAATATACGCTATAATAAACGGGAAACCGCTAAGGTTTGCGAAAAGGGGCGCCGCCATGAACAGAGAACTCACGAAAATTTTAAAGACCGTCTACGAAAATACGGGTATCGACGTATTATTATATGCGTCGGACGGCTCGTTTATCGCTTCCGCGACGGGAAGAACGTTTTTTCGCCCCGTAAAACTTTCTTTCGATACGGTATTTACCGATACGGAATCCCACCGCACGCATTTTAAACTCTATTACAAGACCGACCGCCTGTTCGGCGAGATCGAAGGGGACGGCGCCGTCGCCGCGAACTATGCCTATATGCTTTCCAACCTCATCGAAAACATGGCGGCGCGCGAAGGCAACCTTTCCAAAGAAGAATACGCCAAACGGATCCTGCTCGGCGATTGCAGCGGCGCGGACGTGCATAAATTCAAGATCAAGTACGCCGTGCCCGAACTTCCGTTTTACGTGCTCGCCGTGCGCAGCGGGCAGAAAATTGCGGAAGTTCTGAACATTTCCGCGCAATACGTGACCAACGGCGTGGATTTCGCGGTGAAGATCGGCGAGCGCGAGTGCGTCATCGTCAAGTTCATCGAGGACGACGGCGAATATCAGTCGAGTGCGGATTTCGCGTTTTTTCTCGCCAATTCCATGTACGAAGAACTGGGACTGCGCGTAGAGATCGGCGTTGGCGGCACTTTCCGCCGTTTCGAGGACGCGTGCGTATCCTATCAGCAGGCGGCAACGGCGCTGCGCATGAGCAGCGTGTTCGGTTCCAAGGGCAACGTGCACACGTACCGCGAGTTTATCCTCATCAAAATGCTCGAAGATATCCCCGAGGGCAAACTGGGCGATTATCTTTCCGTTTTGCTGGACAAGGAAGCGAAGGAACTCTTGCGCGACGAGGAAATGGTCAACACCGCCGAGGAGTTTCTGGAAAACAGCCTCAACGTGAGCGAAACGTCGCGCAATCTTTTCATGCATAGAAACACGCTCATGTACCGCTTGGACAAGATCGAGCGCGTGATGGGGCTGAACCTGCGCAAATTTTCCGACGCGGTCACCTTCCGCATCATTACGATCTTGTTTAAACTCGTAAAATAAAATTCGCGCTGGCGGCGGATAAAACGCCGCGGATTCGGACATAAAAAATGAGAACGCGCATATGCTACGTATGCGCGCTTTTTTACTCGGAGGTACCAAAATGACGCATCGGGAAATGTATGAAAGGGCGGTTTCCGCGCTCAATCCCACCGAAGAAGACGGCTTGTCCTACGGCATGGTGGCGGCGGCGCTCGAAAGCGCGGGCGGGAAAGTGTACGTGGGGGTGAACGTCGACCTCTTTTGCGGGCTGGGCTACTGCGCCGAGCGCAACGCGGCGGGCACCATGCTCACCGAGGGCGAACGCGTCGTACGCCGCGTGGTCTGCGTGGACAAGCGCGGAAATCTGATGACGCCTTGCGGCAGTTGCCGCGAATTTTTGTATCAATTATCGCCCGAAAACGTAAACACGAAATTTTTGACGGATCTTGAAGAAGAGCGGTACAAGACGCTCGGAGAATTTCTGCCCGACTGGTGGAACGAAAGGAAATAAATATGAATGCGAAAACGAAAAAATTACTCATTGCGCTGGGCTGCGTCGCCGCGGCCGTCCTGCTGTTTTTTGCAGGGTTTTTCACCTATTATCTGACGCTCGACGAAGGGCTGCGCTCGCTTCTATGGTTCAAGAACAAGGTGCAGGACGAATATTACGAAAATATTTCCGACGAGGATTTCTGGAACGCCGCGATCTCGGGCGCGGAAGGGCTGCTGGACGAATATTCCACGCTCTACACCGCCGACGAGTATGACGTGATCGTCAGTTCTTCCAAGGGCGAAAAACTGGGCGCGGGCTTATCTTTTTTTGCGGATACCAATATGATTTATAAGGTCGCCGTCAACTCTCCCGCCTTTTTCGCGGGCATGGAGGAGGGCACGTATATCACGGGCGTCGGCATGAGCCGCGAAGAGTTTGTTTCCACGTTTACGCCGACCGAACTTTCCAAGGCGCTCGACGATATTTCGAGCAATCAGACTTTTTATCTGCGCGCCTCCGCCGATGCCGCGGACGATACGGAGAACGTAAAAATTTACGAAGTGCAGAAGAAAGCGTTTACCGAAAGTTACGCGGTGTATCAGACCTACAATTCGAGTTGGGCGCTCGTCGAGGGCGAGAACGGCATGGCGTGGGAAAAATACGGCGAGGGGAACGCGGAACTGGACCAAGACACGGCGTACGTGCGGCTTGTGCAGTTTTACGGCAACGCGTACGACAGTTTCGCGCACGCGTGCGAGCAGTACAAAGCCGACGGCAAAAGCAAACTGATTCTGGACTTGCGCAACAACGGCGGCGGAAGCGTGGACGTGATGCAGTCGCTTTCGAATTTTCTTTTAAAGGACGCGAAGGAAAAAAAGAATCTGGTCATGACGGCGCAATACCGCGGCGGCAGAGAGGAAAAATATTATTCCAGAGCGAATTACTACGACGAATATTTTGCGGACAGCAAAATTTACGTGATGGCGAACCACAACAGCGCGTCCGCGAGCGAGGCGCTCATCGGCGCGATGATATCTTACGGCACGATAGGGTACGGGGATATATTCCTTTCGAAAATCGGAAACACCTGTAAAACGTTCGGCAAGGGCATCATGCAGACGACCTTTTCCAACCCGCTCACGGGCGAGGCGGCGAAACTGACGACGGCGAAGATTTTTTGGCCGAACGGGCATTGCATCCACGGCGTGGGCGTGACCGAGGCGGACGGCGCGACGCCGATCGAAACGACGGGCGCGACGGTTTACGGCGATCCCGAACTTTCGAAAGTACTTGCGAGAATTTAAAAAATAAGGAGAGGGACGCCCCCGACGGGGGCGTCCCTCTCCTTTATACCATTAAATTTTCGTACCCGATTCATCTTCCAAACCTATTAAATAATCGGCTGTAACTTCAAAAAATCGTGCTGTTTTCCTGATTATGCTTTCGGTCGGCTCACATTCGCCTTTTTCCCAACGAGCAATCATGGATTGATCACATTGAATGACTTGCGCAAGTTCCTTTTGCGTTAATCCTTTTTCCAGCCTTAATTCTTTTAAACGAATATCAAACATAGTTGAATTATAAAATATTATGAGTATTTTCATTGACATTATGAGAATACTCATTTATAATTATACTAATTGAAGTTATTTATTATGTTCGATAATCGTTTTCATAACGCCGATGACGGTATCTTTTTCGGCTGTTTCCAAACGATTCCATAACTCCAACATTTCTTGTTTTTGAGGGTCGGCATCTTTTTTTTCGGAAACTAAATCTTCGGCTTTCATATTAAAAGCCTTTGCAACTAAACGAATAGACTTATAATTCGGAGCAGTGGGGATTTCTTTAAACCAACCATTGATGGCTGATTTACTGATGCCCGTAATTTTAGATAATTTATAGACGGTCCAACCACGGCTGGTCATTTCAATTTTTATTCTTTGGTTGATATTCATAAAAATATTCCCTTATAGGACTATTATAGTATATAAAATAGGTCTAAAATTATACCTAAATAGTATTAAATAAAACGAGGAGAAATATATTATGAAAACATGTGCTTTTTTCGGTCATAGAAATTTCGATTATATGCCGTATTGCGAAAAAATTAAAAATATCATCGTCGGATTGATTGAACAGCAGGGAATAGTCGAGTTTTGTTCGGGCTATCGTGGGAATTTCGATAAATTGTGCGCGCAGGTCGTTTGGAAACTGAAACGGAACTTTCCCCAAATCAAAAATACAATGGTGCTTTCGTATATTCCGCGTCCGTCTTTTGAACTGCCGTATTTCTTCGACGATTCCGTGTACCTTGCGGACAGAAAAATTCCGCCCAAACTCGCCATTCTGGAAACAAACAGACTTTTGGCGGAAAGGGCGGACGTTATCGTTTCGGGTGTCAGCCGCACGCATGGCGGCGCTTTTCTCGCCTGCGAGCACGCGAAAAAAAACAATAAACAAATCATCAATATTTTTGAGTAAAACCATGAATGCAGAAAAGAATGCCGAATTGATCGATATTTCCGATCATATGGAAAAAGCCGTGTGCGGCTACGTCTTCACACACGGCGAGTGCCGTCGGATTTTGTACGATACTTTACAGATAGATTTTAAAATGCAAAATTTTATTTACAAAAATAGGCGCGTTTTGAAAAAATTTTTACAAGGATTTGTATTTGAAAGAGAGGGGGTGCGAATCAATCTTTCGTCGGAAGAAATTCGTCAAAAAATACAAGACGCGCTTCGTTACGAGATCGCGCGCTGTTTTTTTCAGCCCGCGCGTCTGACGCGGATTTTTGCGTTCGGACAGGAATTTTCCCCGCAGGAAAAAGAATGTGTGGACGCTTGCCTGCGCCGTCTGGAAAAAATAGATTTTTCGGCGGTTTTTATGCCCGACGAAACCGCCGAATATCGTCGTCTGTGTGCAGATCTGCGCTCTGTTCCGCTCCCCGTGCTTCGCAAAATGTCCGTCGTCGATACGCCCGAAAGGGCGCTGATCGCCATGATACCGAGTTTTCGGCTGGATTTTTCCCCCGAACGCTATCCCAATGTGCAGACTTTGTTTTGCTGTTTTGCGAAAGAGTTTTACTCCGAAAAATATTGATTGAGCGCGTATGTAATGTTCGCGTCCGCGATTTTCGAGATAGGGCGCAGGGGTGGCATCGACTGCGTCGGCTCCGCTTTCGGCTCGGCGGCTTGCGGCGCGGCAAACGACGAAAATGTGTTGACCGCGCTCAGAATATCCGAAATGTTCATGTTTTCGGGCAGAAGGGATTTGAGATCCAGATTTTTCAGCGCGGGGAGTTCCGATAAATTTTTATCGCCCAGCATGGACAAAAGGGGCGTGAGTTTGGAAAGTTCCAACGCGGGCTTTCCGTTTTTTCCGTTCATTTGCGTGAGAAAAAGAATGATGATGAGTATGAGTTCCATAATACGTCCTCCGTATGGTTCGTGTCAAAGGTCGCGCTTTCGGCATATACATAAATTGAATAAACTTCGGAGGGTTTCCATGAAAGATTTCAATTCTTATACGCCCGGCGGCGACAGCGACAAGGAAAGTTTTGAAAAGAGCAATGTGGCGCAGATGGCCGCGAAAATGATGGGGTCGTTCAACGGCAAGAGCGAGGCCGATCTGATGAAAGCGATCTATCAGGAAGCGGAAAAGAACCGCAAGGCGGGCACGCTTTCCGACGCCGAGTTGGATAACTTTTACAACACGCTCAGCCCTATGCTCGATGCCCAGAAACGCAAAAAACTCGCTGCCGTCATCAAAAAACTGAAAGGTATGTAAATTACATAGATCGTCCCGAAAACCGCGTCAAAGTACGCGGTTTTTTTTGTGTCGGTCACGCATATTTATGCGCAATATCGCGCACTGCGGAAAAGAACGTCAACACTTCGTTCGGCGTATTAAATTCGGAAAGCGACGCGCGCACCAGCCCCTGTTCGGTCTTTAAATATTCGTGCATGAGCGGCGCGCAGTGCAGCCCGCCCCGCACCGCGATGCCGTACTCGTCGGACAGCATCTGCGCGAGCATTTCCGAAGGCACGTTCGCGTGCTCGAACGCCACGATACCCGAAGCGTTCTTTTTCGAATAGATTTTGACGCCCGAGACCGTTTTCAGCCGCTCGATGGCGAGCGCCGTGAGGTCGCTCACGTAGTGTGCGTTCTGCGTCAGTTTGGACTGCACGTACAGCGTTCCCTCGAACAGCGACAGTATGGCGGGATAATTGAGCGTGCCCGCCTCCAAAGCGTCGGGGTACACGTCGGGCATATCGAGGTTGTAACTCTCGCTGCCCGTGCCGCCGAACTGTACGGGCTCGATTTTCAGCCGCGGCGAAAATAAAAGCGCGCCCGAGCCCTGAATGCCGTGCATTCCCTTATGCCCCGCGAGGGCGAGCGCGTCGATGCCCGATTCTTTCATGTTCACGCCGATATGCCCGCAAGCCTGCGCGCCGTCGCAGACGATGTACGGCTTTTCGCCCGCGAGCCTTCTGACCGCTTTCGCGTCGATAGGCATGCCCGTCACGTTGGAAGCGAGCGTGAAAACGAGAAAATCCGCGTCCTTTCCGCTCTTTGCCAGCGCGTTTTCGAAACTCTCGCCCTCGGCGGGGCGCACGATTTCCAGTTCTATTTTCCCTTCTTTTTGCAGTTTATGTAGGGGACGGAGCACGGAATTGTGTTCCGCCGCCGTGGTCACGACGCGGGCGCCCGCGGGAATGCCGCCGAACAGGACGATATTGAGCGCCTCCGTGCAGTTTTTCGTGAATACGACGCGGTCGGCGCAATAACCGCCGAGAAACCCGCACAAAAGTTTTCTGCACGCGAGCACGTTGAACGCGGCGTTTACCGACAGGCGGTGACCGCTGCGGCCGGGGTTGACAGAGCCGTCCTTAATGGCGGCATATGCCGCGAGAACCGCCGCGAGCGGCTTTTTTCCGCCCGTCGCGGCATTGTCAAAGTAAATCATTTTTTCCCTCCGCCGAATATATTGATATGGAAAGGGCGAAAGCCATGCGGCGCCCTACTAATATTTTATGCCGCACGCTTTCAAATTTTGCAAAAACAAACGACAACAGGCGGTGATAATCATGAAAATCATTCTGGCGGTGTTCCGTTCGCGTTCGCAGGCGCTGGATTTTATTTCGAAATTGCGCGCGAACGGTCTGTCGGCAACGGCGGTTTCCACCCCCAAAGAAGCGAACGTAGGCTGCGGGATCTCCGCAAAGATCAACGAGGCGGAACTTTCCCGCGCGCGCAGGGTGGCGCAGAATTATCGTTTCAGTGCGTTCGTCGGCTTTTACGCCTTCGAATTCAAATACGGCAAAAACTTCGTATATCCCTTGAACGGATAAAGAATTTTCACGCGGGGCGCAAACTGATTGCGCCCCGCGCCTTTTTATGGTAAAATATTTCCATGAATGCAAAAAATGCGCAGCAGTCGCTGCGGATATTGTCCGAACTGTATAAAGATGCGCGTCCCGCTCTGCACTACGCCACCGCGTACGAACTTTTGATCGCGGTCATTCTCTCCGCGCAGTGCACCGACGAGCGCGTGAACAAAGTCACCGCGGAACTCTTCAAAGAGCACAATACGCCCGAAACCATGCTTTTGCTGTCGCAGGAACAACTGGAAAAATATATCTTTTCCTGCGGGCTGTACAAGAGCAAGGCGGCGCACATTTTATCCGCCACCAAAGATATCGTCGAACGCTTCGGCGGACAAGTCCCCGAAAGTTTTGCCGATCTCAAATCGCTTGCGGGCGTGGGGCAGAAAACGGCGAACGTCGTCAGTGCCGTCTGGTTCGATAAGGACGCGATCGCGGTGGATACGCACGTGTTCCGCGTTTCCAACCGTCTGGGGCTGGCAGACGCGAATACGCCGCTAAAAACCGAGGAACAACTCAAAAAGGTCATTCCCCAAAAGGATTGGTCCAAGGCGCACCATTGGCTCATTTATCACGGGCGGCGCGTATGCCATTCGCAAAAGCCCGACTGCGAAAACTGCGCTTTGCGGGAATACTGCGACTACTATAAACAAAAATGATCCGAGGGGGTACCCATGTTTACCGATAAAGTAAAGATCACGGTCAAAGCGGGCGACGGCGGCGACGGCATGAACTCGTTCAAGAGTTTCAAAGGGTTTGCGCAGGGCGGGCCCGACGGCGGCGACGGCGGCAAGGGCGGCGACGTCTATTTCGTGGGCGATAAGGACAGGAACGATCTGTTCGAATTCCGTTTCGGCTCGCGCTTTACGGCGGGCGACGGCGAACGCGGCGGCACCAACAACCGTTACGGCAAGGGCGGCGGGGATATCGAAATTTCCGTCCCGCTCGGCACGCTCGTGCGCGACGCGGCGACGGGCGCGGTGCTGTGCGACGTATACAACGACGGCGAGCGCGTGCTCATCGCGCGCGGCGGTTACGGCGGCAAGGGCAATATCCGTTTTACGACCAGCCGCAGGCACGCCCCCCATTTCGCGCAGAAAGGGGAAAAGACGCCCGTGCACGAACTGATCTTAGAACTGAAAGTCATTGCGGACGTGGGTATCATCGGCTTTCCCAACGTGGGCAAAAGCACGCTCTTATCCAAGATCAGCGCGGCGCGGCCGAAGATCGCAAATTATCATTTTACCACGCTTTCGCCCAATCTCGGCGTGGTGCGGCGCTACGAAAAGTCTTTCGTGGCGGCGGATATCCCCGGCCTCATCGAGGGCGCGGCGAACGGCGAGGGGCTGGGGCACGACTTTCTCAGGCATATCGAGCGCACGCGCATGCTCTGCCACGTAGTGGATATTTCGGGCATGGAAGGGCGCGATCCGTACGAGGATTTCAAAAAAATAAACGCCGAACTCAAACAGTACAGCAAAAAGTTGGCGTCTTTGCCGCAGATCGTCGTTCTGAACAAATGCGACGTGTACGGCGCGGAAGAGAACATGAAAGAATTCCGCAAAAAATGCCGCAAATACAAAAAATTTCCCGTCACCGCGGTGACGGGCGAGGGTACGGCGGAACTGATCGACGAAATTTTCGAAGTTTTGTCGACGCTCCCGCCCGCGGAACCCATTCCCGCGGACGAGTTTTCCTACGAGCGTCCCGACGTCAACGAGTTTTCCGTCGGCAAGGACGAGGAGGAAAACGTGTACTACGTGACGGGCGGACTGATCGACATGCTGGAGCGCAACGTGGTTTTATCCGATCCCGATTCGATGGCGTATTTTCAGAAAGTGCTCAAAGATAAAGGCGTCATCAAAGCCCTGAAAAAGGCGGGCGTTTGCGAAAACGACGTCGTAGTCGTCGGGCAGGTGGAATTCGAGTTCAAGGAATAGAAAAAAGGAGCAATATGTTAACGAGCAAACAAAGAAGCAATTTAAAGGCGCTCGCCGCCAATTTACAGCCGGTCGCGCAGGTGGGAAAGGGCGGCGTCAACGAAAATATGGTCAAATCGCTGTCCGACGCGTTGGAAGCGCGCGAACTGATCAAGATCAGTGTTCTGACCAACGCCGAAAACGAGGCGAAAGAAACGGGCGCGGCGCTCGCCGAAGCGCTCAAAGCCGACTGCGTGGCGGTCATCGGCAGAAAGGTCATTCTGTACCGCCGTTCTTCGAGAAAAGATTTCGAGCACGTCGAATTTTAAAAAAAGCAGTCCCGCAAAACGGACTGCTTTTTGGTTTTGGATCAGGTGGTCCCGAAAAAGCGCACCGCCACGGCGAGGCTCAATAAAATGCCGCCCGCGACGAGGTAATAGACGGGGAAAAACGTGAATAAACTGAAAACGAGCAGCGCCGCGCCCGCCAACAGATATCCCTTATACATGCGTTTCTGAAAGCGGAATTTCAGTTTTTCTTTCCAGCCCGTCTTCATTTTTTCCGCAAGGATATAATTTTCGGGGAGTTGTTCGGTTTCCTTGTATAAAAGATATACGTCCGCGGCGCGCATGATGCGGATGCCGAACGCCGCGGCGAGTTTTTCCGCGTCGGGCGTGACGTCGGCGGTCAGCAATATTTTTTCGCGTTCCCCGCCCCGCCGCACGAGATTGGCGATCTCGTCGGCGCGCACGGGTTCCAAGCGGAAGGAGAAAAAATATTCCTCGTTTCCCACGACGACGGAGTCGTCGGCGCGCTGCGCCTTATCGTCTTTTTCGAACAGCGCCGCAAAGAGCCGTTCGAGATTGTTTTCTTCCGTGTCCATGGCGAGGTGAAAGGCGAGTTTGCTGATCTCCCGCTCGTCGGAAAGTTTCAACAACTTTTTATCCGACTTGTGCCGCATATGTAAGAATGCGAGCGCGGAAAGGGCGAGCGCGGTGACAAGCGCGAGCGCGAGCGACAGTGCGAACGAGCGCAGATAAAAGCGGAAGAGCGCAAACGAAAGCAAAAATGCGACGAACGCAACGAACACCGTATCCGAATACACGGAAAACACAAATTTTTTCATAAACTGATTTTATCCCGTTTTCCGAATTTTAAACCTTGCGCGCACGGAATAAGTGTGGTATAATTTGGATATACATTCTATACGTCATATGCGGCGAAGAGAGAAAGAGTATGAAAATTGCCATTTTCGGCGGCACGTTCGATCCCGTGCACGTGGAACACATCAATATCGTCAAGGCGGCGAAAGCCCAGCTGGGCGCGGACAAAGTCATCGTTCTGCCCGCCTTTGTGCCGCCGCATAAACAGGGCAAAGAGATCGCTTCGCCCGCCGACCGTCTGGAAATGACGCGCCGCGCCTTCGAGTCCGTCAAGGGCTGCGAGGTGAGCGCCTACGAGATCAACGCCAAAAGCACCAGTTTCACCTACCTGACCCTCGAATACTACAAAAACAAATTTCCCGACGCGGAGCTGTACTTTCTTGTCGGCTCGGATATGCTCAAAGATTTTTACAACTGGAAAAATCCCGAAACCATTTTATCCCTTGCGGAACTTGTCGTGTGCAACCGCGAGGGCGACAAAGTGAATTTCGCCGTGGAAGCGCTCAGATTTTTCGCGCGGTTCAAGAAAAAGTTCCGCGTAATCGAATACGTGGGGCGCAACGTATCCTCCACGAAAGCGCGCGTACTGTGCGCGTTCGGAGAGGATCTCAAACCGTATCTGTGCGAGGACGTGATCGATTATATCGAGGCGAACAAACTATACCGCGTGGACGGGGTGAAGGACTGTTTCCGCTATCTCAAACCTTCGCGGCGCAACCATTCGCTGCGGCTCGCGCTCATGGCGGGCGACGTGGCGGCGAAATACAGGCTCGAAGAGCGGAAGATCATTCTTGCGGCGGCGCTGCACGACGTGGCGAAAAACATGCCGCCCGACGCGCCCGAACTTGCGGGCTTTTCCATGGAAGAAGAGGTGCCGCCTCCCGTTCTGCACCAGTTTACGGGCGCGTACGTCGCCGAGCACGTTTTGGGCGTGACGGATGCGGACGTTCTGGGCGCCGTGCGCTGGCATACTTCCGCAAAGCCCAACATGACCGAACTGGAAAAGGCGATATACCTTGCCGACATGCTCGAACCGGGTCGGGATTTCCGCGGCGTGGAATCTTTGCGCAAACTCTTTTATACCGATCTGGACGCGTGCCTTCTGGAAAGCCTGCGCCTTCAGATCAAATACCTCAAACGACAAAAAGGCGAGATCTATCATCTCACCCTCGAAGCATATCAATTTTTAAAGGAACGGAAAAAAACATGAAGAAGAAAACAGAAAACCAAACCGAAACGCTTGCAAAGAGCATCTGCGAATTTTTATCCTCGAAAAAGGGCGAGGACATCGTGCTCATCGACGTGCGCGAAAAGACTTCGCTGTGCGACTACTTTATCGTGGCGAGCGGCCGCAGCACCCAGCAGGTCAAGGCTCTTTGCGAAAATCTCGAAGATAAACTGTCCGCGGAAGGGTTGGAACCCAAACGCACGGAGGGCGTGCGCGACGGGCGGTGGGGCGTTCTCGATTACGGCGACGTCATCGTGCACGTGTTCAACGACGAATCGCGGCTCTTTTATCATCTCGAACGGCTGTGGGAAGACGGCGAAAACGTCGTCCGCTACGCCGATTAGTCGCGGAATTCGATGCGTTTGGGCGTGCCCGTCGTCTCTTTGGCGCGGCGCGTCCGCTTTTTTTCCACGATATAATAGACGTTTTTCTCCCGCGGCTTCGGGAGGGCGGGTTCCGCTTTCGGCTTTTCGGACTCTTCGGGTTTTTCCGCGTTCTTTTTGCGGTTTCTAAGTTCGATGCGCACCGCTTTCACGCCCACCACGACGCTGAAACACAGGCCGAACAGGATCAGAAGATATAGCCCGCCGATCAAGGTGCTTGCCAATAAATTCATTCTTTGCCTCCGCAGTCTTTTGACAGAATATATCATGTTATAAAGCGCGCGGCGTGGCTGATTTTGCGAAAAAAGGAGTTTTTTCCCCGAATGAGAGTATTCGACGTGATCGAACGAAAGAAAAACAGGGCGGAACTGACCCGAGAGGAGTTGCGATTCTTTTGCCGCGCCGTCGCCTCGGAAGAGGCGACCGATTCGCAGATCGCGGCGTTCTGCATGGCGGTGCTTTTGAACGGCATGACCGACAGGGAGTGCGCAAACCTCACGCTCGCCATGACGGAGAGCGGCGAAACTTTGCCGCGCCCGCAGGGCGGCGGCGTGTTCGCGGACAAGCATTCCACGGGCGGCGTGTCCGATTCGACCACGCTCGTGCTCGTGCCCGTTCTGAGCGCGCTGGGCGTCAAATGCGCCAAACTTTCGGGGCGGGGACTGGCGCACACGGGCGGTACGCTGGATAAAATGGAAAGTTTCGGCTGCCGCGTGGATCTTTCCCCCGAAGAATTCGAAGAGCAGGTGCAGACGATCGGCGCCGCCGTCGCGGGGCAGACGAAGAGCACCGTGCCCGCGGACAAGCGCATGTACGCCGTGCGCGACGTGACCGCCACGGTGGACAGCGTTCCGCTCATCGCCTCGTCGGTCATGAGCAAAAAACTCGCCTCTTTCGCGGATATCATTCTTTTGGACGTCAAATACGGGAGCGGCGCGTTCATGAAGCGCGAAAAGGACGCCGAAACGCTGGCGCGGCTGATGGTATCCATCGGCAAGACGGCAAACCGCCGCGTGTCCGCCGCGATCACGCGCATGGATTCCCCCCTGGGCGACAACGTGGGCTGCAATCTGGAAGCGCGCGAGTGCGTGGAAGTGCTCAAAGGCAAACGCAACGATCTTGCCGAACTTTCGCTGTTCCACTGCGCGAAAATATTGCGGGCGGCGCGCGGCGTTTCCGAAGAGGAGGGGCTGCGGCTGGCGAAAGAGTGCATAGCCTCGGGTAATGCGCTGGAACAGTTGGAAAAGATCGTGCGCGCGCAGGGCGGCGACGGGCGCTCCGTTCGGGACGAAACGCGTTTGCCGCTGGCAAAAAACGTGCGCGAGATACGCGCGGACAGAGAGGGTTGGCTCTCCGTCGACGCTCTGATTCTGGGCACCGCCTGCGCGGAGTTGGGCGGCGGCAGGCTCAAAGAGGGGGACGAAATCGATCACACGGTCGGCTATTCCCTGAAAAAGCGCGCGGGGGATCACGTGAAAAAGGGCGAAGTGCTCGCGCTGGAATATTCAAATCAAAAGAAAACGGCGCTCGCCGAGCGCGCGTTCGGCATAACGGCGGAGCGGCCCGCGCAAAAGCCGCTCGTATATTCGTTCATCGAATAAGGAGGTAATTATGTTTTCATTCAAAAAGAAAGCCAAAGAAGAAAAGGCGGCGCCGAAAGCGGAGCCCGTTTCCGAAATAAAAGAAACGCCTTCGGGCATTCCCGAAAACGAACTGGAAGAATTCGAGGAATTCAAGCGCCAGAAAAAATTGTTGGAGATCCGCCGCCTGCTCAAAAAGATCGACCATACTCTTTTGAAACAGACCGCCACCAAAGCGGATCTGAAAAAACTGTGCGACGAGGCGATGGAATACGGTTTTTATTCGGTGTGCGTGCAGCCCGTGCACGTGCGCGAGGTGTGCGCGTATCTGGGTGACAGTCCCGTGGACGTGGCGTGCGTGGTGGGCTTTCCCATGGGCGAAAACCTTACGGAAACCAAAGCGTTCGAGACAAAAAAGGCGATCGCGGACGGCGCGGACGAAGTGGACATGGTCGCCTGCATTTCCGCCGTCAAAAACGGCAACTGGGCGTACGTGAAAAAGGATATCAAAAAGGTGGTCGCCGCCGCAAAGGGCCGCCCCGTCAAGGTCATTCTGGAAACTTCGCTTTTGACGCGCGACGAACTCGTCAAGGGTTGCCAGTGCGCGAAGGACGCGGGCGCTTCGTTCGTCAAAACGAGCACGGGCTTTTTCGGCGGCGGCGCGACCGCGGAGGACGTGCGGCTGATGAAAGAGGCGGTCAAGGGCGCGTGCTTCGTCAAGGCGTCGGGCGGCATCAAAAACGGCGAACAGTTCAAAAGCATGCTGGACGCGGGCGCCGACCGCGTGGGAACGAGTTCGGGCGTCGAGATCGCAAAGGACCTCAACGGAAAATAGGGAAAAAAGACCGTTTTGCAGCGGTCTTTTTTTGTGTAAAAAATTTTTCGGTTTTCCGTTTAAAACTCTTGACAATATGACACAATAAGAATATAATAGCGTTAGCACTTAAACAAACAGAGTGCTAACATTGTGAACGGAGAAGTGCCAAAGGTTCGCGGAGAAACGGGTTATGAAAATTTCCGACAGAAAAAAGAAAATCTTGCAGATCGTGGTCGACGAGTATATCAATACCGCCGTGCCCGTATCGAGCAAGACCATAACCGAAAAGCATCTCGGCGGCGTATCGTCCGCAACGGTGCGCAACGAACTCGCCTCTTTGGAAGAGTTGGGCTATCTGACGCAGTTCCACACTTCGGGCGGCCGCGTGCCGTCGCCCGCCGCATACCGCTTTTATATCGAAGAACTGATGGAAAAGGGTTCGCTTTCGCAAGCCGACCTCGACTATATCAGTTCCGTCATCGGCAAAAAGAGCAACGATCTGGAATATATCCTCAAAAACGTGACGAAAGTCATCAGCGATCTCACCGATTATACGTCGGTGGCGATCACCCCGCACGCGGAGGCGGAGCGCATCCGCAACATCGCCCTTTTGTACTGCGGCGATAAAAAGGCGCTTTTGGTCATCGTCACGGGCGAGCGCATCCTGCGCGACAGTTTCGTGGATATTCCCGAGGATATGACCGCGGAAGATCTGGAAGGCGTTTCCAAGACGCTGTGCAAGGTTTTTTCGGGGCGCTCTCTCTCCGAAGCGAAAGAGGTCGAGGCGGAAGTCTTATCGGAATTTTCGCAGTATAAGGAACTCATGTGCGAAGTGCTCGACGCGCTGAAAATGTACACCAAGACGCGCGAGGGCGACGTAGTGCTCTCGGGCGAAAATAAAATTTTCAATCATCCCGAATACGAGGACGTGGAAAACGTCAAAAATTTCATCTCGGTCATTTCCAGCAAGGATCGGCTCGCGGAGATCATCGGGGAAGAATCGGACGAGATCCAGATCAACGTCAAGATCGGTTCCAACGAGGAGGGGGAGATCCCCAAAGACTGCTCGTTCGTGACCGCGACCTATTCGGCGGGCGGCAAGAACCTGGGAACGTACGGCGTGATCGGCCCCATCCGGATGGACTATACCAAAGTGATTACCGTGCTGGAAAACGTAGGCAAAGTGCTGGAAGACATCATCAACAGCCGCAATCTGCCCGAAAGCACGAAAGGAAGTGACGAAAATGAACGAAAATGAAGAAAATATGCAGCCGCAGCCCTGTGAAACCCAAACGGAAACGCCGCAGGAACCCGTAAAGGCGGAGAGCGAAAAAGCCGAGCACGGCAAGCAGGGCAAAAAGTGGAAGGAAGAGATCGAAAAACTGAAAAGCGAATCGGCTGACTTCAAGGATAAATGGATGCGCAGCGCGGCGGAGTTCGAAAACTTCAAAAGGCGCAACGCCGACACGCGCCGCACGAGTTATCTCGAAGGGCGCGCGGACGTCGTGCTGAAAGTTCTGCCCATCGGCGACAATCTCGAACGCGCGCTTACCATGTGCGACGAGAACACGAAAAAAGGCATCGAGATGGTGCTTAAAAGTTTCCGTCAGTTTCTCGAAGGGGAGGGCATCGAAGAGATCGACCCTCTAGACGAGGAGTTCGATCCCAACTTCTGCGAGGCGATCATGAGCGAACCCGCGGCGGAAGGCGTCGAGGCGGGTTACGTCAAGGAAGTATTTTTAAAAGGCTACAAGCGCGGCGACAAAATTCTGCGCTATGCGCAGGTCAAAGTGACCTGCTGAACAAATAAAAAATTTTCAATTCAGGAGCGTGATATATTATGGGAAAAGTAATCGGAATCGATTTAGGAACAACGAACTCTTGCGTGGCGGTCATGGAAGGCGGCGAGCCCGTCGTGATCCCCAACCCCGAAGGCGCCAGAACGACGCCGTCCGTGGTGGCGTTTCAGAAAGACGGCCAGCGCATCGTAGGGCAGGTCGCCAAGCGTCAGGCGGTGGCGAACCCCGACAGGACCGTGCTCTCCATCAAACGGCATATGGGCAGCGATTTCAAAGTCGCGATCGACGATAAAAAGTATTCGCCGCAGGAAATTTCCGCGATGATCCTTTCCAAACTGAAATCGGACGCGGAGGCGTACCTCGGCAGCAAAGTGACCGAGGCGGTCATCACCTGCCCCGCATACTTTACCGACAGCCAGCGCCAGGCGACCAAGGACGCGGGCAAAATCGCGGGGCTGAACGTCCTGCGTATCATCAACGAGCCGACGGCGGCGGCGCTCGCCTACGGGCTGGATAAGGACACGTCCAACCACAAGGTCATGATCTACGATCTCGGCGGCGGCACGTTCGACGTTTCCATTCTGGAGATCGGCGACGGCGTGTTCGAAGTTCTGGCGACCAACGGCAACAATATGCTGGGCGGCGACGACTTCGATAAAAAGATCATGGACTATCTCGTAGAGGAGTTCAAAAAAAAGGAAGGCGTAGACCTTTCCAAGGACAAAATGGCCATGCAGAGGCTCAAAGAGGCTGCCGAAAAGGCGAAGATCGAACTTTCGGGCATGAGTTCCACCAACGTCAACCTGCCCTTCATCACCGCTACGGCGGAAGGCCCCAAGCACCTCGACGTGGACGTCACCAAACAGAAATTCGACGCGCTGACGGCGGATCTCGTCGAAAAGACGGTCGAGCCGATGCGCCTCGCCATGAAAGACGCGGGCCTCACGTATAAGGACATCGACAAAGTCATTCTCGTCGGCGGCTCCACGCGTATCCCCGCGGTCGTCGAAAAAGTAAAAAATATTACGGGTAAAGAGCCTTTCAAGGGCATCAACCCCGACGAATGCGTCGCGGTCGGCGCGGCGGTGCAGGGCGGCGTTCTCTCGGGCGAAGTCAAGGACGTACTGCTTCTCGACGTCATGCCCCTCTCCCTCGGCATCGAAACGCTGGGCGGCGTGACTACCAAACTCATCGAGAGAAATACGACGATCCCCGTCAAAAAGTCGCAGGTGTTCTCCACCGCGGCGGACAATCAGACGCAGGTCGACATTCATATCTTGCAGGGCGAACGCGAATTCGCCAAGGACAATAAGACGATGGGCCGTTTCGAGTTGACGGGCATTCCTCCCGCACCGCGCGGCGTGCCGCAGATCGAAGTTACTTTCGACGTGGACGCGAACGGCATCGTGCACGTGACCGCCAAGGATATGGGCACGGGTAAGAGCACGGATATCACCATCACGTCTTCGACCAACCTCTCCGAGGCGGATATCGACAAGGCCGTGAAAGAAGCGGAACAGTTTGCCGAAGAGGATAAAAAGAGAAAGGAAAAGATCGACAACAAGAACAAACTGGACGGCATGATCTTTACCGTGGAAAAATCCGTCAAGGAACTGGGCGACAAACTTTCCGACGAGGACAAAGCGTCCCTCGAAGAGGCTGTAAAGAGCGCCAAAACGGAAATGGAATCGGAGGACGACGAGCGCATCGTCGCGGCGACGGAAAAACTCGCGAACGAGAGCCAGGCAATCTTCGCCAAGATCTATCAGCAGGCGGGCGGCGCCGCCGGCGAGGGACAGGGACCTGCCGACGACGGCGACACCGAATTCCACCAAAATTAAGAAAAAAACAGAATGCCGTGATTTTTCACGGCATTCCTGTACTATTCGGCAATTTTATTTTACACGGCCGATACGCTGTACAAATCCGCCGTTTTGTGGTACAATCTCCGACAGGTGATTTTGCCCCGCGGTTTTTGCCGCGTAAAAATTCGGTACATAGGACAGGAATATGGCAACGAAAAATTATTATGAAATTCTCGGCGTGGACAGAAAGGCGACGGACGCCGACATCAAGTCGGCGTACCGCAAACTCGTCAAGCAGTACCATCCCGATCTTCATCCGGGCGACGCGGCCGCCGCGGCAAAATTCAAAGAGGTCAACGAAGCGAACGAAGTGCTTTCCGACGCGCAGAAACGCGCCGCCTACGATTATGAACTCGATCATCCGGGCGCGCGTGCGGGCGGCGGCTTTTCGGGCGGCGGATTCTCCGGCAGCGGGTTCGGCGGCTTCGGCGGGTTCGGAGATATTTTCAACGATATTTTCAGCGGGTTCGGCGGTAGCGCGTCCTCGCGCGATACGCAGGGCGAGGATATCACCCGCGAAGTCACTTTGAGTTTTTTGGACGCCGCCAAGGGCTGCGTCAAGGAAGTCAGATATACCCGCAACGAGCCGTGCCCCTCGTGCAAGGGTACGGGCGCCAAAGGCGGCACGGCTTTCAAAACGTGCGAAAAATGCGGCGGCAGCGGCCAGGTGCGCTATACGCAGGATACGTTGTTCGGGCGCACCATCCGCATGGCGGCGTGCGACGCGTGCGGCGGCAGCGGCAAAAAGATCACGGATTTCTGCTCCGACTGTAAGGGCAAGGGCTATACCAAGAAAGAGACGGTCGTCACCCTCAATATTCCCGCGGGCGCGGACACCAATTCGTACGTGCGCAAAAAGGGATTCGGGCAGGCGTCCTCGATGGGCGGCGAGCCTGGCGATCTCATCGTCATTTTCCGCGTCGAACCGCATAAGATATTTAAGAGAAAGGATAAGGATCTGTACATCGAACTTCCCGTTTCTTTCAAGACGGCGGCGCTCGGCGGCAAGGTGAAAGTCCCCGGCATCGACGAAACGTTCGAATATCTCGTACCCGAGGGCACGCAGAGCGGCACCGTTTTCTGCGTGCGCGGCAAAGGGCTGAAAACGCGCACGGGCACGGGCAATCTGTACATTACCGTCGTGGTGGAGGTGCCTTCCAAACTCAACAAGGAGCAAAAGCGCCTTTTGGAGGAACTGGATTCCAACGTCGACATAAAGCAGTGTTCGAAGATGAAGCAGTTCCGCGACCATATGCAGGCAATGTACGGCAAGGACCCGTACAACTGATATACCCCGGCCTTTACCGAAATTTACGGTAAAGGCTTTGAACGTTTTCGGAGGTTTTCGAATGGCAAAAAAGCAACCCGCGCCCGAGGAAAAGGCGATCCTTCGCGCCATGGACGAAAAGAGCAAAAAATCCCTGCGGCTCAATTTTATTTTGCAGGGATTTACGCTCCTGACCGCGATCGCATCGCTCGTCATGTTTTTCGTGGACGACAACAGAGGACTGGATACCACCGTTTTTCAACTGATGCAGTGCGTCATGGCGCTCGTCATTTTCAACGTGCCGCTCTTCATTTCGCGCAAATTCAAGTGCTATATCCCCAATTTTATCACCATTTTGCTGTATATCTTCATCTTTATGCACTTCATTCTGGGCGAAATTTATCGCGCGTACGACCATATTCTGCTCTACGATAAGTTTCTTCACACTTCGTCGGGCATGGTATTCTGCCTTCTGAGCCTTTCCATCGTCTGGCTTTTCAACAACTCCGAGGACGGCAAAGTGAAACTTTCGCCCTTTTTCGTGGTGCTTTTCACTTTCTGTTTTACGCTGACGCTGGAATATCTCTGGGAGATCGTGGAATACGGCTGCGACCGTCTGATCGGGCTGAATATGCAGCGCTGGCAGGACAGCATCGTCGAAACCTTGCCGAACGGCGATACGGTGCACAGCGTTCCCTGGGGCAACGCCATCGCCGATACGATGGGGGACATGATCGTCAACGTCGTCGGCAGTTTCGTCATGTGCGTCATCATCTACGTGAGCATGAAGAAAAAGCCCGACTGGTTCAAGGGCAAAGTCATCATGACCGAAAAGCAGTTCGAAAAGATCGTCATGAAAGAGGATGCGTCCTCCTCCGATCCCGAACAAGACGAAAAATCCGACAAACGCGAATAATTTTTAAGGAATAAAACCAATGAAATTCATCGAATTCACCGTGCATACGACCACAGAAGGGAGCGAACTCGTTTCGGATATATTCTGGAATTATACCAATTACGGCGTGACCATCTGCGACGTCAATGATATCGTCGCCCTGCAAAACGACAAGCGCACGTTCTGGGACTACATGGACGACGATCTGACCGCCGTGCAGGACAGCGATGTGCTCGTCAAATGTTTTCTGCCCGTGGATATCGCGGACGAAAATATCAGGAGCATCGTTTCCGACTTAAACGAACTCAGCGAACGCGCCCGCGGCTCCGTCCGCCTCGGCTCTCTGGAAACGGGCCGCCGCGAGATCGACGGCGACGACTGGATCGACGTGTGGAAAAAGCATTTCCGCCCCATTCATATCGGAAAGATCGTCGTCTGTCCCGAATGGATCCCTTACGAGCCGCAGGAGGGCGAACAGGTCGTCAAACTCGATTCCAACATGGCGTTCGGCACGGGCGAACACGAAACGACGTCCATGTGTCTGGAACTGTTGCAGGGCGCTGTGAAGGCGGGGGATACCGTCATCGACGTGGGCTGCGGGAGCGGCATTCTCGGCATCGCCGCCGTCAAACTGGGCGCAAAAAAGGCGTATCTGACGGATATCGATTACGTGGCGGTGCGCAGCGCCGAACACAACAGCGAACTCAACGGCACCGCCGACAGGACGGTCATAGCCCTTTCCAACCTTCTGGACGACGCGAAGATCGCGGGCGAAGTTATGACCGCGAACATTACGGCAGATATCTTATGCGCCCTTTCCGAGAGTATTCCCGAAAATCTCAAAGAGGGCGGCACGCTCATTCTGTCGGGCATTATCGAGAGCAAACTCGCGCAAGTTGTCGCCGCGTACGAGTCCAAGGGGCTCGCCCTGCAAAAACAGTTGAGAAAGGGCGAGTGGTTCGCCCTGTTATTCAAAAGATAGGTCGCATATGGCGCATAAAAGATTTTTTGTGGAAAAAATATCGCCCGAAACCATCCTGACGGGCGAGGAATATTCGCACGCGAAGAACGTTTTGCGCATTGAGGCGGGCGAAGAGATCGTGCTTTTGGACGGCTCGGGCAAGGAATATTGCGCGATCGTCAACGAAGTGAAAAAGAAAGAGATCGTCTGCCGCGTCGTGTCCGAGCGCGCGAACGACAAGGAATGCAAGACTTCCGTCACGCTGCTTTGCGGCGCGCTCAAAGGGGATAAGACCGAACTCGTGGTGCAGAAAGCGACGGAATTGGGCGTAAAGCGCATAGGCGTCTTTTCAAGTAAATACTGTTCGGCGTACATGAACGAAAACAAGTTGGAACGGCTCAACAAGGTCGCGCGCGAGGCGGCCAAACAGTGCCTGCGCGCCGCGGCGCCCGAAGTGGTCTATTTTACTACGCTCGAAGAGGCGCTTTTAAGCGCCCAGAGCATTCACAACAAAATTTTCGCCTGTGAATTTGCGCGGGAGAGCGAAATCGATCTGCACCGTCTGGAGGGCGACTGCGCGTTGGTCGTGGGCAGCGAGGGCGGCTTTTCCGAAGAAGAGTTCGAACTTGCGCGTTCACTCGGCTATGCGGGCGTGACGCTGGGAAAGCGTATCCTGCGCGCCGAAACGGCGGCGATCGCGCTGACCTCCGTCGCCTTGTTCGCGCTGGGGGAAATGCAATGAAAAAGGCGGTCGTCTTTACGCTCGGCTGCAAGGTGAACGACTGCGAGAGCGGTTCGCTCATGCAGGGGCTTTCCGAACTCGGCTACGAGGTCACGGACGAACTCGTCCCCGCCGATTTGTATATTCTGAATACCTGCGCCGTCACGGGCGAGGCGGAAAAAAAATCCCGCCAATGCGTGGCGCGCGTGCAAAAACTCAATCCCGCGGCGCGCGTCGTCGTGTGCGGCTGCGCCTCGCAGCGCGATCCGCGTGCGTTTGCGGAAAAACCCAACGTCACCCTCGTTTCGGGCGCGCGGCAAAAGGGCAAGATCCTCTCTTTGTTGCGCAAGGAGGGCGTGTACATCGACGACGGCGACAAGGCGTACGACGAACTTCCGCCCGCGAAAAACCTGAAAACGCGCGCGTTCGTCAAAATTCAGGACGGGTGCGACAATTTCTGTTCCTATTGCGTCATTCCGTATCTGCGCGGCAGGAGCCGTTCCCGCTCCCTTGCGAGCGCGGCGGCGGAAATTCTCGGTTCGGACGCGCTGGAAACGGTCGTCACGGGCATCGACGTTTCCTCTTACCGCGACGGCGAACGCGATCTCGCTGATCTGATGATTGCCGTCGCGAACGCGAAGAGCCGTCTGCGGCTGGGCTCTTTGGAAGTGGGCGTCATCACCGAACGGCTGCTCGACGCGCTGAAAAAGGTGCGCGATTTCGCGCCGCACTTTCACCTTTCTTTGCAGAGCGGCGCGGACGCGGTGCTGAAAAAGATGAACCGCCATTATACGAGTGCGCAATATCTCGAAAAAGTTGAACTCATACGCAGATATTTCCCGCGCGCGGCGATCACGACGGATATCATCGCGGGCTTTCCCACCGAAACGGAAGAGGATTTCGCCGAGACGCTGGACTTTATCGGCCGCGTCGGGTTTTCGCAGATCCACTGTTTCTGTTACAGCCGCCGCGAGGGGACGAACGCCGCAAAGTGGAAAGAACTGCCCGCGACCGTCAAAAACGAGCGTTTGCATATCCTGCTGCAAAGGGCGAAAGAGGTGCGCGAAGAGTACGAGCGCGGATTTGTCGGCGAAACGCTTTCCATGATCTGCGAGGAGGAAAAGCACGGATTTACCGAAGGATACGGCGAAAATTATATCCGACTGTATCTTGCGGGGAAATATACGGGCAAGTTCGGTGTCGTCGCCGTGCGGCCCTATGCCGACGGGCTTCTCGTCGAGCCTGTGAACCAAACGAAAGGAGAATCAAAATGAGTCTGGACGAAAACTGTATTTTCTGTAAGATCCTCCGCGGGGAGATCCCCTCGGACAAGGTGTATGAGGACGGGGATATGCTCGCGTTCCGCGACATTCACCCGCAGGCGAAGGTGCACGTATTGTGCGTTCCCAAGTCGCACTTCTCTTATCTTTCCGAAATGGGCGAAAAGGAACGCGGACTCGTCGGAAAGTGTATGGCGAAACTTCCCGAAATCGCCCGCCTCGCGGGCATCGAAAACGGTTACCGCGTCATCATCAACCAGGGCGAGGACGCGGGGCAGACCGTCTTTCATCTGCATATCCACATTCTGGGCGGCCAGAATATGGGCGAAAATCTGCTGTGAGCGAAACGCCCCGCAAACTTACGTTTGCGGGGCGTTTATTTTATAATGCGAACAGTTCGCAGACGGCGGCCGTTATGATGGCGAACAGAGAAAAGGCGATGCAGAGCAGGGGCGCAGGGCCAATCATGTAGCCCTCGGCGCCCGTTTCGCTCAAAAGCGAACACGCGGCTGTGAGCGCTCCCATACACAAAAATGCGCAGATGCCAGAGCACGTCAGCCGCGCCGCATTTTTGTTTTTTGCGCGCGCGTGAAAAAGAATATATGCAAGAGAAACCAGAAACAAAAGCGCGGCGCAGACCGCGCTCGTGATCATGGGGCGCGCCGAAAGTCCCTCGCTTTGCAGATTATAATAGCAAAGATTTTGTTCTTCTCCGACGGGCAGCGACATAAAGATAAAAAGTAAAAGCGCGGTCAAGCAGAATACGGGCGCGGGCAGTGCGGCGGCGGTCGCGCGCTTGGTTGATTTCGGCAAACCCCGTTCGGGCGCGTCTTGTTTTTTGCCTTTGCCCATCCTTTCTCCTCTTTTCTTGAAACAGTTATAAACTGTATTTTTTTCATTATACAGTTACAAACTGTATAATGTCAAGTAAGTATGGAAAAAAACAAGGAAAAAGAATTCGAGAATTTCCGCAAGGAAATCTTCGGGCTCAGAAAAGCGAACAAATGGACGCAAAAGCAGGTGGCGGACGCGCTGGGGATCACTGCGCAGTCTTATCAAGCGTACGAGGCGGGGGAGGCGCTTCCTACGCTGCTGAATTTCGTAAAACTCGCCAAACTTTTCGAAATTTCGCCGGACGAACTTTTGGGTTGGGACGAATTCTGAAAATCCGTGAAAAGCGCCTGTAAAAACTTGACATTTTGCAAATATTATATTAAAATAATAAATGCTATATGAAATAAGTGCTTTGGGCGAAGGAGGGTTGAAAGGAATGTCTACCATCAAAGTCGGAGAAAACGAATCGATCGACAGCGCGCTGCGCCGTTTTAAGAGAAAATGCTCGCGCGACGGCATCATCGGAGATCTGCGCCGCAAAGAGCATTACGAAAAGCCTTCCGTACGGAAAAAGAAAAAGTCGGAAGCGGCAAGAAAGAGAAGCGTGAAAAATTGATTACAAAAGCCTGTTATCCAAGATAACAGGCTTTTTGTTTACGCGAATATTGTAGAAAGATGTCCTTTAAGGAGTGAAAAGCATGAAAACGGAAGGCAAAAACTTTAAAAGCGTTGCAAAAGAAGCGAAAATGCGCCTGAAAAAGGGATTTTGGCAGGACTACAAATCGAGTTTGCAGGACGAGTTGGCGCGCGCGAAGAAAGAGGGCATGAACGAGAGCCTCGTCGAGCGCTATTTCGCAGGCAAAGTCACCTGTACCGTCAAGGGCATGGCGGACGACGACGCCTTTTACGAAAAGGTGAAGGAACTTCTTTTGACCGAGGGCGAGGTGAGCGACGCGATCGGGCGGCTCACCGACCGCGAATATTTTGCCTCTTTGGGGTACGAGGAGAAACAGCGCTACACTCTGCGCCTTTCCGAACGCTATTTAAAAGCGCTGGAACGCTTTAAAAAGGAATACGAGTTTGAGTTGAAAAACAGATAGTTTTATATTGAGTTTTCGCGGCAAATATGATATAATAACGAGGAAAATATTTTACTGTGGAAACGATATGAACGAAATTTTGCAAAGACTCAATCCCGATCAACTCAAACCCGTTCTGGATACCGAAGGCGCCGTACTGGTGCTCGCGGGCGCGGGCAGCGGCAAAACGCGCGTCCTTACTTCGCGCATCGCCTACATTGTAGAGGAAAAAGGGGTATATCCTTCCTCCGTTTTGGCGATCACTTTTACGAACAAGGCCGCCAAGGAGATGCAGCAACGATTGTCTTTGATGATCGACAACGCCGAAAGCATGTGGATCTGCACCATCCACAGCATGTGCGTGCGGATCCTGCGCATGTTCGCCGACCGTCTGGGCTATAATAAAAATTTTTCCATTTACAGCGAAACAGAGCGCGCCGCCGTCATCAAAAAATCCTTTCAGGAGTGCGAATACGACGACGAAAAACTCTTGAAAAACGTGAAATGGCACATCGCCAACGCGAAAATGCTCGGGCTGGGACCCGAAGAATACCGCGCAAAGAATGCCGACGTCAAGGGGATCCGCGACATCTGCAACGTCTACGGTCTGTATTGCCGCCACCTCAAAATGAACAACGCGCTGGATTTCGACGATCTTCTGACGGAAACGCTGCGCCTGTTGTCCGCGGATAAAGAGGCGTTGGAGATCCTTTCGGGACGTTTCCGCTATATTCATGTGGACGAGTTTCAGGATACCAACGCGGTGCAGTACGAGATCGTGCGCCTTTTGTCCGTGGTGCACGGCAACCTGTTCGCCGTGGGCGACGACGATCAGAGCATATACGGCTGGCGCGGCGCGAAGATCGAAAATATTCTGCATTTCGAAAAGGACTTCAAAGGCGCGAAAGTGTACAAACTGGAACAAAATTACCGTTCCACCAAAAATATCCTGAAACTTGCGAACGAAGTGATCAAAAACAACGGCATGCGCACGGAAAAAGTACTCTGGACGGAAAATAACGACGGCGAGGAAGCCAAGTATTTTCAGGCGGAGACCGAGCAGGACGAGGCGCTCTTTACGGCGCGCACCATTTCCGATTTGATGAACAGGGGCTATAAATTTTCCGATTTCGCCGTGCTCATGCGCATCAACGCGCTCACCCGCTCGTATGAGCAGGAATTTTCCAAATACAACATTCCGTATAAGGTTTTCGGCGGTTTCCGTTTCTACGAGCGAAAAGAGATCAAAGACCTTCTGGCGTACCTTCGCATCATCAACAATCCCTTCGACAGCGAGGCGGTCACGCGCGTCATCAACGTGCCCAAACGGGGCATAGGCGCCAAGACCGTGCAGGTTTTGGAAGATTACGCGGCGCAGACCGAACTTTCCGTGTACGACGCGATTTTGGACCTCGACGCGCTGCCCCTCAACGCGGGCAGCAAATCTAAACTTGCGGCATTCGGCAATCTTTTGAAAAATCTCGTCGTCAAGGGCGCGGACGAAAGCCCTGACGAACTCATCCGCGACGTCATCAACGACAGCGGCATCCTTTCCATGTATGCCGACGATTCGGACGAGAGCATCAACAAAAAGGCGAACATCGACGAATTCGTCAACTCCATCGACGAGTTCTGCAAACTCAACAAGGACGCGCTCCTTTCCGACTTTCTGAACCAGGTGACTTTGAGTTCGGACACCGACGAGATGGACGAGACCGAATACGTGACGCTCGCCACCATCCATTCGGTCAAGGGGCTGGAATTCAAGGTCGTGTTTTTGGCGGGGCTGGAAGAGAACATCATGCCCGTTTCCCGCGCGGCGATCGATACCAACGAACTGGAAGAGGAGCGGCGGCTGATGTACGTCGCCATCACCCGCGCACGCGAACGGCTGTTTTTCACCCGTTCCAAGAGCCGCTATCTGTACGGCGAACGCTCGATGACGCTGCAATCGCGGTTTATCGGCGAACTTTCCTCTCTGCTCGGCGCAGAAGAAAAGCCGCGCGGCTATTCGGGATATTCCGAATACGGCTACGCGGGCGCGGCGCGCTCCTCCTACGGGGGCTATCGCGACGGCGCGGCGGCGCGGCGTTCCTATCAGTCTTTCAAAGATAAGCGGGACGAGGATTACGGCTATCAGAGCGATCTTCCCGCCGGACCCTCTTCCTCCTACTCGGCGGCTTCGAGTTTCGGGGGCGCGAAAAGCGCGCAAAAGAGCGCGCCGTACGGCATACATACCGTAAAGCCCGGCAAGGATTATTCGAAATTCCGCGCGGGGGTCAAAGTGCGTCACGCCAAATTCGGCGAGGGCATGATCGTTTCCACCAAAGGCGAGGGAAGCGCGCTCGTGCTCAACGTGAGCTTTGCGGGATTGGGCATCAAACAACTTTCCGCACAGTTGGCGCCCATCGAAATCATCGGCTGAGGTGAACTCTATGCAGAGAATGCGCGAACTCGTGGAACTTCTCAATCGCTACGCGTACGAATATTACGTACTCGACGATCCGTCCGTGCCCGACCGCGAATACGACAGGCTGTACGACGAACTCAAGCAACTGGAACAAGAGAGCGGCGAAGTGCTGTTCGATTCTCCCACGCGAAGGGTGGGGGGCGAGCCCGTCAAGGCGTTTTCCCGCCACGAGCATATCGAACGGCTGTACAGCCTGGATAAAGCCGTCACCGAGGACGAGATGCGCGCCTTTTTCACGCGCGTCGAAAAGGCGTGCGGCGAGGTGGGCTATACCGTGGAATACAAATTCGACGGGCTCACGATGTGCCTCACCTACGAGGAGGGGAAATTCGTGCGCGCGACCACGCGCGGCAACGGGAGCGTCGGAGAGGACGTCACCGCGCAGGCGCTCACCATCAAAAGTTTCCCTCTCTCCATACCCTATCAGGGCACGCTGGAAGTGAAAGGGGAGGCGATCATCCGCCTTTCCGTTCTGGAAAATTACAATAAAACGGCGGCGGAGCCGCTCAAAAACGCGCGCAACGCCGCCGCGGGCGCCATCCGCAATCTCGATCCGTCGGTAACCGCGGCGCGAAAGCCCGAGATCTATTTTTACGACGTCAATTACACGAGCGAGCCCTTTTTGCATTCCCAGAGCGAGGCGGTCGCCTTTTTAAAGGAACAAGGATTCAAAGTCTTCGGCTTTTTCGAAATTTGTACGGGCGGCGATCAGGTGCTCGAAGCCATCGAAAGGATCGAAATGAGCCGCAAGGGGCTGGACGTTCTGACCGACGGCGCGGTCGTCAAAGTCAACGAATTTTCCGCGCGCGACACGCTCGGCGCCACCGATAAATTTCCGCGCTGGGCGATCGCTTTCAAATTCGAGGCGGAAGAGGCCGTTACCACGGTGGAAAACGTCACCTGGCAGGTGGGGCGCACGGGCAAACTCACGCCGCTCGCCACCGTTTCCCCCGTCGAACTTGCGGGCGCGACCGTCAGAAAAGCGACGCTCAACAACTTCGGAGACATACTGCGCAAGGACGTCAAGATCGGTTCGCGCGTACTCATCCGCCGCAGCAACGAGGTGATCCCCGAGATCTTAGGCGCCTACGAGCACACGGGCGAGAGCGTGGATATCCAAAAGCCGCTTTTCTGCCCCTATTGCGGCGCGGAACTTTTCGAAGAGGGGGCGAACGTGTTCTGTCCCAACAAAAAGTGCCGCCCGCGCGTGGCGGCTGCGCTCGCCAATTTCGCCTCCAAGGGCGGTATGGACGTCGAAGGTTTTTCCGAGATGACCGCGTATCAACTCATCGACGTTCTGGGCGTATCGAATTTTTCCGATCTCTACTCGTTGGATAAAGAAAAACTTTCGCGGCTGGAAGGGTTCGGCGACAAAAAAATCAAAAATCTTCTGGGCGCGCTGGAAAAGTCCAAACAGGCGCCTCTCGACCGCTTTTTGTTCGCGCTCGGCATCGACGGCATCGGAAAAGTCGCCTCCAAAGATCTGGCGGCGCGTTTCGGCTCGGTCGAAGCGCTGTCGGAGGCGACGGCGGAAGATCTCGTCGCACTGGAAAATATCGGCGAAAAGACGGCGGCGAACGTCGTCGAATATTTTTCCTCGCCCGAAAACAGGGAAGAGATCGGAAGACTGTTTGCGGCGGGCGTATCGCCCTTTGTCAAAAAGCGCGCGGAGGGGATATTTTCGGGCGAAAACGTCGTTCTGACGGGCACGCTGAAAAATTTCAAGCGCAGCGACGCGCAGAAAGCCGTCGAAGAACGCGGCGGCGTGTGCCAGAGCGCCGTTACGGGCAAAACCACGCTCGTCGTGGCGGGCGAGGCCGCGGGCAGTAAACTGGATAAGGCGCAAAGCCTCGGCATCCGCATCGTCGATGAAGAGGAATTTTCCAAAATGCTGCAATAGCGCCGTTTTTACTTGAATTTTTTTGCATATTTTGCTATAATACACACGAGAACGAAAAAGCGGGAGAGGACTCCATGTTCAGTATGACCGGCTTCGGCAAAGGCGAATACAAAGCGGACGGCATCGAGATTTCCGTCGAAGTGAAAACGGTGAACAACCGTTATCTGGACGTGGCGATCAAGAGCCCGAAAATTTTCAACGCTTACGAAGAGATCATCCGTTCCGCAGTGCGCGAAAGGATCACGCGCGGGCATCTGGACGTGTTCGTGAACTATATCGACAAGCGCGAACGGCCCAAGTCGCTGTACGTGGACGCGGGCGCCGCGTCGGGCTACTGCGCCGCCGCAAAAAAACTCAAAGATCTGTTTCCCGGCCTTGCGGACGACTTCACGCTCACGGCGCTCATGCGCTCGCCCGACGTCGTCAGGCAGGAAGAGACGCAGGGCGCGGACGAGGCGCTTTTGAACGCGCTGCAAGCCGCCCTTTGCAAGGCGCTCGACAATCTCAACGCCATGCGGAAAAAAGAGGGCGAAAAACTTTCCGACGACATGCTTTCGCGCATGGACGCGGTGGAAAAACTGGTCGACGAGATCTCCGCGCGCGCCCCCCTCGTTGCGGCGCAGTACAAGAGCAAACTGGAAGAGCGCATGAAGGAGATATTAAACGGCGCGGCTTACGACGAGGCGCGGCTTTTGACGGAAGTGGCGGTGTTTACCGACAAAGCCAACATCGACGAGGAGTTGACGCGCCTTCGTTCGCATATCGCGCAGTTCCGCAATATCTGCAGGGAAGAGCGCGTAGGGCGCAAACTGGATTTTTTGGTACAGGAATTCAACCGCGAATGCAACACCGTCTGCTCGAAGAGCAACGACTTGAAAGTGACCGATTGCGGTCTTGCCTTGAAAAACGAGATAGAAAAGATCCGCGAACAGGTACAGAACGTGGAATAAACAAAATGAAATTAGGAGTGGTATTTTATGATCAACGAACCTGCGGTAGATAAATTGGTGGAAAAACTGGGTACGAAGGAGCATCCCGCTTCACGCTACGAACTGTGCGTCGTGGTGGCGAAAAGGGCGCGCCAGGTCATCGACCAGGCACAGAATCAGGGCATCAAGGAACTGCCCGACAAGATGAAAGAGATCGCGTTTGCCTGCCGCGAGATCGAGAGCGGCAAACTCTCCCTGACGAGAGACTGAACGTTCAGTCCGCATTTCTGCGGAAAAAATCCCCTTGTTTGCTCCGTTTTCGATAGGCGGGGCATTCTGTTTTTTTACGGAGCGAAATGATAGCCGAAGTCATCGTGGACATCGCCCACAGCGAAGTGGACAAAATATTCGAATACCGCGCGGGCGAGAACGTGCGGGCGGGCAGCCGCGTCAAGGTTCCCTTTTCGCGCGGCGTCGCGGACGGATACGTGATGCGCCTCAAGGAAACCTCGGATTTTTCCGCGGACAGATTGAAAAATATCCTCTCCGTGGTCGACGAGATCCCCGTCCTAACCGAGGAATGTCTGCAACTCGCCTATTCGATCGCCGAACGCTATAAGTGCCCCAAGGCGCTCGTATTGAGGCTCTTTCTGCCCGCCGAAATGCGCAAAGGGGGCGTACGGGAACTTTATAAGAGCGTGGCGGTCTATCGAAAGGACTGCGAACTCTCCGCCCGCGCGAACAAACAGTTGTCGGCGCTGGAATTCATCCGCGAAAACGGGCGTTTCGATTATACTGCCCTGTGCGAAAAGTTCGGCCGCGCCGCCGTCAACGCGCTTGCGGAAAAGGGCGCGATCGCGCTGGAAAAACAGCGCGTCGCACGTTCGCCCTATAAAGACGTGGAGGGAGAACATGAGGAACGCGCCCTGACGGACGCGCAGAAAAAAACGGTGGAGGGCATTCTCGCCTCGAATAAGACGGTGCATCTCGTACACGGCGTGACGGGCAGCGGCAAGACGGAAATTTATCTCACCCTCATCAAAAAAATGCTGGAAGAGGGAAAGAGCGCAATCTTTCTGGTGCCTGAAATTTCACTTACGCCGCAGATGCTTTCCCAACTGCGGGCAAAGTTCGGTCACAGCGTGGCGATCATCCACAGCGGCCTTTCGGCGGGCGAAAAATTCGACGAATGGTGGCGTTTGAGGACGGGCGAGGCGAAGATCGCCGTCGGCGCGCGCAGCGCCGTATTCGCGCCCGTCGAAAACGTGGGCGCCATCGTCGTGGACGAAGAGCACGACGGCTCCTATGCGAGCGAAACCAATCCCCGCTATTCCACGTTCGAGATTGCAAAGTTCCGCGCCGAATACAACGGCGGAAAACTGATACTCGGCAGCGCCACCCCCTCGGTGGAAACGTACTTGCAGGCGAAAGAGGGAAAGTTCGGACTGTACGAACTGCCCGACCGCATCAACGCGCGGCCGCTTCCGGAGATCGTCACGGCGGATATGCGAAAAGAGGTGCGGCGGGGCAACAATACCCCGTTTTCGGCGGCGCTCCGCGAGGAGTTGGAAGATTGCCTTGCAAAGGGAAACCAGGCCATTTTATTTCTGAACCGCCGCGGCTTCGCGCAGAGCGTCATCTGCCGCGACTGCGGCTACGTCGCCAAGTGCGAGGCGTGCGACGTTTCGCTCACCTACCACAGCGACGAAAACGTGCTCAAATGCCATTACTGCGGCGCGTCGTACCATATGCTCTCCGCCTGTCCCGAATGCGGCGGCGTGCATTTGAACTACACGGGCACAGGCACGCAGAAAGTAGTGGGGGAACTGAAAAAGATCTTTCCCGAGGCGCGTATTTTGCGCATGGACAACGACACGACGGCGGGCAAGGAAGGGCACTTCAAAATTTTAAAGGCGTTTTCCGAGCGGCAGGCGGACATATTGGTCGGCACGCAGATGATCGCCAAAGGGCACGACTTTCCTTCCGTCACGCTCGTGGGGATTCTCGACGCGGACATGAGCCTGCATTTTTCCGATTACCGCAGCGGCGAGCGTACCTATCAGCTCATCACGCAGGTCGCGGGGCGCAGCGGCCGCGCGCGGGAAAAGGGTAAGGTGGTCTTGCAGACGTTCGATCCCGAAAATTATATCCTGCGCTACGCGGTAACGTACGATTACAAGGGATTTTTCGAACACGAAGTTTCCCTCAGAAAGGCGACCGCGTTTCCGCCCTTTGCAAAGATCGTGCGCGTGATGGTTTCCTCCGAAGAGGAGAAAAAGGCGCTCGAAGCGCTCAAAGAGGTATATTTCCCTCTCAAAGAACTGTTCGAAAGCAACCGCGAAAAATTTTTGTTTTTCAATAAAATGAAGGCGCCCATCAAGCGTATCCAGAATAAATTCCGCTTTCAGGTGCTGATGCGGATCGCGGACGAATCCCTTCTTCCGCAAATATACGAATGCGCAGCGGCGCATAAGAGAAAGGACGTTCTCGTCTACGTGGAAGAAAATCCCGCCAATCTCAGTTAAGTTGCGCGGAAATACATATGTAAAAGAGGAGCAAAATGGCAATCAGAAAAGTTGTGCAGGTAGGCGACGACGTCCTGCGTAAAAAATGTTTCGAAGTGACTTCGTTCGACGAAAAGTTGTGGATGCTTTTGGACGATCTCAAAGATACCGTAAAAAAAGAAGAGGGCGCGGGGCTCGCCGCGCCGCAGGTGGGTGTTTTGCGCCGCGCGGTGGTGGTGGACGTGGACGAAGGGTTTTTCGAGTTCGTCAATCCCGTCATCGTCGAATCGAGGGGCAGCCAGACGGGTTTCGAGGGTTGTCTGTCCGTGCGCGGAAAGCACGGCGTCGTCACCCGCCCCAACGTGGTCAAGGTAGAGTTTTTCGATCGGTACGGTAAAAAACAATCGCTCGTCGCAAAGGGCTTTTTCGCCCGCGCGGTGTGCCACGAACTCGACCATCTCGACGGCGTTCTCTATATCGACCGCGCCGAATTTGTGGAAGGCGCCAGGGATTAAAAAGGAGCGGCTATGAAACTCGTCTTTGCGGGCGCGCCCGAATTTTCGGTTCTGCCCTTGAAAAAAATTTTAGAGGAAGGTTACGAGGTGGCGGCAGTCGTCACCCAGCCAGACAAGCCCGTGGGGCGAAAGGCGATCGTTACGCCCACGCCGCTCAAAGTTTTCGCGCGCTCGCGCGGCATTCCCGTATTGGATTTTCCCAAGATCCGCGAACATATCGGGGAACTTGAAAGCCTGCGCGCCCATCTCATGGTGACCTGCGCGTACGGCCAGTTGCTCACCGAAAGCGTTCTGAACGCGTTTCCCGCGGGCGTCTATAATATCCACGCTTCCCTGCTCCCCAAATACCGCGGCGCGTCCCCCGTGGCCGCGTGTATTCTGAACGGGGAAACGGAAACGGGCATCACCGTCATGAAGACGGACGTCGGGCTGGATACGGGGGATATGCTGCTGCAAAAGAGTATCCCGATTGCCCCCGAGGATACGGCAGGCACGCTGTCCGAAAAACTTTCCGCGCTCGGCGCGGACTGCATCGTCGAGGCGCTCGCTCTTTTAAAGGGCGGCAAGGCTGTCTTGACGCCGCAGGATAACGATCGGGCGACGCTCGTGAAAAAAATCAAAAAGGAGCACGCGCGCATCGATTTTACCGAGGACGCGGCCGCGATCGTAAACCTCATCCGCGCCATGAACCCCGCGCCCGTCGCCTATACTTATCTTAACGGCAAGGCGCTCAACGTTTTTTTTGCGGAAACCGCCGAAGGGGAGGTAGGCGCCTCGGGCGAAGTGATCGCCGCGGATAAGAGAGGCATTCTGGTACGGGCGGGGAAAGGCGCGGTGCGCCTTCTGGAAGTGCAGGCGGAGGGCGGCAAGCGCATGCGCGCCGCCGACTTCGTCAACGGGCGCAAGATCGCCGTCGGCGACGTGCTGACGGGAGAAAACGCATGACGAATCCTTTCTGTGATCCCTATCTCGTCCTTTCCAAAGTTTACGGCGGCGGCGCGTATCTCAAACAGGCGCTCGCCGATACGCCGATGGAAGAGGCGAACCGCGCTCGTACGGTAAAAATATCTTACGGCGTTCTGGAAAACGACGGCTATTTCAACGACTGTATCCGCGCGTTCGCGCCCAAAAGCCCCAAACTTCCCGTGCGTATTCTGCTGAAAATCTCCCTCTATCTGCTGCTTTTTATGAACAAGCCCCGCTATATGATCACCGACAACGCGGTGGAATTGTGCAAAAAGTTGGGAAAGGGCGGCGCCGCGGGCTTTCTGAACGCATTTCTGCGCGCGTTCGACGCGGAAAAAGTGCCCGTGCCTGCGGATAAAATCGCGGTGCTCGCGCAAAAATATTCTTATCCCGCATACGCCGTCCGCCGCCTTTTGAAAGAGTACGGCGACGAGGCGGAAAAAATACTCGCGTTCCGAGAAAACAAAGCGTGCGTGCGTTTTGCCTGTTCCCAAGAGGAAGAAAACGTTTTGGCTCGGGGCGGGGAAAAGACGCCTTTCGACCATGTTTATCGCTTTTCCTCTTTCCGCCGCGGAGAGGGCTACGACGAGGGGAAATATACCTTTCAGTCAATCGGCTCAATCGCCGTCTGCGACGCTGTGGAACCCGCCGAACGCTTTTTGGACGCGTGCGCCGCGCCGGGCGGCAAGAGCGTGCTTCTGGCGGCAAAGTGCAGAGAAGTTACGGCGTTCGAACTGCATCCGCACCGCGTAAAACTCATCGGACAGTACGCCGCGCGCATGGGCGTAAACAACGTCACGGCAGTCTGCCGCGATTCGTCCGTGTTCGATCCCGCCTATGAAAACGCGTTCGGCGGCGTCCTGTGCGACGTGCCCTGCTCGGGTTTCGGCGTCGTCTGCGATAATCCCGATATCAAACTGTTCCGCACGGAAAAGAGCCTTACCGAACTTCCCGAAACGCAGTTCGCCATACTTTCCGCCTGTTCGCGCTACGTGAAAGAGGGCGGCGCGCTGTACTATTCCACGTGTTCGGTGTTCCGCGAAGAAAACGACAACGTGGTCGGGCGCTTTTTAAAGGAAAATCCCGCTTTTACCGCGGAAAAAATACATAGCCCGCTCGCGGGAAAGACAACGAGGTTCGGCGTGCAGTTTCTGCCCCATATCTCGTCGGGCGCGGGCTTTTACGTCGCAAAACTGAGGAAACGATGAAAGAGATTTTACAGGATCATTCCCTTTCCGAATTGCAAATTTTGATGGAAGAGTGGGGCGAGCGGAAGTTCCGCGCCGCGCAGATCTTCCGCGGGCTGATGCAGGGAAAGCGCGTTTCCGAACTATCCGAACTTTCCAAAACGCTGCGCGCGAAACTTTGCGAACGGTTTGAAGACGAGCCCGTGAAGATCCGCGAAACGTTCGTTTCGTCCGACGGCACGGAAAAGTATCTGTTTGAACTCGCGGACGGGAACATCGTCGAAGGCGTGTTGATGCGTTATAAATACGGCTGCACGCAGTGCGTTTCCACGCAGGTCGGCTGCCGCATGAACTGCGCTTTCTGCGCGTCGGGCTTAAACGGGCTGGTGCGCGATTTGACGGGCGGCGAAATTTTGTCGCAGGTGCTCGCCGTCAACGCGCGCCGCGGCGGCACGCTCGAAAAGCGCGCCGTCACCAACGTCGTGCTCATGGGCAGCGGCGAGCCGCTCGACAATTACGCAAATACCGTGAAGTTTCTCAGAAACGTCACGGCGGAGGGCGGCATCTGTATCAGCGCGCGCAACATCAGCCTTTCCACCTGCGGGCTCGTGCCGAAAATGTACGAACTCGCCGAGGAAAATCTGCCCGTCAATCTGACCGTGTCGCTGCACTCGCCGCTCGACGAGGAGCGCAAAAAGATCATGCCCGTGGCGAACGCGTATAAGATCGAAGATATTTTAAAGGCGTGCGCCTATTATTTCGAAAAGACGGGGCGGCGGTATATTTTCGAATATTCGCTCATAGACGGCGAAAACGCGGACAAGCGCCACGCGGAACTTTTGGCGGAACTTTTAAAGGGCAGGCCATGCCACGTCAATCTCATCCGCCTCAACGAAGTCAAGGAAAAACGTCTTTCGTCCGTTTCGGAAAAGGAAGCGTACCGTTTTTTGGGGATATTGGAAAAGAGCGGGCTTTCCGCCACCCTGCGCCGCCAGATCGGCGCGGACATCGGCGGCGCCTGCGGCCAACTTCGCGCGAAAAGACTGCGCGAAGTGCAAGATGACCAAAGCGACACAAAGGAGTTACAATGAAACACATCCAGATCGCGCCTTCCATTCTATCGGCGGATTTTTCCGCGATGGGGCAGGCGGTGGAAACTTTACAGCAAGCGGGCGCCGATTTGATCCATTGCGACGTGATGGACGGCAGTTTCGTGCCCAATATCACTTTCGGGCATCACATGGTGCGCGATATCAGAAAACATACTTCGCTGCCGCTCGACGTGCACCTGATGATCGAGCGGCCCGAACGGCACGTGGAAAACTTTATCAAAGCGGGGGCGGATATCGTCACCGTACATCACGAGGCGTGCGGCGCATCGCTCAAAGACGTGCTGCGCCTCATTCGCTCTCTGGGCGCGAAGTGCGGCGCCGTCATCAATCCCGATACGCCCCTTTCCGCCGTGTACGGCGTGCTCGAAGAGGTGGATATGCTGCTCGTCATGAGCGTATTTCCTGGCTACGGCGGACAGAAATTCATTCCGCACGTGCTGGAAAAAACGCGGGAGGCGCGCGCGATCTTCGATCGCTGCAATCCCGATGCCGACGTGGAGATCGACGGCGGCGTGAATTTGCAGAACTGCGGCGGGATCGTCGCGGCGGGCGTCAATATTTTGGTGGCGGGCAATACGGTCTTTTGTTCCGACGATATGGAGGGGACCATCGCCGCGCTGAAAAGAGGAAAATAAGTTGAAAGGCATTCTTTTACTAAACGGCGAGCCGCCCGAAGAAAAGATCCGCGTGGAGAAAGACGATTTCGTCGCCTGCTGCGACGGCGCGTACCGCTGGGCAATGGAAAAAGCGGGGCGCGTAGACCTTCTGACGGGCGATTTCGATTCTTTGGGTTACGTGCCCGAAAACGGCGTCAGATACCCCGAAGAAAAAAACTTTACCGACGGCGAACTCGCGCTGGAAAAACTGCTGGAAGCGGGACTGAAAGAAATTTCCATCTACGGCGGAGGCGGCGGCAGGGAAGACCATCTCTGGGGCAATATCCAGTTGCTGTACGCGGCGCGGCTTCGCGGCGCGCACGCGGTGATGTACACGAAAACGAGCGAAATTTCCTGCGAGAGCGGGCGTTTCCCGATCCGCGGCTGTAAAGGCAGGACGTTCAGCCTCGCACCCGTGGGATACGAGGCGCATATAATGGAGAGTAGCGGGGTAAAGTATCCGCTTACCGACTTGACCCTGCTGGCGGGGAGCTGCCGCGGCGTGAGCAACGTCGCACTTTCCGACGAGGCGGAAATCTTTTGCGACGGCGGCGCGCTTTTCGTATTTAAAATCGTGAGCGGAAAGGAGTGAACGTCATTTGAGGATCATCTGTATCAAACCGCCCCTCGTCATACGAAAAGTTTTAAGAGTCTTTGTGCGCAAGTAAAACAAGGGGGCTCCCGAACGGGAACCCCCTTGTTTTTGCGAATACGGAAAAAAGCCCGCTCTCGGAAAACCGAAGGCGGGCGAAAAGTTCAAAATCAAAAACGGTTACGCTCTTTCGACTTTGTCGCTCTTCAAGCAGCGCGCACAGACGTAAGCGGACTCGACTTTGCCGTCCTTTACGATCTTTACTTTCTGTACGTTGGCTTTGAAAGTTCTTCTCGTTTTGCGGTTACTGTGGCTCACGTTGTTACCCGCACTCTGCCCCTTCTGACAAACGACGCAAACTCTTGACATATCAAACACCTCCACGGTAAATAATCATGATAAACAGCGCGAAACCGCGCTATGCCCGAAACGAGCATTGTTATCTTATCAAAATATCCGAAAAAAAGCAATTATTTTTACGGCGTTTTGCGCAAAAATTATGAAAAATAAAAAAATGTATTGTCCGCGTTCGTATTTTTCTTGCAAATTATGTGAAAATAGTTTAAAATAGCAGTGATACAGGAGTGTTATTATGTCAGTAAAAACGAGCAATGCTTACGGCAATATTTCCATATCCGACATGGCCATCGCCAAAGTCGCCTCGCAGGCGGCTTTAGAGTGCTACGGAATTGTCGAAACCGTGTCGCGCCGTTTTACGGACAGCCTCTCCGAGTTATTCAATAAAAAGACGCAGGGGCGGGGCGTGAAAGTCACGACGAGCGGGGACAGGATCTATATCGACGTGTACGTCATTATAAAATTCGGAGTCTCCATCAACGCCGTCGCCGAATCTTTGAAAGAGAGCGTCAAATACAGAGTCGAGAAATTTACGGGTATGATAGTTGACACGGTCAACGTAAATATTATCGGGGTCAGACTGTAATTCTGTCCCGGATCTAAGGAGATTGCTTTTTCATGCCGAAAACGATTAACAGCGCCGAGTTCCGCAAAATGATTATTTCGGGAGCGCGCGTGCTTGAAATAAACAGAGCGAAAGTAGATTCATTGAACGTATTCCCCGTCCCCGACGGCGATACGGGGACCAATATGTCTTTGACCATACAATCGGCGGTCAAAGAACTCGGTCTATGCTCGTCCAATCGTCTGCCCGAACTTTGCGACGCGGTCGCCAAGGGCGCCTTGAAAGGGGCGCGCGGCAATTCGGGCGTCATTTTGTCCCAGTTGTTTCGCGGGATCTGTTCGGAAATCAAAAAGTACGACGAGATCACCATCAAAGCGTTCGCCAAGGCTATGGAATGCGGCACGCAGGTCGCTTACGGCGCGGTGTCCAAGCCCAAGGAAGGCACAATGCTCACCGTGGCGCGCCTGATGAGCGAGTTTGCCAAACAGGCGGCTCCCAGATACAAAGAATTCAACGCGTTTTTGGACGCGGTCATCAAAAAGGGCGAAGAGGCGCTCGCCAAGACGCCCGAACTTCTGCCCGTATTGAAAAAAGCAGGCGTCGTGGACTCGGGCGGCATGGGGCTTTTGTGCGTGTACCGCGGATTTTTGTCCGTTCTCAACGGCGAAGAGGTGGACGAGTCCGCCGTATACGAACCCGAAACTTCCGATTCGGAAGACGCGTTCGGCGACAATTCGGATATCGTCAATCTCGATCTAGGCGAAATTGAATTCGCCTACTGCACGGAATTTTTCATCATCAACCTCAAAAAACAGACGACGCTCGCGGACATAGACAAACTCAAAGAAAAACTGATGACCATCGGCGATTCCGTCATCTGCATCGGCGATCTGGAACTCGTGAAAGTGCACGTGCACACCAATAATCCCGGGCTCGCGCTCTCTTCGGCGGTGGAACTCGGCGAACTCGACAGAGTGAAGATCGAGAACATGCTCGAACAGAACAGGGCGCTCCGCGCCAAGCGCGAGGCGGAGAAAAAGGAAATGGGTATGCTCGCCATCTGCGCAGGCGACGGGCTTTCGGAAATATTCAAAGATCTTCTGGTAGACCGCGTAATCGAGGGCGGGCAGACAATGAACCCCAGCGCGAGCGACATTGCGGACGCGGTGCAGAGGATCAACGCGGAGCACGTGTTCGTGTTCCCCAACAATAAAAACATCATTTTAGCGGCGGAACAGGCGAAAGCGCTCGTGACCAACCGCACGATACACGTCATCCCCACGAAAAACGTGCCGCAGGGCTTTGCGGCGGCGCTCGCGTTCAACCCCGACAGTTCCAGCGAGGAGAACAAGACGGACATGATCCACTCGATGGACAACGTCAAGGCGGGACAAGTCACCTACGCCGTGCGTTCGACCAGCCTGAACGGGTTCCAACTCAAGGAAGGGGATATCATCGGGTTGGACGACAAAAAAATTCTTTCCAAGGGCGACACCGTGGACGACACGGTCTTGACGCTGTTGGAAAAACTGAAAGACGGCACCCACGAGATCATCACGCTGTACTTCGGCAAGGACGTTGCGGAAGAGGATGCGGAGGCGCTCGCGGCAAAGGTTTCCGAACGGTTTCCCGATTGCGACGTCGATTATCATTACGGCGGGCAGCCCATCTATTATTATCTGGTATCTTTGGAATAGGAAAAAGCAGCGGGGAGTTTTATGCGCCCCGCTTTTGATTTTTTTGGGACCGAAAAAATGAAACTGACCGAATTGAAGGGGATCTCCGACAAACGCGCGAAAGACCTCAACAAACTCAATATATTTACGGCGGAAGACATGGCGCGCTTTTATCCGCGCGCATATCTCGATCTGACGACGACCTCGCGCCTGTCCGCGTGCTATCACAACGACGTGGTGCTCGTTTCCTGCCGCGTTTCGTCCGCGCCGCAGACGGTTTCCACGGGGCGCCGCTCCTTTGTCAAAGTGTGGTGCGAAAACGACGGCGAGCCCTTTTCCGCCGTCTGGTTCAACGCGCCCTACGTGCGCGACAAACTGAAAAGCGGCGGGGAATACCTCTTTTACGGCCGCGTGCAGAACAAGTACGGCGCGCCCTCCATGGTCAATCCCACGTTCGAGCCGCTGGAACGAAATTACAGGCTCAAGGGCATCGTGCCCGTGTACCCCTTGCGGGGCTCGCTTTCCCAGCGCGCCGTGCGCGACGCGGTGGCGGACGCGCTCAGAAAAGTCGCGCTCGTTTCCGCGATCCCGCCTGCCGTTCGGAAAAAGTATGCGCTTTCCGATCTGAAAAAAGCGTATTCCGACATTCATAATCCCGTGACGTTTGCGGACAAGGACGCGGCTGCGGAACGCATCGCTTTGGAAGAATATTTTATCCTCATCTCCGCATTCAAGGTCATCAAAGGCGGCAAGGACGACGCGCGCGTGCTGCGCTATACGTGCACGAGAGAGCAGGTCGAAACATTCTGCGCCCGTTTTCCCTTCCCCCTGACGGAGGGGCAGAAACGCGCCGTGGACGATATTTACGAAAACGTGCATTCGCCCAACCGCATGAACCGCCTGTTGCAGGGCGACGTGGGCAGCGGAAAGACCGCGGTCGCGATCTGCGGCATCTATATGGCGCTCGCGAGCGGGTATCAGGCGGCGATGCTCGCGCCCACGGAAGTGCTCGCCGAGCAGAATTATCAGTTGATTTGCCGCTATCTTCCCGAGTTCCGCGCGGGATTTTTGAGCGGTTCTTCCTCCGCGAAGGAAAAAAAGAGCGTCAAAGCCGCCCTCGCGGCGGGAGAACTCGACGTCGTGTGCGGCACGCACGCCGTCTTGCAGGACGACGTGGAATTCGCCTCGCTCGCCCTGTGCGTGTGCGACGAGCAGCACCGTTTCGGCGTGGCGCAGAGGAGTGCGCTTTCGGAAAAGGGCGCGGGCGCGGATATGCTCGTCATGAGCGCCACGCCCATTCCCCGCACCCTCTCGCTCATCTTTTACGGCGATCTCGACATCACCGAGATCAAGGATAAGCCCAAGGCGCGCGCGCCTGTGACCACGGCGATCGTTCCCTCGCGCAAGTACGACGATATGCTCGCCTACGTGGGAAGAGAGGCGAAGGCGGGCAATCAGAGTTATTTCGTCTGTCCCAAGATCGAGGAGGACGAGGAGGGCTCGGTCATGAGCGTGACCGAACTTTTCGACGAACTGAAAAACCGCCTGCCTTCGGTCAGGTTCGCCCTTCTGCACGGCAAGATGAAGGATAAAGAAAAGGCGGAGATCATGCAAAACTTCAAGGCAAAAAAGTTCGACTGCCTGGTTTCCACCACAGTCATCGAAGTAGGGGTGGACGTGCCCGACGCCACCATCATGATCGTCTACAACGCCGAGCGGTTCGGGCTTTCCCAGTTGCACCAACTGCGCGGACGCGTGGGGCGGGGCAGCAAACAGAGTTACTGTTTCCTTCTTTTGGGCGCGGACGGCGAGGAGGCGCGCGCGCGGCTCGCCGTATTAAAAAACAACACGGACGGATTCAAGATCGCGGAATACGATCTGGAAATGCGCGGCAGCGGCGATTTTCTCGGCACGCGCCAGAGCGGCAAGTTCATCAACGAGATACGCAACCTGCGCTATCCGCCCTCGGTCATCTTTACGGCGAAAAAACTTTCCGACGAGGCGTTCGAGGCGGGCGGCGTAGAAGCGCTCGCGGCGCTCGCGCTCAAAAAATACAGCGGATTGAAGGACGTTGTGCTCAATTAGCATTGACGAATTGCTGTAAAAATGATAAAATGTATTCACGATTTTTTGTGTAAGGAAAGAAAGAATGAATTACGTCAAACTCCCGCAGGGCGTGCGGGACAGCCTCGAAAGAGAGTGCTACAACGTCAACCGCGTCAAGGAGGCGCTGCGCCGCGAATTTCTGCTTTCGGGCTATGAATTCGTTCAGACGGCGGGACTGGAATATTTCGACACGTACGCGGGCATCAAAAGCCCCATTCCGCAGTCGAAAATGTTTAAAATGACCGATAAGGACGGCAATCTCATCGTTCTGCGCCCCGATATGACGTTGGCGGTCGCGCGCATCGCGGCGACGAAAATGACCGCGCCGAGCGCGAAACTCTGCTATTTTTCCGACATTTACGATTTTTCCGCGTCGGGCAATTCCTACCGCGAAGTATCGCAGGCGGGCGTGGAAGTGTTCGGCTCGGACGGCGCGTTCGCGGACGCGCAACTCGTCGCGTTCGCCATCGACTGCCTTGCCGCCGCGGGCGTGGAAAATTTCATCATCGACGTGGGGCACGTCGGCTTTTTCAAGGGACTTTTGGAGGGCAGCGGGCTGTCCGCCGAGGAGGCGGAGGAAGTGCGCGGCTACGTCAACGCGAAGGACGCCATCAATACCGAACTTTCCTTGAAAAAATACAACGCAAACGGGCGCGCGCTCGGCGCGATTCTGGCGCTCCCGTCGCTGTTCGGCGGCGTGGAAGTTTTGGCAGAGGCGGAAAAACTCACTGAAAATCCCGCCGCGCTGTCCGCGCTCACGCGACTCAAAGAGGTGTACGCGTATCTTTGCGAAATGGGCTATGAAAAATACGTTTCGTTCGATCTCGGGACCGTGAAGAGCCTCGATTACTATTCGGGCATCGTGTTCACGGGTCTTGCCGCGGGCGTGGGCGCGCCGCTACTTTCGGGCGGGCGCTACGACGGCCTCGCCGCGGAGTTCGGCAGGGGCGTTTCCGCCATCGGTTTCGCGATCGGCTTGAAGCGCGTTCTCGCTGCTCTGGAAGAGGCGGGAAAGACAATAGACGTTCCCGAACCCGCAATCACCGTCATCTGCCGCAAGGGGGGCGAAGCGAACGGCTACGCCGCCTATCGGAAGTATGTGAAAGAGGGCGCGAGTTGCGATTTGTTGCCCGAAGGCGCGGCGTCGGAAGAGATCTTGAGATCGCGCGGCGGCGAAAAGTTCGAGGCGACGGCGGGAGGTTTGCAAAAATTATGATCAACGTGGCTCTCGCCAAGGGGCGGCTCGCGGAAAAGTGCGCGGATATCTTTATCAAGTGCGGCATCCGCGCGGAAATTTTAAAGGAAGAAACGCGCAAACTCGTTTTGGAAACGGCGGACAAAAAGTTCAAGTTCTTTTTCGTCAAGCCGTCGGACGTGCCCACCTATGTGGAATACGGCATCGCGGATATCGGCATCGTGGGCAAAGACACACTGCTCGAAGCCGGGTGCGATCTGTACGAAATGCTCGATCTGGGCTTTGAAAAATGCAAACTGTGCGTGGCGGGTTTTCCCGAGAACGAAAAAAAGGCTGGCGCGCATTTGCGGGTTGCGACCAAATACGTGAATACCGCCAAGCGCCTGTATTTCAGCCGCGGCGAGGACGTGGAGATCATTAAACTCAACGGCTCCATCGAGTTAGCGCCGCTCACGGGGCTATCGGACGTGATCTTCGATATCGTGCAGTCGGGCGGCACGCTGCGCGCCAACGGGCTGGAAGTTCTGGAAGAGGTGTTCGATATTTCCGCGCGGCTCATTGCCAATAAAGTGAGTTTAAAGACCAAAGCGGACGAAATTTTGCCCCTCATCGGCGAAATGAAAAAATATGTTTGACAGGTAGTTTATGAAGATATACGCGAACGCGGACGAGGCGGAAGAGATCCTCGTGCGCGGAAAATTCGACGACGCGGCGAAAGTTGCGGCGGTAAAAGAGATCGTGCGCGACGTGCAAAAGCGCGGGGATAAGGCGCTTTTTGCCTATGCGGAAAAATTCGACGGCAGCGTTCTTACCGCCGATACCGTGCGCGTGAGCGAAAAAGAATATCAAAACGCTTATAAAGAGGTGAGCGAAGATTTTCTCGTTTCCCTGAAAAAAGCGGTGAAAAACGTGTACGATTATCACGCGCGCAATCCCTTGCAATCGGATATCCGCACCGAAAACGGCAGAACGACGGGCTATGTTGTGCGGCCCGTGCGGCGGGCGGGCATTTACGTGCCCGGCGGCACGGCGCCCCTGTCCAGTTCTGTTTTAATGGGCGTCCTTCCCGCGAAAGCGGCGGGCGTAAAGGAAATTTACGCGGTTACGCCAGCCAAAGGCGGCAAGGTCGATCCCGCCGTGCTGGTGGCGGCAAAGGAATGCGGCGTCACTGCGCTGTTCAAAGCGGGCGGCGCGCAGGCGATCGCCGCGCTCGCCTACGGCACGGAAAGCATTCCCAAGGCGGACGTCATCGCGGGTCCGGGCAATATCTTCGTCACGCTTGCGAAAAAGGAAGTGTACGGCGACGTGGGGATCGACATGCTCGCGGGGCCGAGCGAAATTTTGATCATCGCCGACGGGCGGCAGAAGGAAAAATTCGTCGCGGCGGACGTATTATCGCAGGCGGAACACGACTGCCTTTCCCGCGCCATCGTTCTGACCGACGATGCCGCGTTCGCAGAAAGGCTCTGCGAAGAGGTGGAGCGCCAGATCGAATTTCTCCCGCGCAAAGACATCGCGCGCGCATCGCTGGAAAACGGCGGCGGCGTGATTCTGGTGGAAGATATGCGCGCGGCGTGCGAACTCGCCAACGAGATCGCCCCCGAGCATCTGGAGATCGCCGCCGAAAACGCGGACGAACTTTTGGAATCGATCGACTGCGCGGGCGCGGTGTTTCTGGGAAGTTGCACGCCCGAACCCGTGGGCGATTATTTCGCGGGACCCGACCATATCCTTCCCACGGGCGGAACGGCGAAATTTTTTCAGGTGCTCAACCAGGATCTGTTCCTGCGCAAGATGAGCGTCATCAAATTCGACGAAAGGGCGATCAGAGAGGACGGCGCGGACATCGTTCGTCTCGCGGAAAGCGAGGGACTGCGCGCGCACGCAAATGCCGTCCGCGTGCGTTTGGAGGAAAAATAGCATGAGAACAGCGGAAATTTCGCGTAAAACCAAAGAAACGGAAATCGTTTTGAAACTCGATCTCGACGGCGCGGGCGCGCACGAAATAGACACGGGCGTCGGCTTTTTCAACCATATGCTGGAACTGTTTGCCGTCCATGCGAACGTCGGTCTGAAAGTTCTCTGTCACGGCGATACGGACGTGGATTTTCACCACAGCGTGGAAGATATCGGCATCTGTCTCGGGCAGGCGTTCAAAGAGGCGCTCGGCGATAAGCGCGGCATCGCGCGCTTTGCCGACCGCGTCATACCCATGGACGAATGCGCAGCGCTCGTCGCGCTGGATATCGGCGGCAGGCCTTTCCTCAATTTCGAGGATAAACTTTCGGGCAAGATAGGCGAGTTCGACGCGGAACTCGTGGAAGAATTCATGCGCGCGTTTTGTTTCAATGCGGGCGTCAATCTCTATATGAAACTGTTAAAGCGCGGCAACGCGCATCACGAGGCTGAAAGCCTGTTCAAAGCGTTCGCAAGGTGCGTGCGCGACGCCGTCGCGGTTTCGGGCACCGAGATCCCCTCGTCCAAAGGGGTGCTGTAAGTGTTCGGCATCGTCGATTACGGCATGGGCAATCTCCGCTCCGTGCAGAAAGCGCTGGAATTCATCGGCGAAACGGCGATCGTTTCGGGCGATCCCGAACTTTTGGACGGGTGCGAAAAACTCATTTTGCCGGGCGTCGGCTCTTTCGGCGCGGGCATGCGCGAAATGCGCCGCACGGGGCTGGATACATACGTCAAAGAGCGCGCCGTAAACACTAAAATACTGGGTATCTGCCTCGGCATGCAGTTTTTGCTGGAAGTCAGTTACGAGGACGGGCGCAACGAGGGCTTGGGGCTGATCCCGGGCGAGGTCGTGCGTTTCGAAGAGGGAAAAATACCGCAGATCGGCTGGAATAGCGTAACGCGGCTGAGAACGCCGCTGTTTGCGGGCATTGCGGAGGGCACGCAGTTTTATTTCGTGCACAGTTACCGCGCCAAAACCGAAGAGTGGTTCGCCGCGGCGATGACGGAATACTACGTCGAATATCCCTCGGCGATATGTTACGGCAACGTGTACGGCGTGCAGTTCCATCCCGAAAAGAGCGGGGAAGCGGGACTGAAACTATTGAAAAATTTTGCGAAAATTCAAGATAATTGAAATCAAAGGGGGACACAATTAATGATCTTATTTCCTGCAATCGACATTCTGGACGGAAGGGCGGTGCGCCTGAAACACGGCGACAAGTCGCAGGCGACGGTGTACGGAGAACCGCTCGACTTTGCGGAAATGTGGGCGGAAGCGGGCGCGGAGTATCTGCACGTGGTTGATCTTTCGGGCGCGTTTTCGGGCGAGAGCGGCATCGACGATGTGATCCGCGAGATCAAATCGAAATTCGGCATTCCCATTGAGAGCGGCGGCGGCCTTCGCAGCATCGAGGATATCGAGCGGCGGCTGGACGCGGGCGCGGACCGCGTCATCATCGGCACCATGGCAATCTGCCATCCCGACGAATTCGCCTTGGCGGTCTATAAATTCGGCAATAAAATCGTGGCGGGCATCGACGCGAAGGACGGCTATTTCGCCGTGAGCGGCTGGACGGAGCAGACGGACGTGAAGGCGGTCGATTTCGGCAAAAAGGTGCGCCGCATGGGTCTGGAATACGCGCTGTTCACGGATATTTCCAAGGACGGCGTGCTCGGCGGCGCCAACGTGGAGGCGACCGTGAACATGAGCCGTGAAACGGGTCTCAACGTCATCGCGTCGGGCGGCGTGTCCACCCTGGACGATATCGTCAGATTGAAAGAGAGCGGCATATACGGCGCGGTGCTCGGCCGCGCGATCTACGACGGCGCGCTCGATCTTTCCGAAGCCATCCGCGCCGCGAAATAAAAAGATGGACGAATAATTTCGTGAATATAAAATAATTCTCGCAAGCAAAACCGCGTTTTTGCGCAGCGAACCTCAATTTGCGCGTAAAGCGCTTTGGGAAAAAGAGTGAATGCGAAAATTGTGATAATAAGAGAGCCGTAACGAATTTTCACAGAGAGAAAAACGCCGCAGAAATGCGCGAGTAGCGCATGAACGGCGGTTGTCGCTCAAAACTTACGGAAATTTGTTCGTCTCTTTCGAACAAATTTCGTGAACAAAAATATAGGAGTTTCTATGCTGTGTAAACGCATCATACCCTGCCTCGATATCGACAAGGGGCGCGTGGTGAAGGGCGTCAATTTCGTCGATCTCGTCGACGCGGGCGATCCCGTGGAAACGGCGAAAGCGTACGATCGGATCGGTGCGGACGAGATCGTCTTTCTGGATATCACCGCCAGTTGCGAAAACCGCGCCACGGCGTACGATATCATCCGCCGCGCGAGCGAGCAGGTATTCATACCGCTCACGGTGGGCGGCGGCATCCGTACGGCGGAGGACTTCCGCGCCATGCTCTCGGCGGGTGCGGACAAGATCGCCGTCAATTCCGCGGCGATCGGAAACCCTTCGCTGATCGGCGAAGCGGCGCAGAAATTCGGCTCGCAATGCGTGGTTCTGGCTGTGGACGCGAAGAAAAACGAAAAGGGCGGCTGGGACGTGTACCGCAACGGCGGCCGCGTGAATACGGGGCTGGACGCGATCGAATGGATCCGCCGCGCCGAAAAACTTGGCGCGGGCGAAGTGCTTTTGACCAGCATGGACCGCGACGGCACGAAGGCGGGCTACGATCTGGAACTCACCCGCGCGGCGGCGGAGGCAGTCAATATTCCCGTCATCGCCTCGGGCGGCGCGGGGAATATGCGCGATTTTTACGACGTGTTCCTCGAGGGAAAGGCGGACGCGGCGCTCGCGGCATCGCTCTTCCATTTCGGGGAGATCGAGATGCGCGCGCTTAAACAATATCTGAAAGACGCGGGCATCCGCGTGAGGACGGTGGAAGATGCAACTTAAATTTGACGAAAAAGGGCTCATATGCGCCGTCGCGCAAGACTGCGAGAGCGGCGAAGTGCTCATGCAGGCTTATATGAATCTCGAAGCATACGAAAAGACGCTGGAAACGGGCTATGCGCACTATTACAGCCGCTCGCGGCAAAAACTCTGGAAAAAGGGAGAGGAGAGCGGGCATTTGCAGGAGGTCGTTTCCGTTTCCCTCGATTGCGACGGCGACTGCGTTCTGCTGCGCGTGCGTCAGACGGGCGCCGCCTGTCATACGGGAAATTATTCCTGTTTTTTCAACACCGTAAAAGAGGGCGGCGCGGGCGCGGAAATGCTCGGACGGCTCCAACGCGTCGTGGAAGACCGCCGCGATCGCCCCGAAGAGGGCTCCTACACCTGCTACCTGTTTGAAAAAGGCGTGGACAAGATCGCCAAAAAGACGGGCGAAGAGGCGGTGGAATTGGTCATCGCCGCAAAAAACGGCGACAAGGAAGAGATCGTGGGCGAATGCGCCGACCTTTTCTATCACACGCTCGTCCTGCTTGCAAACGCGGGCGTGAAACTTTCGGACGTATGCGCCGAACTCGAAGAAAGACATTCTTAAAGGATAAAGTATGATGCAGAGAAAAGGCTCGCTCCTCTCTTTCCGGGAGGATATACAGGTGCTCGACGCGACGCTGCGCGACGGCGGGCTCGTGAACGATTTCCGTTTCGGCGACGATTTCGCCAAAGCGCTCTATCAAATGAATCTCGCCGCGGGCGTGGATTACATGGAATTCGGCTATAAAGCGTCGAAAAAATCCTTCGATACTTCCAAATTCGGGAAATATAAGTTCTGCGACGAAGAGGATATCCGCGCGGTGGTGGGCGACAACGATACGCCGCTGAAAATTTCCGTCATGGCGGACGTGGGGCGCACCGACTACGAAACGGACATCATCGAGGCTAAGGACAGCGTCATCGACATGGTGCGCGTGGCGACTTATCTGAACGAGATTCCCGCCGCGGTGCGCATGGTGGAATACTGCGCCGCCAAGGGTTACGAAACGTGCGTCAACGTGATGGCGGTTTCCAAGGCGCGGGAGGAAGAAATTTCTTCGGCGCTGGAAATTCTGGGCGAAAGCCCCGTAAACGTCATCTATATCGTGGACAGTTACGGTTCGCTCTACCCCGAACAGATCGCCAAACTCACGCTTTCCTACCTCGAAGCGGGCGAAAAATACAAAAAGATCATCGGCATGCACGCGCACAACAACCAGCAGTTGGCGTTCGGCAACACCATCGAGGCGGCGAGTTGGGGCGCGAGCCTTCTGGACGCGACCGTCAACGGCATGGGGCGCGGCGCGGGAAACTGCGCAATGGAACTTTTGCTCGGCTTTCTGAAAAATCCCAAATACCGCATCGAGCCCGTTTTGCAATTCATCACCGACTATATGCTGCCGTTGAAAGATCAGGGCGTGGTGTGGGGGTACGATATCCCGTACCTTCTGACGGGACGTTTGAACGAACACCCGAACGCCGCCATCCGCTGCGTCCGCGAAAAGAATACCGACTATGCCGCGTTTCACCGCGCGCTGCTCGATAAAGAATGCTGACATAGAGCGCTTGCCCGAAAGGGATAAGCGCTTTTTTTCTGCAACTGTGCAAAATATTGATGTTTTTCAGCAAGAGTTTATCTTGTTTCGGCGGTTTTTTCATGTTAAAATAGAGGCACAAACCAAGATTAGGAAGGTAACGTATATGAATATGTATCAATGGATCGAAGATCTGAAAAACGCCAAAGTCAAAAAGTCCATGCCCATTCTCTCGTTTCCCGGCACGCAGCTCATAGGGGCGACCGTGCGTGACGTGTGCACGAACAGCGATCTGCAGGCGGATATGATGAAGGCGGTCGCGGACCGCGCGCCCACGCTCGCCGCGGTGGGGCTGATGGACTTAAGCGTCGAGGCGGAATGTTTCGGCTCGAACGTCGTGAAAAATCCCGACGATATCCCCACCATCCACGATCCGCTGATCACCGACCTTTCCACGGTCTCCGAACTCAAAGTGCCCGAAGTGGGAGCGGCGCGCAGCGGGCTGTATATCGAGGGCATCGAAAAACTTTTGAAACGCGTGACCGACCGCCCCGTATTCGCGGGCTGCGTGGGACCGTTCTCGCTGGCGGGGCGTCTGACCGACGTTTCCGAGGCGATGATCCTGTGCTACGAAGATCCCGACAATATGAAGATCCTGCTCGAAAAATGCACGGAATTTTTGATCAAATACGCCAAAGAATATAAAAAGATCGGCGCGAACGGCATCATCATGGCGGAGCCTTTGGCGGGCGTGCTTTCGCCCGATCTGGCGGCGGAATTCTCCGAGCCGTACGTCCGCGCGGTGGTCGAAGCGGTGCAGGATCAGAACTTTATCGTCGTCTACCATAACTGCGGCAACGCGGCGGACAGAATGATCCCTTCTATCCTGCGCACGGGCTGCAAGGCGTATCACTTCGGCAACGCCGTGGATATGCGCAACATTTTGCCGCAATTCCCCGAAAACACGATCGCGATGGGCAATATCGACCCCGTGAGCGCCTTCAAGGACGGAACGCCCGAACTCATGCGCGAGCGAGTTCTCACGCTGATGAACGATATGTGCGAAAAATATCCCAATTTCGTCATTTCCAGCGGCTGCGACATTCCCGCCGCTTCCAAATGGGAAAACGTGGACGCCTACTTTGCGGCGATCGACGAATATTATAAGTCCAAATCATAAAATAAGAGCGCTTTCCGAGAAGGAAAGCGCTCTTTTGATCACAGCAGCGTTTCGTATTCTTTGTATAACCCGTCGCACAATGCGTGCAGTTCGTCCAGCCGCGCGCATTTTTCCGTTAAAAGTTTGTAGTCGGCGGCGACCTCGGGGCGGGCGATCTCCCCGTTCAGCGCCGCGATCTCCTCTTCGGTGCGGGAAATGGAGATTTCCACCTCTTTGAGCCGCGCCTTTTTGCGGGCGTCCTCCGCGCGGTCCGCCTTGGAGCGGTAGGAGGGCGTCTGCGCCGTCTTTTTTGCCGCTGCGGCCGCCTCTTCGGCGCGCGCGGCCTGCGCCTTCTTGCGGGTGTTAAACTCGTCGTACGAGCCTTTGAACGCCGTCACGCGCCCGTTCTCGATCTCCAGAACGTGGTCTGCGAGATTCTGGATAAAATATCGGTCGTGCGAAACGAACAGGAGCGTGCCTTCGAATGCGCGGAGCGCCGCTTCCAGGCTTTCGCGCGCCGCCAGGTCGAGGTGGTTGGTCGGCTCGTCGAGAATGAGGAAGTTCGCGTTCTCCGCCTGCAATAAAACGAGGGAGAGTTTCGCGCGCTCGCCGCCCGAAAGCGACTTGACTTTTTTGTCTACGTCCTCCTCGGAGAGTTTCGCGCGCGCCAAAAGATTGCGCGCCTGCGTCTGCGAAAGGGCGGTGTGTTTGAACCACAGGGCGCCGAGCACCGTATCCTCGCCGTCGAGATTTGCGTTTTCCTGGTCGTAATAGCCTATTTTCACGAACCTTCCCCACTTTACGGCGGGGTGGGTCTTTTTCAGAAGTTCGCGGATCAGCGTGCTCTTTCCCGTACCGTTTTCGCCCACAACGGCGAATTTTTCCCCGCGCCGCACTTCGAACGCCGCGTCGGTAAAGAGCCGTTTGCCGCCCGCTTCCAGCGTCAGCCCGTTCACCGAAAGGGAAAGTTCCTCGCTGCGCTCGCCGAAGGTGAAGGAAAATACGGGCGGTTTGGGCGGCGGCAAGGGCCTTTCCAGCATCGTCATGTTTTCCAGTTTTTTCACGCGCGACTGCGCGCTCTTTGCGGTAGTGGCGCGCACAATATTTTTGTCGATGTATTCTTTGAGGGACGCGATCTCTTCCTGCTGGCGCTCGTATTCTTTCAGTTCGTATTCGTATTTTTCCGCTTTCAAAATTTTATATTTGGAATAATTGCCGCGGAACGTTGTCAGGCGGTTGTTTTCCAACTCGAAGATCTTTTTGACCGTCTTGTCGAGAAAATACCTGTCATGCGACACGGTGAACACCGCGCCCCTGTAATCCTGCAAGTATTCTTCCAGCCAGAACAGGGTGGAAACGTCGAGGTGGTTTGTCGGCTCGTCCAAAAACAGAATTTCGGGTTGTTCCAGAAGCAGGCGGCACAGTTTGAGTCGCGTCTTTTCCCCGCCCGACATGGTATTGATGACCTGATCGTGCATCTTTTCGAAACCCATGCCGCCGAGTACGGTGCGTATTTTCACCTCCGCGTTGTAGCCGTCCTCCGCGGCGATCAGTTTGTTGAGCCGCTCGTAGCGCGCGGCGATCGCTGCGTATTCGCGGCTGCCGAAAGGCGTTTTTGCCATTTCGTGTTCGAGCGAACGCAGTTCGCCGATCGCCGAAAAGACGCGCGAAAAGACCGAGCGCATTTCCTCGAACACCGTCTTGTCGCTGTCAAAGCCGCCGTTCTGTTCCAGATAGCCGATTTTTAAATTGCTCTTGGTGAGGATCCTGCCCTCGTCGGGCAAAAGATCGCGCGTCAGAAGTTTCAAAAGGGTGGTCTTGCCCTCGCCGTTGCCCCCGATCAGCCCGATGCGCTCGCCCTCGTTCACCGTAAAAGAGACGTTTTCCAATATTCGTTTGTCGTCGTAGCCGAAGCAGACGTTTTCGCAAGTGATCAACATATTTTTCCTTCCGTTGCCGCATACTTTCGTTATGCGAACAGTATCTTATCGTAAAATCCGCGAGTTGGAAGCAAAACTCGCCGCGGCGCCGCCCGCAAAGGTCGCGCCGCTCGTTCGGAAACTTGTCCGTTATAAGGACGATTTCATCAACAATTAGCCCGTATGGACCGCAAAACATATGTGCGGCGGCTCAGAAATCCCAATCGGGGATGTACTTTTCGTCCGCCGACGAAAGTTGCTGCAAAAAAATGCGGTCGGAATTCTGCGCGCAGACAAGATTTGCGACTTTGTCGTATTCGCGCCGCGTGATGCGGCGATTGAGTTCGGGAAACGCAGCAATATCGCCGTAGGGCGTGTACTGTCCCATCAGCGAAAAGTACGCGTCGCCCGTATGCGCGAAAAACCATCTGACGATTTCCAGGCTGTCGTTCGAGCACAGCGGCAGGATGAGATGCCGCACGATACACCCCGAAAACATTTTGCCCGCCCGCATGTCGAGCGGCTTTTCCATCATAAATTCCACCGCGCGCGAGGCGTATTCGAAATAGTTTGCCTTGCCCGTATACCGCAGCGAAATTTTCGGCGAAAAATATTTGAGGTCGGGAAGATACACGTCGATAAAGGGATCTATCGCGCGCAGCGCTTCTATTTTTTCGTAAGAATGGGTGTTGTACACCACGGGGATCTTCGGGCGGTACAGCGCGAACGCCTTTAATATCTGCGGGATATAATGCCCAGCGGTCACGAGATTGATATTTTCCGCGCCCCGCTCTTCGAGTTCCTGAAAAATGGCTGCGAGATCTTTGGCGCCGATCTCTTTGCCGCGCAAATTCCGCGAAAGTTCGAAATTCTGGCAGAAGGCGCACCGAAGGGAACAGCCGCAGAAAAAAATTGCGCCCGAACCGTTTCGGTACGAAATACACGGTTCCTCGTAAAAGTGGAGCCCGTACTTGGCGATTTTCATTTGATTGCCTCCGCCGCACGCGCCGTCTTCCGTTTTGCGGTCGGCGCCGCACGAGACGGGGCACAGACTGCATCCCGTTTCCATAAATAAAAGTGTATCATATTTAATTCGGAATTGTAAAGCGTTGACAATTCGTTTGAAAAAATATATACTGAAAGGGTATTAAAATTCTAGGAAATGAGCGAAAAATGAACAAATTTTTTACGAGCGAAAGCGTAACGGAAGGGCATCCCGACAAGGTCTGCGACCAGATCGCGGACGCGGTGCTGGACGCGGTGCTGACCAACGACGAAAACGCGCGCGCGGCGATCGAATGCTGCGCGACCACGGGCATGGTGCTCGTGATGGGCGAACTGTCCACGAATTGCTACGTGGATATTTCCAAGATCGCCAAGAATACCATCAAAGAGATCGGCTACGTGCACGGGCAGGGATTTTCCTATAATTCCCTCGCCGTCATCACCGCCATCCATTCGCAGAGCCCCGATATCGCCATGGGCGTGGATGCGTCTTTGGAAAAGAAAGCGGGAGGCGAGATTGCCGACCAGATCGGCGCGGGCGACCAGGGCATGATGTTCGGCTACGCGGTCAACGAAACGCCCGAATTGATGCCTCTTCCCGTCATGCTGTCGCACAAGATGGCGGCGCGGCTTGCGGAAGTGAGAAAGAGCGGGCTTTTGCCCTATCTGCGCCCCGACGGCAAGACGCAGGTCACTGTGGAATACGACGGGAGAACGCCCGTCCGCGTGGATACCGTCGTGGTTTCCGCGCAGCATGACGACGCCGTTTCGCAGGAACAACTGAAAGCGGATATCCGCAAGTACGTCATCGAAAGCGTCATCGATCCGAAATATCTCGACGGCAGGACGAAATTTCTCATCAACCCCACGGGACGGTTCGAAGTGGGCGGCCCCGAGGGCGACAGCGGCCTTACGGGGCGCAAGATCATCGTGGATACGTACGGCGGGCGCTGCGCGCACGGCGGCGGTTCTTTCTCGGGAAAAGACTGTACCAAAGTGGATAGAAGCGGCGCGTACATGGCGCGCTATATCTGCAAGAACGTCGTGGCGGCGGGCCTTGCCGACGAGTGCGAGATCGAACTCGCGTACGCCATCGGCGTGGCGAATCCCGTATCCGTGTTCGTCAACAGTTTCGGCACGGGGCGCGTTTCCGACGATCGGCTCGTCGAGATCATCCGCGAAAATTTCGATCTTCGCCCGTACGCGATCATCGAAACGCTGGGGCTGCGCAGGCCCGTATTCCGCAAAACGGCGGCGTACGGCCATTTCGGGCGTGAAGAATTTGCCTGGGAGCGTACGGACAGGGCGGAGTCTCTTAAAAAATATTTATAAGTAGGGGAAAAGGCGGCGTTTTGCCGCCTTTTTTTGAACCGATGAAAGATTTTTTCAAACGCTGCAAAGAGCAGGCCCGCGGCGCCCTCTTTCCCGCGCATTATACCTGCGAGATCTGCAGAAAAGAAGTGTTCGACGGCGCTTCTTTCTGTCCCGCATGCGAAAGGGCGCTGCCGCGGAACGACGGTTTTTTCTGTAAAAAATGCGGCCGCCGCATTCTCGAAGACTTCCCCGTGTGCCTTGAATGCAAGCGCGAACTGCCCGTCTACACGGCTGCGCGCAGCGCGTTCGTCTACGGGGGCGAAATCGTCGGGCTCGTCCGCCGTTTCAAAACGGGCGCGAAATATCTCGCCCGCACGTTTGCCCGCGAAACGGAACCCGTGTTTCGCGCGGAATATGATTTTTCCGACTTTATCGTAAGCGTGCCGATGAGCGGAGAAAGTTTGCGCAGGCGCGGCTACAACCAGTCCGCGCTGCTCGCGGACGAACTGTCGGTGCGGCTGGGGATAGAGCACCGCGCCGCGGCGCTCGTAAAGACGCGCGATACCGCCGCGCAGAAATTTCTGACGCTCGGAGAGCGCGAGAAAAATCTAACGGGAAGTTTCCGCGTGCACGAGAGGAAAGCGTGCGAGGGAAAGACGATCCTGCTCGTGGACGACGTTCTCACGACGGGCGCCACGGCAAACGCCGTTTCCCGCGTTCTGTTCGCCGCGCATGCGGCGCGCGTGCTGGTGCTGACCGTCGCGAGCGTTCCCCAAAGGGATTGAAAGGAGAGAAAATCCGCCCGTTTTCGGGTGAAAAGCGAAAAAGCCGTGTGAAATTTGAAATATGTGGCAAAAATCTTTTACATTTCTTTGAAAATAATGTAAAATATTTTCGTGTAAATTTTCTTTCGGGGAAAGAGGGCAAATTTGCCGAAGATCAATAGTAACCGCATTGTTACGGGTGCGGAAGGGATAGGAGCAGGTTATGGGACTTATCAATTACATGCTGAACAGCGACGGAAGAAGAAGTTTAAAAAAGTTGGACAAGATGGCTTTAAAAGTCGAGGCGCTGGAACCGAAGTACGCCGCCATGGGCGACGAAGAACTCAAAAGTCAGACGGGCATTTTGAAAGACCGCCTCGCTAAGGGCGAAACGACGGACGACATCCTCTACGACGCGTTCGCCGTCGTGCGCGAAGCGGCGAACCGCGTTCTCAAATTAAAGCACTACCACGTGCAGATCATCGGCGGTATCGCTCTTTATCAGGGGCGTATCGCGGAAATGAAGACGGGCGAAGGCAAGACGCTGGTCGCGACGCTCCCCGCGTATCTCGCGGCGCTCACGGGCAAGGGCGTGCATATCGTCACGGTCAACGACTATCTTGCGCAGCGCGACGCCGAGTGGATGGGCAAAGTGCACCGCTTTTTGGGGCTTACCGTCGGCGTGGTCGTGCCCGGCATGGACGACGACGATAAGAAGAAAGCGTATAACTGCGATATCACCTATGCGACCAACAACGAACTCGGATTCGATTATCTCCGCGACAATCTGAAAACGGATATCGATAAGATGGTGCAGCGCGAACTTGCGTTCGGCATCGTCGACGAAGTGGACTCGATTTTGATCGACGAGGCGAGAACGCCGCTCATCATTTCGGGCAAGGGGGACAAGTCCTCGGAACTTTACGAGCGCGTGGACAGATTCGTGCGTACCCTCAAAGGCGGGTTTGACGACGACGGCGTGCACGAAGAGGACACCGACAAGAAAAAGAAGAAAAAGAAAAAAGAGGAGATCGAAGAGCCTTCCGAAGAGACCGGCGAGATCGAAGAGGAGATCGACGAGAAATTCCAGACGGGCGGCAAGTACGGCGACTGGGATTACGTCATCGACCGCAAGGACAGGAGCGTGCAGATCACGGAACTGGGCGCGGCGAAAGCCGAACGGTTTTTCAATATCGAGAACTTGGGCGACATCGACAACGCGGCGCTCAACCACCATATCCAGCAGGCGCTCAAAGCGCATAAACTGTTCCACCGCGACGAGGATTACATCGTCAACGACGGCGAAGTGGTCATCGTAGACGAGTTCACGGGACGTCTCATGATCGGCCGCCGCTATTCCGACGGTCTGCATCAGGCGATCGAGGCGAAGGAAGGCGTGAAGGTGCGCAACGAGAACAAGACCTACGCGACCATCACTTTCCAGAATTTCTTCCGTTTATACAAAAAACTTTCGGGCATGACGGGTACCGCCAAGACGGAGGAGGGCGAGTTCCGTACCATCTATTCGCTCGACGTTCTGGAAATTCCCACCAATAAGCCCGTCGTCCGCAAGGATATGCCCGATATGGTGTATTCCACCGTCGAGGGCAAAAAGCGCGCCATTTTGAAAGAGATCATGACGCGGCACGAATCGGGTCAGCCCATCCTTATCGGTACGGCGACCGTCGAAAAATCCGAAGAGATCGCAAAACTTCTGCGTAAAAACGGCGTCAAGCACAATATATTGAACGCGAAGAACCACGAGCGCGAGGCGGAGATCGTGGCGCAGGCGGGCCGTCTGGGCGCCGTCACCATCGCCACCAACATGGCGGGGCGCGGAACGGATATCCTTTTGGGCGGCAATCCCGAATATCTCGCCAAAAAGCGTTTGAGAGAAGAGGGCGTGGAGCACGAACTTATCGAACTCGCTACTTCCTATGCGGAACTCGAGGGCGAGGCGGAGGAAGTGCGCCGCCGCTATCAGGAACTGTACGCCGAATACAAGGCGGAAACGGATGCGGAAAAACTCAAAGTCATCGAGGCGGGCGGCCTTTGCATTCTCGGCACCGAGCGCCACGAATCCCGCCGTATCGACAACCAGTTGCGCGGCCGTTCGGGCAGACAGGGCGACCCCGGCGTATCCGTATTTTTCCTCTCTCTGGAAGACGATCTGATCAAGCGTTTCGGCGGCGAAACGATGAAAAAGATCTACAACGTGTTCAGCAAGGACGACAATACCTGCCTGCAATCGCGTATGCTCTCGCGCGGCATCGAAAACGCGCAGAAAGCCATCGAGGGCCGCAACTTCGGTATCAGAAAGACCATTCTGCAATACGACGACGTCATGAACAAACAGCGCGAAGTCATCTATGCGGAGAGAATGAAGGTCTTGAAGGGCGAAAACGTGCACGACGAGGTGGTGAAGTTCATTCCCGATTTCGTCACGACCGTGTTAAAGGGCGCCGTCAACGTGGACGAGATGCCCGAAAAATGGGATGCGGAAGCGCTCAACCGCGCGCTCGAACAGCGCCTCCTTCCCGAGGGGAGCGGGTTCGTCACGCAGGATAAACTGAATAAATGGGATTACGATTACGCCTTTAAAAAGATCGTCAAAGAGACGGAAAAGGCGTACGACGAAAAGATCGCGGAAGTGCGCGAGCAGTTCGGCATCGATTACGCGGACGTGGAGCGCCGTTTCCTCCTGATGAACGTGGACCGCAACTGGATCGATCAGATCGACGCGATGGATCAACTCAGAAAGGGCATAGGCCTGCGCGCATACGGCAACGTGGATCCCGTCATCTCCTACAAACAGGAAGGTTTCGAAATGTTCGACGAGATGATCGAGCGCATCCAGACGGGCACCATCTCCATGCTCCTGAAAGTGCGTATCGAGGTCAACCGTCCCGCGGTGCGGCCCGTGGAAGCGCCCAAAAACCTTACGGACAACGCGGAACTCGTCACCAACCGTTCGGCGGAAGGCGCGGCGAAACCCGTAACCAAGTCGGCCAAGGAAATCGGCCGCAACGATCCCTGCCCCTGCGGCAGCGGCAAAAAGTATAAGAATTGCTGCGGCAAAAACGCATAATATAGAGATCCGATCGCAAAATGATTGCGGTCGGATTTTTTTGGTTTGCCGAAATTGCGGCAAGCACTTGTAATTTGCGTTGAATTCTGTTATACTTATCGTACAATGCAGATAATGAAGTAAAAGAAAGTGAGCGGAACGGAAGGGATTTTCGTCGCGCGCGGCGATCGTCTCCGTCTGTATCGGCATCACTGCACAAAATAAAGGCGCAGGAAGAAGTCCTGCGCCTTTATCGCATTTAAAGAAAAACGCAACGATGAAAAGGAGTGAAAGTGTCGGATTTCAGACAAATATTCGAGGCCTACGGCGGCGACTATACTGCCACTATCAAGCGCTTTGTAGGCAATGAAAAAATGTATCTGCGCATTTTGAATATGCTGTTTGCGGATGAGAATTTGCAAAATCTGCAAGATTCTGTCGAGCAGGAAGACTGGGACGGCGCCTTTGCCGCCGCGCACACTTTAAAAGGGGTAACGGGCAATCTGGGGTTGCAGCCTCTTTACGCCGCCGTATGCGCCATCGTGGAGCCGCTGCGGTCCAAAGAAAAGGCGGATTATCGCACGCTGTATGCGAATATCGCAGCAGAGTTTTCAAGAGCGGAGCGCCTGCGCGACGCGTTGAGAGGGGGGATTTAAGGTGGAAATGCCGAGCCGTGTGACCATGGAGCAGATGACGGAAATATTGGATAATACGCCGACGGCGATCTACGTGACCGCGGCGGACGATTATGAACTGATGTATGCGAACCGCGCCGCGAAAAAAGTTTTGGGGTGGTCTTCGTTTCCCTCGGGAGCGAAGTGCTACGAATTGGCGGGCTTTTCTGTGCCCTGCCCTTTTTGCCAGGTGAAAAATATGCGTCGCGATTCGCTTCTGGTCCGCGAATTTTCATTCGCCTCCGCCGCCCGCATATTTCAACTGAGCGGCAAATTCATCGACTGGGCGGGCCGGCTCGCGCATATCGAATACATAGAGGACGTCACAGAAAAAAAACAGGCGGCGGAGCAGGTCGCCGCGCGAGAAAAGGATCTGCGCGAAACCGTCGCGAGCATTCCTTGCGGCTTATCCGTTTACCGCTTCGACAAAGGGGAAATCTCCCCCGTCTTTCACAACAACGCCTTTTATCGGATCATGGGATACTCCGTCGAGCATATCCGCAATATCGAACATTACACCAGTTTTCTGAACGTGCACGAAGAAGACCTTCCCGTTCTGCAAGCGAAAATACAAAGGGCTATTGCGGCCAACGGTCGGACAAGTTATACGTATCGGGTATTCAACGATCGGAAAGGCGAATACGTTTGGATCCGTCTGGACGGCTCGGTCAAGGAGCAAAAAGACGGTTCGAAACTTTTATACGGCGTTTACAACGACGTAGGGGAGCAACTCCGTCTGCAAAGCGAATTGACGCAGACGACGGAAAAAATGCAGGAGATCGTCAACGCGATCCCCGGCGGAGTCGCCATCTATAAAATTTCCGATATTTTGGAAACGAAATATTTTTCCGACGGCGTGCCCGCTCTTACCGGCTATACGGCGGAAGAATACCGCAAAATGACGCAAGGCGACGCCTCCGGCCTCATTTATTGGCAAGATCGGGAGAATGTACTCGCCGCAGTGGGCGGCGTGATCGCCTCGAATACCGCGGCGGAACTCGAATTCCGCAAACAGCACCGCGACGGGCATATCGTATGGGTGCACGCGCAGGCGAAACAAATCGGCGAGGAAAACGGCTTTCCTCTCGTGCAATGCGTTTTTCATAATATTTCCAAACTCAAAGAAACGCAGCGCGAACTCGATCATCTCGTCAATTCCATTCCGGGCGGCATCGCAAGTTTCAAAGCGGAAGACGGAAGGCTCACGCCCGTATTCGTGTCCGACGGCGTGGCTGCGCTCGTAGGCTATTCGCGGGAAGAGTTCGATATGCTGCAAGCGGTGTACGAACCCGATCGGGAGCGCGTGAACGCGGCTCTTTCCGCCGCGCTCGAGAGCGGGGAGGCGATGGACGTTTCTTACAGGATGCGGCATAAGGACGGCAGTATCGTCTGGATCCACCTGAACGGCCGTCTTATGGGGCCCAAAGCAGACGTTACCGTCTTTTATGCCGTATTTACGGGTATGTCTGCGGAAACGCGGCTCTTTCAGAGCATCGCCGACGAAACGGCGGACGGCATATACGTCATCGACAAGAAAACCTACGAACTTTTGTACTGCAACGAATCCAAAGCCATGTTTTCGGGTACGGCCCATTTTGCGGGGCAGAAATGTTACGAAACGCTGCACGGCAACAGCGCGCCCTGCGATTTTTGCACAATGAATCAATATCGTGCGGACGGGGAGGAGCACGAAATCGCCGTGGGAGGAGATCGTTACTATACCTCCCGCTTTAAGGAAACCGACTGGAACGGGATCCCCGCATACGTGCAGTATATCCGCGACGCGACCGAAGAGGTCGAACTCAGGCGGGAAAAAGAGCGTCTGGAATTATATTTCCAGACGGTCGTCAAGAATTTGCCGGACGGAATTTCCGTCGTCCGCTGCGAATCGGACGGGAGCCTTACCACCGAGTTCCTCTCCGACGGCTTTGCCGCGCTCATGAGAATGACGGCGCGGCAGGCGGAAGGACGCTATAAAGACGATTTGTTCGCGGGCGTGCACGCGGAAGACGCGGCTGCGGGTCGAAAAAAACTGCAAAAATTTCTTTCGGGGGGAGAAGGGCGGCTCGAAATGGAACTCCGTTTCCTTACGGGGGACGGCGTCTATCAATGGACGAAATGCACGATCTCGCTCATTCAGTCGCTCGACGGGTACAAGCGCCTGTACACCGTCTATACCGATATTTCCGATACCGTGCGCGCAAAGGAACAGTTCCGCAAACAATACGACGAATTCATCATGCAGCATTACCGAGTGACCGAGCCCAATGTGCTCATCCTCGGACATTGCAACATTACGAATAACGTCATATTGGAGATCGACGACCATACCGATTCCGACCTTTTAAAGACGTTCGGCTCTTCCCGCGAAGATTTTTTCCGCGGCATTTCCCGCCTTGTCGTCGACGAGGAAAAACAAAAGGAGTTTTGCAATAAATTTTTCAACGAACCGTCGATTGCGGCGTTTCACCGCCGCGATACCGAACAGGTGATGAGTTGTTACGTCAAATTTCCCAAAGAAGAAAAGGGCCGCTACGTGCAGTTTAAAGTAAATCTATTGGAAACGCCCGATACGGGGGACATCACGGGCGTGCTCACCGTCACGGACGTGACCGAGCAGACGATCACAGACCGCATCATGCACCATCTGTCGGTGACAAGTTACGATTACGTCATCGATTTAAAACTTGACGAGGACTCATTTTCGGTGCTCGTCTACAATCAGGCGGCACATTGCGCGCCTCCGCCGAGCGGGACTCACTCCGCGCGCGTGGCGGATATGGCGGAAAAACACGTCGTTCCCAAGGACGCGGCACGCTATCGCGCGTTGCTCGAACCCGAAGGGATCAAAAAGCGCCTTTCCGCCGAAAAGGGATATACGTTTTCTTATTCGCTCATCGACGAAAGCGGGGATATCCGCACGAAAAGCATGAGTGTGTCCGCCATCGATCTGCGGTTGGGGCGCGTCTGCCTGGTCTGCGCCGATATCACCGATTCCGTGCGCGAGCAGCAAGGGCTTTTGAATATGATCGCCTACACGTTCGACCTGGCTTGTTTTATCGATATCGCCACAGAACGGCTGACCATGTACACGCGCGAAACCATTTTGAAGAGTCTTCCGCCGCACGTCGTGGAACAATACGACCGCAATATGCAAGAGTTTATCTCCCGTTACGGAACGGAAAAGGATATGTCCGCAGCGGTGCGGCAGTTCCGCCTGAAATCCATGCTCGAACGCTTGCGGGCGCAGCCCGCGGGATACGATTACGTATTTCCTTACCGCGAGGAGGAAGAAATTCTCTTTAAACAGGTCAACGTGCTGTGGGGCGATCTGAATCACCGCACCGTGTGCCTTGTACGGGCGGACGTGACCGATCTGATCCTATCCGAACGGAAAAACAAAGCCGCGCTGGAAAAAGCGCTTTCGGCGGCGGAAGATGCGAACCGCGCCAAAAGCGATTTTCTTTCTTCCATGAGCCACGATATCCGCACGCCGATGAACGCCATTACGGGCATGACCGCGCTCGCCGATGCGCATATCGACAACAAAGCCAAGGTATCCGACTGCCTCAGAAAAATTTCCGTATCGTCCAAGCACCTTTTGAGCCTCATCAACGACGTTCTGGATATGAGCAAACTCGACGGCGCCAAAATTACTTTGAACCGCGTGGCGATCTCGCTGTCCGCTCTGGAAAACCAACTTTCCTCCATCATACAGCCGCAGGCCGAGGCTTCGGGCGTCGAATTCGTATCCCGACTTGAAAATATTGCGCACGAGGGATTTTACGGCGATCCTTTGCGCGTCAATCAGATTTTGATCAACCTTTTGAGCAATGCCGTTAAATTCACGCCCGCGGGGGGCAAAGTGGAATTCTGCATCGAAGAGATCGCCTCTTCGCGCCCGAATCGCGCGCGTTACCGCTTTGTCGTGCGCGACAACGGGATCGGCATGCAGAAAGAATTTATGGCGCATATGTTCTCGCCCTTTGCCCGCAGCCGCCGCGCGGCGGATATCGAGGGTACGGGACTGGGACTTTCCATCTCGAAAAGGCTTGTCGATCTGATGGAGGGGAGCATCCGCGCCGAAAGCGAGCCGGGCAAGGGCACGGCGTTTTTCGTACAACTGGATTTTGAGGTCGCGTCCGATCTCAAGGCGGAGATCGTCAGCGCGCCTCTGTCCGCAGAGACTGAAGAAAATATTTACCGCGGGCGTAATTTCCTCGTCGCAGAGGACAGCCGCATCAATGCCGAGATCATCTGCGAACTTCTTTCGATGCGCGGCGCGAAGACGCAAGTGGCGGTAAACGGAGTCAGGGCGGTGCAGGCTTTTGCCGCGTCTGAGGCGGGCACGTTCGACGCGATCTTTATGGATATCATGATGCCCGAAATGAACGGTTACGAGGCGACGCGCGCCATACGCGCCCTTAACCGTCCCGATGCGGAGAGCATCCCCGTGATCGCCATGACCGCCAACGCCTTCGCGGAAGACGTTCATGCGGCGATGGAGGCGGGCATGAACGCGCACGTCGCAAAGCCCGTCGATCTCGATGTTCTGCGCGCGGCGCTTGAAAAGACGCTCTCTGCAAAGGAAGGTTGAAATGAAACAGCATACCATGATCTCGGGTTACGAATACGACGCGTTGATGAGTTCTTTGCGGGTGAGCGTCAGCAAACATCTTTTGGATGAATTTTATACGCTGATATGGGCCAACGATTACTACTATGATCTGATCGGATATACAAAAGAGGAATACGAAGAAAAATTCGAAAACAATCCGCAGAAATATTACGCGAGCCACGGACTTTTAAGCGAACTCGGAAAGATCGCCGCCGTGGTTTCGCGCGCAGTTTCAGAGGGCAAGGGCGGGTATTCGTTGGATACGCGCATGCCCGTCAAGGGAGGCGGATTTCTTTGGATCCGCATGGCGGGCACGTTTACAGACGAATACGTTGACGGCAAACAGGTTTCCTATACCGTCATGAGCGATATCGACGATCTGGTGCGCATACAGACCGACCAATCTATCACGTACAACAATATCCCAGGTTTCGTCGCCAAGTTTTTGGTCTCCCGCGGCAAGCGGCTGAAGATCGTCTACGCCAACGACCAATTTCGTGAATTTTTCGGTTCGGACGGGATTTTGGACGATGCTAACGAAATGTTCCGACTGAATATGGAAAAAAACGCCGAAGTGCTCGAAAACCTTTGGGAGGATATACGGCAGACCAAACCTCTGCATTTTCTCACACAACTGCAAAACCGCAGAGGGCAGACGCTTTGGATGCAGGTGAGCGGGGAATGCGTGGAAACGCTGGCGGACGGCTGCGTGTATCTTTTGATCTATATCGACGTGACCGACGTGACGGGACTTAAAGAGATCCAGAAAAAACTGGAAGCCGCGCTGGACGCCGCGGAAAAAGCCAACCGCGCCAAGACGATCTTTCTCTCGCATATGTCGCACGATATCCGCACGCCCATCAACGGCGTTCTGGGCATGACGGACATCGCGCTCCGCAATATCGACGACAGAGAGCGCCTCGTCGATTGCCTCAAAAAGATCGATTCTTCCTCCCATCATCTTCTCTCGCTCATCAACGACGTGCTGGACATGAGCCGCATCGAGAGCGGCAAAGTCGTCATCGAGGATAAGCCGTTTTATGTTTCCGTCCTTCTCGACGGCTGTTACAGCGTCGTCGCGGGGCAGGCGATCCAAAAAAATATCCGAATCGAAACGGATTTCAGCCCGATCGAGGCGGATGTGCTGGAGGGCGACGAGATACGCCTTAGACAAATTCTCATCAATATTTTGGGCAACGCCGTCAAATTCACGCCGGAAGGCGGGCAGATTTTCTTTTCCGCCTCAACCGTTTCGGAAAATGAGCGCGAAGCATCGCTCACCGTGTGCGTGCGCGATACGGGCGTCGGGATGAGCCCCGAATATCAGGAGCGGATCTTCGAGCCGTTCTCGCAGGAAACCGCAAGCGGGCGCAGCGAGTACCAGGGCACGGGGCTGGGCATGGCGATCGTCAAGCAACTTCTGGATATCATGGGCGGCAAAATTTCTTTAAAAAGCGCACCGGGAAAGGGGAGCGAGTTTACCGTGCGCTTCGTTCTTCCCTTCGGCAATGCGGAGAAACTCGAAAAAAGCAAGAGTTCGGAAGAGATCGATCTGTCCGGACTGCGCGTATTGATCGCGGAAGACAATGAAATGAATATGGAGATCGCCCGATATATACTGGAAAGCGGTTTTGCAGAGGTCACGCCCGTTTTCGACGGCAAAGCGGCGCTGGAACTTTTCAAAGAAAAGCCCGCGGGTACGTTCGACGTGATCCTGATGGACGTGATGATGCCCGTCATGGACGGATTGCAGGCGACGCGCGCCATCCGCGCATGCGGAAAGCCCGACGCGAAGAAAATTCCCATCCTTGCGATGACCGCCAACGCCTATGCGGAAGACAGACAGGCGGCGCTGGATGCGGGCATGGACCGCCACCTCGCCAAGCCCGTCGAACGCGAAGATCTCTTGCGCGCCCTTTCGGACGTGACGAAAAATTCGAGGTAATATAAAAAAAGACGCCTGACGGGCGTCTTTTTTATGGTAAATGCCGCGTAAAAGTCATTGAACCGTCTGCTTGCGTAGTATAATGGAATCGGGAAAGGGAGAAACTTTACAAATAGAGCGGACTTGTCTGGCTTTCGGCAGCAACGACGTTTGCGCGGAAAAAACCCGTTGACACGGGCCGTACGAGCGTGTTACAATAATCGTAATCCAAAAATTTGAAGGAATCTTATGAAGATCGGAATTTTAACGAGCGGAGGCGATTGCCCCGGGCTGAACGCGGTCATCCGCGCCATCGGGCTGTATGCCCTCAATAACATGGAAAACGTCGAGATCGTCGGCATTCCGGAAGGGTACGGCGGGCTCATCCGCGGCGAGTGCCGCCCTTTGCGGAGACAAGATTTTTCCGACATACTCGATCGCGGCGGCACCATTCTGGGAACTTCCCGCCAGCCCTATAAATTGATGACGGTGGAAGAAAACGGCGAAACGCGATTGCAGGAAATGTGTTCCAACTATCAAAAGATGGGACTGGACTGCCTGTTCACGCTGGGCGGGGCGGGCACGCACAAGACGGCGGCGCTCTTGTGCGCCGAGGGCTGCAACGTCATCGGGCTGCCCAAGACCATCGACAACGACATTTACGGCACCGACGTCACGTTCGGCTTTCAGACGGCGGCGGAGATCGCTGCGGAGAGCATCGACCGCATCCGCACCACGGCGGCGGGACACGGAAGGACGATGCTCGTGGAGATCATGGGCAACAAGGCGGGCTGGCTCGCCCTGCACGCAGGGCTCGCCGCGGGCGCGGATATGATCCTCATTCCCGAAATTCCCTTTTCGCTGGACGCCGTATGCGAATTCGTGCAAAAGAGCGGGGAAAGAAAAGGGGCGTCCGACTGGGAGCGGCCCTACAATATCATCGCGGTGGCGGAGGGCGCCGTTCTCGATTCGGAGGCGGCGTATAAAAAGAAAGACCGCGCATTTGCGCGCATCGAGCGGGGCGAAAGCACGGTGACGCAGCACCTTGCGGAAATCGTCGAAGAACGAACGGGCGTGGAAACGCGCACGAGCGTTTTAGGTTATCTGCAGCGCGGCGGCACGCCCTGCGCCTACGACAGGCTGCTATCTTCCCGCCTTGGTGCCTTTGCGGCCGATCTTGCCGCAAAGGGCGTATTCGGCGTGAGCGTCGCCGTGTCGGGGAACCGCATCGTCTACAACGCCCTGGCGGAGATCGCGGGACGCTACAAACTCGTGGAGCCCGACGGCGAACTCGTGCGCTTTGCAAAGAGCATCGGCATTCGCTTCGGCGACGCGCAAAAGATTTCATAACGGAGAAGGATTTTATGAAATATTCCATCATTGATATCAGTTCGAGCAGCCTTTCCATGATCGTCGCGGAGATCGACGGCGCAAAAGCGGAGATCGTATTCAAAGACCGTGTCCCTCTCTTTCTTTTTCCGCATTTCGACGGAAAAAATCTGTCCGAGCACGGGCTGAACAAACTGACGGGCGAGCTGAAAGAATTTCAGCAAAAGTGCGCGCAGTTTCATGCGGAGCGCTGTTACGTTATTTCCACGGCGGCGCTGCGCCTCATTGAAAATTTCAACGAGGTGCAAAAGACGGTGGAAGAAAAACTCGGCCTGCCCGTCAATTTTCTCGACGGCGCCACCGAGGCGTACTGCGATCTGGCTGCGAACGCCTATTATCAGACATACGAGCGCGCGGTGCTTGTAGACCTCGGCGGCAAGAGCATCGAGATCTGCGATTTTTCCAAGAACGCGAAAGAGGAGATGGCGTATCTCGATTTCGGGCTTCTGGATCTCAACCGCAAATTCGTGAAAAAGTTGCAGCCCGACGAAAACGAGGCGAAAGAGATCAAAAAATATATCAAGGGCCGTTTCGACGAGGCGGGCATTCCCAAAAAGGGCGCCTTTTCCACCGTCGTTCTGGTGGGCGCGACCAACTGCGCCGTCTACGACGTGTACGCCGATTACGCGAAGTGTTCCCGTGAGGAAGAGAGCAAGATCATCGACCGCAAAACGTTCAAAAATCTGACCAAAAATTTGCTTGTCGGCGCCGACCGTTCCAGCCTCATTCTCAACAACGCGCCGGAAAAACTCTTTCTCATCGGGCCCGCGGCGATCGTTCTGCGCAATCTCTTCAAACGGTTCGACGCGGACAATATCGTGGTGAGCGAGCGCGGCGTCAAGGAAGGATATTTACAACTGATCCTCGACGGGAAAGAGTCGGGAAGATATTATGATTTTACGAGCGATCGGATCTGCGGCGGCGAAAAAAAGCGTCGCGGCCGCCCGAAAAAGACCGCCGATACGGAAGGGGAACAAAAAGGGAGTGAGTAAAAGGTGACCGAAAAGACGAGAAGCCGATTTATCAACGATATTTACGTCAACCGCGAATACAGTTGGCTGCTGTTCGACAAGCGCGTTTTGGAGCAATCGCAGGATCTTTCGAATCCGCTGTTGGAGCGGTGCAAATTTTTATCCATATTCAGTTCTAATCTGGACGAATTTTTTATGGTGCGCGTCGGGAGTTTATACAACGAGAGCCTGTCCGACGCCCAGGCGCGCGACAATAAGACGCAACTGACCGCCGCAAAGCAGTTGGAGGGCGTGTGCGAGACGGTCAGAGATCTGTACGCCGAGCGCGCCGTGTGCTATTTTCGGCTCAAAAAGGAACTTTCCAAGTACGGCGTGCGCATTCTGCGCGCGGACGAGTTGACGCCGCGCCAGAAGGAGGAGGCGAGAACTGTGTTCATGACGCACGTTCTGCCCCTTTTGTCGCTGATGGTGCTGGATGCGAAACACCCGCTGATGCAGTTCGAAAACATGAAAAACTATATGTTGTACGATCTCGAACGGGACGGGCGGCGCATGGTGGGCGTGATGGCGTTCAACGCCGCGCTCGACAGGCTGTACCGTATCGGCGGGGGCGAAAAGGCGCGCCTCGTGCCGCTCGAAGAACTCGTGCGCGCGTTCGGGCACAATGCCTTTACCGGTTACACCGCGGGCGGCAGAATGATGATGCGCGTCACGCGCAACGCCGATTTCGACACGAATATCGACGATTCCGACGTCGAGCGCGATTTTTCCGAGATCATGAAAAAAAAGGTGGAGTCGCGCGCCCGCCTCAACGTGGTGCGGCTGGAAATCGACAGAGAAGACGAAAAACTCAAAGAATTCGTTTTGAAACTTCTGAAACTGCATCCCCGTTTCTGCTTTTGTGACGAGCGGTTTTTCGACTATAAATTCATGTTTTCGCTGGATAAATATCTGCCGCCCGAACGCAGCCTTCCCCTCAAATATCCGCCCTTCAAGGGCGCCGTCGCCAAGGAACTTTGCGGCGCGCCCTCGCTCATCGAAACGGTATTCCGCCGCGACGTGTTTTTATCCTATCCCTACGACAGCATGACGCCTCTCGTCGATCTGTTGGAGGAATGCGCCCTCGACAAACGGGTGACATCCATCAAGATCACCATATATCGACTGGCGCACCATTCGCGCATTGCCGAACTTTTGTGCAAGGCGAGCGAAAACGGCAAGCAGGTGACCGTAGTCATCGAACTGTGCGCCCGTTTCGACGAAGAAAACAATATGTATTTCGCGGGCAAATTGCAGGAGGCGGGCTGCACCATCATATACGGCATGGAAAACTACAAGGTGCATTCCAAGATCGTTTCGGTCGTGCTCAAAGAGGGGGAACAGATCCGCTATATCACGCACCTCGGCACGGGCAACTACAACGAATCGACGAGCAAACAGTACACCGATCTCAACATCATCACCGCGGACGAAAAGATCGGCGAGGACGCGGCGGCGTTTTTCCGCAACATAGCCATCTGCAACACCGAGTTTACGTATAACCGCCTTCTGGTCGCGCCCGAAACGCTGAAAAGCGGGCTGACCGCGCTCATCGACCGCGAGATCGAAAAGGCGAAGGCGGGAGGCGAAGGCGCCATCCTCTGCAAGATGAACAGCCTGACCGACAAGACCATGATCGACAAGTTTGCCGAGGCGAGTTGCGCGGGGGTGAAGATAGACCTCATTATCCGCGGCATATGCTGTCTGCTTCCGGGTATTCCGCAAAAGACGGATAATATCCGCGTGATCAGTATCGTGGGGCGGTTTCTGGAACATTCGCGCGTCTATTCCTTCGGCAAGGGCGAAGATCGCACGACGTACATTTCCAGCGCGGATCTGATGACGCGCAATACCGATAAGCGCGTAGAGATCGCCGCGCCCGTGCTCGACCGTCAGATCGCCGACAAGATCGAAAAAATCCTCAGGATCATGCTGGCGGACAACGTCAAGGCGAAAAAACTTTGCCCCGATGGGAGATACCGCAAAGTGGAAACGCTGGGCGAGACCATCGACGCGCAGAGTTACTTTTTAAAAAATCCGCTGTAAAGGCGGGAAAGACGGCGGGAATACCCGCCGTCTTTCGTTTTATTGACAACCCGTGCCGATTGTGCTATAATCGGTCTGAATAAAAAATTTGGAAAGATTGGTAAATATGTTTAAAGCGGACGATTACAGACTGAAGATCAAGGCGCTGGGCGCCACGTTGGAAGAAACTGCCGAGGCGTTGGATATCGGGGGGCTTACTTCGCAACTTGCCGCGCTCAAAACCGAGCAGGAAGATCCCGAAGTTTGGCAGGATCTGGAAAGATCCAAAAAAATAGGGCGCGAAGTTTCGTCCGTGGAATCCAAGATCGCCTCCTACGAAAAGAGCAAAAAGGCCGTCGACGACGTGAACGAAGTCATCGACCTCGTCGAAGAAACGGGCGAAGAGGAACTTGTGGCGGAACTGGACGGCCTGATCGCCGCCGCCGAGTCGGACATTGAGGAATTGCGTATCCGCGCCCTTCTCCGCGGCAAATACGACAACTATAACGCGCTTTTAACGCTGCATTCGGGTGCGGGCGGCACGGAAAGTTGCGACTGGGTATCCATGCTTTACCGTATGTATTGCCGTTATGCCGAAAAGAACGGTTTCAAGGTCGTGGAACTCGACCGTCTGGACGGCGACGAGGCGGGCATCAAGAGCGTGGATTTCAAGATCGAGGGCGAAAACGCCTACGGCTATCTGAAAGCGGAAAAGGGCGTGCACCGCCTTGTTCGTATTTCCCCGTTCGACGCGAACAAGCGCCGCCATACCTCGTTCGCCTCGCTGGAAGTCATGCCCGAGATCGAGGACGACGGCGACGTGGAGATCCGTGCGGAAGATCTCAAAGTAACCACCTTCCGCTCGTCGGGCGCGGGCGGCCAGCACGTCAACAAGACGGAATCCGCCATCCGCATCCAACACATTCCTTCGGGCATCGTCGTTTCCTGCCAGAACGAGCGTTCGCAGATCCAGAACCGCGAAATGGCGATGAAGATGCTCAGAAGCAAACTCATCGAACTTCGCGAGAGCGAGCGCATGGAAAAGGAACAGAACATCAAGGGCGAGATCAAAAAGATCGAGTGGGGCAGTCAGATCAGAAGTTACGTATTCTGTCCGTACACGCTCGTCAAAGACCATCGCACGGGCTGCGAATCGGGCAACATTTCCGCGGTGATGGACGGCGATATCGAACAATTCATCGTGGATTATCTGAAGAAGAGTTGATATGAAAACACATTATTTTTCCAACTTCCGCCGCGGCGCGCAAACCGCGCTTTCGCTCGTTTTGGGCGGAATGTTTCTGATCCTCGGAACGGTGGAACTTCTCTATCTCAATAAAATATGGGGCGCCGTATTCGTCGCCGTCGGCGCGCTCGTCGTACTCGTTCCGCAGTTCACCATCCATGCTGGCTACACGTACAGAGAGGGTGTCATCCGCGTGAATAAGGGCTTTTTCTCGGTGAGCGAAATGAAAGCGGCGGAGATTCCCGTACTGCTTATCACCGTGTACGACGCCTATAAACAGTGGAAGGGGTTCAAACCCGTCTATACGACGGTGAACGGCGAACGGAAGATCGTGCCCGCGCTTTTATTGCTCGGCGGCGTGAAAGAGCGCGATCTGGAACTGTGCGATACCCGCTGCAACGCGAAAATCTGCTGTAAAGAAACGCTCAAAGGGGAAATGTTTTTGAATTTCCGCTTTCTCGAACAAATTTTAAACGCGGGATTCGCGGGTAAAATTTATATCAACGAACCCGTATATCTTTCCTATCAGGCGCAGTTCGACGCGCTCTTAAGCGAAGAAAACAAGGATAACACCGTGGTGTTCCGCCGCACGGGCGGGAACGCGGGACAAAAATAAATGCGGCGCACGCCGCATTTTGCATGCCCGCAAGGGCGGAGGTCTGCATGACGTATTCGGAAAAAACCGCGCGCGTTTCTTTGAAGGACGCGCCGCTCATACTCGGCATCGAAAGTTCGTGCGACGAAACGGCGGCGGCGATCGTCCGCGGACGCACGCTTCTGTCCGACGAGATCATCTCTTCCGCTTCCGTACAGGCGGAATACGGCGGCGTCGTGCCCGAGATCGCCTCCCGCGCGCATACCGAGGCGATCGACGAAGTCGTGCGCCGCGCGCTCAAAAACGCGGGCGTATCGCTCGGCGAAGTGGACGCGGTCGCGGTCACCTACGGAGCGGGACTGATGGGTGCGCTTCTCGTGGGGCTGTCCTTTGCCAAGTCGCTCGCCTTTACGCTTGGGGTGCCGCTTCTGGGCGTCAACCATATCCGCGGTCACATGGCGGCGGCGTATCTCGCCGATCCCGCGCTCGAACCGCCCTTCGTCACCCTGCTCGCGAGCGGCGGTCACACCGCGATCCTGTACACGCAGTCATACGATTCCTTTACCATTTTAGGCTCTACCCGCGACGATGCGGCGGGCGAGGCGTTCGACAAGGCGGCGCGCGTTCTGGGACTGCCTTATCCCGGCGGGCCGAATATCGAAAGGCTGGCGCGGGAAGGGGAGAACAATATCGTCTTTCCCAAAATGCTGAAAGGCGAGAGCGGCTACGAATTTTCTTACAGCGGTTTAAAGACCGCCGTCATCAACTATTGCCACACCAAAGAGCAGAAGGGCGAACCTATATGCCGCGCCGACGTGGCGGCGTCCTTTCAGGCGAGCGCGGTGAACGTTCTCGTGGAGCGCGCCGTGCGCGCGGCTAAGGAATATAAGGTGAACACGATCGCCGCGGGCGGCGGCGTCGTCGCCAACGGATATCTCAGAGAACGGCTGCAAAGCGCCTGCGGCGAGGCGGGGCTGAAACTGATCCTGCCCGAAAAGCGCTATTGCACGGATAACGCCGCCATGATCGCGGCGGAAGGGCTCGTACAGTATCGGCGGCGGAATTTTGCGCCTCTCTCCCTCAACGCGGCGGCGCATATCCCGCTCGGCAAAAAAGGAAAACAATAATACGTAAAAAGCGCGGAACGAAAATTCGTTCCGCGCTTTTTTTGCGATGAAGGTATAAATCCGAAAATATCTGACGATAAAGGAGAGGACAAATCCATCGGGAGAACACAGAAAATGCTTAAAAAACGACTGGCGGTGTTCGCGCTCGCCGCAATGTGCCTCATGCTCGCGGCGCTGCCGCAGATTATGAATAAATCCCTGCTCTTCAAAAAAGGTACGAGTTATACCCTCTATGCGGGCAGCGTCAGTTCCAACGCGCGGATGATCGTGTGCGGCGAGGGGAAGGAATTTTTGACCAAACTCTTTACCAGAGAGGTCACGGGCGAAAGCGCCGCCTATGCCGACAAAGGCGCGGCTTTTTTCGAAGCGGAGCGGCTCGAAACCCGCTTTCTCATCGAGGAGAGCGCGGCGGGCGTCACCAATTATTACGGCTATTCCCCCCGCCTTTCGGGCGGCGTAACGCTCTTTGGCGAGCGGATCAACGTACACGTCGCCGTTTCCGAACGCGGCTCCGCCATCGGCAGTCCGCTCATCTTCGGCGGATATTAAAAAAAATTTTGCGGATCGCGTATAAATAAAAAATTTGTGTCAACAATCTACCTATCAAAAATTTTTCGGAGGAATGTTATGAAAGAAAAAAAGACAACCGACGCAGCGGTGAAAAAAAGAAACCTTTACTTTATCATCATTGCGGTCTGCGTGCTTTTGCTCGCGGCGGTGACTGTATTTACCGTTTTGATCGCGACGGACCGTCCCGGTACCAGTATCGATAATCCCGGCGGAAACGGCGGCGAAGAACCCGGACCCGGTCCCGACGAGCCTACGGATACGGAGATCGTATTCTCCATGCCTGTCGCGAACGCCACGGTCAAGACGACCTATTCGTTCTGGTATAATTCGACGCTCAACAAGTATTGCCTGCATACGGGCATCGACTTTGCGGCGGAAGCGGGCACCAAGGTGTGCGCTGCGTACGGCGGCAAGATCGAGAGCATCACGGACGATCTTCTGGAAGGCGGCAAGATCGTGATCGACCACGGCGACGGGTTGAAGACCGTCTATTCGTCCATCGACGTCAACTCTTCCATGAAAGTGGGCGCGAGCGTCAGCGCGGGCGATCAGATCGGCACCGTTTCGGCAACGACGGACGTAATGGGCAAGGAATACAACGAGGGTTCGCACCTTCATTTCGAAACGATGGAAAACGACCAGTTTATCAATCCCACGGCCTACCTCGACATCGAAGAAAAATAATCGCATACACGAAATCGGGTTTTGGAACAGACGACAGTTTGCATAAAACCAATCCTCATTTCTCCCTTCTTAAATAAAGAGCGGGGGCGCGGAAATTTCCGCGCCCCCGCTCTTTCATATATTGAAAAACCGCGACATACAATATACCAATAAATAAGAGGACAAAGCCCCGCAATAGGGGCGGGAGGGTTCTGTTTTGTTGAAACGAGGTTTGAGTTTACTGTTTGCGGCGGCGCTTATCTTAGGCGCGCTGTCCTTTACCGCCTGCAAGAAGAACGACGCGGAGCGCTGCGAGTACGATATTTACGCCACGTACGACGAGGCGTCCCGTTCGCTTTCGGGCGAAATGGCGTTCACCTATTATAACTACACCGATACGGAAATATCCGAACTGAAATTCAATCTGTTCGGCAACGCCTTCCGCGAGGATTCCAAGTACCGCCCCGTTTCTTCGGGCTATACCGCCAAAGCGTATTACGACGGCGCGAGTTACGGCAATATGAAAGTGAACGACGTGCGCGGCGACGTTTCCGAATGGGACATTGCGGGGCTGGACGAAAATATTCTGACCGTCACGCTGTCCGAAAGCGTGTTCCCCGACGAGCAGTGCAGTCTGGAGATCGTCTATACGCTCGAACTTGCCAAGGTCAATCACCGCACGGGCGTCACCGAACATGCGGTCAATCTTTCCAATTTCTATCCCCAGTTGTGCGCCTACGACAACGGATTTTACGAGTGCGAATATTATGCGGCGGGCGATCCTTTTTACAGCGAATGCGCCGATTATTCGGTGAAACTGGTCGCGGATTCCGACTACGTCGTCGCTTCCAGCGGCAAACAGACGGGCGAGCGCGCTTTGGGCGGCAACACCGAAAGGAGTTACGAACTGCAAAACGCGCGCGATTTCTGTTTCGTCATGAGCAAGGATTTTCAGGTGCTCAAAAAAGATACGGGCAAAGCGGAAGTTTCCTATTACTATTACCGCGACGAAAAAGCGGAAGAATCTTTGAATATCGCGTGCGAGAGCATCGAATATTTCTCGCAGACTTTCGGCGCGTATCCCTATTCCACCTACGCAGCGGTGCAGACGGGCTTTTGCTACGGCGGCATGGAATATCCGGGGCTTTCCATGATCAGCGACGCGCTCGACGATCTCAACAACAAATACACCATCGTGCACGAAACGGCGCACCAGTGGTGGTATTCGGCGGTGGGCAGTAACCAACTTGAAAACGCGTGGATGGACGAAGGGCTGGCGGAATACTCCACGGTCATGTTTTTCGAAAACTATCCCGCGTACGGACTGGAACGCAAGAATCTCGTGCAGTCGGCATATTCGGCATATAAGGCGTTTTTCGACGTGTACGCCCAGTTGTTCGGCGAAACGGACACCACGATGAACCGCAAACTGGATCAATTTGGCGGCGAGTACGAATACGTCAACGTGACCTACAATAAGGGGCTCATCCTGTTCGATAACCTGCGCGAAGCCCTGGGCGATAAAAAGTTCACGAACGCGTTAAAGCGCTATTATAACGAATTCTGTTATAAAATCGCAAAGCCCGAAGATATGGTTTCCTGTTTCGAAAAAGTGGGCGTAGACGTGGCGGGATTCTTCGCTTCCTACGTCGAGGGGAAAGCGGTCATTTAAATTCGGTTGTCAAATCCGAAAATTTGTATTACAATAGATGGGCGGAATAAAAAATTTCGAGGTGAAGATTATGCCCCTGTTGCAGTACAAGTGCGCAAAATGCGGCGAAAAGTTCGAAGAGTTGGTAAAGACGTACACGGACGAAGTGAAATGTCCGCGGTGCGGGGAGCGCTGCGGGCGCGATTACAGCGGCTGCGTCTATTCCGCAACGGGTACGAAGAGCAAAAAATGCAGCGGAAACTGTAAGACGTGCGGCGGCTGCCGTTAACGCTCCGGCGGAAATCGCCGTTTCCCTTTCAAACGAACAATAAAAAACCCGACGGCATATGCCGTCGGGTTTTTTTATGATAAATACGCCCCTTTGCGCATACACTAATATATACGGAGGAATATCTTATGAAACTGTTCGACGAGATCATGCGCCGTCTCGGCGCCGACGAAGAACTCGTGTTCAACGGCGTGAAATACGTAGTGTTCGACGGCCGCTGCGGGTACTTTGAAAACGTAAAGGGCATCGGCGATTTTTCCGGCGAGGCCGTGGAGATCTTACTGAAAAAAGGAAAACTGCTCGTGTCGGGCAAAAATTTATACATCCGCCGCTTTGTCGAAGGCGACCTCGCCGTGTACGGGCAGATCGAAAGCGTCGCGAGGGCGGAATGAAAGCGCTGACCATGTTCGATCGTTACGAGATCACCTCTCTGACCGTAAACCGCGCCGTCAATAAACTCGCGCGCGCGGGCATAGAGGTCTTCAACGTACGCAAAACAGGCAAAACCCGCATAAGATTATCCATCCGTGCAAAAGATTCCGAAAAATTTTTTGCAATTTTTCACGGTTCGTGTTATACTATAAATAAATTGAAAGACAGGGGACTCAAAAGACTCGCCGTATGGGCGCTCTGCCGCGTGGGCGTGCTCGTCGGGATCGCGCTCTTCTGCCTTACCGTCTTTCTTTCGGGCGCCCTCGTTTTCAAAGTCGAAGTGGTCGGCAGCGGCAGCCATTACCGCGAGGAGGTCTGCGCCCTCTTATCCCGGGCGGGACTTTCGCCATTTTCTCCCTATTCGGAGGAACGCGCGCAAAATGCCCGCGCGGGCATTCTCGATCTGCCCGCCGTCAGTTTCTGCTCGGTGCAGAAAAAGGGCGGCGTCATCGTCGTCGGCGTGGAAGTCAACGCCGAAACGCCCGCAAAAGTTTCCGCGCGCTCGCTGGAAGCCGCCTTTTCGGGCAAGATCTTACAACTCGTCTGTATCCGCGGCACGCCCCTTTATAAAGAGGGCGATACGGTCGAAAAGGGCGCCACGCTCGTGGCGGGCTACGTCGATTACGGGGAGAGCGGCGCCGTGCGGCGCGAGGTCGCGGCGATCGCCAAAGCCGTGCTCGAATGCGAGCTTTCCTACGAGTACGAGAGCAAGGAAGAGAGCGACAAGGCGCTCGCAGACGCGTATGCCGCCGCGACGTTAGAGATCGGCGACGCGGAAATATTGGAAAAAAGCGCGGACGTGCGCGCGGAAAACGGCGCGTTCGTATATGAAATACATATCCGTTACGCCGCTACGTTTGCGGTGAATATGGATTGACACGGAGGAATTTTTTACGGAACTTTATAAAGCGATCGTCGACGCGGGAACTCTTGACGCCATGCAGAAACTTCTCGGCACGTTCGATGAAAATTTAAATATCATTACGCGCGAACTTTCCGTATCCGCGGCCGTGGACGGGGCGACGCTCCGCCTTTCGGGGCAGCGGGAGGACGTGGAAGTGGCGAAAAAGGTGTTCGACGGGCTGTTGAAACTGATCGCCGCGAACGAGCCTTTCGACAAGAGCCGCATCGTCTACTGCATCGAACTTGCGAGAGAGGGCGGATTCGAGGGCATCGAAAAGGTGATGAGCGGCGTGGTGGCGATCACTTCGCGCGGAAAACAGATCAAGTGCAAGACGGTGGGGCAGAAAAAATACGTGGACGCCATCCGCAACAACACGGTCGTGTTCGGCATCGGTCCCGCGGGCACGGGCAAGACCTATCTCGCCGTGTGCCAGGCGGTCTCCGCGTTCAAGGGCAAGCAGGTGGAAAAGATCATCCTCACCCGCCCCGCGGTGGAGGCGGGCGAAAAACTCGGTTTCCTTCCCGGCGATCTGCAGACGAAAGTCGATCCCTACCTGCGCCCTTTATACGACGCGTTGCAGGAACTGTTCGGTCTGGAAACGTACCAGAAACATATGGAAAAAGGCGTCATCGAAGTGGCGCCGCTCGCCTATATGCGCGGCCGTACGCTGTCCAACGCCTTTATCATTCTGGACGAGGCGCAGAATACCACCAAAGAACAGATGAAAATGTTTCTGACGCGCATGGGCGACGGTTCAAAAATGGTCATCACGGGCGACGTCACGCAGATCGATCTCCCCGAGGGCAAAAAGAGCGGCTTAAAGCACGCCGTTTCCATATTGAAGAATATCGAAGGCATCGAAACGGTGACGCTGACCAGCAAGGACGTGGTGCGCCACCCGCTCGTCATGCAGATCGTGCGTGCCTATGAAAAGGAAAGTACAAAGGATGTGAGAACGCAAAGATGATGTATTCGGAAATGGTCGAAGGGAAAAAGTTCACGCGCAAATCGGGCGTGCAGAGCGCGTTTCTGTTTTTGTTCAATTACGTGCTCTTGCTGCTCGTGATCACTTTTTTTATCTTTTTGAATTCTCTGGAAAAGCAAGCGGATAGTTTCATCGGTTTTTTCAGCAACCAGCCCAATAATATTATCTATCTGGCGTCCAGCATCTTCATGCTGTATCTCGCTATTTACCTCTACTATCTGTTCGAGGATAAGAATTTTCTCGCCACGCCGAAAAATATCTTTCTGCTCTTTTCGGTTCTGGGCGTGTGCATCGTGGTTTGCTATTTTTTCAGTTATTTTTTCAATATCTACGCCCGTCCGATCGGGCTTTTAGCGCTTCTGGCGCTCCTCCTTTTGGGTATGCGCGACGCGATATTCCTGAATATCATCTTCGCGCTGATGATGTTTTCCATCGATAACTTCACGAATTTTTCCACCGATTACGTGGTCGCGCTCAACTGCACGCCGCTCATCACCTTTACGGCGGGCATGGTCGCCATCTTCGCGGGCAGCAAAGTCAAAACGCGCCTACGCTCCTTTTTGCTCGGTTTCGTCATCTGCATTCCCATACTCATCATGGCGGTATGCCTCGAATACGGAAAGGGGAGCGATATGGTCTATCTCCTTCTGTTCGGGGTAGAGGCGGGCATACTCTCCTCGGTGCTCTTTATGGCGTTTTTGCCCGTGTACGAAATGTGTTTCAACTGCGTCACCGATTATCGGCTCAGGGAACTGACCGACCACGATGCGCCGCTCATGCGAGAGATGAAAGACCGCGCCATGGGTACGTTCAACCACAGCATCGTCGTCGCGCACCTCGCGGAAGCGTGCGCCATCGCGCTCAACGAAGATACCGCGCTCGCCCGCGCCGTGGCGTACTATCACGACGTGGGAAAACTGCGCCAGCCCGAATACTTTACGGAAAATCAGGTTGGATTCAACCCGCACAGCGAACTTTCGCCCGAACTTTCGGTGGATATCATCCGTTCGCACGCCAAAGACGGGTACGAACTCATCCGTTCCAAGCATCTGCCGCAGATCCTTGCGGACGTGGCGTTGCAGCATCACGGCACCATGCCCATCAAATATTTCTATGCGCGCGCACTCAAAATGACCGACGGCGAACTGAATATCGAGGACTTTTCCTATCCCGGCCCCAAGCCGCAGACGAAGATCGCGGCGATCATCATGATCGCGGACGCGAGCGAGGCGATCAGCCGCACGCTCCCCGACCGTTCGCCCGAAAACGTGGAAACGGCGGTGCGCGAGATCATCGAAGAGCGCATGGACCTCGAACAGTTCGACGAGTGCGACGTTACGATGAAGGATCTGAGCATCATCAAGGAAACCATCGTAAACTGCCTGTCGGGCGTGTACCACAGCCGCGTGCAGTACCCGAAATTGAAAATCAAACACCCCGAACCCCACAAAGAGGAGGAAAAATAAATGGCGCGATTCATACTCGACTGCGAGGACGAAGAAATAGACAAAGAGGCGCTCGCCGCCGCTCTTTCGGACGAGGCGAATAGCGATACCGCCCTTTCCGCGGAGATCGTATTCACCGACGGCGCGGCCATGCAAAAACTCAACGCGGAGGCGCGCGGCGTGGACGCCGTGACCGACGTTCTCAGTTTTCCGAATTTAGACGAAATCAAAAACAGGGAGATCAAAGGGGAAGATTTCCCTTTCGATCGCGACGAGGCGGGCAACCTGTTTTTGGGTTCAATCATCATCTGCCGCGAACGGGCGGCGGAGCAGGCAACGGAGTTCGGGCATTCGTTAAAGCGCGAATATTACTATCTCGCCGTGCACGGCATGTGCCATCTTCTGGGATACGATCACGTGAACGAGGACGAAAAGCGGGAAATGCGGGAAAAGGAAGAGAAAATTTTGCAGAAATTGGGAGTTACAAGAGAATGAAGAGCGGATATACGGCGGTCGTAGGGCGCGCCAACGCGGGCAAAAGCACGCTGATCAACGTACTGGTGGGCGAAAAGATCGCCATCGTTTCCCCCAAACCGCAGACCACGCGCGACCGCATTTTGGGCGTTCTGACCGAAGAGGGCGCGCAGATCGTGTTCGTGGACACCCCGGGCATCTACCGTTCGGCAAACGCGCTCTCCGACATGATGATGCGCACGGCGGAAACTTCCGCAAAGGACGTGGATCTCGTCCTGTATGTGCACGACGGGCACAAGGGGATTTCCGAAGAGGATATTTCCCTCATGAAAAAATATAAAAATTTCGGGATCCCCATGATGATCGCCTATACTAAGACGGATATCATGCCCGAAGAAAAAATTCCCGCCGACGCGAAACTTTTGTTCGAGGCGGGCATCGACTGCGACGTGTGCCCCGTTTCCGCGCGCAAGGGGAAGAACATCGCCAAACTGAAAGCGTTGATTCTGGAAAGACTGCCCGAAGGGGACAAACTGTTCCCCGACGACGTGGTGTCCGATAAATCGGAAAAGTTCATGATCGCGGAGATCATGCGCGAAAAAATTCTTCTGAAATACGACAAAGAGATCCCGCACGGCGTCGCGGTCCTCATCAACAAATTCGAAAAGCGCGAGGGGAAAAACCTGTACGATATCGATCTGGACATCATCTGCGAAAAGCCCAACCACAAGGCGATTCTGATCGGCAAGCAGGGCAAGGCTCTCAAAGAAACGCTCTCGTTCGCGCGGCAGGGTATGGAAGAGTTTCTCGAAGCCAAGGTATTTCTGACCGCCTATATCAAAGTGCGCGACGACTGGCGCGACAAGGCGAACCTGTTAAAAGAGTACGGCTACGAAGATTTGAAAGATTCGCTGTAATTTTATGAATAGACGGCGCGTTCCCTTCCCATACTGTTTATAGGGAGGAGAATATGGCCAATTTCATGAGAGATAACGACGCGTCGAAACTCGCGTGGGACATGTTTGAAAAAACGGGAAATCTTTCCTATTACATGCTGTACAAAGAACTGAAAAAGTAAAAAGGAGCGCCCGATTTCGGGCGCTCTTTTCATTTGATTTTGAACTCGTCCACTTCTTCTGCCAAAATCTGCCGTACGGCGGTCGTTTCCAGCATTAAATCGTATCATTTTTTTAAAGCGAAATTTCGTTCCTTTCTCTGTAAACGCCAATCGATCGGTTCCCATTTTTCGCATTCGTCGTGCTTTTTGCAGGTTTCGCCGCTCAATTTGCATAAACCGCAGTTGGTTCAGTCAAATCGGAAATTCGCTTTGACATAGTATGCCCTGTAATGATTGCAATTCAAACATTCTTTGTCCATTTTGTGCTCCTTAAGTTGATTTGTTAATATTATAATATAAAGATTTCATTTTTGCATGGAGTCTTAGAATTCTAAGACAAAAAATTACTTGCCAATCGAGCGCGTTTCAATTATAATAAACTGCGAAAGGAAAATCTATGGAAGAAAAAGTAGACGCGCTCGTGCTGCGGAGCATCGATTATAAGGATAACGACAAAATACTCACGCTCTTCACGCTGCAAAACGGCAAAGTGACCGCGGCGGCGAAAGGGGTGAAAAAAGCGGGCGCGCGGCTGAAATTCGCCGCGCAGCCTTTTTGTTTCGCCGAATACGTGCTCGCGAAAAAGGGCGAGCGCCGCACCGTCATTTCCGCCGCCAATACCGACGGATTTTACGCCCTCCGCGAGGATATCGAAAAATTCTACGCCGCCTGCGCGGTGTGCGAGGTGTGCGACGCGCTGCTCTTCGAGGGCATCGTCAACGAGGAACTCTTTCTCTACGCCGTGAACGCCCTCAAAAATATGTGCGGAGGGGACGCCGCCGAAGAACTCGTCCGCTTTCTCATCGGCGCGCTGCGCCTCTCGGGGTATATGCTCTCGTTGGAGGCCTGCGCAGACTGCGGCGGCATTCTGGAAGGGCGGGTGTATTTCGACGTCGCGGGCGGCTGCTTTTACTGCGCGGAATGCGCCAAGGGCGCGGGCACGGGCGAAAATACTTATAACTTTTTGCGGAAATGTTCGGATTTATCCTATCTTCCCGAAAAGATCGACAAGGCCGCCGAAAGCCGCGCGCTCAAACTTTTAAAAGTCTATTTCCGCGACAAGACGGATACCGAACTCCGCTCGCTCGACGAATATATCCGCCTGCTCGGCTCGGAATCGTAAAAATTGTGTAAAGTTTTGATTTTCGGGACGGAATTGCTTGAAATTATCTGCGTTTTATATTAAAATAGATATGTTAATTCGTAACTATATATCCAAATTTAGGAGGAAAAGTTTTTATGGCAAAAAAATATTGTTACCTCTTTTCCGAAGGTAACGCGAAAATGCGTGAACTGCTCGGCGGCAAAGGCGCAAACCTCGCGGAGATGACGGGAATGGGACTTCCCGTACCCCAGGGCTTTACCATTTCTACCGAAGCCTGCACGCAGTACTATGAGGACGGCAGACAGATCAATCCCGATATTCAGGCGGAAATTATGGAGTATATCTCCAAAATGGAAAATATCTGCGGCAAAAAGTTCGGCGATAACGAAAACCCGCTTCTCGTATCCGTCCGTTCCGGCGCTCGCGCTTCCATGCCCGGCATGATGGACACCATTCTGAACCTCGGTCTGAACGAGAAGGTCGTCAACGTCATCGCCGATAAGTCGGGTAATCCCCGTTGGGCCTGGGACTGCTACAGAAGATTTATCCAGATGTATTCCGACGTCGTTATGGAAGTCGGCAAAAAATATTTCGAACAACTCATCGACAAGATGAAGGAAGAAAAGGGCGTCACGCAGGACGTCGAACTGACCGCGGACGATTTGAAGACGCTCGCAAACCAGTTCAAAGCCGAATACAAATCCAAGATCGGCGAGGAGTTCCCCGACGATCCCAAGGAACAGTTGTTCGGCGCGGTCAAGGCGGTCTTCCGTTCCTGGGACAACCCCCGCGCGAACTATTACAGAATGCAGAACGATATCCCTTACAGTTGGGGCACCGCCGTCAACGTGCAGATGATGGCGTTCGGCAACATGGGCGATACTTCCGGTACGGGCGTCGCGTTCACGCGTAACCCCGCCACGGGCGAAAAGAAACTGATGGGCGAGTTCCTGATGAACGCGCAGGGCGAAGACGTCGTCGCGGGCGTCCGCACCCCGATGCCCATCGACAAGATGAAAGAGATCATGCCCGAAGTGTACGAGCAGTTCCAGAAGATCTGCAACACGCTGGAAAACCATTACCGCGATATGCAGGATATGGAGTTCACCATCGAGGACAAGCACCTCTATATGCTCCAGACCCGTAACGGCAAACGTACGGCTGCCGCGGCGATCAAGATCGCCTGCGACCTCATCGATGAAGGTATGATCAGCGAGAAAGACGCGATCATGCAGATCGACCCGAAAACGCTCGACGCGCTCCTGCACCCGCAGTTCGACGCGGCGGCTCTTAAAAAGGCAAAACCCATCGGCAACGCTCTGCCCGCTTCCCCGGGCGCGGCGACGGGCGAGATCGTCTTCACCGCCGAGGACGCGGTTGCGGAAGGCAAAAAGGGCAAGAAAGTCATTCTCGTCCGTTTGGAGACCTCTCCCGAAGATATCGAGGGTATGCACTATGCGCAGGGCATTCTGACCGTGCGCGGCGGTATGACCTCTCACGCGGCCGTCGTGGCGCGCGGTATGGGAACCTGCTGCGTTTCCGGCTGCGGCGCGATCAAGATGGACGAAGAGAACAAGCAGTTCACCCTGAACGGCAAAGTTTATAAAGAGGGCGACGTCATTTCCCTCGACGGCTCGACCGGTAACATTTACGGCGAGGGCATTCCCACCGTTGCCGCGGATACGAGCAGCGGCTACTTCGGAAGGATCATGGAACTTTCCGATAAATACAAGGCTTTGGCTGTACGCACCAACGCGGATACCCCCGCGGACGCGAAACAGGCTGCCTCTTTCGGTGCGCAGGGCATCGGCCTTTGCCGCACCGAGCATATGTTCTTCGAGCCCGACAGGATCGCGGCGTTCCGCGAGATGATCTGCTCCGACACCGTCGAAGAGAGAGAAGCGGCGCTCGCGAAGATCGAGCCTATGCAGCAGAGCGACTTTGAAAAACTGTACGAGGCGCTGGGCGGCTATCCCGTGACCATCCGTTTCCTCGATCCTCCTCTGCACGAGTTCGTACCCACCACCGAAGAGGACATCGCTGCGCTCGCGAAGGCGCAGAACAAGACGGTCGCGCAGATCAAACAGATCATCGCCGACTTGCACGAGTTCAACCCGATGATGGGACACCGCGGCTGCCGTCTGACGGTCACTTATCCCGAAATCGCGAAAATGCAGACTTCCGCGATCATCAAAGCAGCCATTAACGTCAAGAAAAAGCATCCCGACTGGAACATCGTTCCCGAGATCATGATTCCCTTGACGGGCGAAGTCAAGGAATTGGCGTTCGTGAAAAAGGTCGTCGTTGCCACGGCGGACGAACTCATCGAAAAGAGCAAGAGCGGCCTCAAATACGAAGTCGGCACCATGATCGAGATCCCGAGAGCGGCGCTCACCGCCGACGAGATCGCCAAAGAGGCGGAGTTCTTCTGCTTCGGCACCAACGATCTGACGCAGATGACCTTCGGTTTCTCGCGTGACGACGCGGGCAAATTCCTGCCTTCGTACTACGAGAACAAGATTTACGAATCCGATCCGTTTGCGAGATTGGACCAGGCAGGCGTCGGCAAACTGATGGATATGGCGGTTACTCTCGGCAAGAAGACCCGTCCGACCATGCACTGCGGCATCTGCGGCGAGCACGGCGGCGATCCTTCTTCCATCGAGTTCTGCCATAAGATCGGCCTCGACTACGTTTCCTGCTCTCCTTACCGCGTTCCCATCGCAAGACTGTCCGCGGCGCAGGCGAATATCAAGAATCCCAGAAAGTAATTTAAAAAGCGCAAGCCCGCTCGTTTCAATCGAGCGGGCTTATTTTTTGCGGCAAACGATTTATTTTAAATGTTATTTGCAATTTTTAAAAACAGATTGACAGACTTGCGGGGTGGTGATATAATATTTTTAAAGTAAGTTTAAAAAATGGAGGATGTCGATGGCGGATTTTAAGGAACTTTTGAAAGTTCTCGGAAAAGGATTGCCTTCCCGTCCGGTATTGTTCGAATTTTATCTCAACGAACGTCTGTACCGCCGCGCATGTAAGGAAAAATACGACGTTTCCACGCCCTATGCGATCATGCGGACAATGGTGCGTTCATTCGAATATTACGGCTACGATTATGCGACTGTGCGAGGCAGCGAATACTGGTTTTCCAATGGCGAATCGCAAGAAAAAGCGACGGTTTCGCTGAATGCGGGGCATTGCATCGTTGATCGCATATCCTTTGACCGTTATCCGTGGATGGATGCCGCGGCGTGCGACTATTCCGCATTGCAAAGAATAGCGACGGATCTTCCGCGCGGCATGAAAGTCGTCGTCATGGGGCCTGGCGGGGTGCTGGAAAACTGCATTTCTCTGGTCGGATTCGATAATCTGTGCATGATGCTGTACGACGATCGGGAACTGGTCGGCGACGTTTTCGAGAGGATCGGCAGCGGACTTGTGGAATATTATCGCCGTTGCGCTGCATATGACAGCGTAGGCGCGCTGATTTCCAATGATGACTGGGGGTTCAATACCCAGACAATGCTCTCGCCCGCCGATCTCAAAGAATTTGTATTCCCTTGGCATAAGCGTATTGTAGAAGTCATTCACAATGCCCAAAAGCCGGCGATCCTGCATTCCTGCGGAAATTATTCCATGATCTTTGATGATCTTCTCGCCCTCGGCTACGATGCGCGCCACAGTTATGAGGATAATATCATACCCGTTGAGCAGGCGTATGAGCAGTTTGCGGGTAAAATGGCGGTTTTGGGCGGTATCGACGTGAATTATCTGATTACGGCTTCGGAAAATGAAATTGTTGCGCGCTGTAAAAAGATGCTTGAACGGGCATCTTTGCGAGGCGGTTATGCACTTGGCAGCGGAAACAGCATTCCGGACTATGTGCCCGACGAAAAATATTTCGCAATGCTTCGCGCGGTCAGCGAGAAAGAATGGTAAGAAATACAAGCGGGAGGATCTCCGATGAACAAAGTTTTTTCCAAAAGCAAATGGATATGGCTGAAAGAATGCAAGGCGAACCAGTATGCGGACTTTATCGTAAAGTTTATTGTAACGGAAAAGGACGCGAAACTGCGTATCAGCGCTGATTCCGATTACGAGGCGTACGTAAACGGGCATTTTGTCTATGCGGGGCAGTATCCCGACTATCCGCATTATAAGATCTACGACGAATTCGACGTCGGCGTTGTCTGCAAAGAGGGCGAAAATACGCTCGCCGTCCGCTGCCGATACGTGGGAGAGGACACGAGCACCTATCGCCGCGAACAGGCGGGACTTTTGTTCGAAATCGAAAGCCTCGGCCGAATCGTCGCGTACAGCGGCGAACACATACTTTCCCGCGAAGATCTCTGCTATCGGAGCGGACCGATGGAGAAGATCAGCCCGCAACTCGGATTTTCTTTTTTGTACGATTCCACGAAAGAGGACGATTGGACGGAGGGCTTTTCGAAGAGCGTTGCCGTCGAAAAATCATGCGAACTTTTTCCCCGCCCCAATAAGCGTCTTGTATTCGAAGAGTGCCGCGGCGCGGTGCTCGTTTCGCAGGGCGACTTTGTATTGAAACGGACGATGCCGACCGCCGCCGAAACTGCGGCGAACGCCTATTTGCGCCATATTGCTTTGGACGAAATGGGAAATACGTTTGCGCCGCGCTGTCCGCTGCCCTCCGGGAACGGTTACCGTTTACAGGGCGCGGGCGACGGCGTGTACGCGCTCGCGGATATGGGAGAGGAAACTGCGGGATTCGTCTGCCTGGATTTCGAAGTGCCGTGCGACTGCGACGTGATCGCAGCGTTCGGGGAACACCTCGACGATCTGCGGGTGCGTTCCTATATCGACGGCAGAAATTTTGCGTTTACCTACCGCGCGCACCGCGGCCGCAACGTGTGGCGGGGCAATCTGCGGCGGCTGGGGCTCCGCTATCTGCAACTGTATTTTCTTTGCGAGCGCGCGAATTTGTACGATTGCCGCGTTCTCGCCTGCCGCTACCCCGCAAAGCGGAAACATACCGACATCCGCGACGGACTGTACCGCAAGATCTATGAAAACGGCGTGCGCACGCTGGAAAACTGCATGCACGAGCATTACGAGGACTGTCCCTGGCGCGAACAGGCTCTGTACGCGATGGACAGCCGCAATCAGATGCTTTTCGGCTATTTTGTGTTTGACGATCCTTTGTACGCGCAGTCGAATCTGCGGCTGATGTCGAAGGGGCTTCGTGAAGACGGGCTGTTGGAACTGTGCTTTCCCGCGCGCGTGGGGGTGACGATTCCCTCGTTCAGCCTGTATTTTGTCTTTGCCGTCGTCGAAAATTACGAATTTACCGAAGACAAAGCGTTTTTGGAAGAGATGATGCCGACCGTGCACGCAATTTTGGGCGCTTTTGAAAGGCGCAGAGAAGAAAGGGGACTTGTTCCCGTCTTTGCGGAAACGCCGTACTGGAATTTTTACGAGTGGAAGGACGATCTGGACGGCGGCGCGATCTTCCGAGGCGAGCCGCTCGCGCCGCGCTACGACAGTTGCCTGAACCTGCTCTATCTCTATGCGCTGCAAAAGACTGCGGCGCTTTGCGCAAATGCGGCGTACGGAAAAGAAATTTCCGCGCTGAAATATGCGATCGTGCGCGAATTTTTCGACGCGGGACGCGGCGCGTTCTCGACGGTTTCGGAAAACGGGCAAAAACGGGGATTCGCGCAGTTGCCGCAGGCGCTGGCGGTCATGACGGGCTGCGTTCCCGCGGGAATGCGTCCTTTCGGGGAATTGCTCGAAGACGCGACGCTCACGTCGCTCAGCCTGAGTAACAAGATCTGGGCGTACGAGGCGCTTTTGAAAGCGGATACGGAAAATCTCGGTTTCGTGCTTCGCGATATCGAAAAAACTTTCGGCGGCATGGTCACGTGCGGCGACACGACGCTGTATGAAACGGAGGGCGGCGCAGCCGACTTCCATCTCGCAGGCAGTCTGTGCCACGGCTGGTCCGCCGTGCCCTGTTATATTTTTCAACGTTACGCAAAGGAGAAGATCTGAAATGGAAAATTTCCGATTCGCGCGCGTCTTCCGCAGCCGCATGATCTTACAGCAAAACGCGGAAACGGAAGTCTGGGGTTTCGGCGCGCGCGGCAAAGTGATCGTCGAACTTTCGGGAAAAGAATCGCGCCGCGCCGAGTGCGAAAGCGCGGCGGACGGTGCGTTCCGCGTAAAATTGCAGGCGGTCGCGGGCGGCGACGAACCGTACGTTTTGCGCGCGGTTTGCGGCGGTGAAGAGATCGCCGCCGATGAAATACGGTTCGGGGACTGCTATCTTTTAATGGGGCAGTCGAATATGTCCTATGCGCTGTCTGCGGCGGAGGGGCGCGAAGAATGGACTGCGCGTGCGCGCGGCTGCCGCATTTCCTCCTTGGCGCTCTCGGAGGACGCGCCCGATACCGCGAAAATTTTTCGTCCCGTAGCGCCCCTTTGCGATCTTAGAAAGGACTACGAATACGTGACCGAGCGCGACGAAAAGTTCTCTTCGCTTTCCGCCGTCGGCGTGATGACCGCCGTCCGCCTGTACGAAAAGACGCGTATTCCCGTGGGTTTTGTGGATACATCGATGGGCGGGCTTTCCGTGGAAAGTTATCTCCCTCGCGAGGACGCGGAAGGGGACGGGGAACTGCTGGAATTTTTAAAGCGCGCGGGGCGCTATGTGTCCGCCGAGGCGTACAACCGATGCGGCGAGCGTAATTTTACCCAACTCGGCGGCGTTTACAACGAAAAGATCGCGCCGCTCGAAGGGCTGAAATTCAAAGCGATCGTCTGGTATCTGGGCGAAAGTTCCGCCTATGACTACGAATACGCGCAGTTTTACGCGCGGGAACTTATCAAGATCGTGTCGCGCTGTCGGAAGTTGTTCGGGGGTATTCCCTTTGCCGCCGTGCAGATCGCGCCCGAATATTACCCCTACGGCGACAGATACGGGTATCTGTACGTCAACGAGAGCATTTCCCTGTTGCAGGAAAAACTCGAAAATTATTTTGCCGTGCCTATTTATAATGCGGAGCCGCGCTGGCTCGTCGAGGACGGGGACTGCTATTATCATCCCATTCATCCCGTCAACAAGGCTCCCGTCGCCGAGGCGCTCGTCCGCGTCCTTTCGGAAAATAAAAAGTTTCCCGCGATCGGGAACGTGCGGCGGGAGGGCGATCATTTCATTTGCCGCGTAAACGATGCGGAAAGCGGGATCTGCCGCGGCCCGCTCTACGGATTCACCGTGTGCGGGGAAAACGGCAAATATTATCCCGCTGAAGCGCGCGCCGAGGGAAAGGACTGCATCCGCATTTCTTCTCCGCACGTTAATAAGCCCGTGCATATGACGTACGCCTTTATGCAGGAACAGCGGGAATGCAACGCGCGCCTTAAAACGGGCGAAGCGATTTTACCGTACCGCAGCGAGCGGGGGAGCGTGCGCAAGGGGTATTATTTTTCGCCGCCCTATTGGGGCTTGCGCGAAAAATTCGTGCGCGAAAACTGTTTCGGATACAACGTGGGCACCTGCCGCCTTGTTCCCTGTTGGGAAAGCGGCAAGATCTACGGCGCGCCCGTCAAAATTTTTCACGCGGGCGGCGGGTTGAAGATCAAAGCAAAGCCTTCCAATGCAGATTATTTCTTTTTCGGCGTATCTCCCAATATCTGCCTTTCGGGTATCGTCAATCATCTTTCCGATTTCGATTATCTATCCGTGGAATTATCGTGTTCGGAAGAGGCTTCCTTTTACGGGATAGCCGTGCGCGACGCGCGGGGCGAAGTGTTCCGCTTCGCGCCCCTCGAAGGGGAAAATATGGCGGATTTTCTGCCCCTTTCGAAAGAGCCGCGCCGCTACTGCGTGGAATTTAAGCGCGCATTCGCCGGCGATATGTCCGTGACCGACTGTCCGCCCGAACGGCGCGATCTCTTCGTACAGGCGGAATTTTTGTTCCGTTGCAAAAAGCCCTGTACGGTTTTTTTAAAATCGCTCGATCTGAGCGACGAGCCCTTCTATGCTTCATACGAACGTGAAAAACAGGCGCCCGCTCGCCTCGACGCGCAACTTCCTTCGCGGCAATAATGCCGCTGCGGCGTAATTCGTTTGACAAATCGTTCATAAATCGTTATAATACAAATGTCATAAGATTGTATGACAGGAGTGACATGAACTATGAATAAGAATTACACTGGATCAAAGAGAAGGATCGCCGTATGTTTTCTGGCGGTCGTACTTGTTTTAGCGATCGGAGCAATGGTATTGTGCGGCTGTTCCGATAAACCGCAGGGTTACCGCCCCGAAAGCCCCAGCGTGACCAAGACGCCGCCCAAGGACGGTTCTCCCGAAGATTACGACGCGCTCGACAATATCGCGTTCGTCATCGGCAAACTCAATTCGCGCAAATATTATCACAGCGAAAACCGCAATACCGCCAACGCGACTTCGCTCGGTATCGTCAACGTAAAACAGACGGTCGTGGGCAGCAAGGATTATAAGGACGGGCTTCTCATTTCCTCTACAATCAGCACGAGCAGTTCTTCTTTGGCGCCTTCCAAGGCGCTCCAGAAATTCTACGGCGAGAAAAAGGTGGTCGTGCGCACCGCCGCATCGAATAAACCTGCGGACTGGAACGGGCTCAATACCAAATGGGCGTCGGGCGAGCCTTCGGAAATTCTCGACGAAACGCAGTACGAGGCGAAATACGGCCTTTGGGCGAGCGAATTTTCCGATTACGTCATCAACGAAAATACGCTATTGACCAAGGATGCCAAACCCGTGAAAAACGGCGACAAGTACGAGTTGACCGTTTCTCTGTCCGTCGGCGCGAACAACGCAGACGCGACCTATTATTATAAAAAACAGATGAAGACGATGGGGGATCTGAGCGAAGAACCGCAGTTCGACGACGTTTCCATGACCATCGTGTTCGGTTCCGACTGGACGGTTTCCTCCGTCAGAACGCGGGAAAACTATACCTCCAAGAAAATGGGCATCACGGCGTCCTGCAAGGGCGAGGCGGAAATTACTTTCTCGTACGACGAAAAGTCGGCGGACGTTTCCGCTTACGAGGATTATTTCAGCAAATACGCCTCGGCGCCCACAAAGGGGGACGACGGCGAGAAAGAGATGACCGCCATGGATTATATCGGCGAGGGGCTCATTCCCGTACTCAACGGAAAATCCACGCTATCCGTTCAACTGGACGTTGCGGGCAGTCTCGTCGAAGGGTTTGCCCGTTTGGAAATGAGCGAGGCCTCGCTCAGCCGTTTGCTGGTGAAAACACCGCAAACGCAATTCGTTTATACAGACGACGTGCTCTACGCCATGTACGACAAGGCGGTCGCCAAACTGACGGTTTCCGAATTACAGGGCGCGCTGCCCGATTTCGGCACGGGGTCCGAGGAAATCGTGTCCGCCATCGAAAACGGCGTTCTGGAAAAGGAGGGCAACCTCGTCACCGTTTCCTGCGTTCTGCCGCTCGGTACGGGCGATATTCCTCTCGTGTTCGGGTTCAGCGAAACGGACGGCAAGGTGGAATGGAAATACATAAACGCGAGCCTTTCCGTGTTCGGGCAGGAGATCTCTGCAACGGTGGAGCCTTCCTCCGAAAAGGTGCAGTTTGATCCCGTCATTGCGGATGACGCCGTGGATATGACCTTGTTTGCCAAAGACCTTGCCGATTTTTCAAGCCTGAAGGCATTGACGGGGTCCGCGGATTATGCGACGGACGCGCAGGACGTGCACGTAGACGCGAATATCGAAAACGCGGAGTCCGGGATCGTGCCCGTAAAGGCGGACGTTGCCGTTTGCGTGCAGAATTATAAGACGGACGACACGGGCGCGGCGATACGCGACGAAAATAATGCGCGCACGCCCGACGGCGGGCACTTCGTGCACGCGATCCTTGCGGACGACGTGCTGTATCTGAGTTATTCGCTCGTTTCTCTCGATGCGGAAACGGCACTCCGCGTCAAGATTTCCATGTTCGATTTGATGATGTCGGGAATGGAACTCATAAACATTTTGAACGACGTATTCGGCTTCGATCTGGGCGGGATCCTTTCCGCGGCGACGCTGACGCAGGAGAGCGCGCCGATCGTGCTGCAATCTATGTTTACAACGGGCGTGGGCGCGGCCTTTACGGCGGAAACGGACGCTTGGGGCGATCATTCGGTCGGGCTGGAAAACGCGTCGGTCAACGGCGGAACTCTTGCGCTTACGATCGGGGCGGTCAAAAATGCTGCGTTCGAAACGATCGCGGCGCCCCTCGGCGATTACACCGATCTCGCCTTCCTCTCTCGGTTGCTTGCCGACTTTAACGCCACCGCCGACAACAAGGCTACGGGTATCGACTTGTCGGGCGGTTTCATGTTAAATATTTTGGGTGAGAATATCATTATCGACGCCGAATATAATTTGCAGATCGGCGTGGATTCGAACGGCGCGGCATTCCTGCGCGTAGGACTCGAGATCAATGATGGCAAATTTATCTATGGCAAAGGTCATAGTGAGATCGTTCTTAAAAACGGTTTGGTCGTTATCACCAAAACGCAGACGACGGTTTACGACAAGGATAAAAACAAACATATCAGTTTGGAAACGCCCGTCGTAACGGCGCACGCGATAACGACTTCGGAATTCATGAATAATTTTGCCGAAGAGTTGTTGTTTGCCAGCAATTTGAATATGGAATCGCTGCAGGGGATCATTGATCTGGTCGGAAGCATGGCGGGAAATTTCGGGTTTAAAGCCGATATCGGCGAAATTATTTCCGGCACAGTCGATGAAAACGGATATGGGGTGAACGTCGATTTAGGAAAATTGCTCGGAATGGAAGGCGGCCTGTCTATACAGATCGTGCGCGAAAAAGTTGCAGGCTCGCAGACATACGTTTTAAAATCTGTCAATATCGATTTGAATTTGCAAATGAAATTTTTCGGCACGAATTTGGTTATCGCAAGCGGCAATATCACCATGACCAACAACAACCCCGGTCAGGCGGTGGATTTCAGCGCTTTCCATGCGGCGGTTTCGGATGCGGCTAAGACGTTCGGATGCCCGGATTTCGCGGCGTTGGCGCAGAAAGTAGCCGATAACGGCGGCGTTCTGAAAACGCCCGAACCCGCGCCCGAACCCGAACCTGCGGCATAAAAGGGGAGGCAATAGAAATATGGATCGCGGCGTCACGTATATCGTAACGGGCTGCACAGGTTATGTGGGCAACGTTTTGACGAAAAAACTGCTTGCGGAGAATTGCCGCGTCATTGGGTTTGCCCGCAGTCACCAAAAAGCGGAACAGGTATTCAAAGAACAAAAACCCGCGTTCGTATTCGGAGATATCGCAAACCGTGCGGACGTGGAACGCCTGTTCGAAGGAGAAGGTCCCTTTGTCGTCATTCATACGGTGGCGAAAGTCACGATCGGCGAAGGCTCTAAAAAGGAACTGTACGACGTGACCGTCAAGGGCACGCGGAACGTAACGGACGCCTGCTGCGCGCACGGCGCGAAAAAACTTCTGCATATCTCCTCCACCGAGGCGTTGCCGCGCGGTCTGCGGCTGAAAGAAGATTTGAGCAATTATATTCCCTGTCCCAAGCGTGCGAGAAAGGGATACGCCCGCGCCAAGAGCGAGGCGGACGCCGTCGTCTTGAACGCCGTAAAGGAGCGCGGGCTGAACGCCAGCCTGCTGCTTTTGGCGGGCGTACTGGGGCCCGGGGATTACAGCAACAGCCATATGTCGCAAATGTTCATTGATTATATCGAGGGGCGTCTGCCCGCCTCGATCCGCGGCGGTTACAATGATTTCGATATCCGCGACGTGGCGGAAGTGCTCCCCGCCGTCGTGGAAAGAGCGAAGAAAGGCGAAAGTTATATTTTCGCCAACAAGCCGGATACCATCAACGACAGCCTCGCCGTCGTTTCCGAAATGACAGGCAAAAAAATGCTCCCCACGCTGCCTCTCTGGGTGGCGTACGTCGGACTTCCGTTTTTAAGCCTAGCGGCGAAAGCGCGCAAAAAGCGCCCGTTGTACACGGGCGCGGCGCTCGCTTCGATTCGGGAAAAAGCCGAATTTCCCATCGGAAAAGCCGTCAGCGAATTCGGTTATTCGCCCCGTCCGCTCAAAGAAACGGTGCGCGATCACGTCGAATTTCTCGCGGAAAACGGCATGGTCAGGTTATGAAGATCCTTTTTGTCTACTATACGGGAACGTACAACACGCGGTTTTTGACCGACCTTCTCATTTTGAGGTTAGAAGAGCACGGACACATATGTTCGCGGGTGGAGATCGAGCGGGGCGTGCCGCCCGCCGATACGGAGGGTTACGATCTGATCGGGTTCGGCTATCCGATCTACGGCTTCAATTCTCCCTTGCCGTTCAACCGCTACGTGAATACGCTGGAAATCGAAAGGGGACAGAAGTTTTTTATCTATAAAAACAGCGGCGAGACGTTTGCGATGAACAACGCGTCCAGCCGCATTCTTTTAAGGCGCATGAAGCGGAGAGGCGCGGCGTTTGCGGGCGAATATCATTTCGTCATGCCGTATAACATTCACTTTGCGTTCGACAGGGAATTTGTCCGTGAGATTCTGGACAAGGACGAAAAACTCGCCCGCATCATGATCGACAATCTGGAACGGGGCGAAATATCGGAAATCGGTAGCAATTTTATTTACAACGTCGCTTCCGCGGCGGTGTCCGTACAGAAGATCGGCGGGTGCGTCAATTCGTTTTTTTACAAAGTCGACAAAGAAAAATGCGTCCGCTGCGGGCTGTGCGTTCGGAACTGTCCCGAAAAGAATATCCGTCTGGATCGGGGAAAGATCAAATTCGGGCACCGCTGCGATATGTGCATGCGCTGTTCGTTCTTTTGTCCGACGAACGCCGTCCGCATCGGCTTTTTAGAGGGCTGGAAAGTCAACGGCGATTACCGTCTTTCGGAAATTCTTGAGGATACTTCCCCCCGCGCGCCCTATATCGACGAAAACAGCTGCGGATTTTACAGATGCTTTATCCCGTATTTCGCCCGTATCGACGCGGAATATGCAAAGAAATTCAAAGACGATTAAACCCCGTTCGGAAAGATCCGAACGGGGTATTTCAATAGATCAGGGGCACGGGGTTATCCCGATATAAGTAATCCGAGGCAAAGGATACGTCTGTCAGCCAGTCGCCGAGCGCGTCCTTTTCCACGAGTACGGGGATACGGTGATGGAACTGCGATACGGGCGGCGTGGCGTCTTTGGTGAGAATGATAAATTTTTCTTCGCCGCCGCTGCGTTTGAAAAAGCCGCCGAGGTACAAAAGCCCGCCCGCCTGTTTCCGGAAATAATATTTCTTCTTGTCGGGCGACCACTCGAAAAACCCGCTGGCGGGGACCGCGCAGCGCCGCTCGAAAAAGTCGCGCCGAAATAGGGGCTTTTCCCGCACCGTTTCCGCGCGCGCGTTGATGAGCACGCCCTTGCCGTCGAGCTTTTCGTACCCCCAGCGGAACAGTCCCGCTGCAACGGAGCCGTTTCTCGCAGCAAGCGCGGGCGCGAGTTCCGTTGGGTACATCTCGCCCAGTTCGGGCGGCTCGCGGCCTTCTTTTTGCAGATCGTTCAAGATCTCCAATAGTTCGGGTTCGTCGATATTCACTTGAAATCTGCCGCACATATTCCACCTCTTACCTTTATTGTACGCGATTCGGGATATAAAATCAAGAGTTTCATACAATAATGGTATGGAATACGAGAAAATTTATGTCGAAACGCTCGTCCGCTTTCCCGCGGAAGGGGGGATGCGCCCCGTCGCCGTGATCTGGGAAAACGGCAGCCGTTTCGAGATTGACAGAATAAAATTTATCGACCGCGCGCCCGCGCGCGTGAGCGCGGTGCTGCCCATGCGTTACACCTGCGTGATGGGCGGGCGGGAAAAGTATCTGTATTTCGAAGAAGAGGGCCTGCGCTGGTTCGTGGAAAGGGAACGCTTGTGAGGACGATATTGCACAGCGATCTCAACAATTTTTACGCTTCGGTGGAAATTCTGCGGCATCCCGAACTCAAAGAAACGCCCGTCGTCGTGTGCGGCAGCAAAGAGGACAGGCACGGCATTGTGCTCGCCAAAAACGGTATCGCCAAAAAAAGCGGCATCCGCACGGGCGACGTGTATTGGCAGGCAAAGCAGAAATGCCCGAACGTCGTCGAGATCCCCGCCGATTTTACAGCATATCTGCGCGTATCCAAGGAAGTGCGCAAAATTTACGAGCGCTACACCGACCGCGTGGAGGCGTTCGGCATTGACGAGTGCTGGCTCGACGTTTCGGAATCGGCAAACCTGTTCGGCGGCGGGAAAAAGATCGCCGAAGAGATACGCGCCGCCGTGAAAAAGGAGATCGGCATTACGGTCAGCGTGGGCGTGAGTTGGAATAAGATTTTCGCAAAACTCGGTTCCGACATGAAAAAGCCCGACGCGGTGACGGAGATCACCGAGGAAAACTACCGCGACCTCGTATGGCGCATGCCCGTCGAAGAACTGCTGTACGTCGGTCGGGCGACCAAAAACAAACTCAACAGGCGCGGCGTTTACACCATCGGACAACTCGCCAACACCGGCGAGGCGCTGCTTTCCGATTGGCTTGGCAAATGGGGGAGGTATCTTTACGTATTCGCAAACGGCCTCGACTGCTCGCCCGTCGTAAAAAGGGAAGAGGAACAGAACATCAAGAGCATCGGCAATAGCCTGACGAACTACCGCGATCTGAAAAACGACGAGGACGTTCGGATGCTCATTCTTCTCTTGTCCGATTCGGTGGCGGCGCGCCTTCGGGAAAGCACGTTCAGCAAGGCCCGCACGGTGCATCTGATCGTGACGGACTCTTCGCTCGTACATTATTCCAAGCAGGGAAAAATGTCCCTGCCGTCGCGCTCCGCGACTGATATCGCCGACTGCGCATACGAACTGTTCCGCGCGGTATTTCCCTGGAATTATCCCGTGCGCGCCGTCAGCGTGTCGGTTTCCGATTTTATAGGGCCGATCGAGCAGATGAATCTGTTTACGGATATATTAAGCGAACAGAAAGCAGAGCGGTTGGAAAACACCATAGACCGCCTGCGCAAACGCTACGGCAACAACGTGATCCAGCGCGCCGCCATTTTAAAGGACGAGCGGCTGAAAAAAACGGATATCAAGGGCGAACACGTCATCCATCCCGAAAATTTCTTCGGGAAGACGTAAAAGAGGCATATGTGCTTTGCGGCACATATGCCTCTTTTTTCAATCTCGGAAGAGCAGTTCGTTGAGATTGCGGCTGACCGCCAAAAGCGCCGCGCCCACGGCTGGATGCTCAGTATCGAAGGAATTGAAGAACACGCGGCTGTGATAATTGTTATTCAGTTTCAAATAAAATTCTTTTTCAAACAGTTTTTTATATTCTGTCATTTCTCCGTTGAGAAAGAGATATTCGGGATTGAACAACATGATGAGGTTCTGCACCGCGACGGCAAGATAATAAGAATAATTTTTAAAAATTCGTAGGCTCGTTTCGTCCGTCTCGCTTGCACGAATGAGCGACAGAAACTCTTCGTATGTGCCGCCCTTATATTGGCGGGAAAGCCCTTCGAGCGTACAGTAGGCGTAAAAACATCCCGATCTTCCGCACTTGCATTTTTGCCCGTTGGGAACGAGGGTGGTATGCTCGATCTCAATGCCAGTATCGCCCGCGCCCTTGTATATGTTCCCGTCAATGAGCGCGGAAAAGCCGATGCCGTCGGGGCTCAGCCGCAGGGCGACGCAGTTGTTCACATCGGTAAAATTGCGCATTTTTGCGAGCGTATATATGAGCAGACAGTCGGGATCGTGGAATATGTAGACGGGGCGGCCGTACTTTTCCGCGAACAGGGAGCGCAGAGGCACGTTTTCCCAGCCATCGATCTTGTCGATGGAAACGGATATATTTTCCGTGCGGTCGATCTGCCCCTGCACGGAAAAGGCGATCATGATGATCTCGTCGTATGTGGCGAAATATTTAGCGATATATTCATCAATGAGTGATAAAATATAACTTTTATGCAACTCCTGCGGACGTACGCGCTCCGATTGCAGGACCAGTCCGCCCAGATCGCAAAGAGCGAAAGTGATAGCCGAAACATTGATATCGATGCCTAGGATCCTGTTTTTTTGGTTATTGATGGTTAGAAGTTTCGGTGTGCGCCCCGAATATCCCAGTTTATGCGATTTTTCGATGATCAGCCCGTTGCTCACCATATCTGCCGTGATCGAAGAGATGCTCCCCCAACTCAATGAGGATAAATTCTGCAATTCGCGCCGCGAAATGCTTGAATATCGCTGAATGATCTTAAAGACGGTCTGAAAATTATATTGCTTCATTTCATAGTTGGTTTTCGTGGACTGCATTGAACTCTCTCCTTGCTTTCTTTCATTATAAGGTGAACGGCTTATTTTGTCAATGAACATTTAAAAATTGCGCGTCAATTCCCGATAAAATATTTTTTAAAAAATTTTCTAATCGCTATTGACAAAGCAAACTATGCGTGATAATATTATATCAAAGGTTGATATAATTCAAATACGACCAACGGAGGGAAAGATGGATTTTCAGGATTACGACAAGCCCGCGGGCAAACTCATCGCGTTCGGGTACGCGGACGTAAAAGTAAGCGAGGGAGCCTTTTTCGAAGCGTACGAGGAATGTTACCGCTATTACATGGCGATCTCCGTCGACGATATGCTGTTCGAACTTCGAAAGCGCGTCGGTATCGCCAATCCGCCCGCGGCGAAGACTCTCGCCGGAGAAAAGGGGACCTGGTACGGACTGGGCGGGAACGTTTTGGGGCAGTGGCTGCAAGCATACGCGCGCTTTTACGCCGCCACGAAACGGCAGGAAGTCAAAGACAAGGCGGACGCGCTCGTTGCGGGGCTTCGGGAAGTTACCGGTCGCGACGCACAGTTGGGCGACGGGTTGTTCATGTACTTTCTGGAAAAATACGTGAGGGGGTTTCTCGACTGCTATGTTTACTGCGAAAACGAAGATGCGTTCGCCATGGCGCAGTCTTTCGTACGCATGGCGATGGGATCCCCCGTCTATACCGCGGCGAAAAAACGTTTGGGCGATAACGGTACCATGCCTGTGCCCGCGGAAATAGAGTGGTACACCATTTCTGAATCGCTCTACCGCTACGCCGATATCGCAGAATTGCGGAACGAGCGGGAAGAGGCGGAAAAAGTGCGCGCCTTTGCAAAGGGTTTCGAGTACCCGCAATTCTGGGATATTTTTTACGAGGGTAAAAATTTATTCGATTATTCCCCGCTCGCGGGGCAGAATACCGCTTATTTTCATTCGTACAGCCATTTGAATTCTTTCAATTCGGCGGCGTATGCGTATCAGAAGAGCCAAGATCCTTACTACTTGAAATCGATCGTCAACTTTTATCGGTTTATGCGCGAAAAGCAGGAATTGATGACGGGCGGTTACGGTCCGCACCTCGAATGGTTGATGCCCCGCACGGGCATGATCAACGCGTTGGAATTTTTTCACGATAGTTTCGAAACGCAGTGCTGTTCGTACGCCGTGTATCGCCTGAGCGACTGGCTCATGGAAGTTACGGGCGACGCCGCGTACGGCAACTGGCCCGAAAAACTTTTATACAACGCCACGCTTGCGAGCATTCCCATGGACGAAGCGGGGCACGTGCAGTATTATTCCGATCTGAATACCGACCATGCCTGCAAGCACCTGCACGAAAATACCTGGACGTGCTGCACGGGCACGCGGCCGCTCCTTATGAACGAACTTCTGCGTTCCGTCTATTTTCATCGGGGAAACGACTTGTACGTCAATCTCTATATTCCCTCGTCGCTGGACTTCTGCGGCATGCGCGTGCGGCTGAAATCGGAATACCCGCGCGGCGGGCGGGTGACGCTCTGCGTGGAGAAAGGCGCGGGAAAGAGGAAGATCGCTTTCCGCCGTCCGGAAAGCGCCGCGTCGTTTTCCGTACATATCAACGGGCGGGAGGAAAAGTGCCCTGTCCGCGACGGCTGGATATTCGTCGAGCGCGCATTTGCCGACGGCGACGAGATCGCGCTGGATCTGGAAACGATGCCTGTTTGGAGCAGGCTGGAAGTTTTCGGCGAGGGAGTCGCGGGGCTTTGCTGCGGACCCGTCGCCTTGGCGAGCGCGTCTTCCGCCGACGAAGTGCTATCCGCTCTCGACGTCGGAAAAGAGGCTGCGCCGCAGTTGGAAAAGATCGGGCCTCTGCAATATAGAGCGAAGGGGAGCGACGTGCTGTTCACGCCGTACATGGATTACCCGAAAGGGGAAATTTACCGCGCGTACTTCCGCTACGGAGGGAAAGCATGAAAAAAACAGCGATTTTTCTGGCGTGCGCGTTGATCGCCGCCCTCTTGGTCGGCTGCGCGCCCGAAGAAAGCAAGGAAAAGAGCGACAATCCCCTCATGGAAAACCGCGTGAAACTGCTCGAATTCGATTACGGCGACGTGACGCTCACCGACGGTATATTCAAGGACACCTACGAATCCGCGGCGGATTACTATTTGGGACTCAGCGTGGACGATATGCTGTACGGCCAGCGCAAGGCGGTGCTTCTGGATACGGGCGCGGGCAAAGATCTCGGCGGGTTCGGCGCGGGCGGCAACGTTTTGGGGCAGTGGATCCAGGGCAATGCCCGCTACTGCGCGGCGCTGGGCACGCCCGAACTCAAAGCGCGCGTTACGGAACTTTGCGACGGACTGTACGAGATCTCGAAAGTTTCGCCCCTGTTCAACGACGGGAAATCCATGTACAGTTTCGAAAAGTATCTGCGAGGCTGTCTGGACCTGTATACCCTCTGCGGTCTGGAAAAGGGGTTGGAAATGGCGCAGCGCATGGTGGACGCGGTGAAAAACGACCCCGCGTACGCGAACGCCGAAAAACGCTTGGGGGATAACGGTTCCGCGAGCAACCCGCAGGAAATCGAGTGGTACACCATCGCCGAATCTCTGTACGCCTTTGCGGACGCGTTGAAAGCCGCGGGGCGTCCCGCCGCAGAAGTCAAGGAATACGCCCGCTTTGCCGCCGAATTCGAGTATAAAGAATTCTGGAACATCTTCTACGAAAACAAAAACTTCTACGATTACCGCCCCGTTTCGGGGCAGAATATCCAGCATTTCCACGCGTACAGTCATCTGAATTCTTTCAATTCCGCGGGAGCGGCGTACGGTTGGAGCGGCAACGATTATTACGTCGATTCCATGATCAAATTTTACGATTTCATGCGCGCGGAACAGGAATCCGCTCCCGGCGGCTACGGCGCGCACACCGAATGGCTGCTGCCGCGCGAGGATATGGTGGATGCCCTGCAAAAATATCACGACAGTTATGAAAACCAGTGCGACACGTACGCCGTGTACCGCCTAGGCAACAAACTGGCGGGCTACACAGGCGAGGCGAAATACGGGGATTGGAGCGAAAAACTCTTATACAATTCCACGATCGCCTCGCTGGAAACGGAGGACGGCTACGCCTTCTATTATTCGGATTTCAGTTCGGCGGGCGGGCAGAAAAACCTGCGTTACGACTGGCGCTGGGCGTGCTGCGCGGGCTCGCGGCCGCTCACGGTGAACGAGGTGCTCAAAACCATCTACTATCAGGACACCCGAAATCTGTACGTCAATCTTTTCGTCAATTCCAAAGCGGAGATGAAAAACGCCGCGGGCGGCACGATCGTATTGACGCAGCAATCGGATTTTCCCGAGAGCGACACGATCGTCTTTACCGTAGAACCCGAACAGCCGTCCGATTTTTCCGTCAAGTTCCGTAAGCCCGAATGGCTTTCGGGCAAGGCGCAGGCAAAAGTCAACGGGCAGGCGGTCGGGCTTTCGGAGGACGAATGCGGCTGGCTGGTCCTCAGCCGCACCTGGGAAAAGGGCGACACGATAGAACTGACGCTGCCTTCTTCCCTGACCGTGAGCAAAATGGAATACGAGGCGGACTACGGCAAGGAAGGCGTGTTCGCGATCATGCACGGTCCCGTCGCATTGGCGGCTTCCATGCAGAACCCTTTGAAAGACCCCGCCGACGTATTGGACGGCAACGGCGATATCGCGGCGCAGCTCAAAGAGGAAGGACCTCTCGCCTATACGGCGCTTGCGGACGAAACGCTCGCCGTCAAACCCTTCTATCGCTATAAAAAACAGGAACTTTACTTCCTGTACATGAATCTATATCAATATTAACGGAGACGCATATGATCAAAATCGGAATGGTGGGAACGCATCAACTGAGTTTTCCCGGAGAGAAAGAGAACCTGTACGGAAGAATGCGGGAACAAATGCGGAAAAACGCAAGCGAAATGGGCTTCGAACTGTACGCGTACGAGAAACTCGTCGTCACGGAGGAAGAGGCGCTTGCCGCGCGACGGGCGCTGGAAGAGGAGAAAGTTGACTTTCTGCTCATTCTCAACGTGTCGTACTCGGCGGGGCATCTGGTATCGGCGTTGTATCGGATACGCGGCGCGAGGGTGGGACTCTGGGCTGTCCCCGAAGGGGCGGCGAGCGGGCCCGTGCCGTACAATTCTTTTTGTTCGGCGAATATGTTTCAGGGTATCAACGCGCACTATCTGCGCGATTACGGCATCAAAAGCAAGTGGTTTTACGGCTTTGCGGACGACGCGCGTTTCAAGCGCCGCCTTGCGGTGACCGTGCGCGCCCTGCGCGCGCTGAAAAAACTGCGCTCGTCGCGCGTCGCGCTCATCGGCGGGTTTGCGCCCGGGTTCAACGATCTGTATTTCGACGAGCGTACGGCGTTTTCCAAACTGGACGGCATCTATATCAACCGCCTGCACGAGTATTCGGAGATCATCGCGATCGCGGATAAGATATCCGACGAAGAAGTGAAAAACTGCGCGCAAAGTCTGGGCGAGGATGCGATTCCCAAAACGAAAAACGCGGAAAAATTATACTCGCTGAGCCTGAAAATATATCTGGCATATAAAAAGTTCGCGGCAGAACACGGCTACGACGCCCTGGCGGTTTCCTGCTGGCCGAAGTTTCAGGATGATTACCGCTATTCGGTTTGTTCGGTCCTGGGCATGCTGAACGACGATAAGATCGTAGCGGCGTGCGAAGGCGATCTGATGAGCGCGATTTCCATGCTCGCGTTGCAGGAGATGAGCGGGGAAAGCACGGCGCTGATGGACTTTTCCGCGTTCGACGAAACGGACGAGAGCGTGCTCTTATGGCACTGCGGGCCCGCGACGAAAAAGTTCTGCCAAAAGAACGGGTACACCCTGGGCGAGAATTACAGCGGCATGGCGCACGAGAAAGGCAAGATCAACGGCGTGGGCGTTGCGCGGGACATGGAGTTTGACGAAACGGAGGCGACCGTCTTCCGTTTCAGCGGGGATATGGAAAAATATCTGAATCTGGGCGGAAAATTCATGGGCAAGGGCAAACCGAGTTTCTGCGGCAGCCGAGGCTGGCTGGGCGGGCTGAAAATGAATGGCGAAAAGATATCCGCGCTCGATTTTACCAACACGATCCTCGCTTCGGGATTCGAACACCATTACCCCGTCGCGAAGGGCGATTATTGCGACGAGGTCGCGGAACTGAACGCCTGGCTGGGCATCGGCGCGATCGAAAAGATACGGTACAAAGATCATTTGCAGGAGGCGAAAAGATGAAAAACGATATGACCATAACGCAGATGATGCGCGCGTCGGAGAAACTGAAAAAACAGGGACAGCGGTTCACGCATCTGGGCATCGGCCCCATGTCGGAAAATTTACTGCGCGCGGCGCTGGAACTTTCCAAAGAAAAAGACTTTCCGCTTATCCTCATAGCGAGCCGCAATCAAGTGGACGGGGACGAATTCGGCGGCGGGTATGTGTGCGGATTCGATCAGAAACGATTTGTGGCAAAGACAAACGAGATCGCCGAGGAAATAGGTTACGACAACCTCTGCTATTTTTGCCGCGACCACGGCGGACCGTGGCAGCGTGACAAGGAACGCGCCGGCCGTCTGCCCGTAAACGAAGCGATGAAGATCGCCAAACGCTCGTACATAGAGGATATCGAGAGCGGGTTTCACCTTTTGCATATCGACCCGACGAAAGATCCGTTTTGCGGCAAGGTCGTGCCGCTCGATCTGGTATTGCACCGCACGCTGGAACTCATCGAAACGGTGGAAGCAAAGAGAAAGGAGTTGGGCATTGAGGGCGTCGCGTACGAAGTCGGCACGGAAGAAACGATGGGCGGACTGATCAGCGCGGAAGCGTTCGAGGGATTTATTCGCGAACTGAAAGCGAAACTGAGCGAGCGGAACTTACCCATGCCGCTTTTCGTGGTGGGGCAGACGGGTACGCTGACGCGGCTGACGTCGAACGTGGGAAGTTACGACAGGGCTACGGCGGGCGCGCTGGGCCGCATCGTGGAAAAATACGGCACGGGGCTGAAAGAGCACAACGGGGATTATCTTTCCAACGAAATTCTTTTAGAACACCCGATCATCGGCGTGACGGCGATGAACGTGGCGCCCGAATTCGGGTTGGTGGAGACCGAAGCGCTCTTGGAACTGTGCGCGACGGAAGAGAAATTTACCGAGGAGAAAAAACGCTCGAACGTGAAAGCGATCGTGTCGAAATACGCGATCGGCGGAGAACGCTGGCGCAAGTGGATGGTGGGCGGAAAACGGGAAGCGAGCGTAAAGGAGATCGCCGCAAATGCGGAGGATGTAGCGCTCATCACGAAAATGTGCGGTCATTATACGCTCAACGAGCCGGAAGTGAAAGAGGCGCTTTCCAAACTGTACGGAAACCTTTCCGCGCTCGGTTTAAACGGTCATACCTACGTCGTCAAGAAGATCAAGGACAGCATCGACCGCTACGTTTACTGTTTCAACCTCTACGGTCTGACCACGAAGTTAAGGAACGTTCTATGAAATATTATTTCGCCGCGGACATCGGCGGCACCAAAACGGCTATCGGACTTTACGACGAGGCGTACAACGAAATTTATCACGGTAAAATTCTGACGGAGCCTTCCGAGGGGTGCGAAAAACTTCTCGATAAACTGTACGGCATGGCGGGACGCCTGTTTGAGGAATATCCCGTGGCGGGGGCGGGCATCGCCTGCCCCGGGCCGCTGGACGTTTCCCGCGGCGTGGTCAACAATACCACCACGCTGGGCTGGTACAACGTGCCCGTGCGCCGGTTGTTTTCGGAAAAATTCGGTGTGGAGTTCGCCCTGCTCAACGACTGCAACGCGGGCGCTTACGGCGAATACGTCGTGAGAAACTGCAAAAACATGGCGTATATGAGCATCAGCACGGGCATCGGCGGGGGCATCATCGTGGACGGAAAACTGTACAACGGGCAGGGCAACGCCGCGGAATTCGGGCATCTGTACGCCGGCGGCAGGCATCTCAAATGCGGGTGCGGACGTGAGGACTGTCTGGAACTGTACGCCTCGGGCACGGCGGTGGAAAGCGAATATTTTCGCCGTACGGGCAAGCGTTTGAGCGGCGTGGACATTGCGGAACTTGCGAACATCGGCGACGAGGCGGCTGTGAGCATTTACGAAAACGTTGCGGGGTATATCGCGGAGGCGGTCGTGGACATTCAAAAAATCCTCGATCCCGAACTCGTCGTTATCGGCGGGGGCGTCGCCGAGGCGGAGCCGTTCAGAAATGCCGCCGCCTTTCAGAAGATCGGGCAATACGGCGTGAAAGTCGCCTTTTCCGATCAGGCCGGAAAGCAGGTGCTGCTCGGTACCATCCATTATATTCGCGATTTTATGGAAATCAGGGGGATAGGAGCGAATGAAACAACACAAGAAGTTCTTCGGCAGTGACGGTTTGGAATACGCGCTTTCCGAACCGCCGCTCAAAAAGCGGGTGACTGTCAGTTTTCAAAAATATTGGCTGATCTATTTACTGATATTGCCCGGCGTGGTCTCGCTTATCGTTTTCGCGTACGGACCGATGCTGCTGCAATTTATCATGTCGTTTACCGATTACAGGCTCATCGACGGTATTTTCGGCAGCGATTGGGTGTGGTTTGCCAATTTTAAGTCGCTGTTTACAGAACTTCCCGAAATCGGCAGACTGATCACCAACACGCTCGTCATCAGTTTTTATTATTTCATCGCGGGATTTTTTCCGTCGCTGGTTCTGGCGGTTATGCTGTTCGATCTTTCGTCGAGTAAGCTGAGAAAGGTTTCGCAGACCATCGTCTACATACCTTACTTTTTTTCCTGGGTCATCGTGTACGGTATCTGTTACGGCTTGTTGTCCAACACGGGTATCCTCAATTCCATCATCACGGGCCTTGGCGGCAAACGCGTGGATTTTCTTTTGAACGCCAATTATATCCGCACCATTCTCGTCGTCACCTATATCTGGAAACAGGTGGGCTGGGGCACCATCATTTACCTTGCCGCCATGCTTTCGATCGACGTGACGCTCTACGACGTTGCCAAACTCGACGGCTGCGGCCCCATCCGCCGCACTTTCGTGATCACCCTCCCGGGCATCAAAAACATCACAGTGTTTCTGCTCGTTCTGGCTCTCGGCGGCATTTTGAACGGCGGCAATACCGAACAGATCCTGCTCTTTTACTCGCCCGCGACCTGGTCGAAAGCGGATACCATCGGCACGTGGATGTACCGCGAGGGACTGAGAAATCCCGACCAGTTCAGCGTGGCGGCGGCTCTCTCGTTTTTGCAGGCGACCATCGGCATGATCCTCGTGCTCATCTCCAACAAACTGTCCACGAAATATGCGAAGATCAGCATCTGGTAAGGGGGAAAACATGGAAAACAACAGGGTAGGCCTTTTATCGAAAATAAAACGCGCCATGCGCCGCGAGCGCTGGAACGCAGAGCGGTATTATCAGATTTTTTTATACGTCTTTATTTTTCTGCTTTCGCTCGTATGCCTATATCCGCTCGTATACGTTTTGAGCGCCTCGCTGATGAGTGTTTCCGAATGGCAGGCGCGCGGCGGCGTGTTTCTGGTGCCGCACCGCCCCACGCTGGAAGCGTATAAATTCGTACTGTCCCAGCACCAGTTGTACCAGTCTTTGGGCGTGAGCGTCGCGAGGACGGTTGTGGGCGCGGTCCTTTCCGTCGTCACCTGCGCTTTGACGGGCTATGCGCTCTCCCGAAATGACTTTTTCGGAAAAAAGCCGCTGTCTGTGCTGCTCTTTATCACCCTCATCTATTACGGAGGGTTGATCCCGAGTTATCTCGTCATCGAGCAGATGGGGCTTTTGAACACCTTCTGGGTATTCGTTATTCCCTCCATGCTGGGCGGCTGGAACGCGCTCGTGTTCCGCCAGACGTTCCAGGGCGTTCCCCCCGAGATAGAGGAGTCCGCCATGGTGGACGGCGCGTCGCCGCTGCGCATATTGTGGTCCATTCTGTTACCCATGAATATGCCCACGGTGGCGGTCATACTGCTCTTTTCGGCGGTGGGGCAGTGGAATTCCTGGTTCGACGCGTCGATGTATATCGATTCGTCCAACGCGTCGCTCACGCCTCTGCAACTCTTTTTGCAGCGCGTGTTTGCGGAACAAAAGCCCGATTCGGGGCAGGCGACCCTCTTAAACGTGGAAACACAGAAAATGGCGGTCGCCGTGATCGGTATCGTTCCTATCCTCTGCGTATACCCTTTCTTTCAGAAATACTTTACAAAGGGCGTGTACGTCGGAGCGGTCAAGGGATAAAAAATAAAAGGAGAAGATGATGAAACTGATTCAAAAATGTTTGGTAGTGCTATTGTCGCTCTTGTTGGCGGGAAGCGTTTTGGCGGGCTGCGGCGGCCGCGGAAATTCGCAGACGGCGACCGACGACATCGTGGAAATACTCTACCGCGGGTGGAACAATCTGCCCATCGAAAATTCCTACGTAAATAATCCGTACAAGGAATTTATCGACAAAAAATACAATTTCGATTACCGTGTTTCCCTTTCATCGGATTTTACGAACGAAGTGTCCAAACGCTTTGCCTCGACAAAGACGCGCCTTCCCGACATCGTCATGTTCGAGACACAGGACTACGCGGCGATGAAGAGCCTGTACAATCAGGGATTTTTCATCGAGGATTACACGCCTTATCTCGATTCGCTGCCGCAGTATAAGGCTCTGTTTGAAAACAATCTCGCCGCCAAGGCGAAACTGACCGAAAACGGCAATATCATCGCGCTTACGCGCGAGGCGAACGATCCTGTGTGGATGCACAAGATCCGCAAGGATTGGGTGGAAAAATACGCGAACGGCAAGATTCCCGCCACGGTGGACGAACTGCTCGCAATGGCGGAAAACGTGAAGAAAGATTCCAAGGCGGGCGACGAAAAATATCTGTTCACCGCCGCGGGCAGCCGCAAGGATATCGGCGATCTCCACCGTTTCCAGTTCATGTTCGGCGATTACGACGACTGGTACGTCAAAGACGGTGAGGTGAGTCATCCCATTCTGGACGGCACGCACGAAAAGTTTTTGAAGTTCTGCCGTACGCTGTACGAGAAGGATTATATCGATCCCAACTTCCTGTTGCAGGACTGGACGCAGAAAAAGACGCTTTTGCACAACGGGCATATCGGCATCGACTATTATACGCCCGCTATCGCCACCGAACAGATCTTTTATAATAACAACGACGAGAGCCAGACGAATATCTGGATGAATATGCCCATGCCTACGGATACGGCGGGCGTGACGCGCGGCGGCGTGACGCAGGAAACTTTCCAGTACTATTTCGTCATCAACAAAAAACTGACGGAAAACGAAGAAAAATTCGCCTCCGTGCTGCAATTCCTGAACGATATGCTATATCCCGAAGACGAGGCGGAGCGCAACGAGAGTACGTATATGAAGATACGCTGGGGCGTGGACGTGGACAATTACGAGATCGGAGAGGGCAAGGAGATGGAACCCGTTTTAAGAGACGGCAAAGATACGGGATTCATCACTTATTATTATCAGAAGAACCCGCAGAACCACGCACGCCCGACCAACGGCGCGACCTGGGATTACGGCGTGCCCATGGCGACGACCAACGACAAAGTTGTAGAGTATCTGGGCGCGACCAGTTACGGACAGAGCGCGTACGACTATATCGATCTCTATAACGGCGCGCTGGAATACAATCTGAAAAATCCCAATTTCAACTACGGCGAAATGGTGAACATCAGTTCGCGCATAGAGAGCAAACTCACCGACCTTTTGAACGAGTTCGAAACGACGTATATTCTGGGCACGGCTTCCCGCTCGTACGAGGAATTCCGCAATACCTGGCTGCAATACGGCGGGGAAACGGCGAAGAGGACGGCGGAGCAGCAGTTCAGGGCCGCGGGCTTACTCAAATAAAAATTTTATAAGGGGACAGGAATATGAGAAACAAACTTTTAGTGTTTATCTTGGCGCTCTTCTCGCTTTCGGCGGCGTTCGCGCTCGCCTCTTGCGGGGGCGGCGGGCCGAAAGTGACGCCCTCCAAAGCGGAATACGATATCGGCGCGGGCGGCGATCTGGAATTTACCGTCGATCTGAACGGCGGCAAACTCACGCGCGTCAAGGACGACGGCGCGGTCGTCGATCCGACGGAATACCTCTTCGAGGAAAAGGAAAACAAACTGACGATTTTCGAATCGTACCTTCTCTACGCGGAGACGAAGGAACACACCTTTACGCTCGTGACCGACAAGGGCGAAACGGAATTTATCGTCAATATTACCAACAAAGTCAAGACGAGTTTCGACGAGTCCGACCGCGGCTATGCTTACGGTTCGGGCAAGGATCTCGAAATCGACGCGGACTTTTCGACCGCCACGGTGTCCTCGGTGACTGCGGGCGGGCGCAAACTTGCCTCTGCCGATTATTCGTACGACGGCGCGGCGAAAAAATTTGCGGTCAAGACGGCGTTTCTGGATACGCTGTACGGTGAAACGGAGATCACCGTCAATCTTTCCAACAACCAGTCGTATAAATTCAAAGTGACTTCCGACTGCCTGTTCGCCGCCAACTTCGACGACGATAATATTCCTTCATTCTACAACGAATACCGCAACGCGACGACGACCGCCGCGGGCTGGAACGGCACGAGGGCGCTGCATTGGAAGGGCAACGGCGGCAATCTGATGATCTTCTATGTGGAAAACTATAATTACGGTTTGCAGACTGCGTTCGAGGCAGGCAAGACCTACTGCCTGTCCTTCCAGTTCAAAAACAACTGGACGGGCGAAGGAAATCCCGAAGGATTCGTGGGCATGAGTCTTTCCAACACTGCGCTGTTCAATCTGAATTACCTCAATAACACGGTGGACGGTGGCGTGGCGAGTTGCGACGCAAACGGCGTGTGGAGCGTGAAAATTTACTTCGACGCGCCCGCCGCGGGACAGTTCACCTATATGTACACGGGCTATCGTGACGGTTCCGACGCGGTGCTGTTCGACCTCTTGTTCGACAATATCGTGCTTCTGGAAGCGGAAGACCGCCCCCCCGTTCTCGACGAACGCGACGGGGAAAAGACTTTTTCCAAAGGACAGGAGAGCGATCTGTGGTTCGACGGCGAATTCGGGCTTTCCAAAGTCAAGAGCGTTTCTGCGGGAGGCAAAACGCTTTCCGCCGAAGACTATTCGGTGCTCGCGTCGAGCGTGATCCTTAAAAATTCCTACCTTTCTAAACTTACCGAAGACACGCAGTTTATCGTGACGTTTGAAAACGACAAGACGGTCGCTTTCAAGGTGAAACTGGGCAAATCCCTTTCCACCGTGTTCGACGAGGACAACGAGCGCGAGTATCTCTACGGCAGCGGCGATCTCTCCTTCGACGTAAATTTCCGCGGATTCTCCGTACTTTCCGTCAAAAACGGGCAGGAACTTGTGCCCGAATCCGCGTATGTGCTTGCAGAGAACAAACTGACCGTCAAACAGGCGTATCTCGACACGCTGCAAGGGAAGAACGACTTCGTGCTCACCGTGGACAATGCGGGGCTGGTGGACGGTAAAGACGAGGCGGAAACGCACGCTTTTTTCATCACCTCCAACGCAGCGGTCAATATCGGGTTCGGCGAATCGGATATCCTGAGTTCGGGCATCGTCGGGGCGATCGCGCCCGCGAAAAACGAGATCGCCGACGGCTGGGACGGTAAGGCGTGGAACCTCTCCGCCACGGGCGGCAATTTTATGGCGATGAAGGCGGCGGGCGCGGCGTGGAGTTACGGTTCGTATGAGGCTCCCTTCGTGGATAACACGCTCTATTGCCTGCAATTCGACGTAAAACTCAATTCCCAGACCAAACTTGAGGGAGAAGCGTCGTTCGTCAACTTTATTCTCCACGGCACTTCTGTCCTCGCGTCTTTCCATTTCGACGAGAACAAGACGTTTGTGCCCGAAGCGGACAAGGGCGTCACGTTCGTCGACCGCGGTAACGGCGTATATACCGTATCTTTCCGATTCACGTATATGTTAGAGGGACTTTCGGGCGAAGAAGGATGCGTGCGCATCGAGGCGCAGCAGTATAACGAATATTCGTACGATATTCTCTTTGATAAGGTCGTCGTTTACGCGGTGCCTCTGGCGACTTCCGCGCTCTACGAGCACGGTTCGATGCGCGACGTTTCCTACAACGTGACGTTTGAAGAAGTGAAAGAAGTCAAGGCGAACGGAGTGGCGCTCGCCGCCGGTCAATACGCACTGGAAGACGGCAAACTCATAATCCGCGGCGCGTTTGCGGAAACGATCGTCGGCTCTGCGGAGATCGTCGCCACCAAGAGCGACGACGCCGAGGAAACGTTCATACTTCTTTCCACGCTGTTACAGGATATCGACTTCGAGCGCGAAACGGATCCGGGCTTTATGGCGGCGGACATTCTGACCTCTACGCAGAACGGCGCGGTCGAAAACGGCATCGAGGGCAAGTCCTGGCAACTTACGGCGACGGGCGGCAACTTCATGACATTTGCGCCCGCGGCTTCGCAGTGGCTTTCGGTCAACATGTGGCCCGCTACGATCACCGAATTCCGCGCGGGCGTCAGATACGCGCTGCAATTCGACGTAAAACTTCTCGGACAGTACGCGCACGGCACCAAGGACGCGCCCGCGGCCGCGGTCAACTTTATCCTGCACGGCACCGATCACGACGGCAAGTTCTACTTCGATGTGACGACGGGCGCGCTCACCGTCACAGAGGATGTCGGCGTTACCGTTACGGGCGGAGAAAACGGCGTCTACACGGTAAAATTCGAATTCGTCTACACGCCCTCAGGACACGAAGGCTGCGTGCGGCTGGAAGCGGATTCGTGGCAGAACGTCGACTACGATATCCTGTTCGATAATATATCCGTAAATCAAATCGTATAAATAAAACGGGCGGGGAAAGCGACGCTTTCCCCGCCTTCGAAAAGGAAGACTTGTATGCTGAAAATTCAACATTTCACCGTAGAACACAGAATCGAGCCTTTGGGGCTGGATGAGGAGCGCCCCGCGTTTTCCTATCGTCTCGAATCCGACCGCAGGAACGTCGTGCAGAAAAAAATGCGGCTCGTCGTCCGGCAAGGGGAGAATACCGTGTGGGACACGGGCATGACCGAAAGCGGCGAAACGCTCTATCATATATATGCGGGCGCGCCGCTCGCGCCCTGCACGCGCTACGACGTAAAGGTACATGCCGAGGACAACCACGGGGATACGGCGAGCGCCGAAACCTGTTTCGAAACGGGGCTGATGCCCCGTATATCGCCTGTCAAGGCACAGTTCGTCACCCACGGGTTCGAGGAAGAGAATCTATGCCCCGTGCTCTGCAAGCGCTTTTCCTGCGGCAAAAAGGTGCGTGGCGCGCGCCTGTACGCCTCTGCGCTCGGCATGTACGATCTGATGCTCAACGGCGAACGCGTCGGCGATCTGTATTTCACGCCCTATTGGACGAGTTACCGCTATGCGCTCGAATACCAGACGTACGATGTCACGGCGCTTTTGCGGGAACACAACGAGTTGGAAATGACGCTTGCCGACGGCTGGTACAAGGGGGAACTCACCTGGCTGCGCAAAAAGAATCTGTACGGCGACCGCCTGGCGGGCTGGCTGGAACTACACGTTTGTTACGAGGACGGCACTACGGAAAAAATCGTCACCGACGAAACGTGGCAGTCACGTCAAAGCAGTATCATATCTTCGCTGTACGACGGCGAATGCCAGAACTTTTGTGCGGAAAAGGGAGAAACGCGCCCCGCGCGCGTCTATGCGCACGATACGGGCATTCTCGTTTCGCAGTTGAATGAACCCGTGCGCCGCCGCGAGATTTTGAAAGTAAAAGAGATCCTGAAATCCCCGCAGGGCGAAACCATTCTCGATTTCGGTCAAAATCTCACGGGACGGGTGGAATTTCGCGCGCGCGGCAAAAAGGGACAAAAGGTCGTTCTCCGCTTTGCCGAAGTGCTCGACAGGTACGGCAACCTCTATACGGACAATCTCCGCACCGCCAAGGCGACGGATACTTTCATTCTGAGCGGTAAAGAACAGACGTACGCGCCGCGGTTCACCTTTCACGGTTTCCGCTACTGCGAAGTGCAGGGCGCGGACGGCTTAACTCTTGAAGATTTTCGGGCGGTCGCCATGTACAGCGATATGGCGCGCAGCGGGAGGCTGGAAACTTCCGACGAGGATATGAACAAACTGTACGAAAATCAGTTTTGGAGCAACCGCGGCAACTTTTTGGATCTTCCCACCGACTGCCCCCAGCGCGACGAGCGGCTGGGCTGGACGGCGGACGCCATGATCTATTGCCGTACGGCGTGCACCAATTTCAACGCCTACCTGTTTTTCCGCAAATGGCTCAAAGACGTGGCGCACGAGCAGAGCACCGAATACGGCGTGCCGCACATCGTGCCGAACCCGCTCGAGCAAACGGATTCCGCCGCCGCCGCGTGGAGCGACGCCGCCGCGGTCATTCCCTGGGTATTGTACCGCGTGTACGGCGACAGGCGCATTCTGGAAGAACAGTTCGGGAGTATGCGCGGATGGGTGGATTACGTGGCGGCGCACGCCGACCGGGACGGGCTGTGGAAGAGCAATTTCCAGTTCGGGGACTGGCTCGCTCTGGACATGGACGAATTTTCCGACCGCACGGGCAGTACGGACAAATACTTTCTCGCCAACGCCTTTTACCTTAATTCCGCGCGCATCGTATGCGACGCGGCACATGTGCTAGGCAGGGCAGATGACGAGAAAAAGTACCGCGCGCTCTATGAAAACCTGCTTTCCGCCATGCAACGCGAGTATATCACCGCCACGGGGCGCATGGTTTCTGAAACGCAGACGGCGTACGTCATTGCGCTGTGTTTCGATATCGTGCCCGAAAATTTCCGCCAAGCGTTCGTGGAGCGGCTCTCCGCGGACATAAAACGCCGCGGGCATTTCATGACGGGATTTTTAGGCACGCCTTTCATCTGTTTCGCCCTTACCGACAACGGCAGACAGTCGCTGACCGATCTTATACTGCGCCGCGATAAATACCCCAGTTGGCTGTATCCCATCCGCCACGGCGCCACTACCATGTGGGAGCGCTGGAACAGCCGTCTGGAAAACGGCGATTTCAACCCCGGCGACATGAATTCTTTCAACCACTGTGCATACGGTTCGGTGGCGGAATGGCTGTACCGCCGACTCGCGGGTATCGAAGAAATAGAGCCTGGCTACCGTAAGATACGCATTTGCCCCGTTTACAGCGCGGGTTATTACGATTACAGCCGCGGCACCGTGACCGCGAGCGACGAGGTCAGTCCCGTCTATATGGAGGGGATCGACCGTGTGAAAGGTACGTATGAAAGCGTGTACGGCGAGATCAGTGCGGAAACAGACTATAAAGAGGGCGTTTTGCGCGTCAAGATCCCTCCGAACACGACCGCCCTCGTCGTTACGCCCGACGGGAAAGAGCACGAAGTGGGGTCGGGAAGTTACGTATTTACTTTCGGGAGCCTACGGTGATCCGCTGCGTATTCTTTGACCGCGACGGCACGCTGGGTACGCTGGACGATGTCCGCTATCCGCAGACGTTCCGTCTTTTTCCCGACGCGAAGAAGACGATAGACGCGTTAAAAGCGCGCGGAATGTTTGTCTTTATCGCAAGCAATCAGTCGTGTGTCGCGCGGGGTACCGATGGCGGCTACGATTTTGCCCGTGAATTTTCTCTTCTGGGCGCGGATGATTGGTTCATCTGCCCGCACGACAAAAAAGACGGCTGCGCTTGTCGCAAGCCGAAAACGGGGCTTTTGGACGAGGCTGTGCGAAAATACGGTCTGATAAGGCGCGAGTGTGCCATGGTGGGGGATCGGGAGACGGATATCGAATGCGGCAGGGCGGCGGGCATGTTTACCGTCCTTTTAGACGACTCGGGCGCAAAGCTGACGGAGGCGGACGTTTCTGTGCGTTCGCTCTCCGAATTATTGTATTTATTATAATAAAAGGCATACCCTTGCGGGTATGCTTTTAATTTAAAATTTGTAATATAAGCGGTACCAAAAACCGCCCATGTACGCTTTTAAAAGCGCTTGCAGTTCGTCTGCGCTCACTTGCCCTCCGAAAGACAGAGCCTGATAGGCAATGCCTTTTTCGATCATCGGATAGCCGCACGCGGCAAAGCAATTTTTCTGATAGAACGCCTTGCGTTTTTGTCTTTGTTCTCTGTTTTCGCACGGTGCGTCGGGGTCTTCGATGGTCAGGATCAGCCGCCGCGCGGGAAATTTTTCTTTCAGGGCATCGAGGATTTGCGACCCGTATCCCTTGCCGCGCAAATCGCCGCGCACCGCGAAATAAAACACGAAGACGATGTCTTTATGATATATTAAATTCAAAAGCCCGACGAAAGTATCTTCGTCGTAAATGCCGAAGCAATCGGAAACTTTCTTTTTCGCCTTGGCTTTCAAAAAGAACAGCGGCGCACGCTCCTCTTTGGGAAATGCCTCCTTATACAGCGCGGAAAAATCCCGATAGATATTTTTATCCTGTTTCGATGAAACGAACCTCATAAAACGCTCCTATTTGAACAATTCCGCCGATTTGAGGCAGAGTTGTAAAATTTGTTTTTGCGCGGCGGTCAGCCGCTTGTTGTTGCGCATGATCACGTTGTACGTGCGCGTAAAATCGGCGTTTTCGATGCGTATCTGTCTGAGCGTGCCGTCGCTTAGAAACGCTTTGACGATGTGATAGGACAAGATCGATATGCCGCCCAGCCCCGTAAGACACTGAATGATCGCCTGCGTGCTCACCGATTCGACGGCGGGTTCGATCCGTATCTTTTCCCGCGCGCAGTACTGATCGAAATAATCCCGTGCGGCGCTGCCCTTTTCGCGCAGAAAAAAACGGTGCCCCGCAAGTTCCTTTGCGCTCAATTCATCAGCGGCGGGATAATCTTTCGCGCATACCGCGACGAGGCGGTCCTCATAAAAGGGGATCTCGGTGAGCGCTTCGCCGGAAGCGCCGCTCTCGATGAGCGCGAAATCCAGTTCGCCGCGCAGCACCATCTCTTCGATGAGTCTGGTCTGATGTATCTTGATGGAGATCTGTACGTCGGGAAAGGCGTGCGTTATGTCCGCCGCGATGCGCGGGATCATATATTTTCCGACGGTGAGCGAGGAGCCGAACCGCAGTTTTTCATGGCTGCTTTCGCGCTTTGCGTGTTCTTCGAAAGCGGAAAAGGCGTTGAGTACCAGACTTGCTTCGTCGTACATACGGCTGCCTATCTCCGTGATGACCAGGCGTTTGTTGATGCGCTCGAACAATTGAATGCCGTAATTTCTTTCCAGTTCCGCGATCGCCACGCTCACCGCGGGCTGTGCCATGTATAAATTTTCCGCCGCGCGCGTGATGCTGCCCGTCCTGCACACTTCGGTAAATATTTTCAGATGCCGCAGAGTCATGTTTTCTCCGATATAATAAAAGAATTATGAATTTGATAACATTATAATATTTTACAAAGGTTTCGTCAAGTAGTATAATAAACGGGTAATGTTTTTTGCGGGAGCAACCATGAAAGAAAAGAGAAAAAAATACGCGACCATCTTTTTTACCTGTCTTTATTTAAGTTCGTTTACGTTCGGCGGCGGCCTTGTCATCGTGCCCATGATGCGCAAAAAATTCGTGGACGATCTCAAATGGCTGGAAGAGAAGGAAATGATGGATCTGACCGCCATCGCGCAGTCTTCCCCGGGCGCCATCGTCGTCAACGCCGCCATTCTTTTGGGTTATAAGATCGGCGGCGTGTTCGGCTCTCTTTTGGCGATTCTGGGCACGATCATTCCGCCCATGACCATCATCGCCGTCGTGTCCGTTTTTTACGAACTGTTCCGCACGAACGCAGTGGTGAACGCGGTGCTGTCGGGCATGCAGGCGGGCGTTGCGGCGGTCATCTGCGACGTGGTCGTCAGTATGTTTCTCGGAGAGGCGAAGGGGAAAAAGATACTGCCCATCGTGATCATGCTGCTTTCCTTTTCGCTCACGTATTTTCTGAAAGTCAACGTTGTATATATCATTCTCGCCTGTATCTTGTGGAGCGTCGCCGTCTTTTTCGTGCGGCGCGCCCGCGAAAAGAAGCCGAAGGGGGAAACCAAAAAATGATCTACTGGCAACTATTTCTCGTGTTCGTACAGGTGGGCTTGTTCAGCGTGGGCGGAGGATACGCCGCCATTCCCCTCATACAGGATTACGTGGTCGAGGGGCACGGTTGGCTGAGCATGACGGATTTTACCGACCTCATTACCATCGCCGAAATGACGCCCGGTCCCATCGCCATTAACAGCGCCACTTTTGTGGGTATGCGCGTGGGCGGACTCGGCGGCGCGGTGCTCGCCACGCTCGGCTGTATTTTGCCGTCGGGCATCATCGTCTGTCTTTTGGCGTTTCTCTATTTCAGATACAGAAAACTCACGCTGGTGCAGGGAATGCTCGGCACGCTCCGCCCCGCCGTGGTGGGGCTTATCGCTCCCGCCGCGATCTCCATTACGTTGCTCGCCTTATGGGGCGAGGGCGGCTTTTCTCCGCGCGTCGTCGATCTCAATCTGATCTCCTTTTTTATCTTTCTGTCTTCGTTTTTCATTCTCAGAAAGTATAAGGTCAATCCGATACTCGTCATGCTCGGCGCGGGGGGACTGGGCGCGGTCTTCTATCTGTTATAGCGAAAGGGAACGCCCGAGCGGCGTTCCCTTTTTTACTGTGATTTGTATTTTCCCGGGGTGGTGCCCGTCTGTTTTTTGAAGGCGCGGATGAACGCCGCCGCGTTCTCGTAGCCGATCTTTGCGGCGATCTCCTCGATCGAGAGGTCGCTCGTCTTTAAAAAGATCTGCGCGCGGCCGATGCGGTACGATTGCAGATACTCCATGGGCGTCATGCCCGTAATGCGGCTGAACAGGCGCAAAAAATGATATTTCGAGAGGAAGGCGCTTCCGGCGAGGTCGTCGAGCGTCACTTTTTCGCCGTAATGTTCTGCTACGTACCCGAGCGCGCGCTCTACGGGCGTGAGCGCTTTTTGATATTCGCAGTCCTCGCTCTGCTGTTTCAAGAGCATCAGAAAGAGTTTTTCGAGCACGTGCGAGGCATACAGAACGTCGTAGGGCAAAAACAATTCCCGCGGCTGTACGATCTCGCACAGCGTCCTGTAAAATTCTTCGTGGTCTGTGACGGACACGCAGAAATTTTCGTTTTTCGTAACGAGCGATGTCAGAGCCGCCGCCGCCGAACCCGTGTAGTGCACGTACAGAAAATGCCAGTGATCGCCGTCCGTGCCGTACACTTGCGCCTCCGCGCAATCGATGAGCATCAGCGTGCCCGCCGTCAGCGAATATTCCTTGCGGCGGTATAAAAGTCTGCCTTTGCCCGCGAGCGTGTAGATCAGAAGGTGCTGGTTCATGCCCGACCGCTCCGTCCGATAGGCGGAAGTACAGTAAAATTCGCCGTACGTCTGCACGGAAAGAGATAAATTCCCCACCGAAGAGTTATATGTGCACGAATCCGAATATGACTGCGCCGATACGCCGCTGAGTTTGATGTTGAACATATTTCTATCTTATCATATCTCCGCGCGTTTGTACAGCAATATCTGCATATTTTATTGCAATTTCGGGCATTGCAAGCGCTGATGATTTGTGATATAGTGATAGAAAGCAAATGTTTTGGAGGTCGTTATGACGAACAGGGAGCGCGCGTACAATCTTTTGCACTATAAGAGTGTGGACAGGATGCCTGCGGTGCATTTCGGATATTGGAACGAACTTTTGATCGAATGGGCGGAGCAGGGGCATATCAGCATGGATCTGGCGAAATCCTGGTACGACGGCTCGCCCGCAGACCATGAGTTAAACCGCTTGCTTGGCTGGGATTTCAACTGGTACACGACGGTGTGTCCGAACAACGGACTCAATCCGCCTTTCGAATATAAAATTCTGGAAACGCTGCCCGACGGTTTTAAGCGCGTACAGAACCCCGAAGGACTGATCGAGCGTATACGCGAAGGCGCGGGCTCCATTCCGGCAGAGGACGATTATCAACTCAAAGACCGTGCGGCGTTCGAAGAGTTGTACAAGCCGAAAATGCAGTTTTCGGAAGATCGGATCCCCACGGAATTTTTCGAAAAATTCAATGAAAACAGGGGCGACGATCCCGTAGGGCTGCATCTGGGGAGCGTGCTCGGCAATATCCGCAATATGCTGTCCGTCGTGGGTATGTCGTATATGATCTGCGACGATTACGATCTGTTCGCGGAAATTATCGATACGTTTGCGGATATGCAGTACAAATGCGCCGAGGCGGTATTGAAGACGGGCGCCAAATTCGATTTCGCGCATTACTGGGAAGATATCTGCTTCAAGAACGGCCCGCTCATTTCGCCCGATATGTTCGAGGAACTGTGCGCCAAGCACTATAAAAAGCGCAACGATCTTTGCAGACAATACGGTATCGACATCATCTCGCTCGACTGCGACGGCGTGACCGACCGCCTTTTGCCCATCTGGTACGAAAACGGCGTGAACACAATGTTCCCCATCGAGATCGGAACGTGGGGCGATCAGTTCGAACCTGCGCGCAAAAAGTTCGGGGAAGGCATTCTGGGCGTCGGCGCCATGGATAAGACCGCGCTGCGCAAGGACAAAGCGGCTGTGGACGCGGAGATCGAGCGCATCAAGCGCCTTGTCGATCTGGGCGGGTATATTCCCTGTCCCGATCACCGCATCATGCCCGGCAGCAAATGGGAACTCGTGCAGTACTACGTGGACGAGATCAAAAAAATCAAAGTGTAAAGTGTGATTGAAAAGAGCGTAATGAATGTTACGCTCTTTTTTTGTTCTGAAAATGTTAAAAAAAGTATTGACTTTTCGATAATACCGTGCTATATTTTTTACACTTAGTTTAAAAAATGGAGGGCGATGATGTATTATCGGATCGCAGTTAAGGCGGAAAGCGGCCTGCAAAAAGCGGAGGAAGAATTATTTTGTTACCTGAAAGCCATAGGAAACGTGTCGGAAGTGAATTCCGGCACCGACGGAGACTTTCTTATCCGGGTTGTCTGTAAAAAAATGCAAGAGGGGGATTTCTCTTTAAAATCGGATGGAAAAGTTCTGGATATTGCGGGCAACGGATTAAATGAAGTGTTGTGCGGCGTTTATACGGCGCTGGAAGAATACGGGGTGAAATTCGGTATTTCCGGCGAGGTCATACCCGAATCCGTTGATTTTTCCGTTTCGTTCAAGCGGCACGTAACGCCTGCCGTTCTGTATCGGGGGATCCGTCAGCACTTGAATTTTCCGATGGATATCAGTTCGTATTCGTTGAACGAGGCCAAGCGGTATATCCGAAACCTTGCACGTCTGCGCTATAATAGCATTACTTTCCACAGTTATCCCGGACAATTTTATTGCGGAAAATATCAGGGAGAAAAAATATCGGCGGGTAAGTTTTTTTACGGGGAAGTGCAGCCCGTTTCGAACATCGCCTTTTTAAAAAACAATGTTTCGAATTTAAATTATTTTTGTATCGAAGAATCGGAACAGTATTTCAACGACGAAGAGAAATTATCCGAGTATGCGGTTTTTTGGCTTCGCTCGGTCATGCAGGAATGCAAATCGTACGGCATGAGAGTGGTTTTTTCATTTGAGGTGCGCGGGGCGGACGCGGCGGAGATCGACGGCATGATCGCGTGGGTCCGCAAATCTTATCCGCAGGCGGATATCGTAGAATTGGCAACGCAGGAGTGCGGCTGCGGATGGGACGATTCCGCTTGTATTCCGAGCGGAGACCTGCGGGAACTGGCAACGCAGTTATACGGAAAACCCATCGTTGAAAAAATAGGCCCTTTGTTAAACGGCAGATACAGTCAGATGCCTCTCACGCTGCGGGAAATGAAAAAATGCATAGAAGCGGCAAAGAGAAACGAACGGTGCCGTGTTTTGATTTATGCGACCTGTATACAGACGTTACATGTATGTCGCCGCATATTGCAGGAATACGGTGTGGAACACGCGTTTTTATGTGCGCACGGCGCCAAATATGTGGAGAAAAATCTGGATGAATTGCTTGCCGAAGGGGATTCTATACCAGGGGTATATAGTTGGATCGAATTTGACGGAAATATGTTTCAGCCGGAAAATAAGGACGGACATAATTTCGATTTGCTGCATATGCTGCGCAAAAAAAGCCGAGGGAGCCGGATACCCGAAATCTCGTTGAATCATTGGCGCAATGCCGAAAATTCTCTTTCAATTGCCTATTGTGCCGAATTGATGATAGATTGTACTCCGCCCGCGTTCTTTTACGAAAAAGCAGATCTGCTTTGCGGTTTATCGCGCGGCGGGATCGAAAAATTATGCGAAACCATTGCCAAAGCGGAGGATTGCGCCCGAGACGAACTTCCGAATATCGGTTTTTGCGCCGTATATTGCTGGTATAATGCAGATCGCGAGTATTTAGGCTACATATCATTGTATGACCCGCAAAAACTCGAAAAATATGAGAAATTGCTGGACGAAGCGCGCGCCGTCGCGGATTCTCTGCAACCGACGGGGGCTGTCGGCGAACGGCTTCGGGCGTTTTGGTCGAACAGATTACGGGCGGGCGTTTGTCACGTACAAACGATCCGTGCGCTGATGCCTCTGAATGAATTGGCCAAATGCAAAGATCAGGATTCCAAAGAAAAAATGGCACAGGTTTGCTCTTGCGCCTTGGAATACGCGAAAAAATATCTTCGCATCACGACGGAGTATACGGCGGACCGCGGCGGTCAGGGCGTATTGATCAGTTATTATAAGACGATCTTTCAATATATCTATGTGCTTCGTGAACGCCTGTGCGGGATCCCGGTACCTGAAACCTACGAAAAAAGAAATTTGGATACGCCGCCCAGTCCCATGATTCAAAAAAACGTTCAATAGAAAAAAGGAGAGCATATGCTCTCCTTTTTTTATGAAATCGTTTAAAATTTCAGATTTACTTTTTCGATATATCCGAATTTTCCGTCAATTTTTACGGGACAGAGACCGTCGGCGCAGATATCGGCAAAGTCAAACCGCTGTTCGCAAATTTTCCCGTCCGTGTCGGCGTAAGCATATTGCCCATCTGTCAATTTTACGACGGCAAGACCGTCCGCATAGGGCGCGATATTTTCTATGCTTTGTTGTATTTCGATTTTTTTATCGTCCTTGCCTAATACGAAGGCTTGCCCGTTTTCGTCTTTCACGACGGCAAGCGGCGTATCGTTGCCGAAGTCGGTCGCCGAAGAGAACTGCGCTTCTATGCAAACTTTCCCGTTTCGGTCCAAGTAACCGAACAAGCCGTTTTTTCGAAAGCGGATACGGTCGGAAATACATTCGTAACAGTCGGCGGCATCGGTCCTGAAAAGGACTTTGCCTGCCGTATCGATGAAGACGATCGCTCCCGATTCATCTTTACATTTTCCAATCATGTTTGAAAATTCGTGCATTTCTTTATACATAAAATCCGTCAACAACTGCCCGTTTTTGTCGATCAACGCCCAATTTTGTTCAGCGTCACAAACGGCCGCCGCACCGTTTTGGAAGTTCGTCGTATTGGAAATTTCTTTCTCGATTGTTTCCCCGAACATATTTTTCAGTGTGCACATATTGGATCCGACAGCAAAATCGAGCAGCAGATTGCCCTGTTCGTCTGTATAATTGAACTGCATTCCGAACCCGTGACGCAGGGTGACGCGCGCAAAACCGTCGGAAAACGGCGCGGCAGAATAAAATTGCAATTCTATGGCGGTCGTTCCGTCTAAATTCATAAAACCGAACTTTCCTGCCTTTTCCACGCCGATCAGATGAGGGGATGCTATAAAAATACTGTCATAATTGCCGCTGAATATCACTTTTCCGTCCGTATCGATTACTTTTTCTCCGTCGTCTTCCGAAACGACGGCGTATCCGTTTGTGTACGGCGTTCCGCTTTTAAAGTGCTTTCCGAAGGCAAAATCCGATTTTTTATATTCGGAACACCCGATTATGATTCCGTTGCATAAAAGAATCGCCGCCAGACAGCATACGGCTGTACGTAGAAATTTTTTCATGAGAAAATCTCCTTTGCATGATTATCTGTATTTATAGTACCATAAGAGATCAAAGGTGTCAATGTTCTGAAACTCAGTTTAAAAATATTTTTAAACTAACTTTAAAAAAGATATTGACAAAACGTATTTCATGATTTATACTATATTCACAAAATGGAAGGAGGAAGTCAATGAAAAAAATTATTGCGATCATTTTGGGTGCGCTGTGCGCATTGTCTGTTGTCGGTTGTACGAACGGCAGAGGCGGCGCTTCCAACGAAATCTGGATTGCATTCGCAGAGACGGGATACGGCAGAGAGTATCTGGAAGACTGGATCGAAGAATTTCAGAAAGCATATCCCGAAGACAACTGGAAATTCGAACTGGAAGGAGATCCGCAGATGACCGGGCAGATCGGCACGCGTCTGAGCACCGATAATGAAGTGCCCGATATCTTCTTCGGATTGACGACGAACTGGCAGCAGTGGGCTTCCCGCGGGCTTTTGGCTGATCTCGGCGATGTATACGGAGCGCCCGTAGATGACGAAGGTACTACTCTTTTGGATTTCATGCGGCCGGGTGCGCGCGATTTCGGAAAGGTGAACGGAAAATATTACGCAATTCCCTGGAACGACAGTGCGGCGGGACTCATCTACAACAAAAAGATTTTTGATCAATATAAATTGCAGGTTCCCCAAACGGTGGAGGATCTGTACGCGCTGTGCGATACCATCAACCGTTTGCCCGTGAATACGGATAGTGACAAGACGAACGACATCGCCCCCTTTGCCTGGGGCGGCCAGGTCATTTCCTATTGGGATTTCGTAGTGCAGACATGGTGGGCGCAATACGAGGGCGCCGAGAGATATTCCGAATACTTCAAATACGATTCGGTGGACGGTTTTAAACAGGAAGGCCGTTTAAAAGCGCTGGAAGTTTTCGAAAACCTGGTGGTCGGAAAGGACGGCGTCCCCAAAAACAGTTATTCGGGCGCGATGGGGGATTCTCATATTCTTTCGCAAATGGCATTTTTGCAGGGGAAAGGCGCCATGATTCCCATGGGCGCATGGATGGAAACGGAAATGCGCAAGTCGATTCCCGACGGCTTCGAGATGCTTATGATGCCTACACCCTTTATCGCGGGCGCGAAAACGGACGCGTCGGGCAAACCCATTCAGGTAAACGCATCACAGGCGGGTGATTTCTTTATTGTGCCTAAAAATGCTCCCAATCTGGAAGGCGCGATCAAGTTCATGAAATTTATTCATACGAAAGAAATGACGTTGCTCTATACCGAAAATACGGGCACAGCACGTCCCTTTGACTATAATCCGTTGGAAGCGGAAGGACTGAGCGATTTTCAGAAATCCTGTTTGAATATTTATGAAAACAGCGTCACTGTTTACGAATTTTCGCAGAGCGTATTGTCCTGGCAGAATCTTGTGAGCAAGTGGCCGGGAACGGGCAGCCCGTATTCCAGAATGATACTGGATAACGAAAAGGCTTCTGATCTGTACGCCGAAATGAACTCGTATGTGTCTGAAAAATGGCCCGAATGGCAGAAACTCATCCATATGTAATTGAGAAACGGGAGAAAAGATGAAAAAGAAATTTTTAACGTTCGCTTTGGCTCTGTGTATGATTTTGCCCGCCGTCGGTTGCGAAAAGGGCAATTATACGAAAGTCGAGCCCGATTACAGCGCGTCGGAAGATACGCTTGCAATGCACATAGGCGGCTGGGTCGCTCCGCCGCCCGTGCAGAAAGCGGGAGGCGTGGATTATTGCACGCAGGAAAACTATAACGACGTTGCCGATTTCGGCATCAATACGATATACGGGCTTTATGAGCCTTGGGGATTGACCGTTGACGGCAAAAATGCAAACGAACGCGCGCTCGAATATACCGAAAAAGCGGGTATAGGGTTTTACGTGCGCGATTTGCAGGCAGGCGCCGCCTTGCAGGAAGGGGACAAAGATACTTTCGATCAGGTGTTCGGAAAGTATATGGAATACGATTCGTTCGCGGGCATTATGGCGGTGGACGAACCGTCTGCGGCGCTGTTTCCCGAAATTGCAGCTATGCGGAAAGGGTGGGATAAATTCGTCCCCGATAAAGATTTTTATGTGAACCTGTTTCCCACGTATGCGCTGCCGGGGCAACTGGGCATCGGCGAAACGGAAAATTACCGCGAGCATTATATCCGCAGATTTTTGCAGGAAACAGGCTTGAAAATGCTGTCTTACGATCACTATCCGCTGTTGGAAGACGGATGGGGCAAAGGCTCGCTGACGGCCGATTATCTTTATAACCTGGAAGTTTGTGCGGAAGAGGCGCGTGATGCGGGCGTACCTTTCTGGACGTTCTTGCAGGCAATGAGTTACGACAACGCGACGCGCTGCCCCACAGAAGCAGAACTGCGCTGGCAAGTACTGTGCAGCATGGCGTTCGGGGCTCAAGGTTATCAATATTTTTGTTATTGGACGCCTGCGGGTCCCGGGGATAATGTGACGAAATCCGCTTGCGTGACGGAATTCGGCGAAAAAACGCCCGTTTGGTATGCAGGACAAAAAATCAACAGAGAAATTCTGAATTTCGACCATGTATATCTCAATTACGAGTGGCAGGGAGTCATGCCCGTCCTCGCCGAGGGCAATTCGAAAAACAAACTGTTCAATATGATGAACCACGCATTGGATTCCGTCGGACGGATCCGTTCCGTCAAGTCGGATCAGGACGTGATCGTAGGGGCATTCAAGGACCGTGCGGATAACGATGCCTTTATGGTCGTGAATTTTTCCGACCCGGGCGACGAGAAATCCTGTAAAACCGAAGTCGTAATGAAGAGCGCATCGTCCGCCGTCGTCTATAAAAACGGAGTGCGCAGCGTGGCAGAAGCAAAAGGCGGAAAATTGACGCTTGAATTGGAAGCAGGCAACGGAGCGTTTGTCGTGCCTCTGCAATAAATGAGGGAGTATCGCAATGCCGAAAGTGAAAACGAGCACCGCGGAGCAGACGGAGTTTAATTCCGTACAGCCGAAAAAGATAAAAAACAATCTGAGCATGCCGCGTTCGCGTAAAATTTTTATCGCCTTGATGCTGGCATATCCTATTTTACATTTTTTGGTCTTTTGGCTGTATATCAACATCAATACATTTGTCATTTCATTTGAACGTTTTTCATATACGTCGGGCAAAAATGTTTTCGTCGGCTTTATGAACTATGAAGAGTTTTTCCGGAATCTGAGTTTGCCCTCGTCGGCGACGCTGCGCCATGCGATTGTCAACTCAATTTTGTATCTGCCTTTCAATAACTTCATATTATTGCCGCTGTCTGTCATCTGCGCTTATTTTTTGTTTAAAGGAGTATTCGGGCACAGAGTATTCCGCGTCGTTTTCTTTTTTCCCTCTATCATTTCGATCGTCGTATTGACGATGTCGTTTTCGTTCATGTTCAATACACAATTCGGGCCGATTGTCAAAATTCTGCAAAATATCGGGTTGGGGGCGCTTGTCCCTCCCAACGGATTTTTCGGAACGCCCGGACTTACACAGGGAATGGTGTTTTTATACTGCTTATGGGCGGGAATCGGATACAACGTAGTACTCCTCACGGGCGCGATTACAAGAATCCCCGAAGAAGTGCTCGAAGCGGGAAAACTCGACGGTATCCCCATGCGCAAAGAATTGTTTATGGTCGTCGTGCCGCTGATATTTCCGACCATTTCGACGCTGTTCATTACCGGAAGCATGGTCGTCTTTACTCTGTTTTTGCAGCCGATGCTGTTGGCGAACGGCGGTCCGAACGGAACCACATATACCGTCGCTTATTACATCGTCGATATGGTAAACAATAACAGGCTGGAAGAGGCGGCCGCCGCGGGCATTATATTCAGTATCATCGGTATACCGATCGTACAACTGATAAAATGGGGAATGGAAAAGATTACACCGCAGGTGGATTTTTAACCAGAATATAAGGAGGAATTATGAAGAAAAAAAAGAAGATGTTATTGGGCGCAACGCTCGCGCTGACCGCGGCGCTTGCGCTCGGAGCGGGAACGTTAGGCGCGTCGGCGTCTGTCAGCGGATTCAATGATTTCATCAAGGAAGATTTCAACAGCGGATCTCTGAACGGCGACGTATGGCAAACGCCCGCGGAGGGTATCGAACTGATAAATGTCGAGCCTTCCTTGACTTATCGGATTTATCATCAAAAATCTGTCTCTACAAAGGAAGAAGTTACCGTGGCGGATACCGACGTGCTCGTTGTCGAGTACGATATGCAGAGCATTGACGTGGAAGGCGGGTTCTGGGGCGTTACGTACGGCGCGCAGAGTACGGATCTGACTTTGGAAAATGCCATTTGTTTTTACGGCACGAGCCAGATTTTCTTTGGCGGGACCGAATCGACCATCGTATATAATGCCGATCTGACCAGTCAGCGTTGGATCGCTTGGTCGAGGGACGCGGTCACGCGGATCGTGATCTATCCCGACGGCGCGCAAAAAATGTATCAGGACGGTACGCTTATCGCGCAGGTACAGGCAAAAGATGCGGGCGCGGCGCAAAAAGTCAGAAACGGTTACCTCGGTATCTCGTTCAGCGGTGCAACTTCCGAATCGAACGTGACTTCGGTTTTCAACTATTTTAAAATCGGCCATGCGGCGGTAGCCGATACGGTGGAAACCGATGCGATCACCTGGGATATCGTAGATGACTCTGCCGACAAAGCGGGGCTTTCCGATGATTTCGTTTCCAACCAGAGCGATATTCAGGGCTGGGTCACGAGCGCGGCTTATATCGTTTCGGAGGAAAACGGCGGCTCGCTGTTGTCCAAAGAGGAGATCCCCGAAGTCGATCACAGAATAGGGAACGCGCTTTCCGTAAGCGCGGATCTGAATACGACGGGTATGACGGGCGGTTCGGCAAAGTTTGCTTTCGGAATCGATAAAACAGACAAAAATATCGAGGGAAGTAAAACGCTCGCCGCGGGCGTCAACGCCAAAGACGGAAAATTTTATCTGACCGTTTGGGAAGGGAACGCAGTGAAAGCGGAAAAAGAAATCACCCTTGCGAACGGAAAGATCAAAATTACTTATAACGGAAACGGGACTTTGACCGCCGCGTATGCGGGCGTCAGCGTAACGGCCGCCGTTGCGAACGCTCCCTTCGGTCTGTTTGCTTACGGCAGTTCGAACGGCGCGCAGGCTGTGCAGGTGGACAATTTACAGATCCGAGTGGCGGGCAGTTACGTGCAGAATTCCGCAAAATCTGCTGCCGTGAATTTTGACGGACTGACTTCCGTCGAGGCGATCGATGCGAATGCCTGGCACGTCGGATCCGCGTCTTCACCCGATTATACGGACGGCGGATTGCGCGTTTCGGACGGAAAACTCAGTTTCTTCAATGCGGCGGACGGTTCTGTCATTTCTTCCAAAGAAAAATTCCAGAATTTCGTTTTACAGTTCGACGTGCCCTATATCGAAAGGGAAGGGCAGGAGGACGACGACGGCAATATCACCCGCACGGTTTCTACCTGGATCGGGTTGACTTTCGGAATGGAATCTGCGGAAACGCTGTTCAGTGCCGAAAATCAGAAAATGATTTATATGGGGCCCGGTACGATCGATCTGTTAAATGCAAAATTCGACGATGGTTCGACGCGCATCTGGGCGCCGCAGGATTTATGGAATATGGATTTTGCCGGCAAAACCGTGACGGTCCGTCTTGTTGCAAAGGACAACAGTTTATCCCTGGCTTACCGCGTGGAAGGTGAGGACGAATCCGTACTGGATACGCCCAAAGCGGTAATTTCGAACATTGATACTTATGGTCATGTGGGGATCCAATGCACGCAGAACGGAAATTTTGACGTCGATAATTTGATTCTCATCAACACAGACGAAACAGAAAATTATACTTTGACGAAAAAGACGCCTGCCGATACGCAAGTTAAAGCGGGAGTCGGCGAAAAGGTTACCGGTAAGATCGATCTGGGAGATATGGTCAATAAAAGCGCCGCGTTTACGCCCGTCGAAAAGGACGGCTTGAAACTGAATGCGGACGGTTCCTATGAATATACCGCTCCTGCGGCAAAACCCGAAGGCAAAGTAGAGTTTTCGTATAGCGTTACGATAGACGACTGGAAACTCGGCGGGTGGTATTCTCCTGCGGGAGAGGCGTCCCGATATACCGTAAACGGCAAGATCGTCGTCGAAATTACGGACGTAAGCAAGATCAGCGTGACTGCGCCGACCAAGACGGAATATACGATCGGGGAGGAACTCGATCTGAGCGGTATGGTCGTCAAGGCCGAAATGAGCGACGGAAGCGTAAAAATTTTGCAGGCTTCGGAATATACAATCGATACTTCCGCCTTTGACGGAAACAAAGACGGCGAATATGAAATAAAGGTGGCCTATCGTTCGCAAAGCGCTGCCTTTACGGTGAAAGTCGTAAAACAGGCGGGCGGCTGCGGCAGCAGCGTAGTATTTGCGGGCGGCGCGGGCATCGCAATCGCGGCAACGGCGCTTGCATCCGCGGGGACGGCAGTTCTGCGCAAAAAAGAAAAATAAGAATTTCGGGCAAGGCGGCGGCGCCGACGAATCGAGGCGCCGCCTTCCAAGGGGAGTAAACAATGAAAAAAGGCAAAGCGGAAAGAATCACTCTGTGGATCGTATTCGTCCTGTTTTTCTTTTATGCGATCAGCCTTGTGCTGCCGCTCATCTGGACTTTTATCAATTCTTTCAAGACGAATCGGGATTTTTTCGATGATATCTGGGGATTGCCTAAAAAGTTTCTGACGGAAAATTACGTGAGCGCCTTTAAACTGAAAGTGGGAAGAACCAATCTTGCGGGCATGTTCCTGAACAGTTTTATTTTGGTTGTCGGTTGTACGGCCGCAAGTATATTCGTTTCCACGCTGTGCGCTTACGTCGTCAGCAAGTTTAAGTTCAGGGGCAGACAGGTGATCTATACCGTAGCGATCGCGACCATGCTGATTCCGACGGTCGGCACGCTGACCGCTACCTATAAACTGATGGTCACGACGGGACTGTACAATACCTATCTGGGCATTATCATTATGTCCAGCGGCGGGTTCGGAATGAATTTTATCCTGATCTACGGATATTTCAAAAGCATTTCATGGGCGTATGCGGAATCTGCCATGATCGACGGCGCGAGCGATTTCCGTGTGTTTTGGCAGATCATGCTCCCGCAGATCAAACCCGCGTTGATAGCGGTCTCAATCATTTCGGCCATTAACTACTGGAACGACTATTTTACTCCCTATATGTATTTGCGCGCGCACCCTACGGTGGCGGTAGGTTTACAATCCATCGTGAATATGATGACTGCGCAATCCGATTGGCCCAAACTGTTTGCTGCGATGATCATATCGATCATCCCCGTGATGGCTTTGTTTATCGTATTTCAGAAAACCATTATGGAAAATACGGTCGCGGGCGGCTTGAAAGGATAAAAGGGAGAAAAAATGAAACGGATATTTCTTATATTGATTGCTGCGCTTTGCATCGCATGTTTTGCGTTGCCCGTTTTCGGCTGTGCTCCTTCCGAAAACGATGACGGCGATGGAGGTGACACGATGACGGAAGAAGAATATCAGCATTACGGCGCGTATTCGTATTATTATTATCCGCAGTTGGGACGCGACGTGATGCCGGTCGGCGCATGGTGCGCGCCTCCTACTCCGAACTACGGCAATTTCGGCAATCCGAACTATATCACCGACGAAAATTATAAAACCATGGCGCAAAGCGGGATAAACAGCATCTACGCACTGTACGATACACCGGTGAATCATCCCGATTTGATATTGCAGGCGCTCGATTATGCGGACAAATACAATATGGTATATCTTGCGCGCGATCTTCGGATGATGGCGGCTTCGGAAGAGGCGGACCTGTTTGAACTTTTTGAAGATTACACTTCCAAACCTGCGTACGGAGGGAATCTCATCATCGACGAACCGGGCGTAAATTCTTTTGCGGCGCTGGCTTCGCTCAAAGTGAATTGGGACAGAGAATTCGGCGGCGGAAAAAATATGTACGTGAATTTGCTGCCGCTCTATGCGTCTGAAAATCAACTTTTGAACGGCGCGGCCGGAGGTTCCGAGGGCGGAAAGATCACGTATGAAGAATACGTTGCGAGATATCTTCGCGAAGTCAGGCCCGATCTGTTCAGTTTTGATTATTATCCTTTTAACGGAAAAAATAAAAATATAGAACAGGATTTTTACAAACAACTTTCCATCGTGAAGAGACGCGTCGAACAGGCAAATATTCCTTTCTGGATTTTTGCGCAGGCGGGATTTTTCGACGGCGGAGATACCCGTAAAATAGAAGAGTGCGAACTGCAATGGCAGGTGAACGCCGCTTTGAGTTACGGGGCGAAGGGGATCCAGTACTTCAATTATTGGCATGCGCTGGAAATTCCCGGAAACAATTGCGGATTTGTGGATAGAGAGGGTAATAAAACTTACATTTACGATTACGGCGTACGGCTGAACAAACAGATCGCCGCCGTAGACGGAGTTCTGATGAAAAGCGCGAACCGCGGCGTAATGCAGGTAGGGCAGTCTCCCGCGCCGATCCCGGAAGAAGATCTGTTAACGAGTTACGAAAAACTGACTTCGGCAACGGGAGGGGACGCTTTGATCGGGTGTTTCGATTACCGTGACAAAACGGCCTACTACGTAACGGCGAATTCATTGACGGACGACGCAGATGTCACGCTGAATTTCGCAGGGAAAGTAAACGCGACCTTAATACAGGACGCAAAGGAAACGAAACAAAGCGGAAATACGCTCACTCTTTCCATTCCGAAAGGGGAAGGCGTATTGATCGTAATCGAATAAGGAGAAACAGTATGAATAAAATATTTACTTTTTCACTGGCGGCATTATTGGGACTGAGCGCGTGTGCCTTAGCGGCGTTTCCCGCCAAGGCAGATGCGGAGGAAGCGTATACGGGACCGAATTTTACCGAGGATTTCGAGTCGTACAAGGTAAAAACGGATAACGGTTACGATTCTAAGCAGATCGCGGCAAAATGGCAGAACGGATGGCTTGATCCTCCCGGTCCCGATGAGGTGGATTCCGAGGGGGCGGACGATAAATTTTCTATCGAAACCGATCCGACGGATCCCGCAAACAAAGTTTTACATATGGATACGGCGACAAAAAACAGTTCGTTTTTTTACCTGACGATCAAAGACGATCAGGGACAGGGCATCCGTGTAAAGAATTTCGAAGTATCTTTCCGCTTTTTATGTGCGGAAGGCGGCGAAGCGTATTGGTTCGGCATTGCGTCGCGCAAAGCGGCGGACACACGCTACAACGGCACGAACTGTGTGATGATGAACGCGCGCGTGTGGGATCAGGCGACGTTCCGTCCCGACGCTTACAGACAACTGGGAATGTCGGGTTTGCAGTTGAAATTGAAAAATCAGGACAGATCTGCCGATTTTACTCCCATGGATATCGCGGATATCTACGCGGATTGGCATACTTATAAACTCGTCGTGCAGGACAACGAGTTCGATATGTTCATCGACGGATCGCATTTCGGCGGCGCGACGATTACGCAGACTTCTGCGAATAAACACGGTTATCTCAGTCTTGTGTCTACCGTCGCCAATGTCTATATCGATGATTTTCAGATGGTCAACAAGGACACTGCGGCGCCTCCCGACGAGGAGGAGCCCGATCCCGAACCGACGCCCGACGTGAGTCCCGTTTTAACCGGTGAAAAAGAGTTTACCGTGACTGCCGGTGAAAAGAAAGCCTTGACGGTCGGACTGGATACGAAAGATCAGGTGATCGTAAAGGTCGACGCGAACAAACGCGGCGTCATGAGCAAATATTATTCTTATGCGGATAAACGGTTTACGCTCAGTGCGGACTATATGAGCGGTCTGGACGCGGGCGAATATGAATTTCTTGTCGGCACCGACGGGGGCGAAGTGACTTTTAAAGTCACGGTCACCGAAGCGGCGGGGGGAGGCGGATGCGGTTCCTCTGTCTTAGGAGGAGGAACGGCGCTCGTCGGGCTGGGATTGACGGCGGTCGGCGTTCTGTCGGTTCATAAAAAAAAGTCGTAAAGTTAAAATAAACGGCGGGATTTCGTATACAATCCCGCCCGTTTTTAAATCGGCTGAACATGCGGAGGCTATTCATGGAAAGAGTTATCAGATTCGCGTATAAAGAACTTGCGCGGTATTTTAAAATCATGACGGGGGACGAGGCGGATATTCGACTGTCGGTCGATATGTCGTTGCTGGAAAAGGATATGGACGCATATCTCGACGATAAATATGAGATCAGCGTTCGAGGCGGGAGGGGCGTGATACGCGGCGTAAACGCGCGCAGCGTTCTGATCGGCGTCTATCGTTTTTTCCGCGAATGCGGCTGCGTATTCGTAAGACCGGGCGTAAACGGAGATCGTATTCCCCGATTGTCTGTCAAAGATTGTACGGTCGAACTTGTCTGCCGTCCCTCTTACCGCTTTCGCACGATTACCATCGAAGGCGCAAATTCTTTGGGCGACGTGCTGAGTTTGATAGATTGGTCAATAAAAAACGGCTTCAACGCATATTTTACGCAATTTCGCGACAGCAATACCTTTTTTGAACGCTGGTACAATCGGGAGCGCAACGATTTAACAAACGGCGTGGGATTGCAGGACGAAGAGGCGCGCGCGTTCGTCCGTTTAATTTCAGACGAATTGAAAAAACGCGGGATGCTGTTTCATGCCGTAGGCCACGGCTGGACGTGCGAAAGTATCGGCTACAAAGCCCGCGGGTGGTATAAAGTCAAACCCGGTTCCGTTCCCGACTATGACCGTGAATACCTTGCGGAAATCGACGGCGCGCGTGATTTCTATATGGATACGCCTCTTTATTCGCAACTCTGTTATTCCAACGAGAAAGTGCAGGAAAAGATGATCGACAGTGTGGTCGAATATTTACTCGATCATCCCGAAGTGGACTATCTGCATTTCTGGTTGGGAGACAATTATAATAATTTTTGCGAATGCGAGAAGTGTGCGCAACTATCCGTCAGCGATTGGTACGTCGTTCTGCTCAATAAACTCGACGAACGGCTGACGCAAAAACATATTTCCGCAAAAATCGTATTTTTGATTTATTTCGAACTGTTATGGCCGCCCGTTCAAAAACAATTGAAACACCCCGAAAGATTCGTGATGATGTTCGCGCCCATCACCCGCACCTATTCCAAAAGTTTTCTGGGCGAAAAGCGCGTCGAGGGGGTAAAACGCGCATTGCCGAAGTTCCGTCTCAACCGCCTGCGCTTTCCTTCCGATCTGAGGGAAAATCTTGAATTTCTTTATGCCAATCAGGACAGGTTTTCCGGCGATGCTTTCGATTTCGACTATCACTTGATGTGGGAACCTTTCAAAGACCTGGCGGGCGTAAAATTGGCGGAAGTCATTCACGATGATGTCCGTGCGCTCAAAGATCTCGGTTTAAACGGCATGGTTTCCTGCCAGATCCAGAAAGCGTTCATGCCGCACGGACTCGGGATCTATGCGATGGGGCGGACGTTGGAAAATTCAGACGTCGATTTCGCTCGACTTCGGAAAGAATATTTATCGGCTGCGTTCGGTGACCATGTTTCGTCGGTCGTCAATATCCTGCAAATATTTTACGACTGCCATTGTCCCGAATATCTTCGCAACGAGCATAGCGAAATCGACGCGCGGCAGGCCGAAGCGTTCGATAACGGCGCGGACAGATTGCGGGAGGGGGCTAAACAACTCAGATTTTTACGCAAAGAAGAGAGCGATAAGACGGTAGATCTCAGTTTAAAACTGCTCGCTTATTATTGTGAATTATGCGCGCATTATTTTTTGGCTCTCGGCGCCAAAGCACGTGGGGAAGCCCGGGAAAAAGTACGGGAAAAATTTTCCGAAATGCATAAATTTTTATTTGAGAACGAATCCGAATACGGGAATTACTTAGACTCGTTTTACTTCGATTTAATGTCAGAACAGATTTTAAACAGCGATTGGAACAACGTATTAACCGCATAAACATGCCGGTTTTGTCAAAAAGTTCCATTTTGTATTGACTTTCGCGCGATTTAATTGTAAACTTATGAAAAGGAGAAAGTATAATGCAAAACAAAAAGAAATGGGTAAAGAATCAACAGCCGATCCGTTACAATAACCAAAAACAAGTGATTGATTTGATGCGTAGCGGTTCGCAGTCTTGCAGCGATATCGCGAAGGCGACCGGGCTGAGCAATACGGCGGCTGAAAATATTGTTGACGAAATGGTGGAAATGGGCGTTTTGGTCAAAGGTCCGATCACCGATTACGGTAAACTCGGAAGGCGTCCCATCAAATATAAGCTCAACGGCGAACTCGGCGTCGTTGTTTCTGTCGATCTGACCGATCGCGATCTCCTTATCTGTATCTCCAACATGAACCGTCAGATTCTTTTCCGTTCGGAAGTGAAGAATATCATTATGATCACCGAACAAATCTTAAATGATATTGTAGAGATCATCAAAGAAGGTCTGCAAAAGCCCGGTATTTCCGATAAACCTTTGCTGTGCATTTGTTTTGCGATCCCGGGATATTTCAATAAAGACACGGGTGAATTTTTACTGGCGAACCGAATCGAAAATTGCAGGGAGGTCAATATCAAATCGTTGTTTTCGGAAATATTCGGCTGCGATATTTTATTGCAGAAAGATATCATTTCCGGTGTGATCGGCGAAATGCAATTCGGCGTACTGAGTACTTTGCAGGCGAAAAATGCGTTGTTCATGCATTTTGATATCAATATTGCTTCCGCGTTTATTTTCGACGGTAAAATGTATGAGGGCGACCATGGGTTTGCGGGCGAAACGGGTTTTTTCATGCCCAATATGTCCGATCCCGCCAAAGGGCTTGGTATTTACGTATCGCTGACTGCGATTTTTATCAATATCATCGAAAAGATCAAAAAAGAAAAACTTTCTCATCCTTTGGCAGGGAAAGAAGTTCTGGAATTCGACGAGGTAAAACTATTGTTTTTGAGCGGCGACGAAACTGTTTGTTCGGTCGTTAAACTTACTGCGAAAAAATTGGCGCTGCATTTTCTGAACATAAATTATCTTTTGGATATAACCCATGTCGTTCTGGACGGCAGGATCGTCGAACTCGGCGAAAAATTTTTGGAATACGTCAATACATATTTAAAAAAATATAATCAAGGAATGTCAGAGGTCAAAGTTCAGTATTCCGATCTCATGAATCGCGCGATAACGCTGGGCAGCATCAGCAGCGCCGTGGATTCCCAGATAGATAAAATTCTGCGCGCAAGGAACTGAATTTCGCCCTGCGGTAAATTATTTCATGAAAGGACGTTATTTTTGTTTTACCATTGTTATACGCGTCAATCAGATCGAAGTTGCGCCCGGCGTAAATCTCGGCGTGGACGAAAGGCGCGAAAATACTTTGGAAAATCTGATAAAGTACAGAGAAAGCATTTTCAGAGCCGATCCGTCGGCGCGCGTCACCTTTGCTTTGAGCGATGCCGCGCTGCGCGATGAAAGCGAGAATTTCAGAAATATCCGTGCGCAACTGCGCGAATATTACGAGAAATTCGGGGATGACGTAACTTATATGCTCGGCGCCTTTTTTTCGGCGGCTTATGAGAAAAGAGCACAGATCTGCGCGAACGTACACAGCGCGTTGTGTTTATTGAAAGATTTTATGGGCCCCGAATACCGTCCGCAGGCAATCGTAGGAGGCTTTGTTGCATCGGACGTCATACGGTACATAGCGGAAGTCGAGCATATTCATGTCGTGCAGGGGAATATTTTCAGTCAATATGCTGTCGACAATCAGGACGGAGACGGCTCGATCTGTTATCCGTATTATCCTTCGAAAGAACATTTTTGCAAGCCTGCGCAGGGAGACGAAGATTTTATAGACTGCGTCAATTTGGACGGTTGGACTGTGGATTTTATCAACGCTACTTACTGCGGCGTAACGAAAGAGGGGTACAACAGCCGTATGGGCTGCGGACCGATCGAAACATTGCGTCCTTTCTGCGTGGAAAAAGGCATTGAGATCATGTTGGTCTCTGCCGATCAGATGCTGGGTGAAAATTTCGGACGTAATAACGGGTTCGGGTATGCTACGGCGATATGGGAACTTTGCCTGATCCAAAGGGACGGTCATCATCAGATGAATATCGATGAAACGACTGTGACGGCTTTTTTATCGGCATTGAAGAAAAAATATCCCGATTTGAAAATCGTTCCTTTCGGCGAAGTGGGCGAGTCTTTCCGAAAAGAACATCCCGATAACCGGCAACTGCATTATGAATTCGTGCATCAAGGTATTGGGTTCGGGGGCAGTTTGGAAAATGTCCGCCTGTATTGGTACATGAATAAATATTTCCGCCTTTGCATTCGGGAGGATATTCAACGGGGCACGAAAAAAGTCATAGACTTTACGGATTATACCAAACAGGCGGCCGAACCCGAAGATTCGGATTATCGCATTGGAAAAATTCAGAGAAATTGGAGCCTGTTAGGGGATATCAATCAAAAAGGTCTGCGGGAGCAGGATAAACCGATCGATTTCGTGCGATTAAGCGAGGCTCAAAAAGAATTGATCGGGCGGGCGGAAAAAGAGTTCGGTTTTACCGTAACCTTTTAATACCTGTACGGGGAAAGCGAAAAACTTTCCCCGTTTTTGTTTTTCGTTGACAGAGAAGATTTATTATATTATAATGAATAAAGCAATAATCGCAGGAAGGAAGATATGGGCGCGTATAAAACCGAACCCGTTTTAAAGGACTATCTTTGGGGCGGGCACAAACTCGAAAAAATGTTCGGCCGCGATAACGGCGGTAAAAAAGTCAGCGAAAGTTGGGAGATCTCCGTGCATAAGGACGGCGAAAGCACCTGCGGCGGCGAAAAACTTTCAAGTATCATCGCCCGCACCGAAAATTTTATCGACAAACGGAATTCTCCTCTTCCCGTTCTCATCAAATATATAGACGCGGCGCAGAATCTTTCCGTACAGGTACACCCGGACGACGCGTATGCGCGCGAACGCGAGGGCGACAACGGCAAGACGGAAATGTGGTATATCCTTTCCGCCGAAGAGGGCGCGGGCATTTACTGCGGCTTTTCGAGAAATATTACCCGCGAAGAATTTCGAATGAAAGTGCGCGAAGGTACGGTAGAGGCCTGCCTCAACTTTATTCCCGTGCGGGCGGGCGATTGCTATCTCATCGAGGCGGGCACCGTGCACGCAATCGGCGCGGGGTGCGTTATCTGCGAGATCCAGCAAAACAGCAACGTCACCTATCGGGTGTACGATTATAACCGCCGCGGCGCGGACGGAAACTTACGCGAACTGCACGTGGAAAAGGCGCTCGACGTCATCGATTTCCGCCCCTTTGCCGACCGCACGGGCTCGACGGCGTTTGGGAACGTTGCGGGCGGCAGAATGCGGCTGTTGACGAGGTGTCCTTATTTTACCTGCCGCGAACTGATTCTGGACGGAACGTTTTCCGCGAAAGACGAAAATTCTTTTACCGCGGTCAATGTACTGGAAGGGCGGGGCACGATCTCGGGTACGGCATTTCGGGCGGGCGACAGTTTTATCGTGCCCTGCGGCGATACGCTTTCTTTGCAGGGAAAAGCAAAAATGATATTGACAAATCAAGCGGAGGAAATATGAAATATTATGCGGGCTTGGATCTTGGCGGCACGTTCGTCAAGGGCGGAATCGTAGACGAAACGGGCGCGATCGTTCGCGCGGATAAGATCCCGACGGGCAAGGACCGCCCGTACGGCGAAATCGCCGCCGACATGGCGGGGCTCGTGCGAAAGATCGCGGCGGACGCGAACGTATCCATGTCCGACGTCGCGGCGGTCGGCATCGGTTCGCCGGGGACAATAGACAGCAAAAACGGCGTCATCTATTACAGCAACAACATTGCCTGGAACAACGTTCCGCTGTGCGCGGAGATCGAAAAAAATCTCGGGATCCGCGCGTTTGTGACCAACGACGCGAACGCGGCGGCGCTGGGCGAAGCCTGGTGCGGCGCGGGGCGCAAATACGGATCCATCGTATTCATCACGCTCGGCACGGGCGTGGGCGGCGGCGTGATCATCGACGGGAAACTCTTTCAGGGATTCCGTTCTGCGGGCGCGGAACTCGGCCACGTGGTCATCCGCATGGGCGGCGCGCAGTGCACCTGCGGGCGCAAGGGCTGTTTCGAGGCGTACGCCTCCGCCACCGCGCTCATCAGGCAGACGCGCGAGGCAATGGAAAAACATCCCGAAAGCAAACTGTGGGATCTATGCGGGGGAGATCTCGAAAAAGTCGAGGGGAAGACCGCGTTCGACGGGCAGGCGCTCGGCGACGAGACTGCAAAGCGCATTGTTTCCCGCTACGTCAAATATCTGGCGGAAGGGCTCGTCAATATCTGCAATGAATTCCGTCCCGAGGCGATCGTGCTCGGCGGCGGCGTGTGCGGCGCGGGCGACGTGCTCCTGAAACCCTTGAAACGGCGCATCAACCGCTATATCTACGGCGGCACGAAATACGCGCCCGTCAAAGTGGTCATCGCGTCTTTGGGCAACGACGCGGGGCTGGTCGGCGCGGTCAAATACGCGATCGACTGCGTTTCGGCGCGGTAAAAAAGAGCCGTCGGGATCCGACGGCTCTTTTGTCTTTGCAAGGTGGTTTTATGTTTCGGGAATGTCTGAAAAATTACGTGCGCTGCGTAAAATATCTGCTCATCGCCATGGGGATCGTCTATCTGTTCTTTATACTCGCCTGCGTCGCTTTGGCGCAGGGCGCGTTTCGCGTCGTCGCGGAACAGGGGAGCGAGGTGTATCGGCAGATCGCGGCGTATCTTACGGAACGCTTTGCGGGCGGACGCACGCTGAGCGTTTACGTCAACGGCGGCTTTTGGCAGGAAACTTTGTCCGATCTGGTCGCCATGGTGCGCGCGGGCGGCGAAACTTCCGCGGCAGAACTGCTGCTTTTATTGGCGGGTTTTGTCTTTCTCGTTGTGCTCGGCGTCAAACTGGCGGAAGGGGCGGGGCACTTTTTTTATAAGCGCGAATTCGGTGACGAGAATACCCGTTACGGACTTTTGAACTGGATCGTCAAACTGCTCATCGGCGTCGCGTTCACGCTGGCTTTTTCCTTTTTCGCGTTATTTTGGAAATACGGCGGATGGGTGGTCATCGCCGTATATCTGCTCGTCAACGCTTCGCAAACGCTGTATTCGACTTGGTTCGTCTATTTTTCCAAAGAGGACCGAAAAAAATTCGGCAGCCCCAAAAACGTATGCAAAGTCGCGCTCATCATGCTCATCTGTTACGCGTTGTTTGCGGCGCTGTTCTTCGTGTTGTACCGTTTTTTATCTCCCGTGCTCGCGTTCGTGGTCGCGGTGCCGCTGTTCGTCTATACCGATCAGGTCATCCTCATTACGACGCTCACGTATTTTCAGAAAACTATTTGAGAATGTGAAAGCAAATGTAGATATCTTTTCCGAAATCGTTGCGCACATGGCAATGAAATCGGGGATAATCGGCGAGGTAAACATCGAACAATTTCAAAACTTGACGAAAGCGGTCTTCGGTCATGTTTGTTTAATACTGAAACAGTTTTCGTCGCGGTCGTATTGTTCTTCGTCGGAAATCGTAAATTGAACAGTCATTGAAAACAAATCCCCTTTGAAATTATTATCTTCGGAAATTATATCACAATTTTCAAAGGCAGTTATGTCAATTTACCGCGACTATATCGTAATTTTGAGTTGTTTTATCGCTGCAACGGGCAAACTTTTTTCTTGTAAGCGTATTTCAGCATGAAAGCCGAGACGATTGCGGTAACAAATTCTACGATCAGGAACGTCCACCAGACGAGATCCGCGGCGTTTGCAGAGAGCGTAAACAAATACGCGACGGGCAGGACGAGAAGGCATAGGCGGAGGAACGAAATGAGCAGGGGAAAGAGCGCATAGCGGAACGCTTGCAAAACGCCCTGTACGGCAACGCTGAACGCCATAAAGATATAGCCGACGCTTGCGATCCGTACGGCGGCGACGACCGTGGATCGAATGGCGTCGCCGCTCGTCGGCTGACTCGCCATACCGAATAGCCGGGCGAGGGGGACGGCAAGGCACTCGAACAGCACGGTGATCGCGGCGGCAACGATGACCGAATCCAAAACGCCGTATTGTATGCAGGCTTTCACCCGCCGCCCGTTCCGCAAACCGTAGTTGAACGACAGGATCGATATGATCGTATTGGAAACGCCGAAAGCGGCGAACAGCGCAAACTGCATGATTTTATAGTAGATCCCGAAACTGCCTTGCAAAAGATCGGCAGTTTCTTTTATTCTGACCGTACCGAGAATTTTCGTCATGCCGAGCATCATCACGGAGAGCAGTCCCTGCATGAGCGCGGCGGATATGCCTATCTTGTAAATGCCTTTGATGATTTCGCCGTTCGGCTTGATCGCTTTGACGCTGTTTTTCAATTCTTTATTGGCGAGATAGTGAAACAGCATTGCGGTGATCAGCGAAACGATCTGTCCGATGATCGTCGCCCACGCCGCGCCTTCGATGCCCATTTTGCATGGGTAGATAAAAACATAATCGAGCACGATATTCGTCACAGCGCCCGAAATTTGCGAGATCGTGGAAAAATGGGTTTTGCCCGTAGCCTGTAAAAAGCGTTCGTAAACGGTAAAGCCTATCGAGCCGAAAGAGAACAGACAGCATATTTTTAAGTAATTTGTCCCCATTCCGGCGGCTTGCGCGTTTCCGCCCGCCTGCATGGAGATAAACCAATCGCACCCGAACAGACCGAAGATCAAAAACGCGGCGTAGATACATATTCCGAGAAAGATCCCGTTGCCTACCGTCCGTGCCGCGCCTTCGCCGTTTTTTTCGCCCAATTGTTTCGATAACAGTGCGTTAATGCCTACGCCCGTGCCGACGCCGACCGCGATAATCAATAATTGAATGGGAAAGGCATAAGTCAGCGCAAGATTGCCTGCGATCCCGTCTTCGCCCATATTTATGACAAATGCAGTATCGACGATATTATAGACTGACTGCAATATCATAGAAACGATCATGGGCAAACCCATTTTCCATATCAGTTTGTGCATAGACGAAGTTTCCATTTTGTTTTGATTCGTTCGTTCCATATTTTTACCGCCTTATAAAAAAACGTGCGTAAATCCTAAGCCGGATTTACGCACGTTACGTACTACTCACTTGACTGACAGTATAGCATTTTTTACGAAAAAAAGCAAACGATTTTTTGACTTTGTAGTATACAAAACATTTGACAACATAAAATAACGATGTTATAATAACAATGTTATTTAATAAAGGAGTTTTTTGTGTGCGTAGGAAAAACGAAATTGCCGTAGATAAAATATTGGATTGCGCAAAAGAAGAATTTATGGAAAAAGGCTTCGAGGGCGCGTCTATGCGGACGATCGCAGAACGGGCGGGGTATACGACGGGCATGTTATACGCGCGGTTTGCGGATAAAAGCCAACTGTTTAAAGAACTCGTTGACGATGCCGCGGAGAAACTCTTCCGGTATTTTTCCGATTCGGAAAACGCTTTTGCGGATCTGCCGCCCGAACAGCAACTTTCTGAAATGCACACGTACGTCGAGGGGAAAGTAGACGAAATGATAGATATCATATACGATCGTTTCGACGCATTCAAACTTATAGTATGTAAGAGCGCGGGGAGCGGCTACGAATATTATATCGATAAAATGATAGATGTGGAAACGGCGAATACCTTGCGGTTTATTGACGCGCTGAACAGCGCGGGCATTCGGATCAACGATGTCCGCGCAGACCTGAGCCATATGCTGTCAAGCGCTATGTTTAACGGAATATTCGAAGTGGTCGCCCACGATTTGCCGCGGGAAGAAGCGAGAGGGTATATCAAACAGGTACAGGACTTTTTCAATGCGGGTTGGGATAACCTGCTCGGGTTGCCGTCGGATTGGCAGAAGTCGCTCAAACGGCGTTAGATGAGAGATGGAAAGATCTCTTTTTTAACGGGCTTATGTTAGTCATTGCTAACTATATAAAACGGTCAAAAAATGCAAGGAGGCAATACATAAATGAAAAAGAAAAATGGAAACTTGTCGGAACTTATGCGGTTTGCGGGCAGGCATAAGTATCTGACTTATTCGTCGTGGGTGCTTTCGGTCGTAAGCGCGGCGCTTGCGCTCGTGCCGTTCGTCTATATTTTCTTTATCATAAAAGAAGCGATAGAAGTCGCGCCCGATTTTTCGCAGGCGACGAATATCGCGACCAACGGTTGGATGGCGGTCGTTTTTGCGCTCGCGTCTATAGTGGTGTATGTGGGAGCGTTGATGTGTTCGCATCTGTCGGCGTTCCGAATTGCGGGCAATGTGCGTAAAACCACCATGAAACATATTTCCGAACTTCCGCTCGGATTTATCGGCGAAGCGGGCAGCGGGAAAGTGCGTCGTATCGTAAACGATTCGAGCGCTGCGACCGAAACGTATCTTGCGCATCAACTGCCCGATATGGCGGGAGCGATCGCAACGCCGCTCGGAATGATGGTCATGTTATTCCTGTTCGATTGGCGATTCGGTCTGATCTGCCTGTTGCCCGTTATCTTGGGCTTTGCGGCTATGTGGAAAATGGCGGGCCCGAAAATGGCACAGGATATGAAAGACTATAACAACGCCCTGGAGGATATGAACAATCAGGCGGTGGAATATGTGCGCGGCATTCCCGTCGTAAAGACGTTCGGGCAGACGGTGCGCTCGTTCAAAAAGTTTCAAGGCTCGATCGACAATTATTATAAATTTGCGACGGGGTATTGTAAAAAGTGCCGTCGGCCGATGATACTTTTTACGATGTTTATCAACAGCGCGTTTGCCTTTCTGATCGCGCTCGCGCTGATCCTTGCGGGCGGACGGGCGATCGCGCAAAATACGCTTCTGAACTTTTTGTTTTACGTCATATTTACGCCTATATTGACCACGGCGCTCATGAAAGTTTTATACATGAGCGAAAACGGAATGGTAGTATCGGACGCGCTCGCGCGTATTCATTCCATACTCGACATGAAACCTTTGCCCGAAACGAAAGACGGAGAAACGCCCGACGATAACTCGGTAGAGTTCGAAAACGTATCTTTCCGTTACAGGAATACCGAAAAGGATGCGCTTTCGAACGTATCTTTCAAAGTGAACGCAGGTCAAACGGTGGCGTTCGTCGGTCCGAGCGGCGGCGGAAAAACGACCGTCGCGGGGCTGATCTCACGCTTTTGGGACGTGCGCGAGGGAACGGTAAAGATCGGCGGCGTGAACGTGAAGAATATCCGCCATAACGATCTGATGGATAACGTAGCGTATGTGTTTCAGGACAGCAGACTTCTGAAAACGTCGATATTTGATAACGTGCGGTTATCGAAACCGCACGCAAGCGAAATCGAAGTATTGAACGCGCTGCATAAGGCGCAATGCGACGATATCGTCGCAAAATTACCCGAAGGCATCCATACGAAGATCGGAACGAAAGGCGTATATTTGTCGGGCGGCGAACAGCAGAGGATAGCGATCGCCCGCGTTATACTCAAAGACGCGCCGATCGTCGTATTGGACGAGGCGACGGCGTTTGCCGATCCCGAAAACGAGGTGCTTGTGCAAAGAGCGTTTGCGGAACTGTCCAAAGACAAGACGGTCATTATGATCGCGCACAGGCTGACCACGGTCAGAAACGCGGATAAGATATACGTTTTGAAAGACGGCAGGATCGAGGACGCGGGAACGCACGAAGAACTCGTAAAGAGCGGATCGCTGTATGCGAAAATGTGGAAAGACTATCAGACTTCTATCAGTTGGAAAGTGGGAGGTGCAAAATGATAAAGCGTATCATGAAAAAATTCGCGCTCTCGGAGCGCGGCGCGAAAGGTTTTCTTTGGGCGGTGATCGCCTGCACGGCAGAAGGGCTTGCGCTGATGATCCCCGTATCGCTTCTATATTATCTGACGGACGATCTGCTCAAAGGAGCGGTACCGTCATCGCATTATTATCTTTACGGCTTCGGGATCGCCGCGGCTCTTGCACTGATCATCCTGACCAACTTCTGGAAATATAACGCAACTTATTTTTCAACGTACCGCGAATCGGGAATCAAGCGTGTGCGGCTTGCCGAAAAATTACGGAAACTTCCGCTTTCGTTTTTCGGTAAAAAAGATTTGGCGGATTTGACGAATACGATCATGGGCGACGTTCAGGTGACGGAACAGATGATGTCGCATTACGTTCCGCAGTTTTACGGCTCGGTCATCACGGTTTGCATCGTAAGCATCGGAATATTCGTATTCGACTGGCGTATGGCTCTCGCCGCATTGTGGGTGTTCCCCGTATCGCTCGTCATCGTAGGCTTTTCCAAAAAAGCGCAGAACTATTTTACGCGCAAACAAAATCTGGCAAGCGTGGCGGTGCAGGACGGTATTCAGGAAAATCTCGATACGCTGCGCGACTTGAAGAGCAATAATGCCGAAAAGAAATATCTGGAAGGATTGAATCAGAAGATCCGCAACATGGAAAGCCGTCAGATCAAAAGCGAACTCGGAAGCGCGATGTTCGTCGTTCCCGCGCAGATGATACTCAAACTCGGGATCGCGACCGTTGCGCTCGTCGGCGGTATGTTGCTTGTAAACGGTACGCTTTCGCTCATCACTTTCTTTATGTTTTTGCTCGTGGTATCCCGCGTGTACGAGCCGCTGTCGGGAGCGATGCAAAATCTTGCGGCAATGAACAGTTTGCAGGTCAACATAGACAGGATGAACGAAATAGAAAACTACGAAGAGCAGGGCGGCGAAAGAACGTTTTGTCCCAAAGGCTACGATATCGAGTTTAAAAACGTCGGTTTTGCGTATAACACGGGCGAAACGGTGCTGGACGGCGTATCGTTTACCGCAAAGCAGGGCGGAGTCACCGCGCTGATCGGAGAGAGCGGCGGCGGTAAATCGACCGCGGCGAAACTCGCGGCGCGATTCTGGGACGTAGACCGCGGCAAGATAACCGTAGGCGGCGTGGATATAAAAACGGTGGAACCGGAAGAACTGTTGAAAGCCTATTCGATCGTATTCCAGGACGTAACGCTGTTCAATAATTCTGTAATGGAAAATATTCGTATCGGCAGGAACGGCGCGACCGACGAGGAGGTGCTGCGCGTAGCGCGCGAAGCGCAATGCGACGAATTTGTAAACAAACTGCCCGACGGTTACGCTACGGTGATCGGCGAAAACGGCTCCATGCTTTCGGGCGGCGAACGGCAGAGGATATCCATAGCGCGCGCTATGCTGAAAGATGCGCCGATCGTGATAATGGACGAAGCCACCGCGTCGCTCGATGCGGAAAACGAATCGGAAGTACAACGCGCTCTCTCGGCGCTTATCGCGAATAAAACCGTTCTGATCATAGCGCACCGTATGAGAACGGTGGACGGAGCGGAAAAAATCGTCGTACTGCAGGGCGGCAAGGTGGCGGAACAAGGTACGCCGCAAGAATTGAAGAAAAAGAACGGAATTTATGCGAGAATGCTTGCGTTGCAGTCGGAAAGATCGTAAATGCACAAAAATATAACGGGCGGAATCGTCCGCCCGTAGGTTCTCGAAAATATTCGTTATCGCAATTTTCGTCGTGATCGGTCTGCTTTTGCGCGTGGGCGAAAACAGACGGTATGGCTCGCTATACTCGGCTCGTTTGCGGCAGGGTTGGGCGCGATAAGCAATATCATCCTAAATCGAACGAATTTAACGTAACAAATTATTTCTACGATTTTGTTTCCCTTTTTTTATTTCAACGAAATAGAAAAGCGTCATAATTACGGTAACTATCATTGCAATGAAATCGGCAACGGGCGCGGCGATCAAAATACCTTCGATCCCGAAAAAAACGGGCAGCGTGCATATGAGCGGAATAAAGCAGATAATATCCCTTATCAATGACGTTAAAACTGCGAATACGGGTTTTCCGACTGCCTGGAAGAAGATGGACGACATTTTGATAATGCAGGTAAACGTTACGAGAGCGAGAAATATGCGGAATGTTTTTTCGGAAAATTCCCAATAATCGTCGGGGTTCGGTATATTTGTAGGTTTGCCGAACATGCCGACGACCGCATCGGGGACGATCTCGAACAATAATGTCGCGATCACGCCTACGCAGACTGTGCAGAGTAAGATGGAACGATACAGTTTCTTCACTCTGTCAAAGTTTTTCGCCCCGATATTATATCCGATAATGGGTTGGCAGCCGAGAACGATGCCCACGACGATATTGATCACAACGGTAAAAACTTTGCTTTCGATTCCGATAACGGCAATCGGAATATCAACGCCGTATTTCGACGTCGCTCCGTATTTCGCAAGCATCATATTGCAAACTAACGAAATGACAACGATTGTCATTTGCGTAATCAGCGATGATATGCCGAGTTTAAATGCTTCGCCATATATTTTTAAACGGGGAACAAAACTTCTGATTGTCAATTTGAAAGTTTTTGTGCGGAACAGATAAGCGATGCTGATGACAAACGAAACGATCTGGCCGATTGCCGTTGCCCAGGCCGCGCCGGCCATGCCCCATTTACAGGCAAATATGAAAACAGGGTCGAGGATGATATTTATGATCGCGCCCGCAAGCATCGAGAACATCGACCACGATGGACTGCCGTCGGCGCGGACAACTGCGTTGATCATATTCGACAGCATATAAACGGGGAAAAAACCGAGAATAATATTAAAATATTCGATCGCATAGCCTATTGTATTTTCCGACGCACCGAACAAAGACAGAACCTGCGTTTTCAAAGGATAAAATACGGCCGGTAAAAAGACGCTCAGAATGCATGTAAGCGTCATACCGGTGCCGACGCATATGTGGATTTTATCCGTATCTCCTTTGCCTTGATGTATATTGATATATGCGGCTGAACCGTCGCCAAAATACCAGGCGACTCCTTGCGCTATAATAAAGATAGGGAATACAACGCCGGTTGCCGCGTTACCGAGCGTAGAAAGTTCGCTGTTACCGATAAAAATCTGGTCAACGATATTATAAAGTGCGCTGATCAGCAGTGACAGAACGCACGGAATACAGAATTTCAGCATTAACTTTGAGATTTTTTCTTTGCCCAGAAATTCCGTGCTTTGAGAGTAAGACATACATAGAACCTCCAACCGAATTTCCGTCTTTGTCAGAGAAAAGAGCGTCTGAAATCTGCGAAGAACAAAAAAATAAGCGTAGAATTTCCTGCTGAAATTCTACGCTTGCATTTGCTGTCCAACATCGAAAGTTTATCAAAAATTTCTATTTTTGTCAAGTATAAGCAGCCATTTTATTAAGGCGCATCCCAATGAAAAGAACCTAAGCCGAATATTCGACTTAGGTTCTTTTTGGCGCAGAAGGCGGGATTTGAACCCGCGCTACGGTTTCCCGTACTACTCCCTTAGCAGGGGAGCCCCTTGAGCCGCTTGGGTACTTCTGCATTGCGCTAAAATATAATACCATAATTTCAAAAGTTTGTCAAAGTTTATTTTTGTTTTTTCTCAAAAAAGTTTTTCTTTTCGCGGGAAATTTTTCAAGACCTATTGCAAGGTTTCCGTTTTTATGGTAGAATAATAGAATAAAGGCGGTAATGATTATGAATATTTGGCACGATATCGACGAAACAAGGATCACAAAAGAGGATTTCATGTGTTACATCGAGATCCAGAAAGGCTCGAAGAGCAAGTACGAACTGGACAAGGAAACGGGCGTTTTGCGTCTCGACCGCATTCTGTATACTTCCACGGTATATCCCGCAAGTTACGGCTTTATCCCGCGCACGCTCGCGGACGACGACGATCCGCTGGACGTGCTCGTTCTGTGCAGCGAACCCATTCTTCCCGCGACGCTCGTGCGCTGTTATCCCATCGGCGTCATCAACATGATCGACGACGGGAAAATGGACGAAAAGATCATCGCGATCCCGTTTACGGAACCCACATATAATATGTACCGCGACATTTCCGCGCTGCCCAAACATATTTTCGACGAGATGATGCACTTTTTCGAAGTGTACAAAGTGCTCGAACATAAAAAGACCTCCGTCAAAGAGATCATGGGGCGCGAGAATGCCATCGCCATCATCGAAAAGAGCATCGAAAATTATAAGCGTTTCATCGGGAACGGGGACAGGGCGGAATGAAAAAACTGCTCGTCGTAGTGGATATGCAGAACGACTTTATCGGCGGGCCGCTCGGAACGAAAGAGGCGGAGGCGGTCGTGCCCGCGGTGGCGGCGCGCATCAAACGGGCGAAAGCGGACGGCGATGAAATTTTATTTACGCGCGACACGCACGGCGACGATTATCCTGCGAGCGCGGAGGGGAAAAAACTTCCCGTCGCGCACTGCTTACGTGGCACGTACGGCTGGCAGATCGACGGGCGGCTTGATGCGGCGGGCGCGAAAATTTTAGACAAACCCGCGTTCGGCAGCGTAGCGCTAGGCGAATACGTCCGAAGCGGCGGGTACGGCGAGATCGAACTCGTCGGCGTATGCACGGATATCTGCGTCATTTCCAACGCCCTTCTCGTCAAGGCGTTTTCCCCCGAAACGAGGGTGGCCGTGCGCAGAGATTGCTGCGCGGGCGTTACGCCCGAGAGCCATGAAAACGCGCTTCGCGCCATGGCGGTCTGTCAGATAGAAATAATTTGAAAAGCTTGCGGCGGATTGAAAAATCCGCCGCTTTTTTCATTGACTTTTCTTTGAGAAAGTCGTATCATTTTGAACGATTGTGTAAGAAGGAGAGTTTATGAATTTTACGATTTTTTGGGATTTGGCGGTCATATTGCTTGCCACCAAATTATTGGGTATGCTGATGCGCAAGTTGGGCTTGCCGCAGGTGGTCGGCGCGGTCATCGCGGGGCTTTTGATCGGTCCCGCCATCTGGGGCAGATTCGGCTGGGCGCCCGTCAATCCGACGGAGAGCGAGGCGCAGTTTCTGGACGGGATCGCGGAGATCGGCGTAGTGCTCATTCTGTTTTCGGCGGGGCTGGAAACGGACGTGCGCGAACTCAAACGCTCGGGGCTTGCCGCGACGATGATCGCCGGCGCGGGCGTGGTCGTGCCGATGGCGTTCGGTTTCCTGATCGCCGTGCCCTTTCTGGGCGGGTTTTCGGCGCTGTCCGATCAGACGGTGCTTTTAGACGCCGTATTCGTGGGCGTCATCCTTGCGGCGACGAGCGTGGGGATCACGGTGGAAACGCTCAAAGAGATGGGCAAACTCAACGGAAGGGTGGGCACGACCATTCTTTCCGCGGCGATCATCGACGACGTGATCGGCATCGTCGTGCTTTCCGTCGTTATCGGATTTAAAGACCCTTCCGCCAATCCCTGGGTGACGATTTTAATGACGCTCGCCTTTTTTGCGGCGGCGATCGTCGTGGGATTTTTCATCAAAAAATTGTTCAAATACTTATCGGAAAAATACGACCATACCCGCCGTATTCCCATTCTGGGGCTAGTCGTGTGCTTTATCTATGCCTTTGCAGCGGAAAAATGGTTCGGCATCGCGGATATTACGGGCGCATACGTCGCGGGGATCGTATTGAGTTCTCTGCGCGATACGCACTATATCGACCGCAAGGTAGACATCAACTCGTACATGATCTTTTCGCCCGTCTTTTTTGCGAATATCGGCATCAGCGCGAGTTTCGACGGATTTACCGTATCGCTGCTCTTATTCGGATTGCTGTTCGTGGCGGCGGGCATTGCGGGCAAGATCGTCGGCTGCGGCGCGGTGGCGCGGCTGTGCAGGCACAGTTGGCGGGAGTCGGCGCAGATCGGCTGCGGTATGATCGCGCGCGGCGAAGTGGCGCTCGTCGTGTGCAAAAAGGGTATCGAGGGCGGATTGTTTGCGGGCACCGCGATCGACCCCGTCATGCCCGTCATCATGCTGGTCATCATCTCTTCGCTGCTGTGTCCCATCTTTCTCAAATTGCTATTCAAAAATGACAAAGGGCTGCCCCTTTCCGCGGGCGGCGGACCTTTGCCCGAACCGCTTCCTCAAACGGAAACAAAAGCGACGGTTTAAAACCGTCGCTTTTTTCTTTATAACAGGCTTTCCAGCGTACGCACCACGCCGTAGTCTTTGTTGGAAGGAATGGTGTGCGGAAACGCCTCTTTCATCTTATAAAATGCGTTTTCGGGCACGCGCGGATGACCGCAAGCCTGTAACATTTCAAAGTCGTTCATATGGTCGCCGAACGCCATGCACTCGTCGGGTGAGATGCCCAGTTTCTTTAAAACGACGGAGAGCGCGGCGCCCTTGTTTACGCTTTTTTCGGAAACGTCCAGCCAGTCCATGCCCGACTGAATGACGCGGAGATCGGGCAGAAGTTCCGGAAGGACGCGTATCCCGTTCTTTTCCGCGCCGAGCGCGTCATAGACGGCGATCTTGCAGATGGGAACGCTCTTTGCGACCGTCCGTAAATCTGCCTGCGCCGTGTGCGTGTACGAGGCGTTCACGTAACTTTCGAAAGGCTGTTTCAAATCCTCGTAATAGGCGCAGTCGGGCGCGCACAACAGGGGAAACAATCCCTCGCTGCCGTGCACCGCTTGCAGCGTCTTTTCGACTTTTTCGGGAGGCACCGCGTTGCAGAAGAGCAGTTCGCCCCGCATCCAGCCGAGGCCGCCGTTCTCCGCGATGATGACGATATCGTCGGCGACGGGTGCGAAAAAGTCGATCAGATTCTGTAACTGGCGGCCGCTTGCGGCGCCGAATACGATCCCTTTTTCTTTGAGTTTTCTGATGATCTCGAACGTATTTTCCGGCAGGCGCCTTTCGGGCGTGAGCAGCGTTCCGTCGAGGTCGGAGACGGCAAGTCTGATCATAAATCCTCGTAAATCGTTACATGAGCGGCGCAAAGATCCGCAGCGCCGCGCGGTAGATCTGGCTGTGCAGGCGAATTTTTATCTTATCCTCTGTGATGAGTTCGCTGTTTTTACAGGTGTCGAGATAGTCGTCGCGCAGTTGTTTGCAGAAATCTTCGCCGTACATTAAAACGTCGCACTCGAAATGCAGATAAAAACTGCGGAAATCCATATTGGAAGAGCCGATGACGGCATAGCGGGAATCGCTGACGATGCTCTTGGCGTGTATGAATCCGGGCGTGTACTGGTAAATTTTGACGCCCTCTTTCACGAGAGGAGAATAAAACGCCTTGGTCAGTGCGAACACGTATTTTTTGTCGGGAATGTGCGGCACGGTGATGCGCACGTCCACGCCCGAATGGGCGGCGGAAACGAGCGCCTTTTTCATTTCGCCGTCGATGATGAGATAGGGCGTGTTGATATAGACGTACTTTTTCGCGTTGTAGATGATCTTGATATACAGATCTTCGCAGATCTGGCGGTTGGAATCGTAAGGGGAATCGCCGAAGGGCACGCACAGGTATTTTCCCGGGCCGCCCTCCGCGAGATACTGCTCGTAGCCGTATTTTTCGTTGCCGAATTCCACCGTCCACAACTGCAAAAACATGGTGGTGAAGTTCTGCACGGCGCGGCCGCGCAGCATGATGCCCGTATCTTTCCAGTGTCCGAAACGCGCTTGTTCGTTGACGTATTCGTCCGCAAGGTTGATGCCGCCCGTAAAGGCGTATTCGCCGTCGATGACCGCGATCTTGCGGTGGGTGCGGTTATTCTGCGCCACGTCCAGAACGGGGCGGTAACGATTGAAACAACAGCATTTGATGCCGAGTTTTTTCAGTTTTTCGGGGTAATAGAAAGGCAGCGTCATGATCGAGCCGATATCGTCGTAAATGACGCGCACGTCCACGCCTTCGCGCGCCTTTTCCGTGAGGATCTCCAGAACGCGATTCCAGAATTTTCCCTCGGCTATGATGAAATATTCCAGAAAAATATATTTTTTCGCGCCTTCGAGGACTTCTATGAGTTTTTCCGCGTATTCTTCGCCCACCTTGAAATAGAGCGCCTCTTCGCAGTCGGTCGGGGGGAGATATCCCTCGGACGAGATGAGTTTCGCGCAACTGGCAAAGAATGCGTCCGTCTCTTCGAAGCGTTCTAAAACGCCCCGGCGGCTCTCGTACAGGCATTCCACGCCGCGGAAATTGCGCGTCAGTTTTTTGCGCGTGAACCTGGAGAGTCTTTTGCGCCCGAAGATGATATAAAACAGACAACCGAGAATGGGCAGAAAGAGGATCGGCACGATCCAGGCGATCTTATATTCGGCGTTGATGTCGGAATTGATGATGTACAGCACGAATATGACGTCGAGCGCGATCGTGATGCCCGTAAAAATGGCAGAGTGTATGGTAGAGTTGAGAAAGAGCACGAAAAATACGAGAATGCCGATTTCCGCGAGCAAAATAAGACTGAATATAAAAAATTTGCTGAAAATGAGTTTGAAAAATTTTCGCATGGTCCACCCGTAAAAAAGAAACGAAGCCGCCAAAAGATTCGGCGGCAATTTGTCACATCATATTGAGGAGCGTGCACGCGGGATATTTCCCGTCGTCCAGATCTTTCGCGCCCGCGGCGAGCGCCTGTTCGATATCGGTCGCCTGCACGGAAGGGCATTCGAGCGCGGAAACGTTGACCGCCTTGTTGACCAATAGATTGATCGCCGCCGAGGTGTAGGAATATCCGTTGTTGACGCTGAACACGTTCAGATTTTTGCGGAACGCCTGTTTGACGGAGATCTTGTGGTCGGGATCGGTGAATCCCGCGAACACGACGTTTTTGTGGCTTCCTGTCACGGAAAACAGAAGTTCGGGCGAAAGTTTGCTCTCGGTCATCAGCACGCCGCCGTACGCCATGCGCCCGCCCGTGATCTGCGAGAGATTGCTTTGCAGCGTTTCGTCCGCCGCCAGCGTGTAATATATGCCCGCGCGGTTGGCTTTTTTCAACTTTTCGGGATCGGAATCGATGAGTACGGGCACCGCCTGATGATAGATCAAAAGTTGGCACAGGATCATGCCGAGCGCGGTCGCGCCGATGACGGCGATGTGCCGCCCCTTGTCCGCCTCGATCTTATCCGCCACCGCCTCGCACAGCGCAACGGCTTCGGTAAACACCGCCTCTTTGTCGCTCACCGCCGCAGGGAGAGGGGAAAGTTTTTCTTCGTCCGTAACGATAAAGTCGCGCAAGAATCCGTCGCAGTCGGCGCCCGCAACGCACAGTTTTTCTTCCGCGTCCTGCCCGCAGGCATAGACGCCGTTGAGATAGACGCGCGTGCCTTTTTCCACCGCGCAGCAGTTTTCGCCCGCCTCCACCACGATGCCCACGGCGAAACGCCCGGGGACGAGCGGATATTTGAGGTCTTCGTCGCCGCGGTATGCCGCGTATTCCACGGCGGTCAAAAGTGCGGACGTGATCTTTACTTTCGCCTGTTCGGGCGAACTGATATTGTCCGGACGTTCCTCCGTCTGCAATACGCGGGGGAAAACTATTTTACAAGTTTTCATAATACTCCTGAAATTTTTTTGGTTTTATAAAAGGGTGACATTTGCACCATTTTATCGCTTATACGGGTAATTATAAAGCAAGCGGCCGAAATAATCAAGCAAAAAGCGCGCCTTTGCGAATTCTTTGAAATTTTTTGAAAAATTCGTATTTCCCGCCCGTTTTCCGGTTGACTTGTCCCACAAAATAATATATAATAAATCAGCATCTTATAAAAACGGAAGAACGTTTCCCCGACGTCCGCACGCCTGCGGGCGGGGCAATTAAGAAAGTAATCGAAAAGAGGTGAAATTATGAAGCCCGAAATACATCCCGATTATCACGAGGTCACGGTCACGTGCGCTTGCGGCGCTACGTTCAAAACCGGCTCTACCAAAAAAGGGGATATTCTCAAAGTGGATATTTGCAGTAAATGTCATCCTTTCTTCACAGGCAGACAGAAACTCGTTGATACCGGCGGCAGAGTCGATAAGTTTAAAAAAAGATACGGAATTTAGTTTTTGTCAGCTCTAAGTGTTTCTTGGGGCTGATTTTTCTTTATTCTCGGCATTCGCTCCTTCTAACCACATTTACGGAAAATTTTATGAGCAAAGAAAAAAAGACAAAGAAAAAGGAACAGCGCACGTACATCGGCGGACAGGCGGTTTTAGAGGGCGTGATGATGCGCGGCAAAACTTCCTACGCGACTGCCGTGCGCGATCCCGAGGGCAATATCCAGGTGGAGAAAAAGCGCCTCTCGATCTCCAAACATATGCGCCGCGCCTCCAAGATCCCGCTGGTGCGCGGCGTCGTCAACTTCGTATCCTCGCTCGTGACGGGTTCGAAGATCTTGATGCGCAGCGCGGAAGTGTACGGCGACACCGACGAACCCTCGAAATTCGAGATCTGGTGCCGCGATAAACTGCATATCAACATGATGAGCGCGATCTCCGTCATCGCCACCGTTCTGGGCGTGGCGCTCGCGGTGGGGCTGTTCGTCGCCCTGCCCATGCTGCTCGCCAACCTCATTTTCTCGGAAAATCTGCGTTTCGGCAACGTATGGTACAACCTTACGCAGGGCGGGCTGCGCCTCGTCATCTTTATCCTGTATATCGTCGCCATCAGCGCGATGAAAGATATCCGCCGCGTGTTCATGTACCACGGCGCCGAACATAAGACCATCACCTGCTTTGAAAAGGGGCTCGACCTTACGCCCGAAAACGCAAAGACCTGTTCGCGCATCCACGACCGCTGCGGCACGACGTTTATGTTCCTCGTCATGGCGGTCTCCATCGTGGTCTTTTCGATCATCAACTGGCTGTGCGACGAATATCTCAATATTTTCGTCTACAACAACGTGGTCAACTATCTCATTCAGTTTGCCGTCAAGTTGTTGTTCATTCCGCTGGTCGCGGGGCTTTCCTACGAAGTCTTGAAACTTCTCGCGAAATCGCAGAGCAAAATCCTGCTGCCCGTCAAGGCGCCCGGATTCCTGTTGCAGCGGCTCACGACCCGCGAGCCGGACGATTCCATGCTCGAAGTCGCCATCGCCGCCTTCAACAGCGTCTATCAGATGGACGCCGATCCTTCGATCCCCGAATCGGAATTTACCGTTTCCATGACCGTCAGAAAGTATGTGGAAACGCTCAAAGAAAAATTCAAAGCCGCCTCGATCGACGAGAGCGACGCGGAGTGGCTCGTCGCCTGTTCGAGCGGCATTGCCCGCAGCGAGCTATACACGAGCGAAAAAATGTTCGTGCCCACGGAAGTTTCGCGCATGGACAAGATCGCCCGCGAACGACTCGGGGGCCGTCCGCTCTGGTATATCCTGGGCGACACGGAATTTTACGGCTACAAGATCAAGGTGGACGAACGCGTGCTCATTCCCCGCCCCGAAACCGAACTTCTGGCGGAGATCGCCGTCAAAACGTACGAGGAAGGGGACAAAGTGCTCGATCTTTGCACGGGCAGCGGCGCGGTGGCGATCGCGATCGCCAAACAGAAAAATATTTCCGTCGCGGCGGCGGACGTCAGCGCGGACGCGCTCGCGCTCGCGGAAGAAAACGCGCGCGCCAACGGGGCGGACGTGAAATTCGTCGAGAGCGACCTCTTTGCCAAGATCAAAGGGAAGTACAATATCATCACCTGCAACCCTCCCTACGTCAAGAGCGCGGACATGAAGACGCTGCCCAAAGAAGTGGGATTCGAACCCGCGATGGCGCTCGACGGCGGCGAGGACGGGCTGGATTTTTACCGCAGGCTCGCCAAAGAAGCGCCCAAGCATCTCGTTCGCGGCGGCGCGCTCATCATGGAGTGCGGCATCGGGCAGGCGCAGGAGATCGTAAAACTCTTTTCCAAATTCGACTACACCATGGTCACGCGCGATCTGGAAGGGGTAGAGCGCATCGTGCGCGCCGTCTATTAAGGTTATTATGATAAAGAAATTAGAAGACATTCTCGCCAAATACCGCGCGCTGTCCGAACAGATGGCGGATCCCGCCGTCATCGCGGACCCCGAAAAATGGACGAAGTGCGCAAAAGAGCATTCCGACTGTTCCGAATCCGCCGAAAAGTATCTCGAATACAAAAAGGTGGAAAAGGAAATGGAGGACGCTTTCGCCGCGGCGGAAACGGAAACCGACGCCGAAATGAAGGATATGCTCGTGCAGGAAGGGTACGCCTGTAAGGAAAAACTGGCGGCGATCAACGCGGAACTGCGTATCCTTTTATTGCCCAAAGATAAAAACGACGAGCGCAACGTGGTCATGGAGATCCGCGGCGGCGCAGGCGGCGAAGAGGCGAACCTGTTCGCGGCGGAACTGTTCCGCATGTACCAGCACTATGCGGAGAGCATGCGCTGGAAACTGGATATCATCGACATGAGCGATACGGAACTGGGCGGCATGAAAGAAGTCGTGTTTTCCGTATCGGGAAAGGGCGTCTATTCCAAACTCAAATACGAGAGCGGCGTGCACCGCGTGCAGCGCGTGCCCGAAACGGAATCGCAGGGGCGCGTGCATACTTCCACCGTCACAGTGGCGGTTCTGCCCGAGGCGGAGGACGTGGACGTGGAGATCAACGAAAAAGATCTCAAAATCGACACCTACCGTTCGGGCGGCGCGGGCGGCCAGCACGTCAACAAGACGGAGAGTTGTATCCGCCTGACGCATCTTCCCACGGGTATCGTGGTCACCTGTCAGGACGAGCGCTCGCAGATCAAAAACCGCGAAAAGGCGATGAAAGTTTTAAAGAGCCGCCTGTACGACTACTACAATACCAAATATCAGAGCGAATATTCGCAGAACAGAAAAAATCAGGTGGGCACGGGCGACAGGAGCGAGCGCATCCGCACCTACAATTTCCCGCAGAACCGCGTCACCGACCACAGGATCGGGCTGACGCTGTACTCCTTGGACAATTTCATGCTCGGCGACATTTCCCAGATGATCGAAAGCCTTGCCATCGCCGACCGCGAAGCCCAGCTTTCGTCGGAAGAGGAAGCATAAGGTTTCGCACAGATTTTATTTATTGTCAATAAATTTTTACGAGGTATAGAAAATCATGAGCATCACAAGAAGAATTTCCTCCATTTCTCCATCTCTCACCCTTGCGATCACCGCAAAAGCGAAGGCGATGAAAGCGGAAGGAAAATCGATCATCGGTTTCGGCGCGGGCGAGCCCGATTTCAACACGCCGCAGCACATTATCGACGCGGCGAAAGCGGCGCTCGATAAGGGATTTACCAAATATACGCCCTCTTCGGGATTGCTCGAACTGCGCAAAAAGATCGCGCAAAAATTCAAAGAAGACAATAACCTCGATTACGAGCCTTCCCAGATCATCGTGTCCTCGGGCGCGAAACATTCCATCTTCAACGCGATGTTCGCGCTTTTGGAAGAAGGCGACGAAGTCATCATTCCCGCTCCGTACTGGCTCACCTATCCCGAACTCGTCAAGGTCTGCGGCGGCGTGAGCGTGTTCGTGGAAGGGCGCAAGGACAACCACTTCAAAGTTTCGCCCGAAGACATCAAAAAGGCGATCACGCCCAAGACCAAACTTCTCGTGTTCAACTCTCCCTCCAATCCCACGGGCGCCGTGTACACCGAAGAGGAGATCCGCGCCATCGGCAAAGTGGTGGAAGAGGCGGGTATTTACGTGCTTTCCGACGAGATCTATTCCAAACTCATCTACGACGGCGTCAAACATTTCTCCATCGCCGCGGCGAGCGAGAAACTCAAAGAACGTACCGTTGTCGTCAACGGCGTTTCCAAGACCTACGCCATGACGGGCTGGCGCATCGGCTGGCTGGCGGCTCCCAAAGACGTCGCCAAGGCGATCGACTCTTTCCAGAGCCACGCCACTTCCAATCCTTCGTCGATCTCCCAGTACGCGACGATCGCCGCGCTCGAAGGCAGCGAGGACGAACTCAACGCCATGCGCGACGTGTTCAACGACAGAAGAAAATTCATGATCGGGCGCATCCGGGAGATCGAAGGGCTCGACCTCATCGTGCCCGACGGCGCTTTTTATATTATGTTGGTCGTCAAAAACCTGTTCGGCAAGCGTTTCGGCGGCCGCAAGATCAACGGCTCGCTGGACGTTGCGGATATGCTCCTCGAAAAGGGCGTCGCCGTGGTGCCGGGCATCGCGTTCGGCGATGACGAGTGCGTGCGCCTTTCCTATGCGATCTCCAAAGAGGACATCGCGGAAGGCTTGAACCGCATCGAATCGTTCGTCAAGGAGGTCTTCTGATGATTTCTTATCGTCCCGGCAGAAATCTTCTGGAAGAAGATCCGTATCAGTACGAATTGCAGGACGTAAAGGAACCCGAACTGTTCCGCGATCTGTACAGTTACGACGCCATCCCCAAGACGGTGTTCAACTACCGCAACGTACCCATGCAGATGCCCGCGGAGATCTGGATCACCGACACCACCTTCCGCGACGGGCAGCAGTCCACTTCGCCTTTCACCGTCAAACAGATCGTCGATATTTATAAACTGATGGCGCGGCTAGGCGGCAAAAGGGGCATCGTGCGCCAGTCCGAGTTCTTTTTGTACAGCGACAAGGACAGGGCGGCGCTCAAAGAGTGCCAGGATCTCGGACTGAAATTCCCCGAGATCACCACCTGGATCCGCGCCAACGAGAAAGATTTCGAACTCGTGAAGGACGCGGGCGTGGCGGAAACGGGCATTCTGGTCAGTTGTTCCGATTATCATATCTTTAAAAAGATGAACCTGACCCGCGCGCAGGCGATGGACAAATATCTCGGCATCGTCAAGAGCGCTCTCTCGCACGGCATTCGTCCGCGCTGCCATTTCGAGGACATCACGCGCGCCGATTTTTACGGTTTCGTGGTGCCGTTCGCGAACGAACTGATGAACCTTTCCAAAGAGAGCGGCATTCCCGTCAAAGTGCGCATGTGCGATACGATGGGCTTCGGCGTGACGTATCCCGGCACCTCGCTCCCGCGCAGCGTGCAGGGCATCGTGTACGGGCTCAACCACCACGCGGGGGTTCCCAGCGAACTTTTGGAATGGCACGGACACAACGATTTTTATAAAGTCGTTGTCAACGCCGCCACGGCGTGGCTGTACGGCGCGAGCGCGGTCAACTGTTCTCTTCTGGGCATCGGCGAGCGCACGGGCAACTGCCCGCTCGAAGCGATGGCGATCGAGTACGCTTCGCTGCGCGGCACAGACGACGGCATGGACTTCACCGCCATTACCGACATCGCGCGCTATTTCGAGGACGAACTCGGCTATATCATACCTCACAACACGCCTTTCGTGGGGCGCTCGTTCAACGCGACGCGCGCGGGCATCCACGCGGACGGAATGCTCAAAGATCCCGAGATCTACAACATTTTCGATACGGCGAAGATCCTCAACCGCCCCGCGCGCGTTTCCATCAACAACGCCAGCGGGCTGGCGGGCATCGCCTATTGGATCAACGACTATTATTTCCTGCCCGACGAGCATAAGATCGATAAAAAAGACGATTTGGTCGTGAAGATCAAAGAGATCATCGACGCGGAATACGCGGCGGGGCGCAACAGCATCTGGGGCGACGACGAGTTGGACAGCATCATCCGCAGCATAGACCACAACAAGCACCGCGAATTCGTCGCATTCGGCCGTGTGAAAAAGGGCAACTGATTGCCGCTTTGTGAAAAATTTCAAAATATTTCAAAATATTTTATAAAAGTTATTGAAACTGCGGCAAAAATAAGTTAAAATAGAGATACCAATAATATTGTGAACGGAGGTTCAGATGATTAAAATTATATACGGACCCAAAGGAACGGGCAAAACTAAGATCATTATCGACGAGGCGAACAGCAAGATCGAGACGGCAAAGGGCCATTTGATTTTTATCACGAATACCAAGCGTTATATGTACGATCTGAAACGCGAGATCCGCATGATCGATACTTCCGATTACCAGATCGCGGGCGAAGAGGCGCTGTGCGGCTTTGTCAAAGGCGTGGTCGCAGCCAACAACGACAACGAATATCTGTTCATCGACGGCGCGGCGCGCATCGCGGGCAAGGAGATCAAGGATATGCCCGCCTTCTACTATATGCTCGACAAACTGTCCGAAGAGAACGGGCTGACCGTGTACGTGACTTGCAGCGCGGATAAAGGCGAACTTCCCGAGTTCGTGACCAAATATCTCTAATACGGCGCGCCCCTTTTCGGGGGCGGAAAAGCATAACGGTACATAGATACAATCCCGCAATATTTTGCGGGATTGTATCGGCATTTTATTATAATTCTATCGGAGAGAAAAGCGCGGGCGTAAAACGTGGTTTTACGTCGGTTTATCGCGTGGAACAAGGAGAACATTATGCGTTTTATCAGCACGCGGGGGAATGAGAGCGTCACGGGCGCGCAGGCGATCGCGCAGGGCATCGCCAAAGACGGGGGACTGTTCGTCCCCGAAACTTTTCCGAAAGTGACGTCGGAAGAGTTATCCGCCATGCTTCCCATGAGTTACGCCGAGCGCGCGGCGACCGTACTGTATAAATTTTTGGACGATTACGATTTCGAGGAACTGAAAACCGCCTGCGAACAGGCGTATTCCCAGTTCGAGGGCGACGATCCCGCCCCACTCGTGAAGATCGATTCTTCGCTCTATATGCTCGAACTCTTTCACGGCCCCACCTGTGCGTTCAAGGATATGGCGCTCACCCTTTTACCCTATCTCTTGAGAAAGGGCTGCGACCTTTCGGGCATCGAGGAAGAGGTCCTTATCCTCGTCGCCACCAGCGGCGATACGGGTAAAGCCGCGCTGGAAGGTTTCAAGGACGCGAAAGGCGTCAAGGTGATGGTGTTCTATCCCAACGACGGCGTGAGCAAAATGCAGAAATTGCAGATGGCGACGCAGGAAGGGGACAACGTGAACGTCGTCGCCGTGCGCAGCAATTTCGACGACTGCCAGAGCGCCGTCAAGCAGTTTTTCACCAGCGACGACGTAAAGGAAGAACTGAAAAAGAGGAACGTCATTCTCTCGTCGGCGAATTCCATCAACTTCGGCAGGCTCGCTCCGCAGATCGCGTACTATTTTTCCGCGTATCTCGATCTGGTGTCTTCCGATCAGATCGCTATGGGCGACGAGGTGAATTTCGCCGTGCCCACGGGCAATTTCGGAAACATTCTGGCGGCATACTATGCCAAGCGCATGGGGCTGCCCGTCAAAAAATTGGTATGTGCATCCAATAAAAACAATATCCTGACCGACTTTATCAAAACGGGCGTGTACGACAAGCGCCGCGAATTTTATAAAACCATGTCGCCTTCCATGGATATCCTCATTTCCAGCAATCTCGAACGCCTTTTATTCGAACTTTCGGGAAGAGAGCCTACGCGCGTGAAACTGCGCATGGACAAACTGAAAGAGGAGGGCGTGTACGAGATCTACGAAGAGGAACGCGAAAAGATCCAAAGCCTGTTTGCGGCGGATTTCTGCGGCGAGGACGAAACGGTGGAGACCATTTACGAATTCTTCGAGGAGTACGCCTATCCGATGGATACGCACACCGCTTGCGCCATGTACGCTGCGAGCGGCTATATGGCGGTGAGCAAGGACGAAACGCCCATGGTGGTCGTGTCCACGGCAAGTCCCTATAAATTCCCGCAGGACGTCATGTACGCCTTGACGGGCAACGACATCAAAGATTCTTTCAAGGCGATCAAGCATCTGAATTTGACAACGGCGATGAAAGTGCCCAAGAGCCTTTCCAAACTGCGCGATAAAAAGGTGCGGTTTACGGCAGTCGCCGACGCGGATAAACTGTACGAAAAAGTACTCGAATTCGTAGACGGCAAATAAGAACGGGAGCGGAACCGAATAGATTTTCGGTTTCGCTTTTTTATCATCGGAGAGCATATGGAAAACAGTATCGAGATCAAAAATCTCTGTAAAAGTTTCGGAGAAGTGCAGGCGGTGCGCAATTTGAGTTTCCGCGTGAAACAGGGCGAATTGTTCGCCTTTCTCGGCGAAAACGGCGCGGGCAAAAGCACCACCATCTCCATCATCTGCGGCCTTTTGCAAAAGGACGGCGGCTCTGTTACAATCAACGGCGTCGATCTCGACGAGAATGCGGACGCGATCAAGCGCGATCTCGGCGTCGTCTTTCAAAGTTCCGTACTCGATAAGGTGCTGTCGGTCAAAGACAATCTCAGATACCGCGCCGCCTTGTACGGCATTACGGGAAAAGAATTCGATGAGCGGCTTTCTACGCTTTCGGAAATGCTGGAATTTTCCGACCTGCTGCGCCGCCCCGTCGGCAAACTTTCGGGCGGGCAGAGAAGGCGCATCGACGTCGCCCGCGCGCTCTTGCACCGTCCAAAAATACTCATCCTCGACGAACCCACGACGGGACTCGACCCGCAGACGCGCAAACTCGTCTGGAACTTTATTTCTCATTTGAGGCAGAACGAAAATATGACGGTGTTTCTGACCACGCATTATATGGAAGAGGCGGCGGAGGCGGATTTCGTCGTCATTCTGGACCGCGGACGTATCGCCGCCGAGGGCACGCCGCTGGCGCTGAAAAATCAGTACACGGGCGATTTCGTCACCCTGTACAACGTGGCGGAAGAAAGCGTAGCCGCGCTCGGAAAGTCCTATGAAAAATTGCGGGACGCCTTCCGCGTCGCCGTTTCGGATACGGCGGAAGCGACGGGACTGATTTTGAAACATCCCGAACTTTTCAAGGATTACGAGATCACCAAGGGAAAAATGGACGACGTGTTCCTCGCGGTAACGGGGAGAAAACTCAAAGCGGAGGAAAACGCATGAAGACGCTTTCGGCGCTCGTAGGACGCCATATCAAAATGTTTTTCAAGGATAAGGGAACGTTTTTCACCTCCCTGATCGCGCCGCTCATTCTGCTCGTACTGTTCGTGCTCTTTTTGGGGAACGTGTACCGCGACAGTTTTTATTCTTCCGTTCCCGCGGATATCGTTGTGCCCGATAAAGTCATCGAAGGCTTTGTCGGCGGCTGGCTTCTTTCTTCGCTTCTGGCGGTGAGTTGCGTCACGGTCGCGTTTTGCGCCAATATGCAGATCGTGCAGGATAAAGTGACGGGCGCGATCGGCGATTTTTCGGTGACGCCGTACAAAAAATCCTATCTTGCGCTCTCGTATTACCTGGCGACCGCCGCCGTCACCGCCGCCATCTGTTACGTGGCGCTCGGCGCAGGTTTTATCTATCTTGCCTGCGTAGGCTGGTATATTTCCGCAGGCGACGCGCTTTTCATCGTTCTCGACGTATTTTTGCTGTCGCTGTTCGGTACGGCTCTCTCTTCCGTCATATGCTTTTTTATAAAGACGCAGGGCGGGAGCACCGCCGTCAGCGTCGTCGTAAGTTCCGTTTACGGTTTTATCAGCGGCGCGTATATGCCCATTTCGCAGTTTGCGAATGGCATTCAGATCTTCGTATCTCTGCTTCCCGGCACCTACGGCACGGGGCTTTTCCGAAATCATTTCATGGGCGGCGTGCTCGCCGAAATCGGAAATTATTTCCCGCCCGAAGTGGTGGACGGCATCCGCACTTCTTTCGATTGCAATATGTTCTTCTTCGGGCATAAAGTGGAAGTTGGAACGATGTTTTTAATACTCGGCGTCACGGTCGCAGTGCTGATAGGCGTTTACGTATTGTTGCACCTTTTGAAAAAACGAGCGAAAAATTAAGAAAAAGCACAGCCGAGCGGCTGTGCTTTTTTTGTTGCAATAAGTTAAAAATTGTGGGGTGAAGTTTAAAATTATCAAATAAATAGTTAAATTGTGATATGGACTGTAAGAAAAAATATTGCTACAATGAAACCGATAATAAATCTATGGAGGTAGATTATGAAAAGAAGGGGAACCGTAGTATTATCGGTAATTATGGCTTTATCCCTGCTGTGTTCCGTATTCGGGTTTACGCTTGCCTATGCCGCAGACGAGCCCGAAAATTTCGCGACGAGTCAGGCGAACTGGAAAGATACCAGCGTCGGATATACGACGACATCGTTCGACGAAAACGGCATGAAAATGACGGCAATGGATACGGCTATGGCATTTTCCAAAAAAGTTTCCGCAAATTCAACGATGAAGTTCGAGTTTGTGGGAAATACGCCGCAAACGACTTGGGGAAACATGTATGTGTTATTCAAATCCGAAGATACCGTTTCACCCGACGCTCCTAAAAAAATCGTACAAGATAACGAAACGAGTTCCGCGGGGAATTGGCTTGGATTCGTGTTCGGCGCAAGTTGGGTAACGCAATTTGTGGAATCTAAAGACGGAGTCGTAACGAAAACGAGCCGAGACGGCATTATCAGCGGATTCGATACGTGGTACGTATACAAACAGACGACGGCTTTGGAGATCAAAACGACCGACACCGAAACGGGCGTGGACGTGGAGGTCAAATATCTTGCGAGCGGTTGGTCGGACAATACGGGAGAAACGAAAACTCTTACCTATACTTCGGACAACGTGGCGCTCAAAGGCGATTTTTCAGTTTCCGTCGGATATTTCGGAGAAGTGAAAGACGGAGGAAATATCACGCTGAAAACCTTTAACGCGACGCTCGCCGCGGAGCAGCAGCCCGAAGTAACTCTGGAAAATCTTGCTACGTCTTCCGCGTTCTGGAAGGGTGGCGTCAATCCCGCGTGTTTCCAGTTCGGAACGAGCGGCGTCGGCTTTTTCGATACGCAGGGCGCAGCGATGATCTCTAACCAGACCATACCCGCCGCCTCGACCATCACGATCGACATGACGGGCACGCTTTCGCAGGGACAATACGGCAACTTTTATTTCGTGTTTAAAAACGAATCGAAAAGTTATACCTTTGTAGAAAATATCAAACCCGTAGAGCAGGGGAATTATCTCGCCTTGCAGATCGGCGGCGACGGCTGCTTTATGTACGATTGCAAGGACGGCGCGGTGACGAAAACCGAGATCAAGGACAAAGCCAACGGCGGACCCGTGGCGGACAATACTTCGGTCTGGTGGTGGTATAAACAGGATACGAAGATCTGGATCACCACTGCGGACACCGATACGGGCGTACACGCAGAGATCAAATTCGTGGGACCGAGCGGACAGATGACCACCTTCGGATACGACAGCACGAACGAAAAAATCAAAGGCGACAGTTTTATGTCGTTCGGTATGTTCACTTCGGACGCGGGAACACCCGATAAATTCGTAAACATCAACTCTCTGACGGTGACGGGCATCGAAGAGGGCGAGGGATTCATTCCCGACCTCGATATCCCCGCGCTCAATTTAAAAGCGAATAACGCGGCGACGGAAACGGTTACTACCGCCAACGTCGAGCAAGTAAAAGCCGTTCTCGCAGAACTGAAATCGGCGCAGGCGGACATGAATTATCCGCAGTCCAGGGAATTTCAGAGCAATCTCATCGCGCAGATCGAAGCGAAGATCGCCGCGTACGAACAGGGCATGGCTGCCGCAAAAACTGCGGAAGAACTCTTAAAAGCCTTGCCCGCGAGCGTCAACGCCGAAAATTACGCGGCGGCGAAGTCGGCGATCATCGCCGCGAGAGCGACATACGACGCGCTGAGCGAGGACGCACGCGCTCTGATAACTTCTTATGCGAAACTGACGGCGGCGGAAAGCGCGCTCGCCGCATATGAAAAAGAATTGTCCGAAAAGGAAGCGGCGCAGGCAGTCAACGCGCAGATCGACGCGCTGCCCGCAGAAATCACCGCGGAAAACTACGATTCGGCCAAAACGGCGATCGAAGCCGCCCGCACGGCGTACGATGCGCTGACCGACGCGCAGAAACAGCAGGTTACTTCCTCTTCCAAACTGACGGCGGCGGAAAGCGCCCTGAAAACGTACGAGGACAGCCTGAATTCCAAAGGCGGCTGCTCGAACACCGTCGCGTACAGCGCTCTGGGCGTTTCCCTCGCGCTGGTGCTGGCTGCGGGCGTCATCGCGTTCGCACGCAAAAAGAAAGACTGATATTTTATAAAAGGAGTGAAAGGCACGCAACTGCTTTGCGTGCCTTTTGAATGCGCATATGCTCATCGACAGAGTTTTTCACGTGCGTCCCGCGCGCGCTTTTTCCCGCGACGTGGTGACGCTCGAATTCCGCTTCAAAGTCGTCCGCGTTCCCGATTCTTTGGAAGAGGACGAGAATTTTCCCTATGAAGACGAAATTTTTCTCGTCAACGTGGGCGAAACGGGCAAATTTACTTCGGATAAAATTTTTCAATCCAAATTCACCGTGTTCAAAGACGGCGGAGATCTTTGCTGCAACGGTTACGCGCCCGATTTCGCGCGAAAGTCCAACGTGATCGAGGGTCGTTTTGCTGCGGGGCAAAGTTATCGCGTAAAACTTACGCTCACGAAATACCGCGTCTATGTAGAAATCAACGGCGGGCAATTTAAAACTTCCTACGGCAACGGGCGGGAAGAGATCACGGACGCGGCGTTTTATGCGCGCAAGAGCGTTGCGGTCGAACTGGACGAGGAGAGCGTTACCTTTACGGAGTCGGAAAACGGCGATTGGCCGATAGACGCGGGCGTGCGGAAATTGATCGAAGAGGGGCTCGCCTGCAATTATCTCTTCTGGCACAACGCGCCCGACGGGGTGTATTTCGACCGCCTGAACGTCGCGCAGAACATTTTATGTACGACGCGCAATTCTCCCGCCTATCAGACGAACGTGGAACTGGATTTTTATTCGGATACGCAATTTTTTGCGCTTGAGTTCGAAGTGACGGACATTCCTGCGCCCGAATGGCCTCTGCAATTCGGCTTTTTGCTGAACGGCGCGCGGCAGAACGTATCCGTACTTACGGTGAAAAAGGACAGGGAATACGAAGTGCGGTTCGAACTTCCCGAACACAGCCCCGCAGCCAACCGCTGGACGATCGTCTTTCCCGCTTCCGCGTCCGTCGCGCTCAAAAAAGCGCGGTTTTCCGAGGGCGCGCGGTTTGCAAAAGTCGAAAAGTCAAAGACCGTCTACTTTTTCGGCGATTCCATTACGGAGGGCAGCGAGTGCATAGACCCCTGCGCCGCGTATTTTAACCAAGTGACCAACGCGTACGATTTTTACGCGATCGACCAGGCTGTCAGCGGCCGCACCTTTTCCGATTACACCATTCTGGGCGAATATCCCATGCCCGCGGACGTGGTGATGATCGCGAATGGCACCAACAGTTTTTGCGGCGGCACGGCGGAGCCGCAAGAGGCGTTCGCGCTGTTGGAGCAACAGATGGAACAGGTGATCGGCGCGGCGAAACGCACCTTTCCGCGCGCGAAGATCGTCGCGCTGCTGCCCGTGTGGCGTTCGGACGAGGCGGGCGTGCGCTTTTCCCTGCGCGACATAGCGGAAAAAATGCGGCAGGTGTACGCGCGGTATCCCGAGATATCCGTCATAGACTGCTATCCCTTTCTGCCGCACGATTTTTCGCTCTTTTCCGATCCGAATTTCGCCATTCATCCCAATTCTGCGGGGCACGACCTATACGCGCTCCGCCTTTTGGAGGCGCTCGGACCGATTCTGGGCGCGCCCGCGCCGCGGCGCGATGCCGAGCGCGCCGCCGACGCCCTGCAAAAAGTATAAAAGAAACGCCCGAAAGCGGAACGCTTTCGGGCGTTTCTTTTTATTTTTGGACTTTCTGTGCGCGGTAGGTGCTGGGGTTGATGCCGAACTTGTTTTTGAACACGCGGCTGAATACGAAAATAGAGGAATAGTTGAGATAGGCGGCTATTTCCGTGATGGTCATGTTGCTCGTTTCGATCAACTGTTTGGCGATATCCAGTTTTTTATCGGAAAAATACGTATAGATGGATTTCCCGAATTTTTTTTTGAACACGCGCGAAATGTACACGTAATTGTAGTTGAGTTCGCCCGCAATGTCGCTGAGGCGGTCGATCTTGGTCAGATTGTGGTCGATATAGTTGATGATGCGGTAGTACAGCGTCTGTTCGCTGTCGATCAAAGGAGAGGTGTAGTGCTGGGTGTGAATATTGGAAAATACCTGCGTTACGTTGATGCAGAGCACCTTTACGAGCAGTTCGAATTTAAGTGCGGAATATTCGTTATACGATTCTAACTGGGAAATCAGTTCGGTAAAGGACGCCGCCATGGGCGGCGAGTTGTACACCCGCAGCCGCGCGCCGAGTTTTAACAGTTTGTCCTGATACATGATCTCGTGAAACTGCGACCGCTCCTTGAAACTGAATGCCAGAAAATAGTAGCGCAAGGGGTCCGCCTGGTCGGAAACGATCTCGTGCGTTTCGTTCGGAAGGGATAAAAAGATATCGTGCTTGGAGATCTCCGTGGGCACGATGCCCGCATACGAGGTTCCTTTTCCCGAAATGACGTAGGTGATCTCGAAAAAATCGTCGTGCACGTGGCTTTTCACGCTCGCGCCGTTGTCGCAGTAAATTTCACCGAGTTGAAAAAGTAATAAATCGTTAAATAAGCGCGGATTGTTCAGATAATTGAAATTATAATGGAATTTATTGTCTATTTTAATGTCGTTGTCGCGCATTTGTTACTCCCTTTAACTGAATTAAACCTAATTGTACATGATTCGGCGCTTTTGTATAGGGGGGGAAGGCAAACGAGTAAAAATTCGTTAAATCATTCGTTTCAATTCGTTAAATAAGCGCGCGGGACGGGCACTTATGCGGAAGTCAAAAAATGCTAAACAACTGGTTAAATTGTGCTATTGTACTCGATTGTATTCTGTACTATACTTTGTGTAGATCGGATGATAAAAATGTGTAAGGAGGCAATATGCGAAAGATCGCCGTAAAAATACTTACGATTCTGCTCGTCGTTTCCGCCGCGATTCTGGTGCTTAGCGGCTGTGCTTCGCTGGACGTTCAACTCGACAGGGACGGCTCGGGCACGGCGACGTTGACTCTTTCCAAAGAAGAGGGCGTGACGAAAGAAAGTATCGAGAGCGAACTCAACGAGATTTTCGAGGGCGCGGCAAAACTGTCTCAGGGCAGAGACGTGTTGAAACTCAAATCCGTCAAGGAAAGCGCGGACGGATTTTCCGTCAAGATCTCTTTCCGCAGGATTCGTTACATAGAGGGAATAGGACAGTACAATTTTATGTCCTTTTCCGATTTCATCAAGGAAATGAACAAGACGTCGCTCGTTTCCAACTGGGAAAAGGGAAAGTATAAAAATATTCAGAACTATAACGAATTTATTTATAATTTCAACAACCAGGCGGACGAATCCCGCGCCTTTTCTCCCGTCACTTCGGGCGGGGAAAAACTGACCGCCAAAGAATTTACCGCGCAGGATTCTCCGTATGCCGCGAACGACAAGGGCATGATCTTCACGTATTATATCGTCGGCTTTTCCAATCTGGAATCCATCACCTTCCGTTTCAACGGCAAGATCGGCGTGGTCGGCGGCAGAAACGTGGAACTTGTGGGCGACAACGCCGTCAAGGTGACGCCCGTGCAGTCCGTCGTCAACGTGACGGAGATCCGCGAGGGGGAAGACCCCGTCGGCGTGGAGCGCAGCGTCGACTGCTTTACGGGCTACGTGTACTTCGTCGAAAGCGCCAATCTCACGCTGATTTTGTGCCTTTCGGGCGCCGGTCTGTTGCTGGCGGCGCTCATCGCGGTCGGCATTTGGCGCGGCTGGTTCAAAAAAATCTGGCGGGGCGCGCGCTGCCGCTTTATCCGCAAGAATTACGGCTTGTATCTGATGATGCTGCCCGCGCTTGTCATGCTGATCATATTTTCCTACGCGCCGATGACGGGCATCGTGCTCGCCTTCAAGGATTTTTCCATCGACGACGGGATCTTCGGCAGCGAATGGGCGGGCATGCTCGGCTTTAAAAACTTTTACGACGTCTTGACGACGCCGGGCACGAGTTTCGGTATGCTGGCGCGAAACACGGTGATCCTGGCGGGGCTGAAATTCATATTCGGATTTCTTTGCGCCATCCTGCTGGCGATCTTATTCAGTTATCTCAAAAACAACTGGTTCAAAAAGTCGGTGCAGACTATCTCGTATTTCCCGTACTTTTTGTCGTGGGTAGTGGTTTCGGGCATCGCCTATCTCTTCCTCGCGGCGGACGGCGGTATTTTAAATCAACTCATCGCGCTGTTCGGCGGCGATGCGGTGCAGTGGTACAGTGAACCGCAGTACTGGCGGGCGATCCTCACCTTTACTTCTATCTGGAAGACGGTAGGCTATTCCACCATCGTGTACCTTGCGGCGATGACCGCCGTCGATCCCGCTCTGTACGAGGCGGCGACCATCGACGGCGCGGGGCGCGTCAACCAACTGTGGCATATCACGCTGCCCGGGCTGTTCCCCGTCATCGGCATTCAACTCATATTCAGCCTCGGGAATCTCGTGCGCGACGATTTCGATCAGATCTATACCATGACGGGCGGGGGGAATTCCTACCTCATCGAAACGACGGAAGTCATCGGAACGGTCGTTTTCAAGGCGATCGGCACCGTATCCGCCTACGCCACCGCCACTGCGATGGGACTGATGCAGAGCGTAGTATCGCTGGCGCTCGTGCTATCGGGCAATATCATCGTCAAAAAGATGGGCATGCAGGGCATGTTCTAAGGGGGGAGGAAAAATTATGCTGATCAAAAGCAAGGGCGAAAAAGCCTTCGACATTTTCAATATTTTCCTGATGATCCTCTTGACCGTCATGTTCGTCTATCCCGCGATCCTGATCGTGTGCGCTTCGTTCACGTCGGCGAACATGCTCACGAAATACGGGTACAGCGTGATCATCCGCGAGTTTTCTCTCTCGTCCTACAAATACATATTCACCGCGCAGGACCTCTTTCTGCGGGCGATGGGAAATTCGCTGTTTATGACCGCTTTGGGAACGTTTTTCCTCGTCATCACGACTTCTCTGTACGCCTACGCCGTTTCCAGAAAAAAGTTGGTGTTCAAAAAGTTTTTCGTGATGGTGCTCGTGATTCCCATGCTGTTTGCGGGCGGGACCATTCCTTATTATCTGGTCATCAACGGACTGGGGCTGATGAATTCCCAGTGGGCGATCATTCTTCCCTTTTCCGTCAACGCCTGGTATATCGTGCTCGCCAAAAACTTTTTCGGAAACCTTCCCGAGGCGCTGGTCGAATCGGCGCAGTTGGAAGGGGCAAATAACGTGATAATTTTATTTAAGATCGTGCTGCCGCTCGGTTTTCCCATCATGGCGACCATCATTTTGTATTCGGCGGTCGCCATCTGGAACGACTGGTTCCAGGCGATGCTGTTCATAGACAGTTCGCACAAACATTTGTGGCCCGTGCAGTCGCTCGTGAGAGAACTGGAAACGGATTTTTCCTCGCTCGTCAGTTCCATCGGCGGCGGCTCGACCATCGGGCTCAATTCCGAGGGGATCAAGAGCGCGGCGGTCATCGTTTCGACTTTACCTATCGTCATCGTTTATCCGTTCCTGCAGCGGTTCTTTATCAACGGAGTGCTGCTCGGATCGGTGAAAGAATAAAAAAATCAGGAGGAACAAGATGAAAAAACTGTTATGCGCGGCTTTGGCTGCGTGTATGCTCTTGGGGCTTTGCGCCTGCCGTGATTCGGGCACGCCGACTCCCAAGCCGAGCGGCTCGTGGGAAGAGGCGAAGAAAAACGCCGCCGAGATCACCGTGTACGTGGACGCGAGCAACATTTACGGCAGTTATATCAAGGGCAGCGACGAGGCGTACGTAAAGGACGCCATTGAGAAGAAGTTCTACGAAGACACGGGCAACGCCGTGAATTTCCAGGTGAACTACGAATCGCACGCCACGTTCAGCACCAAGTTCGGCGGGGTAATGACCACGGGCAAATGGGATATGGCGGTGAGTTACCTCGGTCAGGCAGGTCTGGACGAAATTGTCTTAAAACAGGACGTTTCCATGGATCTTGCCGATCTTTTAGACAATTACGAGCACATCGGCGAGGCGATCGCGCCCGAAGTCATGAACGCGACCACCACGCTCACGGGCGAAGTGGTCGGGATCCCTTCCTCCGTCAAATCCAAGACCAAGGGTATACTCATCCGCAAGGATTATATGACGAAAGCGGGCTATACCGAAGACAAGGCGGAAGCGGCGGCGTCGGGCGGCAAACTCAAATTCTGTCAGACCATCGACGACTTTACGGATATGATGCGCAAGATGAAAGCCGAGATCCCCGCGTGCACCATGCCGCTGATCGGCAATTCTTACGACATCGAATTCGCCATTACGGCGGGCGCGTGCGGCACGCCCGGTTATCAGTACAAATCGGTCATTTACAACGACGACGGCAGTATCGATAAGGTCGTCCCCGGCTGGCTTTCCGAGGGGTACGACAAGGTGCTCGGCTACGAATACCTGTGGCAGAAAGAAGGCTTGTGGGAAGCGGACAATCAGGTCAAGACCAAGGAACAGCGCATCACCGATTATTCCAACGGCAAGGGCGCGATTTACTGCGTGGATACCAATATTTTAGAACTCATCGACGTGGCGCGCCAGGTAAAAGCGGTGGATAAGAATGCGGAATTTACCATTTTAGGACCGCTCGACGCGGTGGACGCGCAGGGCAAAGCGATCGAAAACAGCGGCGCTTTCGTCGAAGTTTCCAAGGCGACCGACTGCATGATCATCAACAAGCGTTCGGAAAAGGCGGAACTCATTCTCGCTTATTTCGACTGGCTGTATTCCGACGTGGAGAACTACGAGTTGTGCTCCTACGGCATCGAAGGCGAACATTGGGTAGACGCGGGAGAGGGGTACTATTCATTCCCCGCCGGCAAAGAGGACAGATACCTCACCAACCCTCCCTATTCGGGCGTGTTCAAATTTTTATACAACGACGATTTCGCCTATCGCCTGTTCAACAACTATACCGAAGAGGAGAGGGGCTGGATCGAAAAGGTGGAGAATGCGAAGACCATCTCCAATCCCACCGACTGCATGCTTTTCTACAACATGACGGCGGCGGTCGCCAACGGCTATCAGACGGCGGAAAATAATTTCTATCTCAACTGTCCCACCAAGGCGTGGAACGCCTCCGCCGATCCCGCGGTGACCTATCCCGAATACTCGGCAATGTATTTTACGCAGGCTGCGGAATATATCGAGTGGCTCACCCAGCAATATAAACTCTATATCGCCCAGCGCGGTTAACGATTTCTGCAAAGTCCGCGGGGCTGTGCGCCCCGCGGAAAATAAAAAAAAGGGAGAAATTGCATGAAAAAAATCAAATATCTTTTGTCGCTCTTCGTCGTTCTGGCGCTCATGTTCACCTGCACGTTCGCGGCTTTCGCTGCGGATTATACGGTGGAAGTCAAGGACGAAAACAACCTCGCCGCCAACAAGTGGGACTGGGCGACCGACAAAGTCGGCAGCGGCAGCGCCACGTTCGGCGAAAACGGCATGAAGATCGAAAACTTCAACCTCGGCAGCAGCATCTACGCCATCTACAAGACCAATAAGATGAACGAATTCAAATATTCGATGCACGCCAACCTCAATCTCACGCGTCCCAGCCAGGTGGGCGCCGATTACAATCACGATTATTCTAACCTGTACATATCCTTTATGATCAACGCGGATACGCCCGCGCCTTCCTATACCTGTCCCTGGAACGGCGATAAAGCGTATTTCAGCATCTGTTTCGAAAATCTGCAGGGCTCGCCCAAAACGAATCTCTACCTCAACGAGTGTTTCGCGGGCAGCGGCGCGACGCGCAAAGTGGTCAGTTCGCACGACGATATTTTATGGAACGACGGCGAATTCCATTGGTTCGAGTTCGAATTCGTCAACGACACACAGGAAGCCGTCTATGACGGCAAACCCGTCACCTATACGGGCAAAACTTTTAAATTCTACTTCGACGGCGTCATGCGGTTCGAATATTTCCAGCGCGACCAGAACGTGTATTCCGATTATCTCAAAGACTACGTAAAGGACTGCAAGTTCAGCACCACGTCCGGCTACATCGGTTTCTGGCCGTCGAGCGATTTCCCCGTGGGCATGGACAGTTCGGAAACCGAATGCTACGTCGAGATCGACAAGATCCAGATCACTTCCTACGATAACGGCAACAAGACGCCTTACGGCATCGCGCCCAAGCCCGATTTCGATATCGAGAGCGTCAACTTTACGCCCGAGGCGAGTTACGACGCGGGCACGGAGATCGAGGTGAAACTTGCGGATCTGTTCGCGTACGAAGGGGACGACGCGCTTTCCTATGCCATCAAATGCGAGGGCAAGGATATCGGCTCCATCCGCAACGGCTACTGGGTATGGACGCCCGAAAAGGGCGGCAACTACGACGTGGACTTTATCGCCTCCAATGCGGACGGCAAGAGCGCGACCACGTACGTGACTTTCCGCGTGGCGGGAGATACGACGCCCGAACCCGAACCGGGTAAAAGCGGCTGCAAGAGTGCTGTGAGCGCTTCCGCGGGAATCGCAGGCGGCGCGCTGATCCTGGCGGGCGCGGCGCTCGCGCTTATCGGGCGCAAGAGGGAGAGGTAATAAGGTGAAGCCGTTCAAAACGTGTCTTTGTCTGGCGCTCGCGGCAGCGTTCGTATTCTGTGCGGCGGCTTGCGACGGCGGCAATGAAAAGGAGAATCCTGTGACCGTCATCGAAGAGGGGTATTCGCGCCTGGACGTAAAGCAAAGCAACGGCAGAAAGACGGAGGGTTTCGGCACGCAGTTCGACACCTGTATCGTGGAAAAGCAGAACGGGCTGAACGACGCGGACTGGAAGGTGCAAATCGACGCGCTGGAAAAAATGCAGTTGCAGAGCGTGCGTATCCGTTTCTATCCCGAAATGTACGAGCGCGGCAATGATAATAACGATCCCGAATCTTTCGATTACGACAGCCCCAACGTGGATTTCGATTCCATCGAAATGAATTATCTCTATAAACTTTTGGACGTGTTCGAGAAAAACGGCGTCAAAGTGGATCTGAGTTGGTACGGCTGCCGCACGACGTTTCAGTCGGAAGACGGAAAAATCAACGGCAGTTGGCTGGGCGGCACGTTCGGGCAGGACGGCATCCTCGGCTGGATGAACGCGCCCGTTCTCACCGACCATCCCGACGAGGAGTTCGCGGAGTCGGTCGCGGCGTGTCTGAATTACCTCATCAACACGAAAAAATATACCTGCCTGTACGAATACAGCCTGTTTCCCGAACCCGAAGGCGTCATTCACGACATGGCGAAATACAAGCGGATCTGCGAAAAGGTGACGGCGAATCTGCAAAAATACGGCATAGCGGACAAAATTTTGTTCAGCGGCCCTGCGGATTACAACAATAACACGGAAACGTACGAGAGTAAATATCTCTCGTATATCGACTATCAGAAGGCGACCTCCTCGGTCTACGCGTTCAAAAACGAGTCGAGCGATGCGGAAATGCTGGCGTTTGCCGAGGCTTACGCGGCGGTGTGCGACAAATACGGGCTCAGTTGGGGCATTGCGGAGAGCGGTACTTCCAACTTTCTGACGGCCGTGACCAATTCCGATTCGGATACTTACGAGCGGGCGCTGTTCATGGCGCGCTTTCTCATCAACATGGTGAACGGCGGCTGCACGAATATCAAATATTTCGTGTTCAGCGACTGCTATTACGACGGAAACCTGAACGAATTGGGACTTTTCCGCTTCAAACACGAAGACTGGAAGGCGAAACCCGTGTGGTACAGTTGGTCGCTCATCACCCGCTACACAGAGTTCGGCAGCGATATTTTCCCCATCGGGAGCGATGTGGAAGGGGTGTGTGCCACGGCGTTTAAACTGCCCGACGGCTCCTGGACGTATCTTCTCGCGAACAGTTCCAAAAAGACGCAGAAAGTCGCAATCGTCAACGAGCGGGAAGACCGCCCCGAAACGCTTGCGCAGTATCGCATGACGGGCTCCTCCCTCCCCGAAGACGGCGCGCTCGAACTCATTGCCAAGACGGGCGACGTTTCGGCGAAAAACCGCGCGGCGCACGTGACGCTCGCGCCCAACTCTTTCGTCGTTCTGTCGGATAAACAGTAAAATGAAAAGGAAAAATGCAATGAAAAAATTCATCAGTTTGCTATTGACGGGGCTGCTTCTGTTCGCCGCGGCGGGCTGTGCGCCCGACCAAAAAGGCGAGATCACCGAGATCGAAGTCGACCCCGCGTACACGCGCTACGATATCACCGAAGCCATCGATTACAAGACGGACGGATTCGGCGCGCAGATCGATACCGACGTATATATGCCCTGGAACAAATTGACCGCGGACGAGGAAACAATGCTGGAACAGCGCATCGCGGACATGAACCTGCAATACACCCGTATCAAAATGTTCCCCGAATTTTTCGAGCGCGGCAACGATAACGGCGATCCGAACGTGTTCGATTACGATTCCGAGGACGTGGATTTCGACAGCGTGGAGATGAAAGCGCTCTATAAAATTCTGGATATCTGCGAAAAGTACGGCATCCGCGTGGATCTGAGTTGGTACGGCGCGTATGCGACTTTCGATTCTTACGACGGAAAGTACGACGGTACCTGGCTCGGTTATAACAACGACGGCAGCCTCGGCTGGGTGACCGCGCCGCGCAAGACCGACGATTTCGACGGCTACGCCGAATACGCGGAAAACATCGCCGTGGGGCTGGATTATCTCATCAATACCAAAGGATATACCTGCATCTGGGGTTACAGCGTCATTGCGGAAATGTTCATCACCGATAAGGGCACCATCGTCTGGGATGATTACCGCGAATGCGCACGCATCATCGTGGATCGCCTGAAAAAAGACGGGCTTTACGGGAAAGTCAAGCATATCGGCACGTCCGCCATGGCGCATAACGCAAAGTACTTTGCCGAAGAACAGGAGATGATGGCGGATATTTACGACGTCTGCGGCGTAGGCAACTACAACTGGGATAACGACAGTCCGTTCGAGGCGATGGACTATTATTTTCAGGATCTGATGAAGACGTGCCGCAAACTCGGCAAAGGGCTGGTCGAATCGGAATTCTGTCAGGGCCTGCACTTTCTGGATGCGGTGAACAAGACGGATATCGACGACTATACCGCGGGCATCTATCTCACGCGCTTCATGATCGCAGCCGCGCAGAACGGCGTGAGCGCATTCAATCACTATATTTTAGGAGATACTTTCTTCACGAATTCCTACGTGCATACGATGGGACTTTGGATGTACCGCGACAACGACTGGAAAGCGCACCCCGAGTATTATTTCTGGGGCATGGTGTGCAAGTATACGGATATCGGCAGCGAAATTCATCCCATCAAGTCCAAAGATGAAGACGTGTGCATGATCGCATTCAAACTGCCCGACGGCTCCTGGTCGTACATGATGACGAATAACGGCGCTTCGAACAAAAAAGTGGCCGTCGTGTACGGAAAGGAAGACCGCGCCAAGACGCTTTCCGCTTACAAGATCACCGAATCGCTCATTCCCGAAGACCGCGCGGTGGTTCTCCCCGAAGCGTACGCGAGCGTGGATTCTTCCAAGGGCGTGTCGTACGTTACGCTTCCGCCCATGAGTTTTACCGTACTTTCGAATAAAACTTTTCAAGCATAAAACGGAGTTTGCAGATGTCTTTTTCCAAACAGGAACAAACGGTTTTGGATTGTCTGAAAGACACGGCCTTTCAGCCCGTTCAGCCGCCTAAATTCAAACTGAAATATGCCAGCGTGGAACCGGGGCTCGCGTATTCCAATACGCTGTGGGACTGGGATTCCTACTGGTACACTTACGCGCTGAAAGACGTCTGCGAACTTTTGCGCGGGGACGAAACCTTCGACTTTGCGCAAAAGAGCAGACTGGTATCGGAAGCGGCGAAAGGCAACGTCTTAAACTTTCTGGACTTTCAGGAAGAGGACGGGTTCGTGCCCATCATGCTGCGCGCCGATCACGAAAACGATACCTACGCGGTGCGCCCCGACGTGATGAACACGCACAAGCCCTTTCTCTGCCAAAGCGCGAAAATGGCGGGGGAGTTGTGCGGCGATCTTTCCTGGCTGCCCGTTGAAAAACTCGCCCTCTATCTCGGATATTACCGCAAAAATCAGTTCGACGAGCGCAGCGGCCTGTATTTCTGGCGCGACGATATCATGATCGGCGGCGACAACAATCCCACCGTGTTCGGAAGACCCCGAAACAGCGCCGCGGATCTCTATCTTAACTGTTTTTTATACGCGGAGTACCGCGCGTTCGCGGAAATTTTGCGATGGAAAGGAGAGGACGCGCGCCTGCCCGAAGAGGAGGGGAACCGCCTCTTGGAGAGCATCCGCCGCGAAATGTGGGACGAGGGCACGGGGCTTTACTATTCGCAGGACCTGCTCGTACATACCTACAAGACGGAAATTTTCCATCGCGGGCTGCCCGCGTTCTGGAAAAGCATGCCCCTGAAAATCAAGACGTGGGGCTGTTATCTGCCGCTTTTGTGCCATATCGCCACGCCGCAGCAGGCGCAGCGCATGGTGAGAGAGTACTTTCAAAGCGCGCTCTGTTCGGATTACGGCATCCGCACGGTCGCAAAGGACGAAAAGATGTACGATCTTACGCCTTCGGGGAATCCCTCCAACTGGCTTGGGGCGATCTGGACGGTTTCCAATTACGCCTTGTTCAGAGGATTTCTCGATTACGGCTTTGCCGAAGAAGCGCTCACGATCAAAAATCAGACGCTCGCCTATCTCGCGCGCGATATCGAAACGCACGGGAGCATGAGCGAGTCGTATCACCCGGATACGGGCGAGGGGATATTGCATCATAACTTTTTCAGTTGGAACTGCCTGGCAGCCTCCATGATACGGGAAAGCAAGAACATTTGAAAGAGGTGTCACATGAAATTCGGCGCGATTACCGACTGCCTGAAACAACCTACCCTGCGCGAAGCGATCGCCGCCGCGGCGGCTCTGAAACTCGACGGCGTACAGATTTACGCGACAACGGGCGAATTCAGCCCCGAAAATCTGACCGAAGCGGACAAAACGTATTACAAAACGCTGCTCGCGGAACATGATCTTTGCGTCAGCGCGCTGTGCGGAGATATGGGCGGTTTCGGGTTCGAGATCGAAAAGGACAATGCCGCGCGCATCGAAAAGACAAAGCGTATCGTCGATCTGGCGGCGGAATTCGGAACAAACACCGTGACTACGCATATCGGCGTGATCCCCGCCGACGAAAGAGATCCGCGTTACCGCGTCATGCTGAACGCGCTCACCGCGTGCGGCCTGTACGCAAAGAGCCGCGGCGTCACGCTCGCCGTCGAAACGGGCCCCGAAAAGGCGGCGACTTTAAAAAAATTCGTCGAGCGCACCGAAGGCGGCGTGGGCGTCAATCTCGACCCCGCGAATTTCGTCATGGTCACCGCGCAGGACCCCGCCGAGGCGGTGTATCTTTTGAAAGAATATATCGTCCATACGCATCTGAAAGACGGCAGAAAACTGGACTCTGCGCAGACGCCCGAAGAGGTGTACCACGCTTTCGCCCTCGGCGGCGTGGAGGCGCTCAACGCCTGCGACGGATTCGAGGAACTGCCCATAGGCAAAGGCGACGTGGATTGGAAAGCCTATCTGCGCGCGCTTAAGGACGTCGGGTATAGCGGCTTTCTGACCGTCGAACGCGAGGCGGGCGAAAATCCGCTCGAAGACATCGCCGCGGGACTGGAATTTATCCGCGCGCTCATGCGGACATGAAATATAACGAAGATATGCGCCCGCGCCTGCACTTTACGCCGCGCGCGGGCTTTTTGAACGATCCGAACGGGCTGGCGTACGACGAACGTTCGCATACCTATCACGTGTGTTTTCAGTATCAAAGGGACGTGAACTGCGACCTTTATATCGGCTGGCGGCACGCTGTAGGCGATCATTTGTGCGCTCTGCGCGAACAAGGCACCGTCATAGAGCCGAATCCGTACGGCGTTATATTTTCGGGAAGTTCGGTGCGCGACGAAAAAAACGCGAGCGGACTGTTTGGCAAAGAGGGCGCGAACCTTTTGTCCTTTTACACCGTGCATGATTTAGAAACAAAGCACGAGTATCAGGCGATGTCCTATTCCGCGGACGGCGTTTCCTGGACGCCGTACCGCGGCGGCGCGCCCGTCATCGACAACGAAAACGATCGCTACGGCGTGAACGCTTTCCGCGACCCGAAAGTCGTGCGCTGCGACGAAGATACCTGGCTGATGATCGTGGGCGGCGGCGTTCTGCGCCTGTTCGCATCGCGCGATCTCAGGCATTGGGAATTTCAGTCGGAGATCGAAAATATGGACGCGGAGGATGCGGAGATCACGGAAAAACTGTTGATCCTGCAAAAATATCTTCCCGATAACGTGACGCACGGAGAGAAGATGATCTCCGAATGTCCCGACCTGTTCCCCATGGGAAATAAATGGATATTATCGGGCGGCGGGCTCTTTTACGTAGTGGGAAGAGTGGAAAAGATAAGCGGAAAATATGAATTTATTGCCGAGAGCGGCAAGCGCGCGTTCGCGCGTTCGACAGAATTTTTCGCGCACCGCGGCGAGCCTTACGCCATGCAGACCTTTTCCGACGGCCGCCGCCTCGCCTTTTTCTGGCATATGGATACGACTGCGCGGGAGATCGAAAACAAGCCCTGGAACGGCGCGCTTTCCCTTCCCTTACAACTGCGTATGCAAGGCGGCCGCCTGTGCGCATATCCCGCAAGGGAAGTCGATCGGCAGTTTGAGAAAATCGTATTTTGCGCCGCGCGCGTCAGCGAAAACACTTCGCTTTCGCCCGAGCCGCTGCTCCTGTTCGATCTTACGATAGAGGGCGAAAAGGATTATACCGTCTTTCTGGAAAACGAACGTTCAATCATCCGCCTTTTCGCGTGCCCGCAGGAAGGATATTTATATATCGATCTGACGCGCGCGGAAGAATTTTACGAACACACCGTGGGGAAAATTCCGCTCGGGAAACGTGGTAAAGTGCGCGTCGTAAAGGACGGCTGCGCGCTCGACGTATTCGCGGACGGCGGAAAAAACTGGTATTCCGCGTTCGTGTTTTCGGAAAACATGCGATACTTTGTGCGCCTCGCAAGCGAGAGCGCCTTATATGCAAAAAACGTACGGCTGAAAACGGGCCGCGTATAACGACAAAATTTTGATTTGCCCTACGGAGCAAAAGGAGAAACATCATGAATCAAAAAATTTGTATTGCAGTCGTCGGCTGCGGACGTATCGCCACGAACGGGCATTTCCCCGCGTTTCGGGCGCTCTCCGACATGGTGCGCGTGAAATACGCGTGCGATCTGATCGAGTCCAAAGCGGCTCTCAAACAAAAGGAATATCCCGAACTCGTGGAAAACGTGATCACCGATTACAAGATCGCGCTCGCCGATCCCGAAGTCGAGGCTGTGTACGTGCTCACGCCCAACTACGCGCATTACGTCGTCACGATGGACGCGTTGCGGGCGGGCAAACACGTGTTCTGCGAAAAACCCATCACCGTCAACTATAAACTGTCGGAGGAGATGGCTGCGGAGGCGAAAAAACAGGGTAAGATACTCAATATCGGCGTCTGCAACCGCTACAACAAATCGGTGGAAATGCTCGAAGAGATGAACCGCAAGGGAAAATTCGGCAACATCTATCATGTATATTGCTCTTTCCGCAGTTACCGCTGTATCCCGGGGCTGGGCGGCGCGTTCACGACCAAAGCGGAAGCGGGCGGCGGCGTGCTCATCGACTGGGGCGTGCATTTTCTCGATCTCGTTCTGTACATATTGGGCGGCGCGAAACTGAAAACCGTCACCTGCGACGCGTACAACGAAATGGCGAAGGATATGAAAAAATACTCCTATCTCGGTATGTGGGCGGAAGACACGAAGAACACCGAAACGGGCGTGAACGACGTGGAAGATTTCATTTCAGGCTACGTGCGTACGGACAAGGCGTCCATTTCTTTCAACGGAGCCTGGGCGCAGAATATCGGAGAAGACGAAATGTTCATCGATTTTCTGGGCGACAAGGGCGGGGCGCGGCTCACCTACGGCGGGCATTTCGCGCTCTATACCGCGGATGAAAACAATACGCTGCAAAAGACGGAGTTTTCTTATAACATTCCCGACCATTTCCGCTGCGAGGACGAGGCGTTTTTAAAAGCGACGCGCACGGGCGAGCATACCAAGACGTATATCGGCGAGATTCTGGAATCGGCAAAACTTCTCGACGCGCTGTATCGGTCGGCGGAGAAAAAACGCGAACTGGAACTGTAAATTATGAAGAAAAAACTGAGAGTCGCCATCATCGGCTGCGGCCGCATATTGCCCATGCACGCCGTGCCCGCCACGGTTCTGGAACAGTCGGAACTCGTCGCCGTGTGCGATATCCGCGCCGAGCGCGCAAAAGCCGCGGCGGAAAAGTACGGCTGCAAGGCATATACGGACTATAAAGATCTTTTGAAAAAGGAAAAATTAGACGCCGTGCACGTGTGCATACCGCACTATCTGCACCCGATCGTTTCCGAATACGCGCTCTCGTGCGGGGTGAACGTGCTGAGCGAAAAACCCATGGCGATCGACTACGAATCGGCGGAAAAATGCGTGCGCACGGCGGAAAGGTTCGGGCTCAACTACGGCGTGATTTTGCAATGCCGCTACAATAAGTCCGCCCAACTCGTCAAACGCGCGCTGCTCGGCGGCAGGCTGGGGAAAATTATTTCCGCGCGTTCCACGCTCACCTGGACGCGCCCCGACAGTTATTATGCCGAATCCGACTGGAAGGGCACCTGGGACAAGGAGGGCGGCGGCGTCGTCATCGACCAGGCCATTCACTCCATGGACCTCGTCAATTGGTTCATCGGCGATACGCCCGTCAAGGTGGATGTTTCCATCGCCAACCGCGGGCACGAGATCGTGAAGGTGGAGGACAGCGCCGAGGGGCTGATCACCTATCGGAACGGCGTGCGCTACGGCTTTTACTGCATGAACAACTACGGCTGCGACGAGCCCATCGAAATACGGCTCTTGTGCGAAAAGGGCAAAGCCGTGCTCACGTATGACGACGCGTGCATTTCCTACGACGACGGCACCAACGAAACGGTGGTCGAACAAGGCTCCGACATCGTGTACGAGGGCGGCAAGGATTATTGGGGATTCCAGCACATCAAACAGATCTCCCAGTTTTACAACGCCGTGCTCGGACTGGAACCTTTGGAGATCAGCGGGCGCGAGGCGCTGAAAATCCAAAAACTTATCTGCGCCGTGTACGAGAGCGGCAAATCGGGCAGACCCGTATATCTGAATGAGGAGAAAAAATGATCAAGATCGGTTTTATCGATAATTTTTTGAGCGAATGGCACGCGAACAACTATCCCGACATGATCCGTGCCAACGGGCGTGCGCGCGCGCTCGGCATGGACGTGTGCTATGCGTATGCGAAAGAGGAGGTTTCTCCCTACGACGGCGTGACGACGGACGAATGGTGCCGCGCGCACGGCGTGCGGCGCGTCGGTTCCGTCGAGGAACTCGTGGACAGATCCGACTGCATTGCGGTGCTCTCGCCCGACAATCCCGAACTGCACCTCGCGCTTTCCGAATACGCTTTGAAAAGTGGCAAACCCACCTATATCGACAAGACGTTCGCGCCCGATAAGGCGACGGCCGAAAAACTCTTCGCGCTCGCGAAAGAGCACGGCACGCCCGTGTATTCCACCTCGTCGCTGCGCTTTGCCGACGAAATGAAATTTTACCGCGAGAGCGAAGTCGGCGCAAAGAGTTGCATGGTGTGCGGCTGTTACCGTTTCGATATCTACGCAATACACATTTTCGAACTTATGTGCACCATCATGAAGACGGGCGCAAAGCGCATGATGGCCGTGCAGACGGGGCGCAACCGCAATATCGTCGTCGATTACGGCGGCGGGCGTTCGGCGAGTTTTTTACAGATGCACACCGACGATCCCATCGGCGTTCCCTTCATCACTTCCGCGCAGATGCCCGACGGTAGCGCGCATTATTACACCATCGCGGACGGGTATCAGACGCGCTTTGTGGAGCACCTCGTGGAATTTTTCGCCACGCGCGTACCGCAGGTGGATTGCGGCGAAACCATCGATCTGATGGGGATGCTCGAAACGGCGGAAAAGGCGCTCGAAAAACCTTTCGTCTGGTTCGATATCTGATGAATACCATCTTTGACGAACGCGCGAAGTGGATCTCCGACGGCAGCCGTTTCGTTGCGGAGAGCGACGCCGTCGGCTCGCCCGCGCTCTACCTTTCACACCGCGTCCGTCTGAAAAAAACAGAGACCGCGCGCGTGACGATGTGCGGGCTGGGGCTGTTCGAACTCTCGATCAACGGGCGAAAGGTGTCCGACCGCGTATTGGAGCCCGCCTTTACGCAGTACGACAAGCGTGCGCTCTATACGGTTTTCGAAGTTGCGGAATATCTTCTCGAAGGGGAGAACGATTTTCTCGTCGTGCTGGGGGACGGCTGGTACAACCAGACCACGCGCGATACCTGGGGATTTTACCGCGCGGCGTGGCGCGACTGCCCGAAAATGATATTTCAGTTGGAAACGGACGGGGAATTTGTTTATTCGGACGGGAATTGGCTCGTCGGGCACGGTCCCGTCGTTTCCAATGCGCTGCGCGCGGGCGAAACGTACGATGCGCGCATATCCGTACAGACCGACCGCCCCGCGCAGATCGTGGCGCCGCCAGGCGGCGTCCTGTCGCCGCAGACACTGCCGCCCATCCGGGAATGCGAGCGGCTTTTTCCCGTTTCCGTCACGGAAGGCGAGGGGTATACGCTCTACGATTTCGGCAAAAATATCGCGGGCTACTGCTCGGGTTCTTTTTCGGGAGAGCGCGGCGCGCGGGCGGAACTCGTCTATTCCGACCGCCTGACGGACGGGCGGTGCGACAACGCGAGCAACGGCATGTACATTTTCAATCCCGAAGTGAAATACCAGACGGACACCGTCATCGTCGGCGATAAGGAAACTTTCTTTAAACCCAAATTCGTCTATCACGGATTCCGCTACGTCGAAGTGCGCGGCGATGCGCGCGTGCGCGGGCTCACGGCGCATTTCGTGCATACCGATCTGAAAAGGACGGGCGATTTCCGCTGTTCGGACGAACGGCTGAACGATTTGCATTCGATGAGCCTCAACGCCATCCTGAGCAACTATCACGGCTTTCCCACCGATTGCCCGCACCGCGAGAAAAACGGCTGGACGGGCGACGCCCAACTGACGGAAGAAACGTGCGTATATCATTTCGATATGCGCGAGGCGTATAAAAAATGGCTGTCGGATTTTGCCGACAACCAGCGCGGGAGCGGACAGATCAGCGCGATCATTCCCTCTTGCGGCTGGGGCTACAACTGGGGCAGCGGTCCCGCGTGGGATTTCGCTCTCTTTCAGTTGACGCGCGCGCTCGATTTTTATTACGAAGAGCACGATTTCGCGCGGGAGATGTTTCCCGTGCTCGAAAAGTACCTGCGCTATGCGAAAACGTACGAAAAGGACGGGCTGGTCTGTTACGGCTTAGGCGACTGGAATTATCCGAAAAACGTTTCCTTCGCCGTCTGCCCGACCGAACTGACGGATTCGTGTTACTATCTCGAAATGCTGCGAACCGCCGCCGAACTTGCGCCCGAAAACGCGGAAACGTATGCGGCGCAGGCGGAAAAGACGGCGCGCGCGATCGCGGAAAAATACGCGCATGAAACGAGTCTGACGGGGCTTGCGGCGCTCACTTCTTCGGGGATTATCGACAAGGGGCAAGAGATCGCCGCATATCTGGAACAAAACGATTGCGCGCCGCACTGCGGGATTCTGGGCATGCGGTTTTTAGTGCTTTCGCTGTTGAAAATGAAGCGGAGCGATTTATCCTATCGGCTGCTGACGCGCGCCGAATATCCCTCGTTCGGGTATTGGGCCGCGCACGGGCAGACGGCGCTGTGCGAGGATTTCGAACTGACGAATTCGCTCAATCATCCCATGTACAGTTGCATCACCGAACTGATGACGAAGGGCTTTTGCGGCGTTTTATTGGGGCGGGGGCGTAAGAGCGCCCGCATCGAACCGCAGATCCCGGCGCCGATTTCGTGGTTTTCCTGCTCTTTTGCGGGCTTTTCCGTGCAATACCGAAAGGAAGAGGGGGAAACTTTCGAGATTTTCGTCCCAGAGGGACGAAAGGCGGTCTTCGTGCGGGAGGGGACCGAAACGCCGCTGCATTGCGGAAACAACAAACTTGTATTTTAAAAGAGAGCCGCTCGATCGAGCGGCTCTCTTTTCGTATCGTTGCCCCTCGGTTGCAAAAAGCGGGGGTGCGCGTGCTGACTTTTGTCGATTTTTTGTATCGGGCGGGTGAAAATTCGGTCTATTTATCATGAACATTGCAGTTGTGCTTGCAAGTTGTTTGATTTTTGCGGCAAATTATGCTATACTTGGATACGAATACTAAAATGAAAAACGAGAGGATATTGGCATGGAAGGCGGCAACGAACAAAAAATTCTGTTCTCGGCGGTACAGCCGAGCGGCGCGGTGACCATCGGAAATTATATCGGCGCCATTAAAAACTGGGTGGCGTTACAGGACGAATACCGCTGTTTTTACGCGGTCGCCGATCTGCACGCCATCACCGTCAGACAGGAGCCTTCCGCCCTTCGCCGCAACACGCTCGAACTTCTGGCGCTGTTTATCGCCTGCGGCGTCGATCCCGAAAAATGCGTGCTCTTCGTGCAGTCGCACGTGCCCGCCCATTGCGAACTTACCTGGACGCTCAACACCATCGCCTATCCCGGCGAACTTTCGCGCATGACGCAGTTCAAGGACAAGAGCGCGCGGCACGCCGAAAACGTGAATATGGGGCTGATGGACTATCCCGTTTTAATGGCGGCGGATATTCTTTTGTATCAGTCCGCGCTCGTGCCCGTCGGCGCCGACCAGAAACAGCATCTGGAACTTTCGCGCGATCTGGCGCTCCGTTTCAATAACCGCTACGGGCAGACCTTTACCGTCCCCGAGCCGTACATCCTCAAAGAGAACGGCGCGAAGATCATGAGCCTTGCGGAGCCTGCGAAAAAAATGTCCAAGTCGGACGACAACGTCAACGCGTTCGTCACCATGACCGACGATAAGGATACCGTCATTCGCAAATTCAAGCGCGCCGTCACCGACAGCGGCAGCGAGATCCGCTTTGCCGAGGAAAAACCGGGCGTTTCAAATCTTCTTACCATTTATTCCGTCTTTTCGGGAAAGAGCGTCAAAGAGGCGGAAGCGGAGTTTTCGGGCAAAGGCTACGGTGATTTCAAACTCGCGGTGGGCGAAACCGTTGCGGACGCGCTCGCGCCCATACAGAAAAAGCGCGCCGAACTTCTGGCGGATAAGGCGTATCTCGAATCCGTCATGAAATCGGGCGCGGGATCGGCGTTTAAAGCCGCGCGCAGAACGCTTTCCAAAGTATACAGAAAAATCGGCTTTTACGCGGGAGAATAAATTATGTTCGGTTACATTCAGCCCGATATGCCCTATCTGTACGGCAAGGACGCGACGCTGTATAAAGCGATGTACTGCGGGCTGTGCAAGAGCATCGGCGCTTCCTGCGGGCAGCGCGCGCGGTTTGCTCTGTCGTTCGACATGACCTTTTTATCCGCGCTCCTGCACAATATCATGAATACCGACGTGCATATCGAAAAGGCGCACTGCGTGCTTCATCCGATCGTAAAGCGCCCCGTCGCGGGGGACGATGCGATCACGCGCGCGGTCGCTTGCCTCAATACCGCCTTCACGTACTATAAACTGTCCGACGACGTTGCGGACGAACATAAAGGAAAGATCAAACGCGCCTTTTTCGCAAAGGGCTTTCGAAAGTCCAAAAACGAACATCCCGAGATCGCGCGGATTATTCAAAGGCGCATGGAAGAACTCTGGAAATTGGAAAAGGAGAACGCGGACAGCCTCGATCGCGCCGCCGATCCGTTCGGCATGATGATCGCCGACCTTTCCGATTACGTTTTAAAAGAGTTCGCCACCGAATATACGCGGCGGTTGTGCTATTCCATCGGCAAATGGGTGTACCTCATCGACGCGCTCGACGATTACGAGAAGGATATCAAAAAGAAAAATTACAATCCTTTTTTCGCGGCGTTCGGCGAGGGGAGCAAGTGCGAAATGCTCGCCGCCCACGGCGAAGAGGTGAATTTCGTGTTTCAAAGCGTATTTGCGGAAAACGCGGAGTGTTTGCGGAATATCAGATTCCATTTCAACCACGATCTGACGGACAATATCATTCTTCGCGGCATTCCCGCGACGACCAAACGCATTCTGGCGGGCAAATGCGCCTGCAAAACAAAAAGCGAATTGAAGAAAGTGCGCGCATAGAAACCGCTCTTTTTCGATAAGATAAAATAAACGGCGAAAAGCCAAGGGAACGACGATGAACAAACAATATTACGAACTTTTGGGACTGGACGAAAGCGCAACGGACGAATCCGTCACCGCTCGGTACGAAGAACTCAAAAAGAAATATTCCGAAGATCGGTTTTTGGAGGGCGAAGCGGGCAACGAAGCCGCGAGAATGCTCAACAGGATCGACGTTGCGTATCATGAGATCATGTCCGAGCGCGGCGAGCGCCGCACGCGCGAGGATGCGGGCAGCGCGTACGCCAAAGTAGACGAACTCATCCGCGCGGGCAATCTTTCGGAGGCGCAGGCCGCTCTGGACGAATTCAACGAGCGTCCCGCAGAGTGGCACTATCTGCAATCGGTCATCTTCTATAAGAAAAACTGGATGAACGAGAGCAAAAAGCAGTTGGAGATCGCCATTCAGATGGACGGCGAAAACACCAAGTACAGGACTGCCTACAATAAACTGAAAGAAAAGATCGAATTCGATAAAAAACAGGCGGATCCCGCCAAGACCGCGCCGCCGCAGGGCGCCGCGGGAACGGGCGGATACGACGAAACGCAGCAACAGATGGGCGGCGGCTTCTGCGAGCAGTGCGCCACCTGCTGCGCGTGCAACATGCTGCTCAACTGCTGTATGAACGCCTGCTGCGGCTGCAGATAAAGTCTTCCCCGAACGGTTTACCGTTCGGGGTTTCGTACCGTGTGCGGGGAAAAGCATTGCCCGCGGAGTGTAAGTTTATGAAAAATCATTCTTTCCGCATCGCGCTTTCCGCGGTGGCGTGCGCGCTCGCCGTCGTCATGCTGACGCTGGGCATGTACGTGCCTTTTATGACGATCACGGCATACGTGTTCGCGGGCCTCGCGATCATGCTGCCGCTCGCCAAAGATTTTCGGTTCAGCGCTTTTTTGTGCTATATCGCCACCTGCCTTCTGGCGCTTTTGTTCGGCGGCGTGGGGAATTTCTGGAAACTGTTCGCGTTCGTCGTCTTTTTCGGGCTTCATCCCATCGTCAATTCCCTGCAAATAAAATTTAAGATCAACAAATGGATCGCCCTCGTTGTCAAGACGATCTGGTTCGACGTGAGCGTCTGGCTCGTCTGGAAGTTCGCGGGACTGTTCGTCGTGCAGTACGACTGGATCAACGACTACATTATTCTGATCATCGCGACCGCGGGTTCGGCGCTGTTCGTCTTTTATGATTTCGTGATGTTCCGCTGTCAGCGCCTCGTCAACTATTACGTAGGCAGAATCGCGCGGCAGTAAAAATGCCTATTTTATAGTGGAGAGAAGAAATATGCTGGATAAGAATATGGAGTTCACGGGTTTTGTCGAGGCCCTCGGCTCCAACGGCGAGGGGATCGTCAGGAGCGAAGGCACGACCTTTTTCGCGCCTTATACGCTGACGGGCGAAAAAGTGAAACTGAAAGCCCTCAAAGTCAAAAATAAGATCGGTTACGCAAAAGTTCTGGAAGTTTATACGCCCGCGGACGAGCGCGTGCGCCCCGTTTGCAAGAACTTTATGCGCTGCGGCGGCTGTCAGTTACAGCACGTGAAATATACTTCGCAACTCAAACTCAAACAGAAAACCGTCCGCGACGCGCTTGTAAAGATCGCGGGCATCGATACGGAAGTTCTTCCCACGATCAAGAGCGACGAGCCTTTCGCCTATCGCAATAAATTGCAGATCCCCGTAGGCGTCGGCGCGGACGGGCAGAACGTCATCGGTTTTTTCGCCGAGCGGAGCCACCGCATCGTGCCGCTCAAAACCTGTCCCATCCACCCCGAATGGGCGGAAACGGTCATCGCCGTGTTCTATACATATATGGAAAAGTGCGGGCTGTGCGGCTACGACGATGCAACGGGGCGCGGCGATATCCGCAGCATCGTGGTGCGCGACGTGGCGGGCAATCTGATCGTCACCGTGGTGGCGACGCACAGAGATCTGAAAGGCATCGGAGAACTGATCCGCCTTTTATCGGAAAAACTTTCGAGTTTTTCACTCTATCTCAATCTCAACGACGCGGATACCAACGTGGTGTTCGGCGAAGAATTTATTCTCCTGCACGGCGCGGGGCGGTATACCGCAACGGAATGCGGCATCAAGTACGAAGTGGGGGCGAATACCTTTATACAGGTGAATTCGGGCGTTTGCCGCAAACTGTACGATCGCACCGTCAAGGCTGCAGCGGAGAGCGGCTGCACGGCGGCGATAGACTGTTACAGCGGCGGCGGCCTGATGACCGCCATGCTCGCCAAGACGCTCGGGAAAGCGTACGGCATCGAAATCGTGCGCGAGGCTGTGGACTGCGCCGACGGTTTGAAATCGCTCAATAAATTGCAGGATAAAATGAGCAACCGCTGCGGAAAGGTGGAGGATATACTGCCCTCCGTTCTGGAAGAAGTCGACGCAGATCAATGTTTTTTGGTCGTCGACCCGCCCCGCAAGGGAGTGGACCGCGCGACGCTGCGCGCGATCTTAAAATCGGGCGTCAAAAAAATGGCGATGATCTCCTGCGACCCCGCCACCATGGCGCGCGACGCGGGTATTCTGACGGGCGCCTTGACCGAAATCGACGGCGAACTCAGAAAAAATCCGGACTATCGGAAAAACGGCGGCGGTCACTTTAAAATCCAATGCGTACAACCTTTCGATATGTTCCCGCAGACCAAGCACGTCGAAACGCTTGTTCTTTTGAGCAGATAAATGGACTGGTTCAATATTTACGGTCTGATATTCGTCGCGACGCTGCTCGTTCCCAATATCGTTTACGGGGCGTTGCATCGGGATGTTCAGCCGCCGAAATGCGGAAAAGTGCTGGAAATTTGCGAACAGATCGGAAGATACGGCGCGATGGCGTGCATGGTCTTCAACATACCGTACGTTGTTTTCGGATTTTGGTTTGCAGGCGGTTTTGCGGCGTATCTCTTTGCGGGCGGGGCGCTGCTCTTCCTGTATATTCTGCTGTTTGCGCTTTTTTGGCGGAAATCGCATCTTGCAAAGGCGCTCGCGCTCTCGGTTTTGCCGACGCTGTTATTTCTTGCGTGCGGGGTTTTGCTTCTTCATATTCCGCTCATCGTCTTTGCGGCGATATTCGGATATGCGCATATCACCATCAGTTGTAAAAATGTAAAATATATATAAAGAGGAGCGCGGCATTTGACCGCGCTCCTCTTTATTTCAAATGATCTGTGAGATTTCGTTGAAAGTATTTTTTATAGAGACGGCTTACGTAGTTTGGGTCGGAATAGCCGAGAAGTTCCGCCGCTTTACAGAGCGGCATTTTTTCTTTTTCCATGAGAGAACGGATCTTTTCCAATTTGACGCGGTTTACGAATTTCTGAAACGGGATGCCCTCCGTATTTTTGAATACCGCGCAAAAATATTCGGGTGAAATGCCGAGAAATTGCGCGGTTTCGCGTTCCTTGACGGGTTTATACAAATTTTCGAACACGTACTCTTTCGCGCGCTCCACATAGCGCAGATTGCCGTAAGCGGCGCCGCGTCCGCCCCGCACCGCGCAAGCGTGGATCTCTCCCAAAATCTGCAAAAACAGCCCCGACAGAATGCACTTGCTCTCGCCGTAGAGCGTATACGTGCGGATGATCTCGTCGATCAGCGCGCGGATCTTGCCCGTCTTCGCCGCCTCGGTGACAAGAGGCAGGCAAAGCGCTCCGTTTTCGTCCTTTTCCGCGTCCGCGAACCCGACGAAAAAGCAGACGGTACGGTGCTTGTGGGGGCTGTCGCCCGTCACGCGCAGGGGCGCGCGAGAGAGGTTGCAAAGTACGTCGTTTCTGCGCGCAGTGCTTTCCGTGTTTTCCCGTGAAAGCGTGAGGGTACCCTCCGCGATATACGTGACTTCGATGCAGTTTGTTTTTGCGGGAAGGTCGTTTCGGTAAATCGTATCGCCGTACTCGTGCGCGAACGCGATCTCGGGCAGACTTAAAATTCTGATCGTTTCCATGGGGACAGTATAATAAATTATCTTAATTTTGTCAAGAGAACATAAAATTGTTTATTGCAATCGCGGGGCGTGCGGCGTATACTGTCGGCAGAGGTGAAAATTATGTCGACACAGGCATTGAAAGAGGAAATGCGTCAACGCCCCGCGGGCGTTTTTGCGAATTATTACTATAAATATCTCGGGTACAGGGAAGATCTCTGCGCGCCCGCCGTCAAGGCGCGCGCAAACGCCGTGTATACGCTCTTTTCCCGTGCGGGTGCGTACGTCTACCGCAACGATCTGATCGCGGGCAGTATCCGCCCGTTATGGTGCGAAAAAAGTGAAGCGGAACTTCGTTACGCCCGTTCGATCGCGGACAGTTTCGGCGAGCGCACGTTCTGGCACAACGCAGATCATTTTTCTCCCGATTACGGGAGCGTCGTTTGCGACGGCATCGCGGGCATGCTCCGAAAGATTGAAATTTCGAAAGCGGTGCACGCGGACGACGCGGCAAAATCTTCCTACCTCGCGGCGATGCAAAAAACGCTCGAAGGTTTTAAAAATCTCTTGCTTTCCTACGCCGTGGAAGCGGAAACGCTGCAAGGCTGCGAGGGCTATTTCGGCGATCGGCTGAAACGCATTGCGGGCAACTGCCGTAAACTCGCATACGACGCGCCCGAAACGTTTGAAGAGGCGTTGCAACTCGTATGGATGTGCCACGTCGGTTTTCTGATGGAGGGGCGCGCGGCGATGGCGCTGGGCAGAATGGACCAATATCTGTTCCCTTTTTATGAACGCGACATAAAGCGCGGCGCGCTCACGCGCGGGCAGGCTGTGGAACTTCTGGAAAACGTGTTCATGAAGATCTACGAATCGCGCGCCTATAAGGACGGCGACGACGTGGTGAACATCTGCATCGGCGGCACGGATCTTGCGGGCAAATGCGAAGTGAACGATTTGAGTTACTGCATTTTGGAGGCCGTGAAGAACTGCAACGTGCCCGGTCCGAATCTTTCCGCGCGCGTTTCTTCTCAAACGCCCGACGATTTTCTGGACGCCTGTCTTCGGGTGATCGGGACGGGGTTGGGATATCCCGCGCTGATGAACGACGAGGTGAATATTGCGGCGCTCCGCAGATACGGCTATGAAGAGGCGGACGCCTATGATTATTCCATGGTCGGCTGCATCGAAAATTTCATCACGGGCAGACAGCCGCCGTGGAGCGACGGGCGGTTCGATACGCCGCGCTTTTTCGAATACCTGTTCAACGAGGGACGCGGGATCGTTCACCCGTCGATGGGAGTGAACACGGGGCCCGTGCGGGAAATTTCGTGTATGGAAGATTTTTTAAGGAAATTCCGCGAGCAACTGGAATACGGCGCGCAGGAATATTACGCCTTTTTCAACAACGAAAACTGCCGCTATTCGCCCGCGCGGTACCCGCAGCCCTTTCTGTCCTGTTTCTGCCGTGACTGCATTGCGCGGGCGCAGGACATTCTGGAAGGGGGCAGCAAATACCCGTCCGTGCACGGCGCGGCGCTCATGGGCGTGGGAACGGTGTGCGATTCGCTCGCCGCGGTGGAAAAGGTGGTTTTTACGGACGGGGCGGCTACGCTTGAAGAACTGCGCGATGCACTCGCCGCGAATTTCGAAGGATACGAAGATCTGCGGAAAAAACTTCTCGCCGCGCCAAAATACGGCAATAACGACGATTTCGCGGACAAATACGCAATATGGTTCGTCGATACGCTCTTTGCGATCTTTTCGAAATTCCGCACGCGCGACGGCGGCGCGTTTTATATCGCGATGGCGGCGAACGTCAGCAACATTGCGGCGGGGAAAATCATTGCGGCGACGCCCGACGGGCGCAGGGCGGGCGAACCGCTTTCCGACGCCGCGTCCCCGACTTACGGGCGCGACGTGCGGGGCGCGACGGCGACTTTGAACAGCGTTTCCAAACCCGACTATACGAAAGTCGCCTGCGGCACGGTCCTCAACCAGAAGTTTTCGCCGTCCATGTTCGAGGGGGAAAAACGCAAAAAACTGTCCGCCCTTCTCAGGGTGTATTTTCAAAAGGGCGGGCAGGAGATGCAGGTGAACGCGACCTCGCGCGAGGTTCTCAAAGACGCGATGGCGCACCCCGAAAACTATCCGCAACTCGTGGTGCGCGTTTCAGGCTTTTCCGCGCTGTTCGTCACGCTCGACAGGGACGTGCAGGAAGATATTCTGCGCCGCACGCAGCAGGGGTGAAAGATGCGGCTGAACATATCGGATATCCAGCATTTCTGCACGGGCGACGGCGAAGGGATCCGCACAACCGTGTTTTTCAAGGGGTGCAACCTTTGCTGCCCCTGGTGCCATAACCCCGAAACGGTTTCTTCCGCGCCGCAGATCCTGCGTTATGCCGACCGCGAGATCGCCTGCGGCCGCAACGTATCCGTTGCCGCGCTTGTTGCGGAAATCGGCGAGGACGGGGAGTATTATCGGGCGAGCGGCGGGGGGGCCACGCTGAGCGGCGGCGAACCGCTGTTGCAGGCGGAGGGGGCGGCGTTTCTTGCAAAGAGCCTTCGCAGCGAGGGGACGGAGGTTTTGATCGACACGGCGGGGGGCGTTCCCTTTTCCGCGTTCGAAAAGGTTATGCCCTATGCAAACGGGTTTTTGTTTGACGTCAAGGCGTGCACGGAGGAAGATTACGCGCGTATCGGCGGTGAATTTTTCCTCGTCCGTGACAATTTCGGAAAACTGACGAAAGCGGGTGCAAACGTGCGCGCACGAGTGCCGCTCATACCGAATTTCAACGACGGCAAGGAGTACTGCGAAAAAATGTGCGCTTTTCTTCGTTCGCTGGGCGCGGAAAAGGTCGATTTGCTGCCCTTTCACCGCATGGGCAGCGCCAAGTATGCGGCGCTCGGAAAAACTTATGCGTACCGCGAAACGCCGCCTATGTCTTTGCAGCGGGCGGAAGAGATCGCGGCGATCTATAAAAAATATTTTCAGGTAAAAATCGAAAGGTAAAGGAGAAAAATCATGAAAGCGAAAGCGGCTGTATTTATGGGGGCGAACGTGCCCTTCGAGGTGAGGGAGTTCGAGATAACCGATACGCCCGCAGGCTACGGCAGATCGGAACTGATCGCGAGCGGCATCTGCGGCACGGACGTGCATTTCCACAACGGCAAACTTTCCGTGGCGGCGCCGACGATCATCGGGCACGAATTCGTGGGCAGGCTCATCGATCTGAACGAGGAGGAAGGCAAGCGGTACGGTCTGAAAAAGGGAGATCGCGTCATCGCGGACATTGCCGTGCCCTGCGGGGAGTGCCTTCTGTGCAAAAGCGGGGACGACGCGAACTGCGTCCGTATGCGCGTGACCAACGGCGGCAGCATCGAAACGCCGCCCTACCTGTTCGGAGGTTATACGCGCGTGAACTACACGCCGCTTTCCAACCTCATCCGGATCCCCGAGCAACTGGACGCGGAAATGGTCTGCATATTCGCCTGCCCGGGGCCGACCGCCATGCACGCGTTCGCGCTCGCGGGGCGCGCAGGCGTGGATCTTGCGGATATCCGTACGGCGGTCGTGCAGGGGCTGGGGCCCGTGGGCACCTATGCGGTGATGTATCTCAAAGCGATGGGCGTAAAGCAGGTGTTCGCGATCACGGCGGGCACGAACGCGCGGCGGGAAGAACTTGCGAAAAGCCTCGGCGCTTCGGAAGTGTTCAATCTGTCGCGTACGGGCGCGGCGCAGATCAACGAAAGCATCGTGAAAGCGAGCGGCGGTCTGGGCGCGGATCTCGCGTTCGAGGCGTCGGGCGCGCCCGCGGCGGTGCCGCAGGGCATGGAACTTCTCAGAAACCGCGGCGTCTATCTCGTGCCGGGGCAGTATTCCAACAGCGGCAGCGTCGCCATTGCGCCCCAACTCATCACTTTCAAAGCGCTGCATATCATCGGTTCTTCGCAGTATTCGGTGAGCGACGTGCGGGATTATCTCTCCTTTTTGCTCGCGCATCCCGAACTGCACGCAAAGATCCGCGAACTCGGAAACCGCTATCCTCTGGAAGAGGTCAACAAAGCCTTTCTCGACGCAAAGTCGGGAAACAACATTAAAACTTTATTGGTTTGATAAAAAAATCCCCCGACGTGCGGTCGGGGGATTTTTTTTCGTTTTGGCGGCATAGAATCGCCCCGGATTTCGCACAATACGGGTATGGATCGGAATCGTTCCGATCGCCGATGCCTATTTAAAATTGGAATAATTTTCCAAAAAGGTATTGACAAAATCGGTTTAGCTATTTATAATTTAATTGCTAAACCGATTTAGCAAAATAAACGGTAAGGCAAAAATTCTTTTTTGGAGGGAAAATTTTATGAAAAAGATGAAATGGCTCGCGCTCCTGGCGGTTCTCGTTCTGGGGCTGTCCGTATTCGCCGCGTGCGGCGGTTCGGCGGATACCTGTAAGGTAACGTATTTCGACGCGGACGCCAAAACAGTGCTCAAAGAGATAAAAGTGGACAAGGGTGAAAAGGCGGAAAACTGGACGCCCGAAAAAGAGGGCTGGACCTTTTTGGGCTGGTACGCGACGCCCAGCCTCAAACGTCCTTTCCCGTTCGACGATCCCGTCAACGCGGACACTTCGTTGTTTTCCAGTTGGAAATCGGCTGTGTTTCAGGAAGATACGCGCGAATGGCTGATCGCGGGGCAGTCCTCGTATAAGGGTGCGCTGCTCAATACGAGCGCCTGGGGTAAAGTAGAGGGCGCGGAACGCGAAAAATTCATGTTCGAGCGCGTGGAAGAGGGGAAAAACGAGTTCGAACTTACCCTCGATCTGTATGTGGGCGACCAGTTCCAGATCGCGGACGTGGACGTGGACAACGCGTATACCTGGACGCATCAGCGCGGCTACGGATTTTTAAAGACCGAGGGCACGGAAGAATTCGTGAAAAATGCGGGAAATATCTTCACCGAAGATCTGACCAAAGCGAATATCGAGATGATCAAAGAGGGCAACTATACGCTGACGCTCACCACCGATATGAGCAATTCCACGCTCGACTCTCTGGAAATCAAGCGAAACGGCGATCCGAACGCCAATCTCGAAAAATCGTATGCGCCCAGTATTTCCGGCTCGGTCACGGGCGGCAACGCCATTCCCGACAAGGAAAATTTCGGCGATTTCGGATTTACCGAAACGGCGGAAGGCAGCAAGGTCTTTGAAATGACCATCAGCCTGAACAAGGGCGATTTCTTCTCCGTTCTGCCTTACGAAAATTCGTGGGACGACGTGCTGCGCACGTCCGCAGTCGACGCGGCTTTGAGCGACGCCGTCTACGATACCAAAGAATTGGCGAATATCACCATGCTGGAATCCGCGAAATATAAGATCACCGCGAAATTCGAGGAAAAGGACGGCAAAGACGCGGGCAGCGTCATCATCAAAAAAGTCGGCGCGTTCGAGCGCACCGCGGGCGACAACGAGGTCAAATTCACCGACGGCAAACCCACCGTATACGTCCGTCAGGGCGCGCGCGTTCCCAATCCGGGCGACCCTGCGGGACAGACGGGCAAAATTTTCATCGGATGGTATACCGACCTTACGAACAACGTGCCTATGAATTTTAACGCCGCTCTGGATAAGACGGGGCAAACGATCACCTGCGCGCCCAAGTTTATGTCCGATACCGACAAAGATACGCGTACCGTGTATATCAAGGGCGACGTTTCGGGGTGGGCGAACAAGGACGAGTTCAAAATGAAAAACGACGGCAAGCACACCTATACCTTCGATCTGACGGTGGAAAATACGGCGCAGTTCGTATTCACCTTCTTCGAGGGGGCGAACGATACGGGAGCCGCCGCCAACGGCACGTGGGTGGATTATGAAAATTCCACCGACCAGGCGTCGGGCGAGGGGAATATCTCCATCGCTTCGAAAGGCACGTACCGCATTACGCTCGATTCCTTCCACAAAACGGTGACCATCGTCAAACTGTAAAGGGCGAAAAAATCGGACGGCTTTTGTGAAAGAGCCGTCCGAAATTCAAACGAAAAATCTGTGTTCGGGATGCGGTTCGCGATCCGTCGCGAGCCGCACGCACTCGACGATCTTTTGAATCTTCGGCCGATCCGCACGCGCGGGGCAATAGGCATTCGCGCCCGCGGTTTCGTTGAGCAGCGCGGCGAGCGAGGGTTCGTCCGTCACGACGTATTGCCCTTTGAACGCGGTAAGTTCGCAGAGATTCGATATAAAGCGAACGTCCGAAAAACTGCTTTCGATCGCCGCGCGCAGATATTCGTCGCGCGGCGGCTGCGAGACAAAGAGGAAGGGTGCCCCGAAATACGCGGCCGCGTCGCGCGCGAGCGCGGCGTAGTCGTTGGAAATTTCGAAAAAAAGCGCGTCGCCGATGGTGCAGTTCACGGAAACGACGGGCACGAAATTGAGTCCGCCCAACTGCGAAAATTCCTCTTTGGAAACGCCGTAGGTGACGATCGCCTCCACGGTATCCAGCCTTGCGGGCGAACAGAGATGAAAAACGCGGACGGACTGCGCGGAAAACGCCTCGGAAAGCCGCCTGTAAAAATCGAGAAACACGATCCGCCCCAGATCGGTGAGATCTTGCGGGCAGTACGCGGCGACGAGTTTGTCGGGCTGCGCACCGCGCAGAAATTTCGCGTAGGTATTCGGCTTGAAATTCAGCATATTGATGACCTGCCAGACCTTCTGTTTGGTGTCTTCGCTGATACGCTGATCCTCGCGGTGATTTAAGATGAATGATACGGTCGATTTGCTCACGCCCGCGGCGTCGGCAACGTCCTGCATCGTTATTTTCTTATCCATGTATAAATTATAGAATGTTTCAGGCTTTTTGTCAATCAATGAACGGAGAGAACTATGTTAGAGCAAGCCCTGTACCACAAACCGGAAACCGAATATTGTTATCCGATTTCGGAAAATACGATCGCGATGCGCCTGCGCGCTTCCAAGACGGACGTATTGCAGGTCGACGTCGTTTACGGCGGTAAATACGATTTTTACGAAAAGCGGCAGCGCGCGCGCATGAGGCTGTCGTACACCGATCGGCTGTACAACTATTTTACCGCGGAACTGACGCTGTCGGACGTCCGCCTCGTGTACGTGTTCGAGTTGAAAGAGGGGGACAGGATCTGTTATTTTTCCGAGGACGGACTGACGGAAAAATACGATTATCACTTCAATTTCTACAACGCATTCCAGTTTGCGTATATCAACGCCGCCGACGTTCACAGACAGGTGGAGTGGATGAAAAACGCGCGTTTTTATCAGATCTTCATCGACCGTTTCGCGCGCGGGAATTTCGATAAGGACGACAGATATATCAATTTGGAGTGGGGTACCGTTCCCGGACCGAAAAGTTACGCGGGGGGCGATCTGCGGGGCGTTACGGAAAATCTCGGCTATATCGCGGGGCTCGGCGCGAACGCAATTTATCTCACGCCTTTTTTCAGGTCGGTGAGCAATCATAAATACGATATCGAGGATTATTTTACCGTGGACGGCATGTTCGGCGACGAAGAGGATATCCGAAAACTCGTGACGAGCGCCCACGAAAGGGGGATGCGCGTGGTGATGGACGCGGTGTTCAACCACGTCAGCGCGCGGTGCAGACAGTTTGCCGACGTCGCGGAAAAGGGAAAAAATTCTCCCTATTTCGATTGGTTCATCATACACGGCGACAAGATCGACCGCGAAAAAGTCAATTACGAGTGTTTCGCCTCGTGCGATTATATGCCGAAATGGAACACCTCCAACGAGGCGGTGCAGGAATACCTCATCGGCGTGGGGCTGTACTGGCTGCAAAAGTACGATATCGACGGCTGGCGGCTGGACGTTTCCGACGAGGTTTCGCACGCTTTCTGGCGGAAATTCCGCGACGCGGTGAAAAAAATCAAGCCCGAATGCGCGATCATCGGCGAAAACTGGCACGACGCCAACGCCTATCTGAAAGGCGACCAGTACGACTCCATCATGAATTACGCCTTCACCAAGGCGTGCCTCGACTTTTTCGTGCTCAAAAGCGCCGACGCGAAAGCGTTTGCCGAAAAACTCAACGCGCTTCTGATGCGCAACACGGATACGGTCAACTGCATGATGCTCAATCTTCTGGACAGCCACGACACGCACCGCTTTCTGACCGAGGCGGGCGGCGACGTCAGAAAACTGGAAAGCGCGCTCGCCGTTTTATATCTTTTCGTGGGCGTTCCCTGTATTTATTACGGCACGGAGATCGGCATGGAGGGGGGATACGATCCAGACTGCCGCCGCACCATGGATTGGGAAAAGGCGAGAAAGGGCAGCAGCCTGACGCAACTCGTCCGCGCGCTCGCGGGCCTCAAAGAGCGCAGAAAATGTTTGCACCGAAACGAGTTCCGCGCCTATGCGGAAGGTGAAGCATTCGTCATGGAGCGCGGCGAACTGCGGCTCGTCGTCAATGGCGGCGAAACCCCTCTGCCTTTGCGGAAAAATATCTGCACCAACGCGGAGGGACGGCTGCGATCGTTTGAATTTATGATCGAAGAAATCTGACTTTGCAGATTATATCGCAAACAAAACGCCCCCGATTTGCGCGTAAAGCGCTTGGGCGGGAAAGGTGAATGACCGCCGTTTTATAATAAGGTAGCATCTTAAAAAGGCGGTCAGAGGAAAACGCGGGCGCAGAGCCGCAAATTTATTTGCGGCGAACGTCGGGGTTTTCCTAAAACTCACGGAAATTTGTTCGTTTCTTTCGAACAAATTTCGTGAACAAACAAAAAAGGAGGAAATTATGACGAAAACCCTGACGGCAGTCGTCGCGCACATTCTCGTCGTGGTTGCGCTCTTAACGACGTTCGGCATTTTGGGACTTGCGCGGAACGAATCGGAAGGCGCGGATAAATTCACGGGCGAACTCGAACGCAACGTGAAACTGCGCGTTCTCGAAAACGACACCGCGAAAGAAATGGGATATCTCGACGAACTTTTGGACGCGTTCAACAAAAAATACGCCTCCTACGGCATCAAGGCAGAGGACGCCAACATGGATCAGTATATCGATCTGGAAAAGGACGGTCCGTACGGTTACGGTCCCGATATCTTATATCAAGCGAACGACGCTCTGATGAAGTATACTGACGGCAAGCATATCCAGCCCCTTCCCGTGGAAGCACTCGACTGCTACGACGAAGTGTCCGAACAGGCGTGGTCGGCGTACGCCGCCTCGTATGCGGGCGAAGATTATATTTTCGGCGTCCCCGTCAATATTCAGGGCCCCCTTCTCTATTACCGCAAGGATCTTTTGCCCGCCGACTGGCAGACTGCGTGGGATAAGGATCGAAACGGCGTGCCCGATATGGTGGAATACTGGACGGACTTATACGCGTATTCCAAACAGATCAAGAGCGAGAGCGGCGGCAAAAAATTCGGCTATATGAAATCGCTGTTCGACCCGTATTTTGCGATGGGTTATCTCTTTTCCTACGGCGGTTATATCTTCGGCGACGAGGGAAGGGATACCAAGGACATCGGGCTGTCCGCGAACGAATCGTACAAGGGCGCTTCCGTCATCCGTCAACTCGCCTCGTCCATGAACGAGGACTGTATCGACGACACCATCACGGTGAACGCGTACAGCATGATCGGAAACGGCACCTATTTCGCCACCATGACCACGCCCGACGTGTACACCATGTTCATCAGCGAACTCACGCGCGAATATATGCGCAGGGATAAACTCGACCGCGCCGAGGCGGAAAAGAAAGCGAAGGAAAATCTGATCGTGGCGGACATTCCCAAACTTCCCGAGAGCGGGGATCTGGAGGACAGGAACGGGAAAACCATCGACAGCGTGATGATGGGCGGTATCAACGGCTACGCGGTCAGCGCGTACACCAAAGCGCCCAACGCCGCGCTCGCGTTCGTGGATTTCGCGACGAGTTACGAGATGATCATGAAACGGAATCAACTGTTGGGCATCGCGCCCGCCCGTGCGGACGTCGCAGAGAGCGTGGGCGGGCTTTCGGAGACCGTCAACAAAAATCTCGTGGCGGGGCGCATCGAAGTGATGCCCAGCGTGCGCGCCATCGCGCAGGTCTGGACGCCCGCGCAGACGTTCTTTTCCGATTTGGCGAAAGATCCCTTCCGCCCGAAAAAAGACCAGAAATACACGGTGGCGGACGCGCTCAAAACCGCTTTGAAAAAAGTGGACGACCAGATTTACGCGGCGATCCACACGCTCGCGTAAAGGGGGAGATCTCATGGCAATGGAAAATATCAAACATCGGTTCGCGGCAAAAACGCAAGGCTTTTCCCGCGTTCTGAAAGACGGAAACAAAAAGGTCGCCGCCTCGATGGGCCTCATGGGACTGGGGCAGATCCTGTACGGCCAGTGGGCGAAGGGGCTCTTGTATATGCTCGCGGAAGTCGGCTTTATCGTATACGTGATCCTGCGCGGCGCGGCGGACCTTTTCGGATTCTTTACCTTGGGCTCCGTCATGTCCAACCCGTGGCTGGGCATCGAAGGGGATAATTCGACGGTCATGCTCATCATGGGCGTGCTCGCCTTTATAGTCATTATTTTATACGCTACGCTCTATATCTCCAACGTGCGCGACGTGTTCGCGACACAAAAACGGGTGGAGGAGGGCAAAGCGCCCAAGACGTTCCGCGAAGAATTTGCCGAACTGTTCGATAAAAAGTTCTATCGCACCGTTTTATTTTTGCCCGTGATCGGCGTGTGCATTTTCAACGTGCTGCCCATCGTGTTCATGATTCTGGTCGCGTTCACAAATTACGGCGGCGACGTGGTGCCGCCCGCGCTGGTCGATTGGGTGTGGTTTCAGAACTTTGCCAAAATATTGACGCTGGGACAGTTCGCGCCCACATTTTTCAAGATCTTGTCCTGGAACGTGGTGTGGGCGGTGCTTTCCACGCTCATCAACTATTTCGGCGGTCTGCTGCTCGCGCTTTTGCTCAATAAAAAGTGCGTGCGCGGCAAAGTGTTCTGGCGCGCGTTCCCCATACTCGCGTACGCCATTCCGGGATTTATCACGCTTTTGGGGTTCAAGTTCATGTTCTCCTACGGCGGACCCATCAACTTTTATATCACCGAGGCGGGCAAGACCGCGGTCGGCTTTCTCGATCTGGACGCCAAATGGACGGCGCGCATGATCGGCCTCGGGGTCAACGCCTGGATCAGCGTACCCTCGTCCATGCTGCTGGCGGCGGGCATTTTGTCCAACGCCAATCAGGACCAGTACGAGGCGGCGCGCATCGACGGCGCCAACGCGGTGCAGCAGTTCTGGTATCTGACGCTCCCGTTCGTGGTGTTCGCCACCACGCCCGTGCTTATCACGCAGTTTATTGGAAATTTCAATAACTTCGGAATTTTCTATTTCCTGCGCGGCGGCTTGTATATCGACGGTTATTTTCTCGCCAGCGACACCGACCTTCTCATCAACTGGCTGTATAATCTGTCCATCGACAACAATTACTATTCCATCGGCGCGGCGATCAGCCTCATCATCTTTATCATCACGTCCGCCATATCGCTCGCCGTCTATGTATTTTCGCCTTCGTACAGGCAGGAGGAAACGTACCGATGAGTAAAAAGAGTATAAAATTGGGAAGAACGGTCGATACCGTCGTCACCTATATCATTCTGATCGTTGTGGCATTTATCTTTTTCTTTCCGTGCCTATGGCTGATCCTGGCGTCCTTTTCCGAATCGGGCTCCATCTACTCCTTTCAGGGGTTCTTTCCCTCGGCATTCAGTTTCAGAAGTTTCATCACGCTGTTTACGGATACCGCCATGTACGATTATCCCAACTGGTTCAAAAACACCCTGTTCATCGCCGTGATGGCTTGCATATTAGGCACGTTTCTGACCATTCTGACAGCCTATTGTATGTCGCGGTTCAAATTCAAGAGCCGCCGCTCGCTCATGAAGACCACCCTCGTTTTGGGAATGTTTCCCTCCTTTATGGGCATGACGGCGGTGTACCTTCTGATGACGCAGTTCAATTTTATCAATAATTCCTGGGGACTGATTCTCATCTATTCGGCGGGCGCGCCCATGGGTTACATGGTGCAGAAGGGCTTTTTCGATACCATTCCCGCCTCCATCGACGAGGCGGCGCGCATCGACGGCGCGACCAATTTCACCGTTTTCAGAAAGATCATTCTGCCCCTTTCCATGCCCATCATCGTGTACACCGCGCTCACTTCCTTCACCTGGCCGTGGAGCGATTTCATCCTTCCCAAACTTTTGTTAAAGACCAAAGACACCTGGACGGTCGCGGTCGGGCTGATGAGCCTGGGCGATACGGAATTTTCGCGCTTTGCGGCGGGGTCCATTTTCATCGCGGTGCCCATCGTGGTGCTGTACTTCGTGCTGGTAAGATATATGATCAACGGAATGGCCGCGGGCGCGGTAAAGGAGTAATATGGACAAAAACTTATTTTTAAACGATTTGAAATTGCTGGAAACGGAAAACAAGAGCGCCGTACAACTGTATAACGAAATTTCCGCGCTCGCCATGCACAGGTTGCAGGCGAGCGCCAAAAAGGGGAAATGCGCGCACTATCTCTCCATCGAATTTCTGATCGGGCGCGTGTTCTACAACAATCTTTTAGAACTGGGCGTTCTGGAAGAAACGGCGAAAATCCTGAAAAAGAAGGGCGTCGATATTTCCGTGTTCGAGGAGATCGAGGACGCCGCGCTCGGCAACGGCGGGCTCGGGCGGCTTGCCGCCTGCTATCTCGATTCGGGCGCGGCGGTCGGCGTGCCCTTATACGGCTACGGTATACGTTATAAGTTCGGGCTTTTCCGCCAGAAATTCGAAAACGGCTTCCAGATCGAAATGCCCGACGACTGGCAGCGCTTCGGCGATCCGTGGAGCGTGCGCCGCGAACACGAGCGGCAGGTCGTGCATTTTGCGGATATGGACGTCGAGGCGGTGCCCTACGATATGCCGATCGCGGGCAAGCGCGTGAACGTACTTCGCCTCTATCAGGCGGAGGGGAGCGAAAGCGCGGAAAAGATCAGCGGCGTTCTCTATCCCGCGGACGATACCGAGGAGGGAAAACTTCTGCGCATCCGCCAGGAATACTTTCTTTCCGCCGCGGCCGTCGGCGATATCGTAAAAGAGCACGAAAGGCTGCACGGCGACCTTGCGTCCTTTGCGCAATATAGCGCCGTACAACTCAACGATACGCATCCCGTGTTCGCCATTCCCGAACTCATCCGCGTGCTGGTAAAAAAGGGCGTTTCTTACGTGGGCGCGGTGAAGATCGCCAAAGAGACGTTCGATTACACCAACCACACCATTCTGCCCGAGGCGTTGGAATGCTGGGACGCGCGGCTCGTGCGGAAAATTCTGCCCGATATCGCGGGGATCTTGCGGGCGCTTTCGGACACGCAGGCGCGGCTGCACAAAAAACGCGGTTATACGCGTGCAGAAATCGAGCAGACCGCGATCTATCAGCCTAAGAATCAGACCTTTTCCATGGCGAACGCCGCGGTGTTCGTCGCCGATAAAGTCAACGGCGTGGCGGATATCCATTCGGAGATCATCAAGCGCAAACTGTTCGCCGCGGAGTATCGGCATATGCCCGAAAAATTCACGAACGTCACCAACGGCGTGGCGCAGCGGCGGTGGCTGATGCTGGCGAATCCCGAACTTTGCGCGCTCATAGACCGCCGCATCGGCAAAGAATGGCGGCAGGATTTCGAAAAACTGTCCGAGTTCGGGCATTTTATCTGCGAGCAAAAGACCATATCCGAATTTATCGCCGTCAAGCGCGAAAAGAAAAATCAACTGTTTTCCCATATCGCGAAACAAGAAAAGACGCAGATGAACGGCGAACGCATGGTGTACGCGCAGGTCAAGCGCCTGCATGAATACAAGCGCCAACTGATGACTGCGTTCGCGCTCGTGCGGCTGTATCGGGATCTGAAAGAAAACAAACTGCCCGATTTCACGCCTTCGCTGTTCCTGTTCGGCGCGAAGAGCGCGCCGGGTTATGCGCGCGCCAAGGGCATCATCAAATATATCAACGAAATTATCGCAAAGATCGACGCCGACGACGCCGTGCGCGGGCGGCTCGCAGGCGTATTCGTCACCGAATACAACGTTTCCTACGCGGAAAAGATCGTCGCCGCGGCGGACGTTTCGCTGCAGGTTTCCACGGCGGGGCTGGAAGCCTCGGGCACGGGCAACATGAAATTCATGATGAACGGCGCGGTCACGCTGGGCACGATGGACGGCGCGAATATCGAAATCGTCGAAAAAGCGGGCGAAAAGAACAATTATATTTTCGGCGCGCGCGTGGAGGAGATCGAGAGGCTGCGCGCGGGCGGCTACGATCCCGCCGCGTATCTCAAAGACCATCCCGAATGGGCAAAGATTGCCGAAACGCTCGTGGACGGCACCTATTCCGACGGCGGCACGGGCATTTTCCGCGAATTGTACGATTCGCTGCTTGTCGGCGCGAGTTGGCACAAGCCCGACCATTATTTCATTTTCCGCGATATCGAAGAATATTATCAGGCGATCCTGCGCGCCAACGCCGATTACGCGCAACGCGAGCGTTTTGCCGAAAAACAATTGAAAAACGTCGCCAATTCGGCATATTTTTCCTCCGACCGCTCGGTTCTGGAATATGCCGATAAGATCTGGCATATACAAAAAGATGAACGATAACAAAGATTTGGGAATCCTGTTGCACGTATCTTCCCTGCCTGGTCCTTACGGCATCGGTACGATGGGTAAAGAGGCGTACGCCTTTGTCGATTTTCTGAGCGGGCTTCATCTGGGGTGGTGGCAGGTCCTGCCGCTCGTGCAGACGGGTTTCGGGGATTCTCCCTATCAGTCGGCGTACAGCGGTTCGGGCAATCCGTATCTCATTGATTTAAAAATGCTGCAAGAGGAAGGGCTCTTGCAAAAGCGCGAACTCGCCTGCTGCCGCTCTTTGAAAAACGCGGTCGATTACGGATGTTTGTTCCGCGAGAAATATGCAATCCTGCGCCGCGCTTTTTCGCGGTTCGATCGCAGCGCGCCCGATTTTTGCGCCTTGAAAGCGGACAACGGATTTCGGGGTTACGCGCTTTTCATGGCGCTCAAAGAGGCGCACGGCGGCGCCTCTTTCGATACATGGGAGCGCAGATATAAATATGCGCATAGGAACACGCTTGCGAAATTCTGGCGGGAAAATCAGGACGAGATCGATTTCTGGCTGTTTGCGCAGTGCGAATTTTTGCGGCAGTGGACGGCACTGAAAGCGTACGCGAACGAAAAAGGAGTCAGGATCATCGGCGATCTTCCGCTGTACGTGGCGTACGACAGCGCCGACGTGTGGCTGCATCCGGATCTTTTCAAACTGAACGCCGACAGAAGTCCCGAAAAGGTCGCGGGCGTTCCGCCCGACTATTTTTCGGCGACGGGCCAACTATGGGGCAATCCCGTATATTGCTGGAAGGCGCACGCGCGGGACGGCTACGCCTGGTGGATCTCCCGCATGAAACAGGCGTTCGGGCTGTACGATGCGGTGCGGCTCGATCATTTCCGCGGGTTCGACCGCTATTTCGAGATTGACGCGGCGGAAAAAACCGCGCAGAACGGAAAATGGCGGCAGGGGCCGGGTAAAGCGCTGTTCGATGCGATCGGATCGGCGCTTGGCCCGCTCGATCTCATCGCGGAAGATCTGGGCGAGATGGACGAGGGGGTGCTGCGCCTTCTGGAAGAAACGGGTTTTCCGCGCATGAAAGTCATAGAATTTGCATTCGACGGCAATCCGGATAATCCGCATCTGCCAAAAAATATCGGAAAAAACTGTGTGTGCTATACGGGCACGCACGACAACGACACGCTGTACGGTTACGTGAAAAGCCTGCGAGGGAAAAATCTGCGCGTGTTCCGCGAAAGCCTGGAAACCGCTTTGCGCGAGCAATCTCTCTCGTTTCCTCTCGCCGATAAAAAAAGCATGGCGGAAGCCATGCTGCTGCTTGCGTTAAAGAGCCGCGCCGCGCGCAAGATCATACCCGCGCAGGATCTGCTGCTTCTGGACGGCAAAGCGCGCATGAACACGCCCGCGACGCTGGGCGAAAACTGGAAATTCCGTTTGAAAAAAACGCTTTCGGTCCACGATCTCGCGGCGTCGTTCTTGACGGAATTTCGTGGATGAGGTAAAATATAATTATGAAAAAGAAAATTTTAATAGGCATCTACGCCGCCGTACAGTTGACCGTGATCGTTTTGATCCCGCTGGGCTTGATTTTCCGTCAACCAATATATTTTTATATCGCCAGTCCTCTTGCTTTCGTTGCGATCGTATTTATCATCGTTTATTTGAAAAAAACGAGCGAGCCGAAGAAATGATCTTAGAAAGAATCGGGTTCGGGTATGGGAACGCATTTGCCCTCGGCCATGCGTTTGCGGTAAAACAGAAAAGTTTTAACAAAGTCGTCGCGGTAGCGTTCCAAAGACTTTTCGCTTACGTTCAGTTCTTCGCTCTTTTGTTTTTCAGACAAGGAAAAGGTTTCTGTTTTCAGATAAAGAAAGGAGAATATTTTGCTCTTGTCGTCATGATTTAGATGGTCGTGCGTTTTCCAATACAGCAAACAGCGCGATATCACGTTGCGCGTTGCGGCAAAAAGCGGATTGTCGGGAAATAGGATCGCCTGCCGCATGAGATTTTCGATATCTTTTGTCGTTTCCATAAAAATCCTTTTTTTACGAACAGTATAAAGGATTTTACAGATTGGATATCGTCAGATTTTGACGATTTGTATATTTTGGATTATGTTATAATTCGTTCTGTTCGAAAATCTAACGAGGCGTGGGGTGGATTATGCAAGGGTACGTGTTTGTACAGAGTGAAGAGGAATATGAAACGGGCGAACAGCCGCAGCAAGGCAGTTGCATACGAATTGATCTTGAGGGCTTGCGTTTTTTATGCGAAAAGCTGAAGGATTACATCGAAGATTATCCCAATTATCACTTTCGTCTGAAAACGTCGGGCGGACAAAATCTTTATCTTTGTCTGCGGATCAAACAAAACTGAAAAGCGAAAGGCGCGTAATCTCGCGCCTTTCGCTTTTTGAATCTTTATCGGAATATTTTATTCAGTACACGAGCGCTATGTCGTTCGCGCGGCAAAAATCCGCGAATGCGGCGGACGGGGCTTCGTCTGTCACGATGACGTCGAAATCGGCGAGGCGGCAGATCTTAAAGGCGCACACGTTGCCGATTTTCGTATGGTCGGCGAGCAAAATATTCGTGCCCGCGTGCGGCATCACCGTGTTTTTGATGATGCATTGGTTCATGGTCGCCTCGGTCACGCCGTCCTCGGTCACGCCGCCGCACGAGCAGACCGTCGCGTCGAAATTATAATTTTCCAGTTGCCGCACGGTCATCGCGCCTTCCACCGAGTTGGAGTTGTAGTGGAGAAACCCGCCGGGCAAAAACACGTCCACGTTTTCCTTTCCCGAAAGGAACGTGACCGCCTGTATGCCCGTGGATATGACCGTCTTGTGCTGTTCGTGAAAGTGTTTGGCGAGCACGCTCACCGTCGAACTGGAATCGAGGAAAAGGGTGCGGAAAGGCTTTAAAAGGGGCAGCGCGAGCCGTGCGATCTTCTGCTTTTCCGCCTCCATTTCGTTCATGCGTATGGCGATGGACGGCTCGTCGTTGCTGTTTTCGAAGAGCACCACGCCCCCGTGAGATCTCCTCACGAGCCCGAGTTTTTCCATTTCCGCGATGTCGCGGCGCACCGTCGCCTCGCTCACGTACATCGCGCGGGCGAGCGCCGCCGTCTTTTCCGACTTGTGCGCTTTTAAATATTCGATGATTTTTTCCTGTCTTTCAAGTATAAGCATGTTTTTGTCCGTTTGTGTTTATTTATGCATGATATTGTATCATAAATCTTTTGATTTTGCAATTGAAATGACTGTATGTGATTGAATATGATTGAAAATTGACTGAATTGCCGCGAAATTGTCAACAATGCGGTTTTCCTCAAAAAAAATAAAAAAAAGCGCAAATAGAAGTGACAAAATGCAAAAAAATATGTATAATTTAAGACACCGAGCGTAACTGATTTCGGTTACGCGAAAAAACAGTTTTATAACGTGAATTTTCACGTTCAGGAGGGATCCATGAGTACGATTTTTGAACAGGCAAAGGCTAAATACGCAAAATCCGGCGTAGACGTCGAAAGCGCGCTCGAAAAACTCAAAACCATTCCCGTCAGCATCCATTGCTGGCAGGGTGACGACGTCGTGGGATTCGACGGGGCGGGCGCTTTGGGCGACGGTTTGCAGATCACGGGCAACTATCCCGGCAGGGCGAGAAATTTCGAAGAACTCAAAGAGGACATCAAAAAGGCGTTTTCTTTGATTCCCGGCAAAAAGCGTTTGAATCTTCACGCCAGTTACGCGATCCTCGGCGCGGACAAGGGCAAGGTGGACAGGGACGAATATACCGCCAAATATTTCGAACCGTGGGTGGCGTTCGCCAAGGAGATCGGGCTGGACGGCATCGATTTCAACCCCACGTTCTTCTCCCATAAAAACATGAAAAACGGGCTTTCTCTCTCCTCGCCCGACGAAGAGATCCGCAAGTTCTGGATCCGTCACGGACAGGCGTGCCTGAAGATCACCGAATACCTCGCAAACGAGATGGGTACGCCCTCTCTGATGAACATCTGGATCCCCGACGGATTCAAGGACGTTCCCGCCGACAGGCTGACGCCCAGACTGCGTCTGAAAAACTCTCTGGACGAGATCCTCTCCGTGCCCTACGACAAGAACAAAGTCGTGGTCGCGGTCGAGAGCAAGGTGTTCGCCGTAGGCATAGAAAGTTATACCGTCGGCAGCAACGAATTCTATCAGAACTACGCCGCCAGCCGCGGCATCTGCTGCCTCTTGGACAACGGACATTATCATCCGCTCGAATACGTCAGCGATAAAATTCCCAGTCTGCTCGCTTTCTACGACAAGGTGGCGCTGCACGTCACGAGAGGCGTGCGTTGGGACAGCGACCACGTCGTTCTGTTCGAGGACGAACTCAAAGAGATCGCCAAAGAGATCATCCGCAACGACGCTGCGGAAAAAGTGCTCATCGGACTGGATTTCTTCGATGCGTCCATCAACCGCATCTCCGCCTGGACGGTAGGCGCGCGCAATATGCAGAAGGCGCTTTTGTGGGCGCTTCTGATGCCGCACGCTGAGCTGAAAACATTGCAGGACGAGGCGAACTTCACCAAACTGATGGTCGAGGCGGAAGAATTGAAGACGCTTCCTTTCGGCGCGGTATGGGAAGAATATCTCAAACGCTGCAACGTGGCGGGCGAGGACTGGTTCGGCGAAGTCGAAGCATACGAAAAGAAAATATTGAACGCAAGAGTATAACCCGAAACATAGTGCGATACGAAAAACCTCTCCTTCGGGGAGGTTTTTCCCGCAAGTAAGACAGGATAACAGGATATGTTGAAAAGAGACGACAGATTGAGAGACTATGTTCTTCCCGTGCGCATCGTGGCGAGCGAGAAGACGAACAACGCGAAAACGCTTTTGAACGCCGATTTGACACAGATCGGCCTGCGGGAAATGGACGTTGCCACCGTGCACAGCGGCGGGTACGTGATCCTGGATTTCGGCAGGGAATTGCAGGGCGGCGTGCGCATCCTCACCAGCGGCACCGCGGGCGAGGCGCTCGTACGCATACGCCTCGGAGAATCGGTGAGCGAGTGCTGCGCGGAACTGGGCGAAAAGGGCGCGTGCAACGATCACAGCCTGCGCGATCTGACCATTCCCATGTGCCAACTTTCCGATATGCAGTTCTGCATGAGCGGATTCCGTTTCGCACGCATCGACGTGCTGGGCGTGGGAAGCATCTGCGGGTTCAAGGCGATCTGCGCGGTATACGTGCATACGTCTTCCGTGCGCCGCGGTTCTTTCCGCTGTTCGGACGAACTCGTCAACCGCATTTTCGATACGGCGGCGTACACGGTGGAATTGTGCATGCAGACGTATATCTGGGACGGCATCAAGCGCGACCGTCTCGTGTGGGTGGGCGACCTGCACCCCGAAACGCGCGCCATCGCGGCGCTTTACGGGAACGACGACATCATTCCCCGCTCTCTCGATTTCGAAAAGGCGCAGAGCCCTTTGCCCGCGTGGATGAACGATTTTCCCCAGTACTCCATGTGGTGGATCATCATATTGAACGACTATTTCATGTCGTGCGGCAACCGCGCGTATCTCGAGGCGCAGAAAGATTATTTCGAAGGGCTGTTGAAACAACTCGACAAATGCGTCTTTGAAAACGGCGATTTCGATTTCGGGTTCAATTTCGTCGATTGGCCCACGCACGAGCAGCCCGACGAGCCCGAGGGCGTGCGTTCGCTTTGCAAACTTTGCGCACTCAAAGCGGAAAATCTCTGTCACGTTCTGGGACTGGACGATTCGGTCGCCAAGGGCATCTACAATAAACTTTCCAGAAAGAGCGACGAAATCATCGACAAAAAGCAGATCGCGGCGCTCAAATATCTTTCGCATACCGCGCTCACCGCACACGAAAAGGCGGTGCTGTGCGAGGGCGGGGCGCACGGGTTCTCCACGTTCATGAGTTCGTACATCCTCTCCGCACTCACCGACAATGCGGGGCTTTGCGAGGCGCTCTCCGCCATGCGCACCTACTACGGCGGTATGCTGGAAATGGGAGCGACTACCTTTTGGGAAGATTTCGATATCGACTGGATGGAAAACACCGCGCCGCTCACGCGCCTTCCCGAAGAGGGCGAACGCGACATTCACGGCGATTTCGGCAAATACTGCTACGTGGGCTTCCGTCACAGTTTCTGTCACGGCTGGTCCGCGGGCGTCGTGCCGTTTATTTTCGATAAAGTGCTGGGCGTGGAATCGTTGGCGGAAGGCGGCAAAAAACTGCGCGTCCGTCCCGATTTAGGCGATCTGACCTTTATCGAGGGCGTGGTCCCCACCGCGTACGGCGACGTGAAGATCCGCTGCGACAAAAAGGGCGCCAACGTCGAAGTGAAGATCGACGCTCCCCCGCAAGTGGAAATCATCCGATAAACGAAAAGGACGCAGCCAAGGCTGCGTCCTTTGTTTAATTCAGTATTTTATGCGCCATGTGTACGCCCATGACCGAAGCCATCATCAGTCCGCGCGTCCAACCGCTCGAATCGCCCAGACAGTGGAGGTTCTTTACGTTGGTGTTCAGATCGTCGTCCATTTTCACTTTATTGCTGTAAAATTTCAGTTCGGGGGAATACAGCAGCGTTTCGCCCGAGGCGAACCCCGGCACGACCTTATCGACGGCGGCGATAAAGTTGATGATATTGATCATCGCGCGGTAGGGCATCGCCGAGGTGATGTCGCCCGCAACCGCGTCGGGCAGGGTGGGGATCACGTTGCCGCGCATCAGTTCGTCCTGCCAGGTACGCTTTCCGTCCAGAATGTCGCCGTAGCGCTGCACCATGATCTTTCCGTCGCCCAGCATGTTCGTGAGTTCGCCCACTTTCTGCGCGTAGGCGATGGGCTGGTTGAAGGGTTCGCAGAAATTGTGCGAGCACAGGATCGCGAGGTTGGTGTTCGCGGATTTCTTTTCTTTATAGGAATGCCCGTTGACCACCGCCAGATGATTGTCGTAATTTTCCTGGCTGACGAACCCGCCCGGATTCTGGCAAAAGGTGCGCACTTTATTCTTGAATGGGTGGGGATAGCCGATGAGTTTGCTTTCGTATAATACGTTGTTGACGTTTTCCATCACCTCATTGCGCACTTCCACGCGCACGCCGATATCCACCGTGCCAGGCTGGTGGGCGATGTTGTGCTCGGCGCACAGTTTTTCCAGCCAATCCGCGCCGCGCCGTCCCGTCGCCACGATCACTTTTTCCGCCGAAACTGCGCGTTCGCCCGTCTTATCCTTCAAGACCGCGCCCGTGCACACGCCGTTTTCGATGACCACGTTCACGCATTCGCACCCGAACAGCACGTCCACGCCGTAATCTTCCAGTTTTTTTTCGATGGCAAAATAAATTTTCTGCGCCTTTTCCGTACCGAGGTGGCGGATGGGGCAGTCGACGAGTTTCAGCCCCGCCGCGATGGCGCGCTTGCGAATTTGGGCGACCTCGTCCTTTTTCTCCACGCCTTCCACGTGCGTATCGGCGCCGAATTCCAGATAGATCCGATCGGTATAATCGATGAGCGCCTGCGCCTTCGCCGCGCCCACGAGGTCGGGAAAATCGCCGCCCACTTCGCAACTCAAAGAGAGTTTTCCGTCGGAAAACGCGCCCGCGCCCGAAAATCCCGTGGTGATATGGCAGTAGGGCTTGCAGTCCACGCATTTTTGCGTCTTTACTTTGGGGCAGGCGCGATTTTCGATGGCGGCGCCCTTTTCCGCGATGGCGATCTTGCCCGCAAAACCTTTGCGCTTCAACTCCAAAGCGGTAAAAATGCCGGCGGGGCCGGCTCCGATGACGAGTACGTCGTATTTCATGATTTTCCTCCCGTAGATTTCAAAACCCGATATATACTACACGAAAGCGCCCGCTTTGTCAATCCTTTTTCGACAAATTGCACGGACGCGCCGTAAAATTTGCAAAAAAAGTGTTGACAGCGATGAAAATTTATGGTACTATGTTAAAAAATGTAAAGGCTGAGACGGGGAGGAGTAACTTCGTTTCGCGGGGAACAGAGAAAAGACGGTCGGTGCGAGTCTTGCCTGCGGCGGTGTGAAGGTAGCCCAAGAGCTTTGGACCCAAAGGAGCGATCCGAGTAGATTTCAACGGTGTTTTCCGCCGTTATCGGGAAAGCGGTATCGAAACGAAAGTTTCCGTATCGGCAGAGTGCGGGGCGGTCGCCCCGAATTCAGGTGGTAACACGATGCAAGTCGCCCTGAACATATGTAGATATGTTCGGGGCTTTTTTATAGCAGAAATACGGAGGTATGTCAATATGAACATAAAAGGCACACAGTTGTTTGTCAAAGCGCTGCGCGAGGAAAAAGTGGATACGCTGTTCGCTTATCCCGGCGGCATGGCGATCGACCTGTTCGACGCCATTTACGGAGAGCGTTCGTTCGAGGTCGTTCTGCCCCGACACGAGCAGGGGCTCGTGCACGCGGCGGACGGCTATGCCCGCGCCACGGGCAAGACGGGCGTCTGCCTCGTCACGAGCGGTCCGGGAGCGACCAACCTCGTCACGGGCATCGCCACCGCCAATTACGACAGCGTGCCTCTCGTCTGCTTTACGGGGCAGGTCCCCACCAACCTCATCGGCAACGACGCCTTTCAGGAAGTGGACATCGTGGGCATCTGCCGCAGTATCTGCAAATACGCCGTGACGGTCAGAAAGAGAGAAGATCTGGGCCGCATCATCAAAGAGGCGTTCTATATCGCAAAAACGGGCAAACCCGGGCCCGTGCTCGTGGATATCCCCAAGGATATCCAACTCGCGCTCGGCTCCGACGAATATCCCGCGGAAGTCAACATCCGCGGCTACAAGCCCTCGACGGGCGTGCATATCGGCCAACTCAAACGCGCGGCGGAGATGCTCGCACAGGCGAAAAGGCCGCTGTTTCTCATCGGCGGCGGCGTCGTCGTGTCCCGCGCGGGCGCGGAACTGACCGAACTTGCCGAGCGCACGGGCGTTCCCGTCATCACGACCATCATGGGCAAGGGCGCGATCTCCACAGATCACCCGCTGTATATCGGCAATATCGGCATGCACGGCAACGTGGCGTCCAATACCGCCGTTTCCGAATGCGATCTGCTCTTTTCGGTGGGCACGCGTTTCAACGACCGCATTACGGGAAAGATCAGCGAATTTGCCAAGAACGCCCAGATCGTGCATATCGACATCGACGCGGCGTCCATTTCGCGCAATATCGTCGTGGACGTGCCCATCGTGGCGGATGCGCGGGAAGCGCTTTCCAAATTTCTGGAAATCGTCAAGATTCCAAAAAATATCGAAGAGTGGACGAAGCGTCTGCAAAAACTCCGCGACGAAAAGCCCATCGTCATGCGCGCCAAGAGCGAACTGACGCCCCAGCGCATTTTACAGGAGATCAACGATGCGTACAGCGATTTTATCGCCGTGACCGACGTGGGGCAGAACCAGATGTGGGCGACGCAGTTTTTGAAAATGACGGGCAAGAGCCGCCTTCTCACTTCTGGCGGGCTGGGTACCATGGGCTACGGGCTGCCCGCGGCGCTCGGCGCGAAACTGGGCTGCCCCGATCAGGACGTGGTGTGCATCACGGGCGACGGCGGCGTGCAGATGAACATTCAGGAACTTGCGACCGCGGGCTGTCTGGGCGTTCCCTTCACCGTGTGCATCCTGAACAATTCCTATCTCGGAAACGTGCGCCAGTGGCAGAAAATGTTTTTCGGGGGCAGATATTCGTGCACGTGCCTGCGAAGGCGCCGCACCTGTCCCGCAGACTGCTCCTCGCCCTGCGACGACTGCCCTCCGTATATTCCCGATTTCGTGAAACTTGCGGAAAGTTACGGCGCCGTCGGGATCCGCGTGGAAAAGGCGGAGGATGTGCGCGCCGCGCTCGAAACCGCCAAAGCGAACAAACATTCGCCGACGGTGATCGAGTTTATCATCGAAAAAGAAACGAATATATTACCCATGGTTCCGGGCGGGAACGCGCTTTCGGAAATGATTTACGACATGGACGAGGAGGGTTGAGCATGGACAGCGCTATGAAAAAGAGATGGATCTCATTATATGTGGAAAACGACGTGGGCGTGCTCGCCAAGATATCGGGCTTGTTTTCGGGCAAATCGTACAATCTGACCAGCCTCACCGTCGGGGAGACCGAGGACGAAACAGTCTCGCGCATGACCATCAGCCTGATCAGCGACGACAAGACTTTCGAGCAGGTGAAAAAGCAACTTAACCGCTCGGTGGAAGTTATCAAAGTTTTGGATTTTACCGAAACCGCCATTCATAAAAAAGAAATTTTGTTCGTCAAACTCCGCAGCCTGAAAAAGGACGAAATGGAGGAAGTGTTCCGCATCGCCGCGGTGTTCGGGCTGACTGCCGCCGATTACGACAAGTCCACCGTCATTTTCGAGTGCGCCAAGACCGAGTCGGAAAACGACGAGATCCTACGCCTGTTCAAAAAATATTATCTCAGCCGCATGGAAGTCGTCCGCGGCGGCTCGGTCGCCGTCGAGGCGATCAGCAAAGCCGAACGCTGAAAAAAACGCCCGTATCTCAACGGGCGTTTTTTTGTCAGTTATAATCGAAAATCCCGCCGCGCGGTGGTATAATCGACTCGTAAACACGGGGAGGTATCACTTATATGTCAGTTACGAATTATGCCACGGCGGAAACAATAAAATGCGTCGTCGACGGGGAGATCGTACCCGCTAGATCCGCGGCGGCGGACAAAGTGGCGCACGCGCTTTCGCTCAGCGTCAACGGTCGGGCGGCAGGCTCGTTCGACGGCTCCGAGGAAGTTTCATTGGATATTCAGACGGCGACGGCGATCGTCGAGCGCTTGTCGGAACTTCCCGAAGCGGGCGAGACGAGCGCGGATATCGTGGGGCTGGAAAACGAAACGTGCGTCAAGCAGAAATCGGGCGACGCTTATTCCTACGCGAGCGTCATCGTCAGGGATACGGATAAGATCGCCGTCGGCAAGAGCGCGGAGGCGCCCGCGATGAACAGCATTTCGGTGGGCGTGCAGGCGATCTGTTCGGGGATCAACGGCATCAGTATCGGCAGAAAATCGGCGGCGACGATCACGGAGGCGCTTGCGATCGGTTCGGCGGCCATGGCAAAACAGATCAATTCGATCGCCGTTGGCAAGGGGGCGCTTGCCGAAGGCGACGCCGCCGTCGCGGTGGGGAAAGTGGCGCACGCCACGGCGGCGAATTCCATCGCGCTCGGTCAGGGCGCGACAGCCGATACAGCAAATACGATTTGTCTGGGGAACGATAAGATCGCCGCTCTGAACTGTCAGGTAGATCTGAGCGTCACTTCCGACGAGCGCGACAAAGCAGATATCGAAGAACTGGACAAGGAAAAGGCGCTCGAATTTATCGGGCGCGTGCAGGCGGTGCGCTACGTTAACAACCGACGTTCCTATTATGCCGAAGAGGGGAAAAAATACGATAGAGAGGCGCACGGGCGCGGCGAGAAAAAGGGGAAAAGAAAGCGCGTGGGCGTGCTCGCGCAGCAAGTGCAGAAAGAACTTTTCAGACTTTTCAGTACGGACAATTTCGCCGATATCGTCAACGACGACCTGTACGACGCGCCCGAGCGGAAGGGGACGGAAGAGAACCTGCTGACGGTGCGCTATTCGGCGTTTATTCCTTTTTTGATCGCGTCCGTGCAGGCGCTCGGTGAAAAAGTGCGCATTCTCGAAGAAAAAATCGTTGACAAATCCGCGCAAAAGTAGTATCATATTTACTGCAAGAGCGCGGGGGTGTAGCTCAGTTGGTTAGAGCGCATGTTTCACATACATGAGGTCATAGGTTCGAGCCCTACCATCCCCACCAATTCGTTCGTAAAGCGAACGCGCAGAAAAGTCCGTTACAAAGTAACGGACTTTTTTTATTGCCATGGATCACCGTGCGTTTGTTTTTTGAATGTTTGTAGTTGCGATGCTCTCTCTTTTTTAACCGCGTCCATATCGTCGGGCGTATCGGCACGATTTGATTTGCGAAGATTTTTCATGTTCCGCATCTAATAAATTTCTCAGATCACGATCGTCCGTGATTTTAATTTTAACGCGCGTTGCCATACGGATACTATAACATATAAATTTATATAGTCAAACCGAAGGACATCTCGGGCTATCAAGAAGACAAAAAGATTGCCAAAATTTGGTTATATTACAAAATTTGGGTATAGTAATATATTTATGACTGACAAAGGAGTAAATATATTATGGAACCGTATCTTGCACTTATAACTCGTATCAATGAACTCATGGCCCGTAAGGGAATGACGATGTATCAATTGGCGCGCCGCAGCGCGATTCCGCATTCGACTTTATCGAGCATTTTAAACGGACAGACGAAAAATACGGGATTTTTGAACATCATCAATATTTGCAGAGGATTGGAGATCACTCTGCAGGATTTTTTCGATTCTCATCTTTTCACTCCCGAAAATTTATTGGATAATTGAAGCGAAAAACCCCACATCTTTTGCGGCGCCTTATTTTAGATATTTGTTGACAAATGCCTCCGAAGATGGTAACATGGGGGTGTTATGATAATATTTAAAAAAGATAAGGAATCAATGGATATTAATGAATTTTACAGGGAGATCGGGGTGGACGCGAAAGACGTTCTGAACCGTCTTGGCAGCGTGGTTCTGATAAAAAAATACCTCAACAAGTTTGCCAAAGACGGCACGTTTGCCGATTTGAAAAAGGGGATCGCGGAAAAAGACTATCAAGCGGCTTTTCGCGCGGCGCATACCTTGAAGGGCATCTGCCTTAATCTCGAATTATTACCCTTGAGCGAAATATCCGTGAACTTGACGGACATACTGCGCAATTACACTCCCGATCGCGAAAGCGATCTCAATGGAACGTTTGAAAGTTTTTCCAAAGCATATTCGGAAATCGTCGCAAAACTCGAAAACTTGCAGTAGGTCGGAGCGCAAAAGATGAAAAATTCCAAAAAGAAGATACTGATTACGGACGACTCGGAGATCAACCGTTCTATTTTGTCGGATATGCTCGAAGACGAATTCGAAATTATCGAGGCGGAAAACGGATTGCAAGCGGTGTCCTCCCTGCAAAAATACGGCGACGAGATCTCGCTGGTTTTATTGGATATCGTTATGCCCGAAATGGACGGGTTCGAAGTTCTGGCGATCATGAATAAAAACCATTGGATCGAAGACATACCCGTCATCATGATCACGGCGGAAAATACGCCTTCGTACGTCGAACGCGCGTACGATCTGGGGATCACGGATTTCATCAACCGTCCATTTGACGGCCGTATCGTGCATCGCCGCGTCATCAATACCATCATGCTCTATTCCAAGCAGAAGAAATTGGTGGGGCTTGTCGCCGACCAGATCTACGAAAAGGAAAAACAGAGCAGTCTGATGATCGAGATCCTCAGCAATATCGTGGAATTTAGAAACGGCGAGAGCGGGCTGCACGTTCTGCATATCCATATTCTCACCGAACTTCTGCTGGGCCAACTGATCCGAAAGACCGACCGCTATAAACTTTCGCATTCGGATATTTCGCTCATCGGTATCGCGTCGGCACTGCATGATATCGGCAAGATCGTCATTCCCGAAACCATCCTCAACAAACCCGGCAGTCTGACTGCCGAAGAGTTCGAAATCGTCAAAAAGCACCCGGCGGCGGGCGCGGCGATGCTGAAAAATCTGCCTTTCCGCCAAAACGAACCGTTGGTCAGGACGGCGTATCAGATCTGCCGATGGCACCACGAGCGATTTGACGGCAAGGGATATCCCGACGGATTGGCGGGGGACGAGATCCCCATCGCCGCGCAGGTGGTCGCGCTTGCGGACGTTTACGACGCGCTGTCGAGCAAGCGCGTTTATAAGGACGCCTTTTGGCACGAAAAGACGCTCGAAATGATTTTGGGCGGCGAATGCGGAGCGTTCAACCCCTTGCTTTTGGAATGTTTAAACGACATTTCCGACGTGTTGCAGGGAGAATTAAAAGTCAATTCGCTTGTCGATTTCAATAGAAACGAAGTGCGCAATATCACCGACGAAATGATCAAGCACGAGGAATTATCCGCTTCCGAGCGCACGCTGCGCCTTTTGGAACATGAGCGGACGAAATATCGGTTTTTCGCGTCCATGTCCAACGAAGTGCAGTTCGAATATACCGTTTCGCCCGCGATGGTCACGGTTTCCGAGGGCGGAGCGAAGCAACTGGGAATATCGGAATTCATTATGAATCCGTTCGAGGATAAAGAAATCAATTCCGTATTCCGCGCCGACGATCTGAAACATATGGAAACGGCGCTGAAAAGCACAACGCCGCGGGAGCCGGTCATCCAGCGCGTCTGTAAAATATTCGTGAAAGGGGAAGCCCGCTGGTGCCGCATCATCGCCCGTTCGATGTGGTCGGCGGACGATATCCCGCAGTTTATCGGAGCCATCGGCAAATTGGTGGACATTACTGACGAGCAGCGGAGATTGACGAATCTCGAAAAAATGGCGCATCACGACACGCTCACGGGGCTTTTGAACAGCGTTGCCGCCAAGGCACAGATCCTTGAAAGGCTCAAAAAAAATCCCGGGTCAAAATTCGCGCTCATCATCGTAGACGTCGATTATTTCAAACAAGTGAACGACGGATACGGACACCTGTTCGGGGACGAGATCCTCAAAATTATCGCGGATAAGATCTCGCAAAACGTGACGCCCGACGACGTGGCGGCCCGTATCGGCGGCGACGAGTTTTTATTGTTCGTAAAATTCGAAAAGGATATCGAGGGGCGCATAGAAGGAATCTTCGAAATACTGGCAGCCAATAAACAGGCCTTCCGTGTTTCGGTGAGCATGGGCGTCGCCGTCATCGACGGGAAAAACGTGCGTTACGAAACGCTTTTTCATCGGGCGGATCAGGCGCTGTACGCCTCCAAGCGTGCGGGGCGCGGCACTTACCGTATTTACGACGAGAGCATGTGCAATATGTTTTCGGCGCTCTCGCCCATCGACGGAGAAGTCGAAAAGGGGCTGCAACCGTGAAAAACGTAATCAGAAAGATCGCGCGAACTTTCGGGCTGCTGCTTTTATTTTTCGTTTTCACCGTGCAGTTGATGCCGTTCGCGCCTTCGCACGCGGAAGAGACAGCGTCCGTTCTCAAAGTCGCCTTCCCGATCGTGGAAGGGATCAGCGAAAAGACAGCCGACGGAAAATATACGGGCCTTATGGTCGATTATCTCAATGAAATTTCCAATTATACGGGTTGGAAATACGATTACGTGGACGTGACCGACGTTTCCGATATGCTCAAAGATTTTACGGACGGAAAATATGACTTGTTGGGCGGCGCCTATTATATGAAATCGCTCGAAGGCATATACGGATACCCCCGATACAATATGGGGTACAGCAAATCCGTACTTTTGGCGCGTTGGGAAGACGAGAGCGTTCAAAGTTTCGATCTGAAAACCTTTAACGGCAAAAAAATCGGCGTTTATACCAACGCCAAGGAAAATATCCGTCGCCTGAAACAATATTTGGCGATGAACGATTTAACCTGCGAGATCGTCGAATATCAATACGCAGACCTTTCCGAGGACGGGAATTTATATAAATTTCTCGCAGACGGCAGCGTGGATCTGCTGTTGGGAAACAGCAACGATATCGGAAAAGGCTTCCGCAGCGTGGCAATGTTCGAATCGCAGCCCTATTATATCGTCACGCAGCCCGATGCCGCGGAATTATTAAAAGAACTCAACGATGCGTTGGGAAAGATCTATTCTTCCAATCCGAGTTTCGCGGAAGAACGGTACAAAGCCAATTTCGGGGATATCATTTCGGAAAATATCAAACTCAACGACGAGGAACTGGAATATATTAAAAACAACCCCGTTGTGAAGGTCGCCGTGCCGAGAGAAGCGCATCCGCTGTTCTGTGTAAATCAAAATGCGGGGCACAGCGGCATTCTTCCCGAAGTACTCGAAAAGATAACGCTTAACACAGGTCTTCAATTCGAATACGTACAGGGAAAAAATTATTCCGAAACCATACGTATCGTACAGAACGGGCAGGCGGATATTTTAGGATTTTTCCTCGACGATCAAAGCGCGGCGGACGCTGCCGGATTCGCGGTGACCAGATCGTACGCTTCCGTCTACCGCACGCTGGTGCGGAACAAAAAGGTCAGTTACCCTTCCAAGGGGCTTACCGTAGCCATTGTCGAGGGACGGCAGAAACCCGATGAGATCGACGCGGAAGTAAAATATTATCCCGATATGCCGTCAGCGCTCCGCGCCGTCAACCGAGGCGAAGTCGAACTTGCGTGCGGCATTTCCGCGCAGATTGAGAGGCAGATACAAGAGGAGCACTTTACCAATCTTGTGCCGGTGGCGTTGGCGGACAGTACCGAAACGCTCAATTTCGCGGTGAAGAAGCCTGCCAAGACGCAACTTTTCACTATTTTGAACAAAGCCGTCGGTATGATGAGCGAAGAGGAGATC